>Ga0187844_10000293_pt1 | contig 38961 bp, 39 predicted proteins | sample SpaLakP09_SKY_50_FD_134517 | JGI IMG/M metagenome (GOLD analysis project Ga0187844, IMG submission 134517) | Oligotrophic lake water microbial communities from Sparkling Lake, Wisconsin, USA - SP09_SKY_50 | ecosystem: Environmental > Aquatic > Freshwater > Lake | place: USA: Sparkling Lake... | reverse complement strand
ATTTTATTTTATTTTATTTTATTTTATTTTATTTTATTTTATTTTATTTTATTTTATTTTATTTTATTTTATTTTATTTTATTTTATTTTATTTTATTTTATTTTATCTAAATGTGTTTAAAATTATTTTGAATTTGTTTTATTAAATACATAAAAGGTGTTTGAGTTTTGTTGTATAATAAAGAATCATGAATTAATTTTAAATTGCCTATCAAACTTTGGCTGTTTATATGAAGCCAACCAATAAAAATTACAAACAAAGCAAGAGTAAAATATATATCTTTTAATTTTATATCTTCATTCCTCAAATAATAAATCGGTATAACCTTTATAACTGTATTAATTATAATAAATAAAAATATTGTTCTACCTTTTGAACCAAAATAAATCATAAGTAAAAGCATAATTATATTATCTAATAATCCCAAAATAAGAGCAAATTTAGGACTATATAATGTTATATTAAATATATATAGTATAAACCAAACGTAAATCCAATATGAAAAAACCAAATCGGTTCTTAATGCTGTCATCTATAATAATCGAATAAATTAAAATATTTGATTATTATATTTATCTTTCGTATCTGTGTTCTATTTTAATAATTTTTTGTACATCATGTAACGTTTTATTAAATGTTTTTAATTCGTCCTCAATCAGTTTTCTATATTTGTTTTCAAAAGATAATTTATTAAAAGATTTATCACTATATATTACAATAGGTTTCATACTTGGTTGTAATTTACGTTCTATATATTCTGCGTATTCTGTATCATACCCATCTTCATCTTCATCTACTGCCTCGGAAAACCAATAATAACCTCTTTCGTGTTCTAAATTTATAGATGAAAATATTTTATCATTATAATCATATATTTCTAAATCTTTATCAATATAATAATCACAACCCATATTTAGTTTATGTCGTGAAAGAAAATATGGTGAATATTTCTTATTGATTAAAGTATATGAATTACAGAAATTTATAAAACAAATGAATAAAAAGCAATTTAAAATTAGCATTTATTTTATAATATTATAGTTATTATCTTTATATAGTTAGTAACTATTATTATCATGTATAGAATATTTTATTCATAAAATATAAAATATAAAATATAAAATAATTTATAATGTTAATGGAGAACAAAGTAAAAGAACAATATACAGCATATACCTATCCAAAATATGATGAATATATGGATAGTTTTTCACCACTTCCAAGTCTATATAGTGACAATTTATTTTTAGAACAAATCAATTATTATATATATAATGGTCAAAAACATAATTTTGATGGGTATAAAATTCTTGTGGCAGGGGTTGGATTAGGTGGTGATATAATTAGTATCGGTTATTTTTTGAAAAAATTTAAAAATATAAAATTATTAGGTATTGATTTGTCTTCAAAAGCATTAAATATTTGTAAAGAAAGAATAGCGAAATATGATTTAAATAACATAGAACTAATAGAAATGTCTCTATTGGATTTACACCCCAATATTCATGGGAAATTTGATTTAATTATATGTGTGGGTGTTTTGCATCATTTAGAAAACCCAACAGATGGGTTAAATACACTTAAAAATGTATTAGAAGATGATGGTTTTATGAGTATTATGGTTTATGGTAAATATGGGCGAACAGGAATATATCAAATGCAAGATTTAATGAAGATAATTAATAATAATATACATGATTACCCGAGTAAAATTAATAATTTTAAAAATATTTATAAACAATTAAGAAACAATAATTGGTTTAAATTGGGTGAAAATTTAATATCAGACCATAAAGAGTCGGATGAAGGTATCGTTGATTTGATATTACATTGTCAAGATACTTCATTTACTGTTTCAGAATTGTATAATTATGTTAATAATTGTAATTTAAATATTATAGAATTCTCTCCAAGCACAAGATATAAATATAAATATAATATTAATAATATTGTTTGTTCTGATAATATAATTGAAAAATATAGTATAAATGAATTATTTTTTGGTGATATAATTAAACATAGTTTTTATATTTCTAAAAATATAGATACAAAGGCAAAAATTGATAATTTAGATAATATATTAATCTTTGTTTTAATAACAAAAAAAAAATTAAATAAAATACTTTTTAAATATAAAATAGTTAATTATTTTAATAATATATATAGATATTTTTCAACATTATTATCAAATTTAACGCTTTTTATATCTAAAAAAAGCAATTTAACTATGAATTGTACTTTAACTTACAAACTAGATAATTATACATGGTATTTTAGTGATGAAAAATTTATTAATGATAATATTGAAATAAACGAAATAACATACATTATTTTAAATAATATTGATAACAAAAAAACATTAAGAGAAATATTTGATATTGTAAGAAAAGAATTAAATATTGATTTGGATAACAACTCGATATTAAATATTTTTAAACCTCTTTACGAAAGATTTGAATTATATGATATGATATTACTAAAAAGTAATAATTATGCCGACTGAAAATAAAAGATAAAAGATGAAAAATTGTCTTATTCTATAAAAGGTTAATATGAAATCCTACATTACCACCATTTTTCTTTAAAGCACCGCCAGCGCCTCCATTCCCTCCATTAGCCACGAATGTATATGTTCTATATAAACGTAACAAATCACCATCCGCAAATAAACGTAGATATCTGTTTAATAGAGCCATTTATTATATAAAAATATTTTTTAATAAGCAAAAATATTAATTGTATAATTTATATATATATCTAAAACAAAGAATTTATGAAATTTAATTTTTTTAATAATTCAGTAAAATATTTAAATTAATTTATTATTTTTAAATAATAATATTTAAAATAATTATGTATAACAATAATAATAATGAAAAATCGTGTGACCAAAAAAACAGATTTTACTATGACACAATGTTCCAAAGGTGGTATTAAAATTCGCGATACTGGAAATAATTATTTTGCTGATCCTTTTGCAGGTGTAAACCCTTTTAAAAATCCAGAAGAACCACATAGTAGTATTACTTATGATAGAAAATCATATGATAAATTAGATTTAAATATTGACTCATATTCTAGAGAAGAGTTATTTAAACTTTTTGGGTTAAAAAATTTGAGTCTTACTGAAGATATTATGAAAGAATGTAAAAAAATAGTTCTAAAAACACATCCTGATAAATCACGCTTAGATGAAAAATATTTTATTTTCTTTTCAAAAGCATACAAAAAAATATTGGGAATTTATGAATTTCAAAATAAAACAAATTTTTATAAAAAAACTGATACAACTGATTATTTTGACTCTGACAATGGTTTCATATTAGACAATTTATTCGACAAAAATAAGGATCTTAAGGATAATAAAAATTTTAATAACTGGTTTAATGAACAATTTGAAAAACATAAATTAGAAGACAACAACGAAACTGGATATGGCAATTGGTTAAAATCGGATGAAGATATTATCTTTACACCAAATGTAAATAGAGCAAATATGGCTTCAGAAATGGAAAAACGCAAAAAACAAGTTCAAACCCTCACTACATATAATGGCGTAACAGACCTAACTGCTTCTTCGTTTGGTGGTTCTTCTTTGATGGCGTATGATAGCAATTTTACGTCTGGTTCACTTTTTAGTAGTGAAGGAATGGGTTATACCGATTTACGCCAAGCCTACGTTGAATCTGTTATTCCCGTTACTGAAGATGATTTTCATAAAACACCAAAATTTAGAAGTATCGATGAATATAAAAGACATAGAGAAGGTGTAGATACTAAACCATTATCTAAAGAGGAAGCAATGCAAAGATTATATCAACAAGATAAGCGGAAAGATGAAGAATCCGCCGCATTAGCATTTTATTATGCACAGCAAACCGAGAAGGCAAAACTGAATCAAGAATCTTTTTGGTCAGGGTTAAAACAATTAAAAAATTAGTAAAAATGTAATTTATAAAATTACTTTAATATTACTTTAATATTACTTTAATATATAGTTTTATGTCAAATAAATTTGAAAATGGTTTGTTTATTTTTAGACGAGATTTGAGAATAATTGACAATAATGGGCTAAATCTTCTTTGCAAATATTGTAAGAATATTTATACTATTTTTATTTTTACTCCAGAACAAGTAGGCAATAACAATAAATATAAATCGGATAATTCTGTTCAATTTATGATTGAAAGTTTACAAGATTTGTCTTCTCAACTCGCAAAATCAGGAGGACAACTATACACATTTTATGGTCATAACGATAAAATTGTTACAGAATGTATCCGTGATTTTCATATTCAAATTGTTTGTTTCAATTTAGATATTTCTCCTTATGCAAGAGAGAGAGACGCGAAAATAATTAATTTATGTGAAAATTTAAAAACATATGTAATATACGATTATGATTACTATTTACACGAACCAGGATTAATTTTAAACGGATCTGGAGAACCATACAAAAAATTCACACCATATTACAAAGCTTCTTTACAAAAAAAAGTAGCTGAACCTGTAAAATTGGGCAATTTACATTTAACTAAAAGCAGTGTTCATCTAGCAAATCGTATTACATTAGAGGAAGCTTTCAAAAAATTTACTAAACTGAATACTGACATTTTAGTTCGCGGGGGAAGAACCGAAGCTATCAAGACTCTAAAACACGCGTTAAAAACGCAAACTCATTATGCGTCAACACATAATATGCTTGATTCACAAACTACGTTGTTAAGTGCGTATATCAAATTTGGCTGCCTCTCCATTAGAGAAGTATATAAAGCATTTAGAGGTAAAACTGCTCTTATTCGACAACTTATTTGGCGTGATTTTTATGCGAATATTTTATATTCGTTTCCCAAGGTATTAGGTCATGCGATGAAAGAAAAATATAACGGTATTCATTGGCATCATAATACAAGTTGGTTTGAAAAATGGTGTAACGGAGAAACAGGGTTTCCAGTAGTAGATGCATGTATGAGACAATTAAATACTACCGGATATATGCATAATAGAGGACGTTTAATTGTAGCGTGTTTTTTAACGAAAACGTTGTTAATAGACTGGAGAGAAGGTGAGGAATATTTCGCAAGAAAACTGACCGATTATGACCCTGCGTCAAATAATGGAAATTGGCAATGGGTAGCAAGTACAGGTGCTGATTCACAGCCTTATTTTCGCATTTTTAACCCATGGGAACAAGCTAAAAATTATGACCCGAATTGTGAATATATTAAAAAATGGGTGCCTGAGTTAAAAGAGGTTCCGAATAAAGATATTTTTAACTGGGAAACAACATTTGTAGAATATAAAGATATAAAGTATCCAAAACCAATTGTTGACTACAAAAAACAAAAGGATTTAGCAATCAAAATGTTTGGAAATATTTTTAAATGAAAAATATATCAGTATATATTATTATATATTATAATATATATAATGTCAAAACTTGATAGGTTTAAAGAAGGAATAACATATTCACAAAAAGATATTAATGATATTTTTATAATTAAAACAATTTATAATATATATTTATCTAGAGACTTAAACTTTAAGTCTTTATATTTTTATGTAAGTAGAAAATACTTAGGAACAGGAGATATAGGTTCGTTTGTTAAAAAGTGCTATCCTGAAATTTCTACATTAATTTATTATATGACAATAGCAAATTCAGTTTATTTTGTTCCAGAAGCTTTTAATTCTAATAATCCTGATGGATTAAATGAACGTCAAAAAACAATAATTTTAAATTATAAATTATTAATTGTTGATAAGTTAATTAGAATTTATAAAGATTATAAAGATGTGGCATTATTTTTATTAACAAACCTAACCAATATAACAAAAAGATTTAGACTTATTAAAGGAAGAATAAATTATACTACTTCTACATTAGAAGCTAATTTGAATAAATGTGTAAATACTTTTGCTGCACTTGAAGCAATATTTAATGAGTGTATTGCTAAAAATGTATTTACAAAAGTAGATTTACCTAGTGATTTATTAAGTCAAAAACAAATAAATAATATTACCAGAATAGGTCAGGAAAAACTTTTAGAAATATATAGACTTGAAGAACCAAACCCTGAACTTATTATGCAAAGTTTTGTTGAATATTTTACTTTTGACCCAGTTGTTATGACAAATATGATTACTGAAAAAGAAGCATATCCGAATTTGTCAATTCTAGAAGACCAGCAATATTTCGAAAAATCAAAAAGAGATTTTGATAATTTTTCAACATCACTATCAGGTGATCCATCTCAAGGTTTTAATAGAAATATGGCATCTGCTACAATGTATGGTAGTCCATTAATAGGCGGAATAACTAAAAAATCAAGAAAATCTAAAAAATCAAGAAAGTCAAGAATATTAAAAAACAGAAAAACACAAAAATCAAAAAAATTAAGAAAAAGAACCCATCATCATCGTTAAATGCATCAATTTATTATTCGCGTGTATAATAAATGGATGAAAAAAGTATTTTATTTGATAAAGATGGTCTTACATTTATAAAGATTAAGAAAAACAATTATAATTTACAATTTATGATGGAAAATAAAGATATTGTTCTCTCAAAAATCATTGATTTCGGTTTAATCAAACTTATTTACGATTTAAACCCAGATGTGTATGAAAGTGTAAATATTGAAAAACTCGCAGAAAATGAAGTAATTGTGAATTTTTTAATGAAACATTTTTTCGAAGACTTGGGATTGCCACAGCGTTTTTCTTTTATTCATATGAAAAAAATAGAAGAAGATAATATAATTCTATTTAAAACACAGACTATTAAAACACATAGACCACTAGATATGCCAGAGGATGCTGAATTATTGAATATGGAAAACCTAACGGCTATTTGTGAAATAATTACACCTCATACTATTTTATTTAACTTTACGATTGTTTTCAATTCTAATATGATTATACCTAAATTTGCTGAAAAAATGGTTGGTATAATTATTCATAAAATATTTAAACGTGTAAAACAATTTATAGAAAACATCCGATTATAATTATATAATGTTTGAATTTTACAAACAATTCATTTTTTTATGTAATGTATTTTTTGTTATAAGTTCTGAATTTGTATTCTATTTTATTTTTAACGATTATTCTACTTTTATTGACCGTATTACACATCGTTTGGCTTCTATTAATATATTATACGTGAAAGTGTTTCAAGCAATCGCATTAAACAACAGCTTAATTGATGATAAAATAAATAATAATTTGTTGCAATTTACCGACAACGCTCCGTGGTCATACAATGACATAAGAATAGACGAATTAATTGAACTTACAAATGATTACAATATTATTTTAGATGAAGGATATGAAAAACCTATCAATTCAGGTATGATATCGCTTGTGTTTAAAGGATATAAAAAAGATACTGGAGAGAAAATTATTATTAAAATGAAAAGAAACAATATTGAACAAAAATTAAATGATGCGATTGCGAATCTACAAACATTCATGTATTTTTTATCGTTTTTAACGATAATACAAAAATATCAAATAACAGAAGTTATCAATAAAAACATTGATATTATTCGACATCAAACGAATTTTTCTGAAGAAGTGGAGAATATGACCAAAATGCTGTCTAACTGTAAAAGATTAAAATATGTTAAAATTCCTCAAGTGTATACAGAAGTTACAAAGAAATATCCTAATTTTATTGTAATGGAATATATTGAAGGAAAAAAGATTAATGAAATAGACAAAGAAGATTACGAAGACTACGCGAAGCAAGTATTGAAATTTGGGTTCGTAACAACCCTTATTCACGGAGTAACACATGGCGATCTGCACGGCGGTAATATATTATTTATGAAAGATGAAGAAAACACAAAAAATATGTATAAAATAGGTGTCATTGATTTTGGCATTATTTATGAGCTGGATGCAAATTATAGAGAAGTTTTGTTTGATGTATTAACCCAAATGTTCGAAATACCCCCTAGAGAATCAGCAATAAAATTATTTAATTCATGTATTTTTGAACCACCTGGCGTTTTCGACAAAATTTCAAATGAACACAAGGAATGTATTATTCAGTTTGCTTCTGAAATGTTTGAAGAAGCAGTAAATAGTTCCAAAAAAGCAAATCAATTACAAATATATAAGTTTTTACATACATTTAAAGATTATTTACATAATTCGGAAATCGCAAATGTTGGAATAAGACCAAGTGATGATTTTGTGAAAACTCAACTGGTTCTTGCTATGGCGCATGGTATAACGTTAACTTTATGTAAAGATGAATATATGGGTATAGCAGACAAAGTAATCAATGAATTATTTCACACCAACATTGTTTTTTAGCTATCATACTCATAAGAATAGTTTCATATCATTACATATATAATGATATGAATTACAAAAATCTAATAAATTGATTTATCTATTAGGACTTCTTTTGCTATATTTTTAATTATTTTATCTTCTTTTTCGGAATCGTTGTCTCCGGAACCACCCATTGCTTCAATGATTATTTTGTTGTATTGTTCAGAATACTTGGAGTCACTTTTCGCACAATCTGGATGTTTAATTTTAAATTCGGGAATAAGTTTTGAGTTTTTATGTGCAATATGTTTTATAGCCTTTCGAATCTTTTTATTTTCTAGTTCCTTTTCCCATTTGTCTTCATCTTTTACATATAATACTTCTCTCTTTGCATCCGTACAATGAATCGGACGTTTTGTTTCATCGAGGGAGTTTAATTTTTTTACTATTATACTAGACAACCCATTAATAAAACCTAATTTTCCTACATTTTCAAGATCGGACAATTGTATTTTTAAGGAATCTACAAAATCCATAATGTTCATCGCATCTTTGCAATGTTCGTTTAAAAATACATTCAAGTTGAAGGTCTTGTTGTGACTGTTTATATTATGTGAATTAATTGTATTGTTTAATGGTTGGATTTTTTGGCATACATCTACAACCATATTTTTCAGTTCAGAGTTTTCTTTTATAAGCATCATGATAAGTTGTTTGTCTGTTGTGTCCGTATTTTCGGTTATAATGCAGTGTTTTTTATGTTTGGATAAACCCTGACTGTATTTGTACATCTTTCCACATTCACATACAAATTTTTTGTTACCATTCTTTTTGTCTGGCTCGTTTTGCTCGTTTTGTGTATCCAAAATGTATCCAAAATGTATCCTTGAGTGTTTATCGGTTGCGAGATGTCTTTCAAAATTAAAAGTCTTAAAGCATGTATAACCACATTTTTCGCATTTTAATTTTTTTTGCTCCTTTTGCTCGTTTTGCTCGTTTTTTGTATCCATAATGTATCCACACATTTTATTCCTAAATTCTTTTTTATTAAAATAAAAAAAAAGTATCATAACAATTCAAAAATTCTTTTTTTTGTGACCTTACCATAAAATTCAATTATGGTCTCAAAAAAGAATTTTTGGGTACTTTGTTTTTCATTTTTCAAAAATGGACATAAAAAATGTCCAAAAATGAAATCCCGAAAAAACTTTCCCCAAGAAAAAACTGAATTTTCACTACACGTGTAGGGAACTTTTTACCCATGTTTTTTTTCCATTTTCATTACATAATGTAAAGAATTCACACATTTTTTACTATAATGTCCAAGGGATAAATCAAAAAATGAAAATCAAAAAATGAAAATTAAAAAATGTAATATATAATAAAATTGAAAGTAATTAAATATTATTTATAAAATTATATATGAATAATATTTTTGAACAAACATCAATGAAACCTACTTTTATATTTGTAGATGGAAGCTATTATTGCTTTTATCGTTTCTATGCATTAATGAATTGGTGGCGAAATGCTTATAAAGATGAACCACTTGTTGACCCAATTCTGAATACAAAATTTGTTGATAAATTTAAAAAAACTTTTGTGGAAAATTTGCAGCAAATATCTAAAAAATTGAAATTGGATAAAACTGTAAATCCAATTTTAGTTGTTGGCAAAGATTGCAAGAGAGAAAATATTTGGAGAATGGATTTATTTCCACAATATAAAGCAAATAGAGTGTATGACAAGGGATTTATGGGTGGACCATTCTTTAAAATGGCTTATGAAGAAGAGTTGTTTCAACAGGGAGGTGCAAAGGCAATTCTCACACATCCCAAATTAGAAGCAGATGATTGCATCGCTATTTCTGTTAGATATTTATTAACAAAATACCCAGAGTGTCAAATATATATTATTACAAGCGATAAAGATTATTTACAACTGAATGCACCCAATGTTAATTTATATAATTTAGCATATAAAAATATTGCTGATAATGCATCCTCAACTGGTAATCCCAAAAATGATTTAGAAATTAAAATTATTATGGGTGATACAAGTGATAATATCCCATCTGTATTTCCAAAGTGTGGTCCCAAAACAGCAATAAAATGTATCGAAGACCCTGAATTCTTTAAAAAGAAAATGTCAAACAACGAAGAATATTACAAGCAATATGAATTAAATAAAAAATTGGTTAATTTTGATAACATACCTATAGAACTTTGCACTGAATTTATGTCAACCATTAAAAAATAAAAAAACATTCGTTTTACAATAAATATACAATTTTGTTAATAATATAAAAGTTTTTTTTTATATTATTGTAAAGATATGAATATAACTAATAATTTACCAGAAAACAATACCAAAATAAATATTAAAAACCTTTTATTAGATCCATTATCTGTAGTAATTAAATTAGCTATTTTAAGCAACAAACCTGTCGGAACAAAATTGTTAATTCAAAACAATATTATTTATTTTCAAGAACCAGGTATATTTCAATCTATAACGCGAATATATTACAATTCAAACAAAACAGATCTGCAATATATGTATAATCCAATACAAATAGCATGCAGTACATTTTTAACAAAGGATGGAATTCAAAAACATCCTAGAATTAAACAGTTATTTATATTTGCACAAAATGGGTTAAAAAGGTTAATAGAAACATATAAAAATTGCTCTATAATAAGCCATTGTCTACATTATTATTATGCTATTATAACAAATCATGTTGAACAAAAATACAATGATTCTATTTTTAACAAAGATGGAATGACCATATATTATACAAAAGAACTAATAGAACAATTAAACGACCAATGGAGTCAAGAAAAAATAAAGGTGATATTAGACCTTATATCCTTTTTAACAAATGATTCAATGGCTTTAAATAATGTAAAATCTTTAGAAACAATTATGGAAAACAATGATTTTATTAGTCAAAAAATATTTCAAATGTGATTTAGAAACAAAAAAAAGAAAAAGAAGAAAAAGAAGAAAAAGAAATGTTGATATAAATTATATAAATGCAAAATATAGATGAATATACATCAAAAGAAGGTTGTGAATCTTCTATTGCTGATGCGGTACACGATTTTCACGGTATTTTTAAAGGTACTGAAATTAAAAAATATGTAGATGCAAATATTCCTACTTATAAAGATTTAGTTTGTGATTCTTTATCAGAAGATAAATTTGTAGATATATATGCATTAAACTTAGATACAGGAGTTACCTCAGGAGATTATAAAAGTCAGCCAGATTTTATATCTACTCATATAAGTCCTAATATTAGAAGCAGATATGAGGTAGCATATATATCCCGTCCGCAACACGAAAATTTATTGGAATCAAGTTTGTTACAAAAATATTTCAACGAAAAAGGAATACTGAATGATATATTTTTTATTTGTGATGTTGCTTATTCAAACATTCGCGAAGATTTAAAAAATGTGGACATTGCTACTCCACAAACTTTTTATTGGGTTCAAAATGCCCAGACTCTCTATGACCCAGCAGGAAAAACATCGTGGCATTCGGATAAACCTTATTTCGCGAATGAAGATGAGACAGGAGATGACAACGCAGAGAAATCTTCATCTAAAGCATCTTCTAAGGGAACTTCAAGTATAACAGCAAGAATTGACTGTCCAAATCATTTTAAAAAGGAAAATAGTAAATTTTTATTTTGTTGGCAAGATGCTGTAAATAGTATGATAACATTATATCCTGAATGGAGCAAAAAATTATTTCCAAAAGAGATTGATTCATACAAATTTTCACAAAATTTACCTGAACAAATGTTGTATACAAATAAAAATATGTTTTTATCTATTCGTACTGATAACATATACGATTATTCATCACATGAAGCATATTTAATAATAACAGATCCAACAAAACCAGGATATTACGGTTATGCTGATAAGGTATTATCAGCAAGAGGTTCTGGTATTTTATCAGCATCAGATTTAGCATCTTATCGTGCTAAAGGGAATGAATTAAAAAGGTTCGTAAAATTTATTAATAGTAATATAAGAAACCCAGGTCCAGAACAACAGTTATTTTTAGATGAGGTTATGAATTATTCGTCTTACTTTCAAGTAATAGCAAAAAAAGTGGGAGATGCTTCACAATCTATATCATGTTGCCAACCAAAAATAAAGTTACAAAAATTTCGTGATAATGTGGTAGGTCTTAAAGCACCGATTTTAAAAGATAATATAATCAATTTTGAATCAAATGGAAATCACGCCTTTATATCATATGATAGAATAGCGGTCGTGTGTGCTTTAAATTATAATAGTCCCATTGTTATTGGTAATACACCCCAAGGTTTTACCGTTTATATTCGTAAAGATTTAATAAATATTCATAAACAGTTTGATATAGTTTTTCAGAAAAAAAATGAAGACTATCAAATAACAAGTCAATTAAAAAGCCAAGTTAAAAGTCAAACGGAAGGTGAAACGGAAAGCCCTCTAGAAACACCTGGAAAATTTATACTAAATCAAGAATTGTATGATGAACTTTTGGCAAATAGCAATTCAGTTAAAGAAAAAATAAAACTAGCATGCTTTAATTTAAATACAATTCCATCAAATGATATATCTTATCAAAATTTTTTAATAAATTATTTTATTGAATTAAATATCTTACAGTTATTTTCAACACTTGACACAAATGTTCTACAATTTGATAAAACTATTTTTAATAATAAAATTAAAGAAAAATATACAGTTGTCTTGGAGCAAATAACTAGTAAATCTGCCGCTTTTGAAGTAACAAATTTTGGAGACCTAGGTAGTGTTCTTGAAAAGGATAATATAAACGACATTATGAATGGCATAAATAGCAATGTAACACAAATAATTAATAAATTGAAAGAAAAATATGATTCGTTAAAAGGACAAGAACCAGCAACAATACAACCAGCAATAAAAGCAAAGGTAAATTCGAAAACCACGAAAGCCAAGACAAAAGCAATTGTAGCAGAAACAACAACTGAGACAGACCCAAACCAACCCACATTTCTAAAAATACTAGGAGTTTTAAAAATAATAGAAAAAATGATAATCGATATAAATGAAATTCAAAAATCATTGTTATCAAATCTTCAATCAATGAAAAAAATACAGGAATATCAGGATGTCATAGTTCCTGCTGGTAATGACGCTAATGAATTAAGTAGTAATATAGATAAATTACCTAAGGGTGTCGCTACTAATATAACAACTTGCACACCTTACACATATTATATAACAAATAGTAGAACAGTAAGAAACTCAGATGTATTTTTTGAAAGAAGTACAAGTATTTTTGGAACAACAACCGTTATTTTACAAATTTTTAATACTTTAAATTGTGATAAATTAAATAAATTAAAAGACAGATTTGTAAAAACAATTTATGATATATTAAATTATTTAGAACAAAAAGCGACTGTTTCTTGTAACATAACATTTGTAGGTATCGTTCATGCTTGTAGGGAACAATTTAAAGAGTTGTTAATTACTGAACCTAATATTGTTGTAGAACCAATTACTCCTGAAAATATTAATAATATAATAGATTTAGGATCAGCACCAGCACCTTTAGAAGAAGAAGAGGTCCCAGCACCTTTAGAACAAGAACCAGCACCTGCTCGATTAGAACAAGAACCAGCACCTTTAGAACAAGAAGAAGAAACAAGTGATATTAGAAAAATTTTTATTAAAAAAAAATTGTTTATTAAAAAGTCGTCTGTAAATGCTGATATGACTTTTAGAGGGAGAATAGACGAAATACGTGATGCTACAGAAAGTGTTATACCAGAATTGTTAAATACAATTATGTCTGATACTATAGAAGGTGTGGATACAAGCCCTATACAAATTGCTTATGAAAACGAAGTATTTATTAAAGGATTTATTGGTCTTTTTGCGTTTATGAAATATATAGAAATTAGTAAAGAGAAAAAGGTACCAATTTTATTTACAAAAAGAGAAACAGAAGACCAAAGTCAAGTATTACAAAGACTTTTCGAATTATTATATTTAAATTTAGATGATCCAAAGGTTGATATAAATATATTACAAAGAATAGAAGAAATAAAAAGAGATATTCAAAATAAATTACCTGGTTTTGATTTTGAAATATATAAAAATTTACAAACGAAGAGTGAAAAAAATGAATATATTTTAACAAAACTTCAAACCAGTGTAGGCTTTCGCCGGCAAGAATCAAAAATACTAGAAGATTTGGAAACTTATATAAAATATTGTCAACAAATAGAAAGTAAAGTAGGTTTATATGAAGACTTAGAAAAAGATGATGCAAATCCACCGACATATAAAAATGATTTTACTGTAAACTCCTTTAGAAAATTATTAGAAATGAATGTTATTACAGTTGGTTCTAAAGAATTGGAAGGTAATTTTGTGGGTATAAACGCAAATGAAATTAACGCCAATATGGCTTTATTATATTTTATCGAAAATAGAATCGCATCTTTAAATAAAGATCCTGTTACCAAAAAACCTTTAGAACCTATACCTCATCCTGAATTGATAGGATTATTTTCACAACTATTTAAAGATACAGGATTAAATCCTCGAGAATATATAACACCGGGACAAAGAGGAGGTGATGAAAATGATATTTTTGATACAATGTATGATTTATTTATGTCAAATGATAAAACAGATTTTAATAATTATAGAAAAAACTCATATTTATTACTAAGTTTGCCTACTAATTATGAACTTTCCATCGGTAATTTTCAATTCTATCCTAATGAAATTAGAACGTATTTACAAAATTATTATAATAATTATATACGAGACCAAAAACGGGAAGAACAAAATAAACAATTACAAAACCCTAATTTTAGTAAAGGTCCTAATTCTTCAATTGGTGGCCCAACAAATAACAATATGAATACACCAGTGTATAAACCGCAACCTATTAGCGTTTTGGGTGGAAAAACAAAAACAAATAAAAATAAAAACAAGAAAATAAAAACAATAAAAAATAAAAATAAAAACAAGGAAACTATTAAAATCAAAACAAAAAAAAATCAAAAAAAGAGACATTTAAAAACAAAAAAAGTAAAATAAATTAAATCTAAAACCAATAATTCTACAATATATTTATTGAATTATAATATATTATTATTATAAGTATGACTACTATTCCAAATGAACTAATAATAATAATAAATACAAGTATTCCTGGATATGAAATAATAAAATATAAACCATTTATGACAATTCCTAATATAAATAGCAATGATAGTATTGTTAATTTTAACCCCTTGGTAAAATTAAATGAAAATATTATTAATAAAATACCAGAAAATTTAAGAAAAAGGAGATTTTTTAATAAAGAATTATTTGAAAGACTTTTAAAAGAATTTAAATCAAGCACAGTTACAAATTTGACTCAAGCAACAAATGCTGGATATGTTGATAACAACATTAAAATAACACTTGATACTTTATTTTCTGAAAATAGTGTTATTTATATAGGAAAAAAACCTTATGCTATAGGAGATCTACAATGGACCAAAGGTGATTGGAAAATTGATATAAAACAAAAACCACAAGCATTCGATTTAAATAAAGTGAACAATCCCTTTTTATATACAAAATTTGTTAGACAGAATATAATTAATGGTGAAAATCAGTTGAAAAGATTGCCACCAACAATTATTTATGGTTCACATTTTAGCAAACCAACAAATATTACAAACCCTGCAATAAATAGCACTGCAACAGTAATGAATCCTGTTAAAGCAAGTCCTGCGCTAATGGAGCTTGCTACAGTAAAGAATCGTACAGTAAAAAACCGCATAATAAATACTCCTGTAACAATAACAAGTGCTTCTACAATACCAGGGTCCGTTAATACATCTGCTTCTACAATCACAAATCCCGTTAATACATCTGCTTCTACAATGACAAATCCTTTTGATACAGGCTCATCAAAAAACACAAATCCTTTTGATACAAGTGGGCTAAATACAAGTACAAAAAGTATGGGACCTGTAAATACAAGTTCTATTGATACATCTGGTGTTGATACATCTGGTGTTGATACATCTGGTGTTGATACATCTGGTGTTGATACATCTGGTGTTGATACATCTGGTGTTGATACATCTGGTGTTGATACTGGTGCTGTAAGTTCTGGCTCATTAAAAAAAACAAATCTTACATCATTAAAACCACAAGTAATTCAACCTAGTAATACATATAATATATCAAATGAAAGCACAAAAAATATTAAAAAATTTTTTATGAATGATATGTTTTTTGAATTATTCGATACACTATATAAATTTGGAGGCGAACAAACTCAAGAAATTATACAAAAATCTCTACAAAATTTAACAACAACAAATATTTCTGATGGTAACATAACAGATTTAAATAAAGAAGTGTATAATGAAACAATTAATTCAATTAGTGTCATGAACAATACTGGTCAAGGTGATTGTTTTTTTATAGCTGTATCTGATGCGATAAACAATTATAATTATTATAATCAAGATAATAGAATTATTAGTGGAGTATATGGAACAGGAACCAATTTATTTACTCCCAAATATGTAAGATTGTTGGTAGCAAAATATATACTTTCTTTGCCTACATTAGAAGAACAACTAGATAATACAGCCGTTAGAAATACCGATAATTTAAATAGAGAATTTGAAAATCAATTGAAAGCAATTAAAGAAGCATCAGGATTAGGTGAGGATGATTCTTTAACAACAGAACAATATTTATTAATAGCAAATGATACTTATAAAGAATATGATAATTATTTAGTTAAAAATATTACACAAGTGCCTATAGAAATAGGAAAGTATTATAAGCCTTTTACACCAATCACCCGTAGTCAAGTAGAATCTTATATATTAAGTAGTAATTATTGGGCTAATGAAGTAGCAATAAATGCTCTGTCTCAAATATTAAAATTGAACATTATACCTATAGAAAAAATCAAAAATCAACATAATGAAGAATTGTTAAGAATACCTTTTGCTAATTTTACCCAAAATAATTATAAATGGAATAAATATTTATTTTTATATTATAGCAACAAGCACTTTGAATTAATAACATTTACATACAATAATTTAAGTAATAGCCTAATAAAAACAAATACTATAGAAATTTTTGATATGAATGTGGATAATGACCCCACAATAATACCTCCTTTTTATATTTTACTTGTTATTTATGGCAGTTATTATAGCACTATAAAACAAGAATCAGATAAAAATAACTTTGCTTTTTTTCCGAGCGTAATGAATTCTATAGAAAATTCAATAAATGTTGATTTAAATAGCTCTGCTATGTATGAAAACTTTTATAATTTGTTCAAATTGTTTTTCCCAAAAAGCATAATAAAAGTTCCAATTGAAACCCGTATAGGAGGGGCTTACAATAAGTATAACCAAAACAAGAATTACAACCAAAAACCATACAACAATTATAATCCATACAACAATTATAATCCATACAACAATTATAATCCATACAACAATTATAATCCATACAACAATTATAATCCATACAACAATTATAATCCATACAACAATAAGGCATATAAGTTATTTCAAGAAGAAAACACACACTCTAAATTAGCATATTATATTACAATTGATATGGAACTATATCCTGGAAATAGCATACCAAAAGAAGAATTAAAAAATATAAAATGTAAGAAAAAATGGAATGCTGTAAGAAAAGCCTATTCAGAATTTACGGGAAACCCGTATAAAATTCCCCCATTATACAAAACATTAAAAAATAAGGGTGATAATAACAAAAATATAAGAAGAAAAAATATTACTATTCGTAAATGAAATGACTTAACTAAATGAACTAAATGAACTAAATATTATAAGATTTGTAATTATATAATATTTATTAATCAAAATTATACCTTTCAAAATCAAACTTAGCAAATGCTTCTTTTTGACTTTTTCTTTGTTTCTCTCTTTTAGCTTTATCTAAAATTGCCACAGCGGCTGATAGTTCTTGTTCGCTAACAACATTATCATCATTCGTATCTACTAATTTATCCAAAATTCTATATTTTTGTGGAACAATACATAAATTACTTTCCTCGTTAAATAAATATTCGGATAAAATTGTAAATACCGCTGTTAAACCTAGTGCGGTATAAATATCACGAGTACCCATCCACGCCATCGAAAAAACTAATAATTGTTTACTTACTGTATATTTCATATATTCTTCAGATGATTTGCTAAATTGTATGGTAATAAACTTGGACCCAACGTTAAGAAGAATCATTACAATACCGGCAAAAAACTTACTATTATTTAAATACATAATATGATGGTTAATATATCCAATTCCATTAAAAAGAGGAGTAAATATAGTTGTTTTTCCCCCTATTTGTTCTCTATTTATTGGTTCGTTATTTATTTCATTTTTGGACATTATACTAAAATAACATATTATTAAAATTTTTTAAAATCTTTACATTATTCCAATTTTTCTAAAAAGATTCGTAAGGTGTATTTTATTATCTACATAAAATCCTTCACCAACTATACGTGCGTTTCTTATATGTGGTCGATACAATTTACGAAAATAAGGTGTAAACTCTTCTACATTTTGCGGTGTATTAAAATATAAAACTAACAAAGTTATCAAAAATAACACCGTAAAAAACAAAACAAAAATATATATAAAATGTTTCATATATATTTAGTATATATTTAGTGCATCATTAAGAGTAAATTAATGAATTAATAAATCAATTAATAAATAGAACCCGCGTTAGCAAAATTATCATTCTCATAAGGAGCTATATCTTTTGATAAACGCATAGAATCATTTACTGGAATTTGGTTGGATTGTTTCCCTTTTTGAATCCATCTCTCTTTGCCAACTATATCAAATCCTTCTACTGCTGTTGTGCTATCAGTTGTTGTAGTAGTTGTGGTAGAATCTGTATCATTTGTTAGAACTGGAGCAACTGGAGCAACTGGATTAGGAGGAGTGACATTTGTTACAACTGTACTAGAAGTGTTCTTTTTTTCATTGTCTTCATCAGAAGATGCTGCGTCTGTAAAGCCTTCTATATAGCCAATATCACTATTATTAAACATAATAATAATAAACAAAACTACAACTACTCCTAAAATTTTGTTTGTGTAAGCGATTAACAATATGAATAATATTAGAACACTTCTTCCTAAAGTTGTATCTATTAGATAGTTAAAAAATCTAGTTTGACTTAATAAAATAATGAGAAATAAGGCGGCGACACACCCCATATTATTTTTACTTACAAGATTAAAGTCCATATAAATATTCTTATATAATTTATTTTATAAGAATATAAATTTCATATATTTCAGTCTGTTTTACAAATTATTATCTTATTTTTTATTAAGAATGTCTTTAGCAATGTTTGCAGCTCCATTTAATGATAATCCAAATAGCGATTTAATGTCAAATAATTCAGATAATGCAATAAGTAAAAAAAAACAAACACATAATAAAACACAAAAAATGTATCCTAAAGAAAACTTTGATACAGATAAGGTTAATTCTGTTTTAGAGGAAATTCATAAAAAATCAACGGACGATTATAATAGCCAACTAGGCGACTTTAATCCTCCTTCTAACCCACAATCCGCGGGCGTAGACAAAACAATTGCAACTGAACAAATGATGAATATGACAAATAAAAATGACTTAATGTTTAGAACATTAGGAAGAGCTCCTCAACCCACTTATGACGTTGAAAACAATCTTGACTTGAATGATTACACAAATTATGGTGACAATAAATCAAATGAAGAATATTATAAAAAGGTTATACCAGGATATGCACCACAAAAAAACCCGGTCAACAAGCCATATTATAATATGAATCATACCGTTCAACCGCAGCAACCAACAGATGACATTTTATTACAGAAACTAAATTATATGATTTCACTTTTAGAAGATAAACAAGATGAAAAAACCAATAATGTAACAGAAGAAGTAGTGTTGTATTCATTTTTAGGTATATTCATTATATTTGTAGTTGACTCATTTGCAAGAGCAGGTAAGTATGTTAGATAATTATTTTTTTATAATATACTATTTTTTATAATATACTATTTTTTATAATATACTATTTTTTATAATATACTATTTTGTTATAAATAATATAAAGCAAATTAATAAATAATATTATATGACAAAAATAGCTTTGATAACAGGAATTACAGGACAAGATGGATCTTATTTATCTGAATTTTTATTGGAAAAAAATTATATTGTATGGGGTATTATAAGACGATCATCAAATATAAATACTAGTAGAATTGAACATATTTTTAATAAATTAAATTTAAGGTATGGTGATTTGACAGATGCGGCAAATATTTTAAATATATTAATAGAAATAAAAAATACATATTCTGAATTGGAAAAGTTGGAAATTTACAATTTAGGTGCTATGAGTCATGTTAAAATCTCATTTGAAATGCCAATATACACATGTGACGTAGATGCTATGGGAACCTTGCGTTTACTAGAATCTATTAGAATTTGTGGTATTCCAAATGAAAAAATTAAATTTTATCAAGCATCTACATCTGAAATGTTTGGTAAAGTGGTAGAAATACCGCAAAAAGAAACAACCCCTTTTTATCCTAGATCACCATATGGGGTTGCAAAATTATATAGTTATTGGATTACAAAAAATTACAGAGAATCTTATAATTTATTTGCTTGTTCAGGTATTCTTTTTAATCATGAAAGTCCAAGAAGAGGGCATAATTTTGTTACAAGAAAAATAACAATAGCTTTGAACAATATTATTAAAAACCAAGAAGATAAATTAATTTTAGGAAATATAAATTCTTTAAGGGACTGGGGTCACGCAAAAGATTATGTAGAAGGAATGTGGCTAATGTTGCAAAAAGAAACCCCCGAAGATTATATTTTATCCACAAATGAATATCATAGTGTTAGAGAATTTGTAGAAAAATCGTTTGCTTTAAAAGGATTCAATATTAAATGGAAAGGTGAAGGTATAAATGAAATAGGTTATGATGAGAATACTGGACGTGAATTAATATTTATATCAGAAAAATATTTTAGACCAGCAGAAGTAGATGAATTACTAGGAGATAGCACAAAAGCAAGAAATGAACTTGGATGGTCACCTAAATATTCATTTGATGATTTAGTTAATGAAATGGTAGAAAGCGATTGTAATTAGTAAATAATAATTAGACTAATGAAAATTATTATATAAAAACAATTTAAAACAAAATTACGATATATTTATAGCATAAATGATAAAATATATCATAATTCATAATAAACATGAGGGTTGTTATGATTTTCAGTGTTATGAAGATCAGGCAACCAAAACGAGACTCACTTCTATTACAATAAATCCACCTAAGATTTTCACATTTAATAACAAAGAGCAAGCACATGATTTTTTTAATGAGTATATCAATGACGTAGATGTAATTGATATTAGATGCAAAAAAGGAGATGAAGTAGAACACATTGATTATTGCACTTGTGGAATAATTGAATTAGATGAAGAAGAAAACCCTATTTTGTTTTATAATAAAAAAAATCAAATCTTTTTAATGGAACATGGTCCACAAGTATTTCTTCCTCCGCAAGAATTAAAAAATGATATTAGTAATTTAAATTTAACAAATAGGTTGATTAAGAAATGCAAAGGCTTAGGTAAAGAGCAACGACAAAGATATATTGAATTGGGAAAAATGTGTCAAGAGTGTTCAGATACTGAAAATTAATAAAATTAATAAAATAAATAAAAAATTATTACACCTTTTAACATTTTAAACGCCGAATATATTTTAATAAAGCTGATCAAGAAAATAAATATTCGTTTATTTTAACATGATAGTTTCACGAATATAAATATTTTTTATATTCGTTTAAATTATATATGAGTGGATTATTAATTGTTGGATTATTGTTTTTACTTACTTTTTTGATTGAAAAAACTACAAATTTGAAACCTACTATCAATTATAATAATAAATTTGAATACGTACCTATAATAACAGCTAATATTTATGCTGATTTATTTATCATTTTTGTTACTTTCGCTAAAATTTATATCAATATCAAATCTTTAGAAGGATGGTATAAAAAATATAGATTGTCTGCTATGATTGCAGATATATTGATTGGTGTTTTATATATATTATTAGGAAGATATCTAGTTTATAAAAGTGGTATAAAGTTTGGTCTGACAGCATTTGCTGGTATATGTGTATTCATTCAAATAATATTTGACTTTTTATTTTATATTTTCTTTACTATTATTCCAAAAGGCTCAAATGATATGTTAGATTTTTTCAAAGGTTATTCAAAAGAAGTTGGTGCTAGTGCTTTATTAGGAGATAGTTTTCTAGTAATCATGGCTGTTATAATTAGTGCTTTATTGAACCAATCAAGTTATGATACTAATATCGTATTATTAATTATCAGTGTTTACTTGACACCTTATTTTATTTATATGAAAGATTAAGAATTTATTATATTTACACCTTTTAACATTTCAAATACCGAATTAAAACCTCTAAGATGTATTAATATATTTTTATTAATTTTTATTAATTTATCTTCATATATAATATAGTTATGAATAAAAATAATAATATTTGTTATACTGGATATAATTCAGTAAAAACTGGTAACTATACAAAAAACACATTTTTAGAGACAATGAATAAAAATTTTAAAAAAGAATGTTCTGTTTATATAAAATCTTTAAAATGCAAATCGTGTAAAAAAAGTATAGAAATGAATAGTAAAGAAATAAAAAAAATTAAAAATGCACTTTTAACAAATAAAACATACAAAAGGTCGAAGTATAGAGAAAAAAAATTACTTAAACAAGATAGTATATGCAAACGATGTAAAAATAACAAAACGAAAAAGTGTAGTTTAAACAATTATATATTATTTTCAGGTGCTGAATTAGGTAAGTGTAAAAAATAGTTTTATCCTATTAAAAATATTTTAGGTTATAAAGTAGTAGGCGTTTGAAATGTTAAAATGTCTAAAAAATTATTAAAAAATTAATTTATAATGAAAACCTTCTCGGGTTTAAAGGTAGGATACGCAAAATTATAAAAAAAATAGGCAGTCGGGCTAATAATTAACGGTTTCGTTTTTAAAATTAAATTATTAATAATAATATTATTATCCGAAATATTTTCAATAGCTGCAAATCCAAATAAGTTTTCAGACGCTATTTTCCAAAAACTTATTTTAAACCCCTGCACAAAAATAGAATGTTCGCAACAACATATAGAAGCAAAACAACTCAATACTTCCATACCTTTTTCAATTTGAACACACGATTTTCTATAAAAATAAGCACATGTTATGTTATCATCTACAATAATCACATACACAAAAATATTCTTGGTCTTAATGAGTTCAATAATATTTGAAATACTCGTATTTATTGTGATATCAAATTTACTGCTATTCGTTTTAATAAAATCAAATAAAAAATGAAAATTTTGGGGATTTATTTCAACTAAATTATACATTGCCTCTAAATGAACTGGTTTCGTCCAAGTGGAAACATTAAATCCATACGTTGAATATACACAAAGTGGTACAATACCTGTTAGCTCATCTTCTCTCTTAAAAATAGAAACAACAATATTTTTATTGATATGACTTTGATTGTAATGGTGTGTTTGTATGATTTGTTGTGCGATTCCCTTTTTCCGGCATAATCTGTCTACACATAAATAATCAACATAATAAGCATCAAAATTAGCCGTTTCATCGCCGTTATTAATGCATACATGGGTTGGTCTGGATGTCATTGCCCCGATAATTTTAGCATCATTTATAGTAGTGCCCTTTTTTAAGTCAATCATAAATTCATCTTCGTTATAAAAAGTGACAAACGATTTTGCGTTATGTCCATAAAAATAAGGAACTATATTCTCCGATTGAGGAGAGAAAATATTGTCTTTATTTCGTAAATAGTGTAGTCTTATTAAATTAATAAATCTTTTTAACTTTATTTCGCTGACTTGTTCGTAAACAATTGTTTCTACATTTTTAAAATTGGTATACTTGTTTTTTTCAGGTAATCTGTCATTAATAATTCCTGGTGGATGAAGCATATAGCCGTAATCATATACGTGAAAAACCGGTTGTATAACCCAAAAACCATATTTGATGCGTATATAAATATAAATCAGGAATATAATAAGTATTCCAAAAAATAATATATAAGAAAGATATTCAAACATATTATTTTGATATTTTTTTTATTTTTTGTAACAACTAATAAAAACTAATAAAAAACTAATAAAAAACTAATTATAAAACACCAATTATATTAAATTATATTAAATTATATTATACTATATCAAAATAATTGGTTATTTTATTTTTTGTCACAGGTTCTATACTCTTTTTCGTATATCTATCTAAGCTTTGGTTAAATATATTGATTGCTTCTATTCTATCTTTGAAATCACCTATTGTAACATTTTTATGTTCCAAATCTTTATAGTGTGTAAAAAAATACTTGATTCTCTCTAATTTAATACTACTTAAGTCTTTCAAATCATTAATTTCGCGCGATACAGGGTCTACTTTATCACAAGGACACATAATAATTTTCGGGTCAATACCCGCATCATCCTCCGTTTCTAATACTCCTATAAATTTGCATTGAATAAAGCTACCAGGAATCAATTCGTCTTCCATTACAACGATTACATCTAATGGGTCGCCGTCCTCACTTAATGTGTGAGGAATAAATCCGTAATTAAACTCGTATTTAAATGGTGTATGAAGAATTCTGTCACATACGAGAGCCTTTCTTTGTTTGTCATATTCATATTTAATATGAGAGCCTTTTGCGATTTCAATAAATACATCTGCTGTTATATCCATATTTTTACTATTATAGTTTTATGGGTTTATATTTATACTATTTTATAATATTAAATTATATACTTATTTCTATTAAATTATTTAATAGTATTTTAGTATACATTATCAAAAAAGTTGTGGCTTATATAAATAATACGTTATTAAAAAGGAAATCATCGTATTCGGTATAATATGATTGTAGTTTTCTACTTTTTCATCGCAATTTGTGTTAAAAATATGATCTACTAAATCAGGACCATAATTACATGTTTTGTTTTTATCTGCTTGTTCACTACTTCGATGATGTAAAACGTGCGCACGCGCCTTATGAAAAATAGAATAATTAATTATATGAACAGATACATAAATAAAACCATAGTAAAATAGTATTATTTCAGGAACAAATCGAATAGATAACAACTTTTGAATATAATAAAATATTACAAAAAACATTATATTTGCAAACAATTCTATTAATAGGTTAATTGTTTTTAACACAGGTTCATTATTTTCTTCACTATTATGATGACGATTTATATGAATATTAATTATGTCTGGAAAATAATGAAATATGATATGTATAAAATAAGAATAAAAATATAAAATGATAATAGAAGCACTGATTAAAAGAGGTGAATATAATTTATATGTTAATAAAATACCTAATATAAATACAATGAAATTTGGAATAAATTGATTTCTAAAAAAATAAGGTAATTTATCTTTTAATAATATTTGAAACATTCTTATATATTATTTACGTTTATTTTATAATAGTTCAAAAAAAATAATACTAATAACTTATTCAAGAGAATTAATAAACCTATATTAATCAATATCTCTTCGCTTTTTTGATCATCTAAATTATAAGACAATGTATTTGACAATATTTCTGCAAGTGGAGCAAAATGTTCGTTATATTCATATAGTGTTAAAATACAACGTCCAAATAAACAATATGAAATTTTTATGATACTCATTAACACAAGTAAAATAAATAGTGTCTTAATATTATTTGAAACTAAAGCACAAGTAAAAACAGCATAAGATAAAATAAAATGTATCATTGAAACAAATAAGTTTACTATTAATTTCATATATTATTTTAATATTAAAATATTCAAAAATCATATTCAAAAATCAAATTTACCCTGGTTTTACAAAAACATATAAGTATTGGTATTCATACGCACATTTTAACAAATCAATTTTGGATTGCAAAATAAAACCGCATTGCTGCGCTATGGTTAATATTGTTTCTGTATCTTCCATATATAACACTTGTTGTTGCTTACGAACCTTACCATCATCAAATTTAAATTTTTCATCAAATGTCGCAACATCATCATTTTTATTAAAATTGAAGTTGGACTCATATATGAAATCGTTGAAATGAACTTTGGTTTTTGTAATTCTTTCTTTGGCGTATTTTTGAGGAGAAATTATATACAATGGATTACCTGGAGGTAAAATAGGGTCAAATTTCTCTCTATCTACAAGATGAACAACTAAATAACCCCCAGGCATTAACCAATCCATACAATTATCAAAAAACCTTCTTTTATCTTTAAAATAATAGATTGTAAAATACAAACACAAAATATGAGTAAATGCGTTAAATTTGAATTGACTGCCATCCATCACATCTCCAACTTGAAAATTATATTGAGGAAAGTTTTCTTTCGCCATTTTAACCATAGAAGGTGAAATATCGACACCTATAACATCCAAATTTTTAGATGCTAAACTAGCTACATGATGGCCTGTTCCACTACCCACATCAAGAATTATACTGGATTCTTTAGGATTAGTTGTATTGACAATTGAACCAATCTCATAATCATTTTTTAGACTATTAAAAACCAAATAATCATATATTTCAGAATAAAAATCGTCATATACATCATTTCCTTTTTTAAATAAAAAATTATCGTTTTGTTGAAATCCCTCTTTGGGTTTTAATGACATTACATTTCTAAAAAATACAATTATGGCTAATAGCACTGCAACCAATAAAAGTATTTTTCCAGAATTAGACATTTTGTTATAAATATTTGTAATTGATTTAATTGAATTATTCAATTTCATTTATATGTATTGTTGTTATTTTTTTTGTATATTTTTTTATTATATGTCAGAATTTGAAATAAATGATATTCGTGGGCCGAATGATTTTAAAGGAATCACATTTTCTAATTTCAAAAAAACAGATGTAAAAAAAGAATTGCTAAATAGTTTAATTAATTCAAAAATAGAACCTGCGTGTTATTGGAGCGCAGAAATGATATGTTCTGGACATTATGGAGACTTGTGGGAAACTATTTTATTTTTTTACAGTAAATATATACATTTAGGAAATCCTAAAATCACTATTTACTTAGAATTACGAATAAATAATTTTAAAGAGATAATAAGTAACGGTTATGCAAACAATGAATTAAGAATGAGAAATAGTGACAAAATAAGACGTCTATTTTGCGAAATAATGTGTGTACTATGTGATGCCAAACGCAAACATAGTTTAGATAATATAAAAATAAAAAAAGACGACTTTGACATGACGCAAATGACAGATAGATTTAAGGCACCCACTAGAAAATATGCGGAGGAAATATTTATGAAAGATGACCCAAAGGAATTATTTATAGCTATTAATGAACTAGCCTATAATATTTCAGAAGATGGAAAGAATATAATTAATGCGTGTTATTGGATTGAGTGGATTATGGAATTTGAGACAGTATGCAAACAAAAAAGAGAAAAAATCAAATGTGAGAGAAGAACATTTGCTCATGTAGAGAGCAAATGTCAAATGGATATAATATGGATTGTATGGGATTTGTTTATAAATGAATCGAATAAAAGAAGCAAATTTATTTCTAAAATAATTACCTCTATGTTAAGTTTGTTTACACTTAAATATTCTTCCGGGTGTCATAGAAAGCGAAAATATATGCTATATTTTGTAATCTCTCTTTTGTGTGAAAACATTAATCAAAATGAAGAAATAATAAGAAAAACACAACAGGAAACAGTCTCAAATATTATCAAAAAGGTTGATATGGTTTATAAACAAATTAAAAAGAATGAAATGTCGCCTGGAACAGAATATTTGTTTAAAGATTTAAAATCTTCTAATTTAGAAAAAACAATCGAAAAATTGGAAACAATGAATTCTTTTGGAGAAACATTTATTCCAAGATTATAAATAATTATCGTTTATACTATATATATGCAAAAAACACGTAAAAATAGAAATATGCATAATAAAACACATTCAACCCGAGGTTCTATTCCCAGTTTGCAACAATTTCAAAAAGAAATAACCATTGTATTTTTAGAAATGCTTTTAATGGTCAAGTTATATCATTGGAAAACCACTAGTTATGCCACACATAAAGCAACTGATGATCTGTATACAAAGTTAAATGGTAATATTGATAGCTTTATTGAAGTGCTTTTAGGTAAGTCTGGATTAAGAACGAATTTGATGAGTAATAAAAGCATTAAACTAGTTGATTTAAGTTCTCCTGAATCATTGAAGAGAGAAGTGGAAGCATTTAAAGGATACTTGGTTAGTTTAAATGACAATAAAACAATGAAAATAATGGCTAATACCGATTTATATAATATTAGAGACTCTATTTTAGGTGACATGAATCAATTTTTGTATTTATTGACATTTAAATAAGAATGCGAATGTATAATAAAAATTAATATATATTTTTATTATAATGGATAACTCAAATAGTATAACGAATTCTATATTACAATCACCCGAAGTCTCTAGCCCAACTATTTTTTCAGACAGTTATAGTAGTAGCAGTTCTGGTTTTTTCGATGGGTTAAAAAATATAAATATTAGCACATGGATAGTCATAATTTTAATTTTAGCATTTTTGGGATTTAATATTTTTGTTTATTTAGCAAAAGGAACGCAAGATATTACAAACTTTTTTGGTCCATTAATAGAAAAAATATTTGGAAACGCAGCGGCTGTTACAGGACAAGCGGTAGATGTATCTGCTGAAGGTGCAAAAGCGATTGTAAGCGGAACCGCAGGTGCTATTAATACTGGTCTTACTGCGGTTCAAGATATTACACCTAATCAGGCATCCAGCAGCATAAAAAGCCAATCGGTTCAAAATACTTTACAACAACCCGACACAGCTGCGAACAATTCATTAAACAAAGCATTAAATTCATCAAAGAGTCAAACACTGAATCATGGTCAAAGTCAAAGTGACGATTATCAAGCAAACGAGGCATCAAGCTCTTTTACTACAGGAAAAGCTGGATGGTGCTACATCGGTGAAGATAGGGGGTACCGAACTTGTTCTCAAGTGGGCGTAAATGATGAATGTATGTCTGGAGATATCTTTCCTAGTCAAGAAATTTGTGTAAATCCTAATTTAAGAGCATAATCTGTAATAAATAATAAAAATATTATATTACAAAATATTATATTACAAAATATTATTTATTTTTAGTAACTGTATTAGATGGACGGGATTCCACATCGTAACTAACAGAAGTGACATAGAAAGTATATGTACTACTAATTGGAACGGTTATTACGTATGATGTGATTTGATAAGAAACCGTTTGAATTGAGAATCCGTTTTGGTAAATTCGAAAACTTGTTATGGGAGCGCAAACAGAATTATCTATAGTCCATGACAAATTAACGCTGTTTTTATTTGAAGAATCTAACGTTAAAATAGGGGCGGTTGGCGTAATAGCACTTTGGAAACCTTTGTAACCCTGGGGCCATTTACTCGTGCTATTATTCATAACGTAACGTGGTTTGGGAAACCATGTTTCCAGCTTTGGATTCCAACATAAATCCATAATTTCACCCGGAACATCCGAACAATAAGTAGGATAACATTGTTCTTGTGAAACCCGCTGAATTACTTCACCTGTGCAAGGGTTTATATATGCATTACAAACTAGGTTGCCTCCTTCTTGTATAGAATTAGTGGGACAATTATTCGGATTAGGCACGTTGTATTGATAAGGTCCTGAAATATTATTTGGCGCTCCTGGGATTTCATTTGGGTAAGGAATAGTTACATAATTCACTCTTTGAAGGCTTGTCGTGTTGGGATTGGTATATGTTTGGGTTTGTGTTGCAAAAACCTTTGTTCTATTACACCATAACCCTTTCGAAATTTGGGAATATTTTTGTTTTTTAGTTATCCTTGAGCTATTTCCTTTGTATTGAAGTATATTTCCTTTATACAGCTGTTTGTCAAGAAAAATAGCATTTTGAGGAGGTAAAGTTTTATTTATTAAAGGTACATATATAGAATTATAAGAACTATCAACTGTATAAGTACATTGGTTTTGAACTCTTGACCATGCTCTTGGTGGTATTGGTAAATAATTCAACCCATTAGACATTTTTATATATACTTTTTTTATTAAATCTATTTTATTTTATATAAAATATTTATAAATAAATTTAATAAACATTTTATATTTTTATATTTTTAAATTTTTTATACAATTTAAGGGTTGTAAGAATCAAGAGAACCGGTTAAAAACCATCTTAAAGATAAATAATCACGTGTTTTATCAGATATACCTGTTGAACCAATCATTTTAGTATTTGGACCATGTTCTACTAATTTTTGAATGGCAGCAGTTCCTAAAGAATAATTATAATACCATAAATTAGAAATATAACCGTCAAAACCGCCATTCATAGCAACATACACATCGCCGTAGTTTTGTTTGGGAACACCAACTAAATCTATACTGCGTGTAATAGTTCCATTTATATATACATCTAATTTTGTGTTTTCACACCTAATTATTACATTTACCCATTTATTAATAGGAATATCAGGAATAACAATTTCTTCGTTAATTACGTTGAATGTATTCATTTTAACAACTAGGGCATTTGTATTTGGAACAATATATAATCCAGGAGCATTATTAGGAGTTATTAATCCGTTTTTATCAAGATTACTATTTCCCTTGCTAAAAATATGTTTATAAGTTCCAGAATTAGTTTGTAAATCACTTATGAAAATCCATACAGACCACGTAAACTCTAAACCTTGTGTTGCATTTATAGATCTATAGATAGTAACAGCACCATTATTACTAGGGTCTTGGGGAAAAATAATCATTTGTTTTGCGTCTACCATTCCATCGATTAAATGTGGTGATTCGCTAGGCTTAAAAAACCATGAAAGAACTGTTATTCCTAATTGTAGAAAAATGATAAAACCAAAAACAACTAATAAAAGAAATGCGAATTTTGCTACTAAACTATTCGATTCTAGAAAACCTCTAGTCCCAAAACTTCCTCTATTTGTTGAAAATGAATTGAATACTTCATTATTACTCATTATATATATATTAATTAAATAAGAAAAATTAAAAAGTTAAAAAATATCTAAATAGTAATACTACTTTGAGTTTGTCCATTTTCAACTAAAGATAACTGAATTTGATAAGCACTAAACATACTTGACCAGCTGGTATAGCCCTTTGAATAAATATTCCACACATCCTGTGGATTCAAAGGGTTTGGATAATACTGTAATTTAGCAGTCCAGCCATCAAAACCACCAGCAGGGGTAACATAAATATTCGCGTTATTATTAACACTTGCTACACCTGGTAGTAAGCACGTTTTGACTAATTTACCGTCAATATAAATATCCATTGTTCTACCATAAACACTTACAACTAAATTAACCCATTTTTGAATAGGTACATTTGCTACACTACACGTATGGACAATTGTGCGTCCGCCTTTTTTAGTAGGTTTTTGATTTGCGCCAGGATAACATCCTAAAGATACCGAAATATTGTTTTCTATTGCTCCTAAAACAACAGCTGGGCAAGGATCCGTTCCACTAATACCAGAAATAGAACCACTTGCTGAAGGACTATTTGAGCCCATTCTTCCAAAAATTACCTTCTTCTCACCGTAACGATAATTCCAGTCTTTCACATAAAACCAAACGGAATAAGCAAAATTAGCAGATGGAACCGACGAACCATTACTTGCTAAAGAGCTGGCATCAATGGTTGAACCTGTCTGGCCATTTTTAATACCCTCTAGAGTATATGGGTCACTAAAGATGAATCTCAATAACATAAAGATTAGAACTATTATAACTATAGTTATGACAATACTTAAAGCACTCATTGTATAATATAGATTTAGAAATTTTCTACTTAAAATAGTAATTTTAATTCACTATTTTAAACTCTTTTAATATGTTGTTGTTTTTTGTATTTTTTAAATATATTGCATCATTATACGTCACGATATTTTGTTTTAGTAAATAAAACTGTTTGCCTGTACTTATAATTATACTGGTATTTTATTTACTACAGTGGTTGTAGAAGATTCTACCGTAGCTATATTTTTTTTAAGTATAGTTTCATTAGAATCATTTGTCACAGGTGGCGTTTTATTTTTAAATAAATTGTATAAATAATAGATATTTGATTTTGTTAAAGCACGTCTAAAATAAACAACGTTACATATTCCACCCTTTATTCCATCTATTTCACCAATCGTTAAATTATCTAATGTATAATATGGGACGACGCCTACTTCTGATTTAACCAATTCACCGTTTAAAAATATATCTAAAATTCCTCCATTATAATTTATTATAATGTTATTCCATTTTTGAAGGAGAAAATGATTATTTTTATAAATAATTCTGTTACCATTGTTATCAAAATCAGTTAGTTTGTTTTGAGTCGTTTTTTCCAAGTCTTTTTGTTGCATTGTAACCATAAAACTATTTTCACTAGCATTATAAAGAATATTCGGTTTGTTACCAAAATTCAATAATGATGTATATTTTGAATAAGATAAGTTAGTATTAGGAGGAGCAGAATCTATGAAAACCCAAGAAGAAATCGCATATTGATAGTCAAATTGAGGGCTTGCATTTAATTCTTCATATGTTCCTAATGAATAAGTCGAATTTGTAAAAACTGGTTTATTTACTAATTGTTGCCCGCCTTGTAAACTGAATTTATTAAATAATGAAGGCATTGTGAAATAGATTACCAACAATACAACAGCTAAAAGTAACATTAATAAAGAACCGGTTTCTGAAGCATTGTATTCGCCAACAATAATTTTACCAATAGAATCAAAGAAGCCACTGAATAGGCAGGGAACATAAAATATAAAGTTTATTATTATATCAAAAAACCCGTTTTTCTTAGTATTACCAACAGGTAGTTTAACATAAAAGGTTTTGTAAATTAATGCAAGAACAATAAGCACAAGTAATATATTTAATATTAAACTGGTAATACTAGATTCACCAGAAAAATTTTGTATAGTATAGACTATCCAAAAAATCACTAAACCAGAAACGATTAGACCAAATAGAGTAAGCAAAGCGCGTTTAAAAATGCTCATTTTGCTAGCACTTAACGATTTATCAGAAAAATCTGGAAATATATTAGCCATTAATAAGATACCCCAAATAATAGATATAATTAAAAAAAATATCATAACTGCACCTGATGTTGCTTTGTCGTTGAAAAATCCTCCAGGATAAGTATAAATTAAGATGGTCATAGTTATTAAAAATATAATAAATAATATACTTCCATATACAGAAAATTTATTGAAATTTTCGAATAAATTTAAACTCTTGGTATCCTTTGTATCTGTTAATGTTAATACGGTAATTAAATACAAAAAACTAAAAACTGCAAGAATAATTGTTAATAAAAGTGTATATCCGAAATATTGTGAAATATATCCTCCAGGATCTTTATTATAAAAAATAATATAAGATGTAATTAAACAAAACATAAGAATAATCGTCTTAATTCTTTCGTAATTCACATTAAAATCTTGGATGTAATCTTTTTGGATACTTTTATAAAAAGCAAGAACACCTACACCTATAGTTATAGGTGTAATATATTGTGCATAATTGTTTATAACATCTGTAGGAACTGTAGTAAAAAATACAATTAACCCAATAGTATATAATAAAACATATGTTACATTACTAATTTGTCCAAATAAGCTTTTTATAGATTTAAAATTTGGCAATAACACAATACATAAAGTGAAAACAATCACGCAGAAAAAAGTTACTATTAATACATTTGCGGTTATTTCTTCTTCAGATTTAGATGCGGATTTAATAATTGACGGTAATGGTACTTTAAAAAAAATTAAGAACATAATAATAATAAGAAGAATGATAAACCCTATCATAGGGTAAAAAACAAATGGTGTTTTTAAATTAGGTAAAATATTTGTATTTTCATTCGTTTTATCCATATATTATAATAATACAATATTATTTTGTTCTATATTATGTTCTATATTATGTTCTATATTATGTTCTATATTATGTAAACCTTGTTAAATCACATATTTTCACTTGCTGTTTTTTTACCATGACAATTGCGACACAATGCTATTAAATTGTTGACGTCATTTGTGCCTCCATATTCAAGACGTAATTTGTGATCTATCTCAAATGTGTGATCCAATTGTGATTTACAATGACCACATTGCCATTCTTGTTGTGCGGCTACATATTTCTTTTTGGTTTCACTGACAGAACGTTTTGTTCCATTTTTGCCAGAGCTTAGTATTCTTTTCTCGCTATTTGAAAACCCTGGCGGCAAATTAGATTCTATACCATTATAGGATTCCATAAAACTATTCTCGCTTTTTGATGTAAAATCAATAATTGGACTCAGCATATCCATTGACGTTTTATCGATAGGCATAAATTTTACTACATTATTAGCATATAATAACATATTACGACCTTGATGTGGATTTCTTTTCAATAATATATATATACCAACTCCTAATAAGGCATAAAATATCATTTTATAATATTTTTTAAATGTCATTAACATTTTTGTATATTTTCCATCCGTATAAGCATTATAAATAAAAAATGCAGTTAACCCTAATATAAATATTTCTAATCTCATATATATTATTTAATATATATAAAATTACATGCTAAAAGTTTATTTGCCAAAAGCTCCTTGGAGTTGTGTGGAATGGATCAATGCATTCTGTGACTTTGATAAGCGAAATATTTCAAAAAATGCTAAAAAGATGATAATATACGGTAATAACACTAAAAACCACGACAACGATTTATAGCCTTTATCACATAACCACGCTAAAACAAAAGTCCAAACAAATGCAAAAACCAATTTTAAAAACACACTAAAAACAGAAACTCTATTTAACAAAGCAATAATACTTGCAATTACAGCAATAGCAAAATATACCTTAGCAGGGGTACAAAGTTTACTAAAATCCTTGTTCATTTATATTATATAAAAATATTTTTATTTTTATTTTTATTTTAAAGATAAGAAAACCGGGTTTTCAAAATTCTTTTGTAGAGTTTTACGTTTAAAAGATACTTTTGACTTTCGGTTGCTATAAATAGTGTTCTTTTTAGTTTTTGAATTTGTTTTTGAACTTGTTTTTGAACTTGTTTTTGAATTGTTTGAATTAATTATATATTTATTGTCAAATAATCTATCCATATTTTTAAGTATTTTATTAATTTCATTAATATTAAGCTTTTCATCTGGTGTTGTATATAATGTAACAAACAATTCCTTTATCAAATTAAATAATTTTTGCTCTTTTTCATTTAAATTCTTGTAATTATTAAACAATACTTCTAAAAATGGAAAATAGGCTGAACAAAAACCCCATATATCTACATTTTTTATGAAGACATTATCTAAATAATCTCGTAAATTTAATGTTCCGTTATTTCTAAACTTTGTGTATTTGAGTAAAATTTCAACAATATAATCTGTAATATAATTCATTGTAAATTCTGTTTCAATAACAACTTTCAATGATGATTCTGATAAACTTTTAATACTATTACTGAATATCATCAACATAATTTCATTTATAAATTTGTAATGACCTGCACCTCTCTCTTTCATCCAAAAGGAAATAAAATTTAGAACAAACAGTTTTAAATCATGTTCTTCTATTTTACCACCGTCTTTAATAAATTTTGAATATTTTTCTATAAAAGAATCCGAAAAAATAATTACTGAAAATGGTACGTTGAACTGAAAGGGTCTATTTCTCCATGTATTTGGAAATGGAGCATTTATAAAAGGTGTATATTCTGTAGATAATCCCCAATCGATTAATCGTGTCTTCATATTTGCATTGGTTTTGTCTACCAATATATTTGAATCTTTAATATCACAATGATATACATTTCTTTTATTCATTGGGATAATTCCGTTTTTTAGTAATTTCATTAAATGTATATTTAATTTTTTTAATATAGTGAACGAGCCATTATTATATATGAAATCGTCTAATGCTAGACCTCCATTTGGCATATTTAATATCATTACTTCATTCAACTTTTCATTTACATTTGATTTTGTTATATTATCTTTTGGTAAGGCAGTACAATCAACAATAAAGTTTTCTAAATCACTTTGTGTTAATGGTTCTGGAGTACATAATTTCATATTATGAAGTAAAAAATAGTCTTCATAATGAGGAATAGTATCTAATTTTTCTTTTATTGACATTATTTCTTGGTATTCTTCTGTCGCGTGTTTCTTTGTCATCAATTTTGATACTTTATTGATTTCTCTTTTAGTTGTTCCTTTACATTTTAGCGCAGGACTAAAAACACACCCAAAACCACCAGAAGCAAGTACATTACCGCCTTTAATTTTTGAATTATTATTTACCATTAGATATATATTATATATACATAATAATTGATTTATTTAATGATTTATTTATCATATAAATAATATATACTTCCTATAATTCCTGATATAATTACCAAATATATTACCTTCTCTCTTATTTTATAGTATTCATATAATTTGCTATCTTGACTTTTATATTGTTCGTAATATTTTACAAAAAACTCATTTAATGATATATGTGGGCGTTCTAATTTTTCATTAATTTTATTATGAATAAAGTGAACCCATCTAATAAGGGAGTCGCGGTTATCCAAATAAGGAGTAATGGGATATTTATCAATTAATTTACTAAATTCGCCTGATATTTGTTCGACTGGAATGAATAATGGAATATTTTGGATAAATTCATAGTATTTCTTTTTTGTTACAGTATTAGGGTAATGTGGATAAGTCATGGCTACAGTGTGCAAAAAAAACCAATAGTGCGGTCCCCATACTTTAGGATCAAGATAACCAATTGTGGAAGACATTAATATTTTATATTAAAAAAATATTAATTATTAAACTATCTAATAAGTTATTTATATATTTGTTGGATGTAATTTTATCACTTATAAAATTAGAAATATAACCATCAACAATTAAATTTACTGCTATTAAAGATAATATGCTATATTATTTGCATTTAGACCTTCGGGGGTTGTTTGACATTTACAAATCTATCCAGATTGTCGCCCAACTTTTTAGGGTCAAAAAAACCCGCTTCTTCTACTGCTAATGGTGCTGAAGCAGGTTGTAAATATACTGCTATATAATTTGCACTAATACCTCCAGCTGTTGTAAAATTACCACCAGCATATATATTATTATAAGAATCAATTGCTATTCCATTACATCCGTCATTTAGTCCACTTCCTACTGTAGACCATGCAGTTCCGTTCCATTTTGCTATACCATTTGCACTAATATCTCCAGCTGTTGTAAAATTACCACCAGCATATACATCATTATAAGAATCTATCTCTATTGTATTACATACGCCATTTAGTCCACTTCCTAATGAAGACCATGTAGAAGTAGTAGGATTCCATTTTGCTATATAATTTACAGTAATACCTCCAAATATGCTTGTAAAAGCACCGCCAGCGTATACATTATTAGAAGAATCAATTGCTACTGCATTACATACGCTACCTAGCCCAGTTCCTAATGCGGACCATGTAGTTCCATCCCATTTGGCTATAAAGAATGCACTACTACCTCCAGCTGATGCAAAGGCACCGCAAGCATATATATTATTAGAAGAATCAATTGCTATTCCATTACACGTGGCAGATAACCCAGCTCCTAATGCTGACCATGTAGTTCCATCCCATTTTGCTATACCATTTGCAGGATTTCCTCCAGCTGTTGTAAAATCACCGCCAGCATATATATTATTAGAAGAATCAAATGCTATTCCATTACATGCGCCATTTAGTCCACTTCCTAATGAAGACCAATCAGTTCCGTTCCATTCTGCTATATAATTTGCAGAAATACCTCCAGCTGTTGTAAAATTACCACCAGCATATACATTATTAGAAGAATTAATTGCTACTGTTTGAGAATAGTTATTTAGTCCATTAGTTCCTAATAATCCTAATAATGGAGACCATGTAGTTCCATTCCATTTTGCTATATAATTTGCAGAAATACCTCCTGCTTCTGTAAATAACCCACTAGTATATACATTATTAAAAGAATCAATCGCTACATAATTAGACACGGAATTTAGCCCACTCCCTAATGCTGCCCATTCAGTAGTAGTTGATGAAACCATATTGGAAATTGTTCCATCACCAACTGCATTAACAGCCCTAATAATTACATTATATGTAGTTTCTACTGTAAGACCTGTTATTATTATTGGACTAGTTGTAATTGCAGGACTTGCAAGAGTATATGAGGAACCATTATCTGTAGAATATTTATAATTTGTTATACTTGAACCACCATCTGTTACAGGGGGGGTAAAATTCACTGTAAGTT
>Ga0187844_10000291_pt1 | contig 39042 bp, 38 predicted proteins | sample SpaLakP09_SKY_50_FD_134517 | JGI IMG/M metagenome (GOLD analysis project Ga0187844, IMG submission 134517) | Oligotrophic lake water microbial communities from Sparkling Lake, Wisconsin, USA - SP09_SKY_50 | ecosystem: Environmental > Aquatic > Freshwater > Lake | place: USA: Sparkling Lake... | reverse complement strand
GCCGTGTTTCCCTTGTCGCCGCAGAGAGCAGAAAACAAAAAAGCCGGCGCAAGGCCGGCCTGTCGCGGGTTGGGGAGCTCAGCTCTGCTGGCGGCCCTGCAATGTGCTGGCCAGCGCGCTGGCGCGACGTTCTTGTTCCTTGCGGCGCAGGCGCCGGGCGATGGGGCGCGACAGCGCGAAGCCGAGCACGCCCAGGGCGACGAGCATGGAGCCGGTGTCGAGCTGGGTGGTCAGAGCGCCGAGATCGGTGTCGTCAGCAGTGGCGTGCGGGGCGCCCTCCCAGCGGCCGCTGTCGTTGAGCGACGTCAGGCCGGCGGAGGACAGGCGGCCGGCGTCCGCGATCACGGCGACGGTCGTGTCGGCTTGCGGGCGTGCCTCGCGAGCGGCGCCAGCGAAGGCGCTGGCGCTCATGGCGACGAGAACAGCAGCAGTGATCAGGACTTTCATGATGCGGGGTTCACCGTGAGAAGAAGAGCTGAAGCGCATTGTTCGCAGCCTAGCGTGGCACGGGTGTGAAGACTTCACGAGCTTGAGGGGCCCCCCCGCGAATGGGCGATGTGGGTCTGCTCAGGCGACGGCAACGGGTTGCGTTGTGCCTACAAAGGCCGCGAGCAAGGCGCAAACCGCAGCCGGGTTGGCACCCGGCTAGGATTTGTAACGCAGCGCGCGGCCTTTGTAGGCACAACCCTGCGGGAAGGCTCGCCGCCAGGGGCCACTCGGCGTTGCGCCACTTGCCCGCACGCGAGTGCGGGCAAGTGCCGCGCCTTGATTGGCCCCTGGCGGCGGGCCTTCGCGACCCATTGCCGTCGCCTGAGCAGACCCTAGTCCGTTGCCGTGTCGAGACGCGCCGCCGCTTTGGCGGCCAATTCGGCGCGCATCCGTTTTAGCTTCTCGCGCGGGTCCTCGCGCGTGCTGCCCTCGTGCAGCTTCATCTCTGCCAGAAAACGGCTCGGAATGCCCACAACGGTGTCGCGGCCTTTCTTGCGCCGGCGCAGCGTGGAGACGGCCAGCGTCGTGCGCGCGCGGGTGATGCCCACGTACATCAGCCGTCGCTCCTCCTGCAGCGCCTCGGCGGTCAGCTCGGCTTCCTCGCGCTTGAAGGGCAGCAGGCCCTCGTTGACACCGGCCAGCACGACGTGCGGCCACTCCAGACCCTTGGAGGCGTGCAGCGTGGTCAGTGTGACCTGGTCCTGCTCGTCGCCGCGCTCGGCCAGCGACAGGATGACGGAGATGGTCTGCGCCACGTCCAGCACACTCTGCTTGGGTTCGGTGAAGCTGACGCCACCTTCCTCGCTGTGCTGGCCGCCACAGCGCTTGGCGACCCAGTCGACGAAGTCCAGCACATTGCCCCAGCGCGCCTGGGCCACCTTCTCGTTCTCCTCGTTGTCGAGCAGATGGGCTTCGTAGGCGATGTCCTTCAGCCACTCGGTCAGCATCGCGTGCGCGGCGGTGTGGCCTTCGGTGTGCCTGGCCTTGTATTGCAGCTCGTTCACGGTGCGGCCGAACTCGTGCAGGCTGTCCAGGCCGCGCTTGGTCAGCGCGGTGGCCAGGCTCTCGGAGAACAGCGCCTCGAACATGCTGCACTTCCACTGCGCCGAGAAGGTGCCCAGCGCCCCCAGCGTCTGGTGGCCGATGCCGCGCTTGGGCGTCGTCACGGCGCGCAGAAACGCCGGGTCGTCGTCCTGGTTCACCAGCAGGCGCAGCCAGGCGCACAAGTCCTTGATCTCGGCCTTGTCGAAGAAGCTCTGGCCCCCCGACACCTTGTACGGGATCTGCGCGCGGCGCAGCGCCTGCTCGAAGACGCGCGCCTGGTGGTTGGCGCGGTACAGGATGGCGAAGTCGCGGAACTGCGGCCCCAGGCCGTCGCCGCGCAGCTGCTGGATGCGCGCCACGGCCCGCTCGGCCTCGTGCTCCTCGCCGTCGGCCTCCAGCAGCACCACCGGCTCGCCGTCGCCGAAATCACTCCACAGCTTCTTCTCGAAAATCTTGGGGTTGCCGGCGATGACGTTGTTGGCCGCGCGCAGGATGGCGCCGGTGGAGCGGTAGTTCTGCTCCAGCGGGATGACCTTGAGGCTTGGGTAGTCGACCGGCAGGCGCTTCAGGTTCTCGATGGTGGCGCCGCGCCAGCCGTAGATGGACTGGTCGTCATCGCCCACGGCCGTGAACATGCCGCGCTCGCCCACCAGCGCCTTCAGCAGCTCGTACTGCACAGCATTGGTGTCCTGGTATTCGTCCACCAGCACGTAGCGCAGCTTGTCCTGCCACTTCGCGCGCGCTTCGGCGTGGGTCGTCAGCAGCTTCAGGGGCAGGGTGATGAGGTCGTCGAAGTCGACGGCCTGGTAGGCGGCCAGGCGCTCCTGGTAGCGCACCATGACGGCGGCGGCGGCGCGCTCGTCCTCGTCCTTGGCCACCTGGGCGGCTTCGGCCGGGCCCAGCCCCTGGTTCTTCCACAGTGAGATCGTCCACTGCCAGCGCCGCGCCTGGTTGATGTCGGTGGTGCCGCCGGCGTCCTTCAGCACGTTGAGCACGTCGTCGCTGTCGAGGATGGAGAACTGCTCCTTCAGCCCGACGCGCGAGCCTTCCTCGCGCAGCAGGCGCACGCCCAGTGAGTGAAAGGTGGAGATCGCCAAGTCCTTGGCTGCCTTGTTGCCCACCAGCGCCTTGGCCCGCTCGCGCATCTCCTGCGCCGCCTTGTTCGTGAACGTGATGGCTGCGATCTGGCTGGCCCGGTAGCCCGACACCAGCAGCTGCGCGATCTTGGTCGTGATGACGCGCGTCTTGCCCGAGCCAGCACCGGCAATGACCAGGCAGGGGCCGCTCAGGTGGTAGACGGCTTCGAGCTGGGCTGGATTCAGGCCAGCGGCGGGCGGGGACGACATGTCTGTGGTGGCGGCGCTTCTTCCGGGCCGAGCGTCGGGCAGCTCCCAAGCCGGCCCGCGCTGGCGATGTGCTTGCGGTTCAACGCCGCAAGCATCGCCGTCCCCTCGGGGGACCGGCCAAGGCAGGCCTTGGACGAGGAGCGCCCATCATGCCACTCTGGCCACGCCTTCCCCCGGGAGTGCCCGCAAGCCCAAGCCCAACAGCAGCAGCGTGAAGAAGATGAACCCGATGCGCGGCGCGTCCAGCAGGCTGTCGAAGGCACCCACGGCGCCGACGCCGATCAACGCGGCGACGATGGCCGGCGCCAGCGGATGGTCACGCCCGCGGCCGAAGCTCAGCCGCACCAGCGCCAGCACATAAGCTGACCCCATCAGTGCCAGCCCGAGCAGGCCCTGCTCGAACAGCACGTGCAGCGCCACGTTCTTGATGTGCCAGGGCAGGTGGTATCGGTCGCTGGAGAAGAACCAGTGGGCCATCTCGCGGTTGAAGTCGCCGTTGACGAGGAGCTGGCGGCCTTGCGAATCCTGCATGGCGATGCGGGCGATGTCCAGGCGTCCGCCGCGCGTGTCCAGTGCCATCGAGAAGGTCACGAAGCGCGGCGCCCACCAGTCGCCACCCAGGGTCGACACGTCGCCCACGCGGATCTGGCGGGTCTGCCAGATGCCCATGTCGTTCGGCCGCGTGGGCGGCAGGGCGTCCGTGACATCGGTCGGCACGGTGGGTTTGGCGGGCTTGAGCGTGACCTCGGTGTCGGTGCAGTTGTCGGGGTAAATCAGGTTCTTTTCGCAGATCTCCAGCACGAGATTGGTGTCAGCGGCCACGCGATGGACCAGGGTGAGCATGACTGGCCCCGGCGTCGGCGTCACGATGCGCTGGCTGAGGCGGAACTGGGCGCCGCGGCCCAGCATGTGATGGCCGCCTGTCAGCGCCAGAAAGGCCTCGGCCTCGTCGGTGCGCAGTCGGTAGTCGCCGATCTGGGCGTCCGGCGGCCCTTCGTACAGGTTGCTGCTGACGAAGCGGCCGCTGCCCTTGCCCAGCAACCATTGCCGGCCGCCGTGCAGCAGGCGCAGGCCGTCGCGCCAATGACTCACACGGGTCTGGCCGTCTTCCTTCCAGGTGGCGACGCGGTCGCGCAGGTAGGCGCCGCCGCCCAGCAGCGCGACGATGGACATCACCAGCAGCAGCCCAGTCACCAGCAGCGCACGCTTGCGCCAGCCTGCCGCCCCCGTGCTGCCCGCACCCTGCAGCGGCCACAAGCGCGGCTCCAGCAGCATGGCGGCCCACAGGCCGGCCAGCGCCAGGCCGGCGGCCAGCGCAGTCCAGCGGCCGCTTGTGCCACCCCAATAGTCGGCCACGATGACCATCGTGGAAAGAAGCCAGAACCAGGCCGTCGTCACCAGCAGCACATAGACCGGCCGTGGCTGGTCGGGCACGTCGCGCCAGCGCAGGGCCGCGCAGCACAGCAGCGCAACGACGTTGAGCACGTAGGCGGCCTTGGGTACGGCCATGGACAGCGCCCAGCTTGCGCCGCCCAGCAGCAAGGCCAGCACGCCGCCCATCAGCAACCCGGTCAGCCGCTGCGCGAGGCCCGGCAGCCACACGCTGGCCGGCATCGTCAGCAGGATGACCATGACGAACAACAGCGCCAGCAACCCGCGGTAGCCGCCGCCGCCGAACACCAGCGCTGCCGCCAATGCGAAGGCGCCGGCCATGGCCAGCGCGCCTAGCTTGGCCAGGCGTGGCAGGGGTTGGTCCACGGCCCCCAGCGTGCTGTCGATGTGGCTGCTTTCCGGTCCTGATGACGCTGCGCGGCGGCGCTGGGCGTCGGCCAGCAGCACCATCGGCACCAGAGCCAGCGGCAGCGCGAGGTACATGCCGCGCGAGAAGGTGGTCAGGCAGGCGTAGGCCGCCAGCAGCATGACGCCCAAGCCGACGCCGAACTGCCAGGGCGAGCGCGTGCGCAGCAGGGCCAGCAGCGCGAAGGGGAGGGTCAGCGCCAGGCAGGCGTCCAGCGTCGCGCCGCCCACATGCATCTCCCAGAACAGCGCGGTGGTGCGGTAGTCGGTGGAGAAGTCCAGCAGGCCGGTGTAGGTCAGCCGCTCCCAGAGCGCAGCGGCGCTGCACGCGGCGAGGGCGATGACCAGGCCCAGCAGCAGGCCGCGCGAGAAGCCGCGCGGCCGCGCGGCGGCGGCGGCCGTCCACAGCGGCAGCAGCGCCAGCACCAGGAACAGGGCCTTGGCGTTGCGCACCGAGTTCATGGCCTCGTGATAGCCGTGGAACCAGCCGAAGCTGAAACCGCCCGCGTCCGCAAAACCACGCTTCACGCTCCACAGCGTCGACAGGGCCAGCGCCAGGATCAGCACCCCCACGGCCGGCGAGTAGACCAGCGCGTGGCGCCAGGCCGGCGCGCGATCGCGGGCATTGAGCTGCAGCGCGTAAGCCAGATAACCCCCGCAACCGCAGGCAGTGACGAGGAGGTCCATTTCCTCGAAGGTGATCCAGCCGCTCCACGGCGCCAGGCCGATCAGCGGCAGCGGCGCGAACAGCAGCACCGGCGTCTTGACCCAGAACAGCGCCGCCAGCAACACCACCGCACCCCAGGCCGTCAAAGCCAGCGGGCCGGACAGCGGGTGGTGCAAGGCCAGCTCGGCGCCAAACAGGCCCAGGCACAGGCCGGCCACGAGGGCCAGCCATTGCGCCATGGTGGCGGGCAGCCTGAGTTGCAGCTCGCCCAGCCCGATCAGGCCGACGGCCGGTTTGGCGCCGACGGCGGCCATCAGCGTTTGCGCCGCAGGCCAGCCAGCAGGCCGACGCCCGCCAGCAGCAGCGCCGCGGAGGCCGGTTCGGGCACGGCGGTGACCTGGATGTTGTCGAAGCCAACCACTTCGCCCGGCCCGGCATGGAATTCACCGTTGATGGTCAGGCTGGCCACGTTGGCGAGCACGCTGGCCAGCGACCCCGGGTTGCTCCAGCCGGCGGCGGGCGCCAGCGCCACGCTGTAGTGATGCCATTGGTCATCGGTCGGCGGCTGGTTGGCCGCGACGATGTCCAGCTGCACCGTGCCTGCGGGGCCGCTGATGACGATCTCGCCGAAACCCGGCCAGTCGTTGGAGATGCGGTTGGCGTTCTTGGCGTCGAACGACAGCGTGCCGCCGAGAAACGCCGACCAGTTGCCCAACCAGGCCGAGGGCGCGCTGATCAGGATGTCGCTGCCGCCGTTGAGGTCCGTCACCTGCAGCCAGCCGCCGCCGTTGCCGCCGCTGCCCACCCAGGTCTGGGTGCCGCCCAGCGGCGCCACGGGCGTGGTCCAGCCTTCGTCGCCCGCATCGAAGCCGGCGGCCGTCGCGGCCAGGGGAAAGGCGATCAGGGACGCGATCAGCAGTGCACGACGTGTCATGGGAACCTCCGCAGGTGGGGCGCGCATTGTTGCGCAGCGCCGCTGCCGGCGCATCCCAAGAAGCCCGTGCTACTGCGCTGGCCGCAGCCAGCGCTTCCACCAGGCTGGCGGCTTCGTGCGGACCGGCTCGGCCGGCGCCTTGGCGTTGCGCTGCGGGCCCAGGCCCAGCCAGTCGCGCAGTTCGTCGGCCAGTTCCTCGGCGCCGCGCGTGCGCAGCTCGGGCGACTCGGCCATCGCCGAGCGCAGCAGCGCGTCGAGCTTGATCTGCTGCGTCTCGCGCATCGTGGGCCATTGGTCTGCCGCGCTGCCGCGCAGCGGAGCCAGGCCCTTGGGGGTGTCTTCCCAGCCGCAGATCAGCACGCGGGCCAGGGCGCCCAGCCCGTAGACCTCGCTGGCCAGGCTGGGCGGCTCGCCGCTGCGGCGCTCGGGCGCGACGAAGGCGGGCGACGCGCCCAGGCTCAGGCCGCGGTCGAAGGGGTCGGTGGGGTCGGGGATGCGGGCCAGGCCCAGGCCCATCAGCCGCACGTCGCCGTCGCTGCCGAGCCAGATCATGGCCGGGTCCAGCTCGGATAGCAGCCAGCCCTGCTGGTGGGCGGAGCGCAGGGCCTCGCAAAGCTGCACCAGCAACTCGATGCGCTGGCGCAGGCTCAAGCCGTGCAGTTGGGGCAGCAGCGGTTCGCCGTACTCGCCTTCAAGAATGAGATAGGGGTGGGCGTCGGGCGTCACGCCGCTGTCGCTGGGCACGGCGATGTGGGGGTGCTGCAGTCGCGCCAGGTCGCCGGCCTGATCGGCATAGCGCAGCATGACGCCGGCACCCAGGTCGCTGCGGTCCAGCACAAGAACGGCGGCCTTCTGCTGGGCGGTCATCGCGTGGTGGGCGCTGTACCACTGGCCGGCGTGGGCCTGCTCGCCGTCGGGCAGCGGCTTCTCCAGCCGCCAGACGCCCAGCGCCTGGCCTTCGTCCAGCGGCGCGGCGGCGGCTGGGGGGGGCAGGGAGAGATTGGGCATGCGCATGGCGCCGCATATTAGGGGAGACCCCAGGGTGCGGCCATCCCGCGTTGCCACTCAAACCGGGTGTCGCCGCGCAATCGCTCACGCCCCTCGATACTCCGCCGCGACCATGCTCGCGGTACTTGCCACCACCTTCCCCTTCTTCGCGCTGGTGCTGTGCGGCTGGCTGGCCGCCGAGCGCGGGCCGCTGCCGGACAGTGCCATCCCGGGCCTGAACGGCTTCGTGCTGTTCTTAGCGCTGCCTTGCCTGCTGTTCCGCTTCGGGCGCGACACGCCCGTGCTGCAACTGCTGAACCCGGCGCTTTTGGGCGTCTACCTGGCGGCGGCGCTGCTCATCGTCTTCTTCACGGTGGCCGTCACGCTGTCGCCGCCCGTGGGCATGAAGGACGCGGCTCTGGGCGCGCTGGTGGCGGCCTTCCCGAACACCGGCTTCATGGGTGTGCCGCTCATCGTCGCGCTGCTGGGCAGCGCGGCGGGCGGCGTGGTCATCAGCACCATCCTGGCGGACCTGTTCGTGACCAGCTCGGTCTGCATCGCGCTGGCCCAGGCCGGCACCAACCTGCGCGCCGAGCGGGCGGCGTTTGTTCAGGCGCTGAAGGCGGCGGCGTCCAACCCGCTGCCCTGGGCCATCGCCGTGGGCGCCACCATGGGCGCTCTGGGCGTGCCGTTGCCGGGGCCACTGGACAAGACCATCGGGATGCTGGCCGACGCCGCCTCGCCGGTGGCGCTGTTCACCATCGGTGCCGTGCTGAGCCGCTCGGGCCGCGCCAACCGGGCGGCCGGGCGTGTCACGCCGTTGTCGCTGTACCTGCCGGTGGCGGCGATCAAGCTGCTGCTGCATCCGGCGCTGGTGTTCGCGCTCGCCGCCGCCGCGCGCTGGCTGGGTGCGCCGCTGTCGCAGGGCCAGCTCATTGCGCTGACGCTGGCGGCTGCGCTGCCGAGCGCCAGCAATGTGTCGCTGCTGGCCGAGCGCTATGGCGCCGACAACGGCCGCATCGCGCGGATCATCCTGGCGTCGACGGCGCTGGCCTTCCTGACTTTCAGCGCGCTGGCGGCAATCCTGATTGGGGCCCGCTAATGCCCCGGCGGGCCTCCGCGGCCCATTGCCGGGGGATTAGCGAGCCCTGGGCAAGCTGATCACGACTCGCAGGCCGCCGCCGTCGCGGTTGCTCAGCGCCACACGGCCGTCATGCGCCTCGGCGATCTCGCGGGTCAACGCCAGGCCCAGGCCGGTGCCGCCCTTTGCTTCACCGTTCAAGCCGGGCTCGGAGCGCTTGGTCGAATAGAACGGCAGCAGCGCCTGCGCCAGCACGGCCTCGCTCATGCCGGGGCCGCGGTCCAGCACCTCGATGCGCAACTCGGTGCCTACCAGCGCCAGCCGCAGCGTGATCTCGCCCGGGTCGCTGCCCGACTCATGCGCGTTCTTGATCAGGTTCAACAGCGCCTGCTCCACCTGTGCTGCGTCGAACCAGCCCGGCTCGGCTGGCACGTCGCCTTCAAGGGTGAACTCGCCCAGCGTGGCCAGCCGGTTCAGGAAAGGTGCCCACTCCACCGCCTCGCGCCTTGGCGTGGGCAGCTTGGCAAAGCTCGCGTAACCGCTCAGGAAGCCATGCAGATGCGCCGCTCGCTCACCGATGCTGGCCAGCACCTGCGGCAGTCGCTCGGTGTTGCCGCGCCGGGCCAGTTCCGCTCCGCTGTGGGCCAGCGACGAGATCGGCGCCAGCGAGTTGTTCAGCTCGTGGCTGAGCACGCGGATGACGCGCTTCCACGTTGCCACCTCGGCGCGCGACAGCTCGCGCGTCATGCGCCGCAGCAGCCGCAGCCGGTGCGGCTGCCCCTGCAGTCGGAAGGCACGGGTGCTGTGGTGGAAGGTCTCCTCGCTGCCGTCGGGCAAGGTCACGGCGAAGAGCTGGTCAGTCTCGCCGGCCAGCGCGGCGCGCAACGCCTCGGGCAGCGGGGCGATGACGGCGGCGAAGTCCAACCCGACGAGGCTGCGCCCGTCGCCCAGCAGCTGGCGCGCGGCCAGGTTGGCGATGGCCACCTTGCCGCCGGCGCCGGTCAGCACCAAGGCTGTCGGCGTGTTCTGTACCACCGTGTCCAGCAGCAGCTCGCGCTGGGCCAGGTGCTGGCGCTGCTCGCGCAGGGCCAGGCCCATGTCGGCGTGCAGGCGGGTCAGCGCCTTCAACTCGCGCGGGCCGTCGGGTGCCAGGTTGAGGCTGAAATCGCCGTCGCGGTAGCTCAGCACGGCGCCTTCCAAGGCGCGGGTCAGCCGCAGCAGGGGGGCCAGCCAAAGCGCGGCCAGCCAGGCGAGCAGCGGCAGCATCACCAGCACGGCCATGACAAGCGCCGTGCCGTCCGCCAGCCCGACGCGGCGCACGCCGAGGACGAACAGCGGCGGCACGGCGGCGGCGACTGCCAACGCGAGCAGGGCGCGGGCGCGCAGCGACCAGGTCACGGCGCGATCCCGTACCGCTCCAGCCGCCGGTACAGCGCCTGGCGCGACAGGCCCAGCTGCGTCGCCGCCCGGCTGACGATGCCGCCTGCGGCGTCCAGCGCCGCGACGACGGCCTCGCGGCTGGGCTCGTCGAGGTTGCGATACGCGCCGCCGTTGCTGGCAGCCTCATCCAGCCCCAGCAGCCCCGGCGTGATCTCGCCGCCTCCGCACAGCAGCGCCGCGCGCTCGACGGCGTTCTTCAGCTCGCGCACATTGCCTGGCCAGCGGTGGGCCAGCAGCGCCTCGCGCGCCGCCTCCGCGAATCGTGCGCGGCCGGCCAGGAAATGCTCGGCCAGCGGCAGCACGTCGTCGCGGCGCTCGGCCAGCGGGGGTAGCTTCAGCTCGATGAGGTTGAGCCGGTAGAACAAGTCCTCGCGGAAGGCGCCGGCCTTGACCATGGCGCGCAGGTCCGCGTTGGTGGCGCTCAGCACGCGCACGCGGGTCTGCCGCGTCTTGCTGCTGCCCAGGCGCTCGAACTGGCCTGTCTCCAGCACCCGCAGCAGCTTGACCTGGCCGGCCAGCGGCAGGTTGGCGATCTCGTCCAGGAACAGCGTGCCGCCGTCCGCCGCTTCGAAGCGGCCCACGCGCGCCTTGGCCGCGCCGGTGTAGGCGCCGCTGTCGCTGCCGAACAGCTCGGCCTCGATCAAGTCGGCCGGCAGGGCGCCGCAGTTCAACGCGACGAAGGGACCGTCCTTGGCTGCCGAGTTGGCATGCACGAAGGCCGCGATGCGCTCCTTGCCCGCGCCGTTGGGCCCGGTGATGAGCACGGGCACCGGCGCGGCAGCGATCTGGCCGGCCAGCTCCAGCAGGTTGGCCGTCGCGTCCGAGCCGAACACGACGCCGGCCAGGTCGTAGCGCCGGCCCAGCGCCGCACGCCGCTCGCGCCGCGCCTCGCGCAGCTGCGCGATCTCCCGGTTCGCCTCGCCCAGCTCCAGCAGGTTCTCCACCGTCGCGACGAGCTTGGCGTCGTCCCAGGGCTTGGCCAGGTAGTCGGCCGCGCCGGCCTTCACCAGCGCCACGGCCGCGTCCAGCCGTGTCCACGCGGTGAGCAGGATGATGGGCAGGTCCGGCCGCTTCGATCGGATGGCGCGGAAGAGGGCCTCGCCTTCCTCGCCCGAAGTCGTGTCGGCCGTGAAGTTCATGTCCTGGATGACCAGGCCGAACGGCCGTGTTTCCAGCAGTGCCAGGCCGGCCTCAGGGCTGGCGGCCACGCTGGCTTCGATGTCGTGCAGGGACAGCAGCAGCTCCAGCGCCTGGCACACGCCGGGGTGGTCGTCGATGATCAAAACACGTCGCATCTCGCCAGTATCAGACGGCTTCGGCCGCAGGCGGTGGCAAAGACTGCGCTTTCAGCCAGATGCGCTCCGAGGTCTCGCGGTGGATGCGGAACAGCGCCGCCTCGCGCGGCACGTTGCGGGGCGGCGCAGGCCGCCGTCCAACGCCACCCGTGCGCCTTTGCCATGCCTGCTTCTGCCACCTCGTCGCCCACCGCCATCGACGGCATCATGGGCCGCTGAACGGTCCTGCACAGGCGGCCGAATGCGCGCCTGATGGGTTGCCGCGAGTGGACGGCGTTTGCCGGCACCTCCGCCGCCCGCAAGATCCAGCAAGGCTTTGGCAATGTGGGAGACAACGTGCTGCCCTGCCCGATGGCAACGTGCAGGCCGTGGCGCTGCGCTTGTTCGATGCTGACACGCCTGGCGCCACAAACAAAAAGGGCCTGCAATGCAGGCCCTTGGCGCAGAAGCGGGAAGGATCATGCCTGACGGCGACGGCGCGCCATGAAGCCGACGGCGCCAAGACCGGCCAGCAGCAGGGCGTAGGTTTGGGGTTCCGGCACGGCCACGGCCGACGCGGTATAGGACAGACGGCCGCCGAGGGTGCCGGCACCGGTGCCGGTGGCTTCGAAGAAGTAGCTGCCGGCAGCCCAGGAGGAGGGCGTCTGGACGCTGATGTAGTCGCCCGAACCGAACGAGCCCAGGAAGGTGTCACCGGCGTCCTTGACGCCCAGGGTGCCACCGTCTTGCCACAGGGACAGCGACAGGCCCGTGATGTTGTAGCGCTGCCCGCCCAGGTTCACCGACGGCAGATCGGCCACCGACACCGCACCGACGTAGGGCGCCGACGCGGTGAAGAAGAAGTCGTACTCGAACGCCCCGGTGCCGACCACCACGGTGCCATCGGTGTCGAACGACGGCGTGATGTTGCCGAGGTTGCTGGAGTAGACGTTGGTTGCGTGAGCGCCGCCGGCAAAGCCGAGTGCGATGAGGCTGGACAGAGCGAGTTTGCGGAACATGCCGACTCCTGATGGTGAACGAACTTTGTGCGAAGAATACCGGCGTTGCTGATCTGCGGGCACCCCCATATGGGCGGGGATGCGTCAGAGTCTCTCCCGTGGATGCGGGGGAGCGGGCCAGCTCGACGTGCCAGCCAGCCTTGTCATGGGCGAACAGAAGATCGAGCTGTACGACGGCCCCGCCGGCGGCTGCCGAGTTGGCATGCAAGAAGGCCGCGATGCGCTCCTTGCCCGCGCCAGCGCTGCTCGCGCCGGGCGTGCTGGATCAAAGCCCCTGCGGGGTCACGACTGCGGTTGCTTCTGCCGACGACGGACCCAGCCGGCGCCCAACAATGACGCACTCACCAGGGCGAGGCTGCCGGGTTCCGGGATGGTGGCGCCATCGGTTTCGATCGACAGCGTGGCGTTGAAGTAGGTCAGCGGATCCTGACCTGCGCTGTCGCCCATGCTCAGCTTCCAGGTGCCCGTCGCGTCGGCCCCGTCGAAGGCGCCAAGAAGTTCCTCCGGACGGAAAAGGCCGCTCACGGGTTCCGTTCCCAGGGCCGCAACGGCCTCGTCGTCAAACGTGACGGCAACCCTTCCCCCGCTCCACATGGCATTGGAGTAGGTGCCGCCATTTTTCGTGGAGCCTGCGGAGATGCCATCGAGAAGGTTCTGATGGGTCCAGATCAGGTCGACTCGCGTGCCGGTGGGACTCGTCAGGTACATGAAGATTTCATCCGGAACGGCTGCATCCGAATCGTTCGGCCCCCGCGGCGGGCAAACAGTCGCGCCAGGCGCCATCTCCACGTCGGGGCACTTGCCGAAGTCAACGACGATATTCACGTCCACAACGGACCCACCGCCTCCGACGACAAAGTCTCGGGTGATGGTTCCGCTGTCCACGGTGCCGTAGGAAGTATTGGTGGCAACCACCAGGCCAGCCTGGGCGCTCAGCGCGGTACAGGTTAGCGCCGTCAGTGCGGCCGCACGGGCCATTGAAGTTCGCATCAAGATCTACTCCTCACATGGTTTGACTGGTTCGCTGCCCGGGTCGGGGTGCGTGCGATGACTGCAGTGTCAAATCCGGCCGTATCAGCGCCGTTTCGGCCACAGGCAGCCGTGTTTCATTTGTTGTGCGGCGTGCTTGAGGGGCGTCCAGGAGACCGGTGCTTACTCCAGCAGGACGCAGTGCTAGGCTGCTCCGCCATGAGCGAACAGAAGATCGAGCTGTACGACGGCCCCGCCGGCGGCTGGGGCGCGCTGAAGAGCGTGGCGCACCACCTGCACGAGCAGGGCGTCGCGGTGAAGGGCGCCAAGACGCTGCTGCATGCCAACCAGGCCGATGGCTTTGACTGCCCCGGCTGCGCCTGGCCGGACCGCGACCACCGCTCCACCTTCGAGTTCTGCGAGAACGGCGCCAAGGCCGTCGCGGCGGAAGCCACCGCGCGGCGGGCGACGCCTGAAGTGATCGGCGCGCGCACTTTGACCGAATGGGCTTCAGCCTCGGACTACGAACTGGAAGCCACCGGCCGACTCACCGAGCCCATGGGCTACAACCCGCAGACGGACCGCTACGAACGCACGACCTGGGATGCCGCCTTCGCGCTGATCGCGCGCGAACTGCAGGCGCTGCCTGACCCGAACGAAGCCATCTTCTACACGTCGGGCCGCACCAGCAACGAGGCCGCCTTTTTGTACCAGCTGTTCGTGCGCGAGTACGGCACCAACAACTTCCCCGACTGCTCCAACATGTGCCACGAGCCCAGCGGCTCGGGGCTCAAGCCCACCATCGGCGTGGGCAAGGGCACGGTCACGCTGGATGACTTCGAGCAGGCCGACTGCATCTTTGTGTTCGGCCAGAACCCGGGCACCAACCACCCGCGCATGCTGGGCGAGCTGCGTGCGGCCCGCAAACGCGGGGCGCGCATCGTCAGCTTCAACCCTTTGCGCGAGCGGGGCCTGGAGCGCTTTGCCGACCCGCAGAACGCGCTGGAGATGGCCACGCTGGGCGACTCGCCGATCAGCAGCCACTATTTCCAGCTCAAGGTGGGTGGCGACTTCGCGCTGCTCAAGGGCATGTGCAAGCACGTCGTCGAGCTGGGCGCGCTGGACGGGGCCTTCATCGCCGAGCACACGACGGGCTTCGAGTCCTTCGTCGCCGAGTTGCGCGAGCAGCCCTGGGAGCCGCTGGTCCAGGCCTCGGGCCTGACCCGCGTGCAGATCGAGCAGGCCGCTGACATCTACGCCACCAGCGAGCGCGTCATCGCCTGCTGGGGCATGGGCATCACGCAGCACCGGCATTCGGTGGCGACCATCCAGATGATCGTCAACCTGCTCTTGCTGCGCGGCAACCTGGGTCGCCCCGGAGCCGGCGCCTGCCCGGTGCGCGGCCACAGCAATGTGCAGGGCGACCGCACGATGGGCATCTACGAGAAGCCGGCCGCCGCCTTCCTGGACAATCTGGGCGAGGTCTTCGGCTTCGAGCCGCCGCGTGAGCCGGGCTTCGACACGGTGGGCGCCATCGAGGCCATGCTGGACGGCCGTGGCAAGGTCTTCATCGCCATGGGTGGCAACTTCGCCGCCGCAACGCCCGACACCGCCGCCACCTGGCGCGCGCTGCGCCAGTGCGGGCTGACCGTGCACATCACGACCAAGTTCAACCGCAGCCACGTCGTGCACGGCCGGCAGGCGCTGGCGCTGCCGGTGCTGGGACGCACCGAGATCGATGTGCAGGCGACCGGGCCGCAGGGCGTCACGGTGGAGGACTCGATGAGCATGGTGCATCTGTCGTCGGGCATGAACGCGCCGGCGTCCGAGCACCTGCTGTCCGAGCCCATGCTGGTCGCGCGCATGGCTGCGGCCACGCTGACGGAGAGCCGCACGCCGTGGCTGGCGCTGGCGGCCGACTACGCCAGCATCCGCGACAAGATCGAGGCCGTGCTGCCGGATTTCGCGGGCTTCAACGAGAAGATCAAGGCGCCCGGTGGCTTCAGGCTGCGCAACACGGCCAGCGAGCGTCAATGGGCCACCGCCAGTGGCAAGGCCCAGTTCAGCACGCATGCGCTGCCCACAGAGCTCGCCGTTGAGCGTGCCGCCGCACGCCACCGCGATGTGCGTGTATTCACGCTGACGACGCTGCGCTCGCACGACCAGTACAACACCACCATCTACGGCCTGGACGACCGCTACCGTGGCGTGCACGGCCACCGTCGCGTCGTCTTCATCCATGTGGACGACATCAAGGATCTCGGCATGAAAGCCGGCGACTGGGTCGACATCACCAGCCTCTACATCGGCGAACACAGCGAAGACGTTCAGCAGCGCCGCGCCGAGCGCTTCCTGCTCGTCGCCTACGACATTCCGCGCGGCTGCCTCGCCAGCTACTACCCCGAGACCAACCCGTTGGTGCCGCTGCAGAGCTTCTCGATTGGCGCGCGCACGCCGACGTCCAAGTCCATCCCCGTCATGCTCAGCCGCCATGGCTGATGACTTGCTCCGCCTGCTGAAGGAGCTCGACGACGGCAACGGCGTGGCGCTGACGCGGCTGGCCAAGCGGCTGGACCAGCGCGTCAGCGTGCTGCTGCGCGAGCTGACGGCGCTCAGCGACGCCCGTCTCGGCGGCGTGCCGGGGCCGGGCCTGGTGCGGCTGGCCTGCGATGACGCGGGGCGCTGGACGGCGGCTATCCTCCCGCCGCCCCTCAACGGAGACCCGCCGTGAACGCTGCTGTGCTGACCAACGCATTGCTTGCCGTCCTCGCCGTCGTCATGGCGGGCCTGGGGCTGTCGCTGAGCTGGGACGACTTCCGCCGCCTGCGCGACCACCCGCTGGCCGCCGTGCTGGCTCTCGGGCTGCAGGTCATCGTGCTGCCGCTGGCCTGCATAGGCGTCATCGCCGCCTTCAACCTGCCGCCGCTTTACGCCGTCGGCCTGATGCTGCTGGCTGCGTCGCCCGGCGGCATCACGGCCAACCTGTTTAGCCACCTGTTCGGTGGGCATGTGGCGATGAACCTGTCACTGACGGCGCTGAACACGCTGCTGTCCCTGGTCACACTGCCGCTGATCGCCAACTGGGCGATTGCGCATTACGCGGGCGGGGGGCAGGTTGTGCCGCTGCCGTGGCAGAAGCTGGCCGAGGTCATCGGCGTCATCGCGCTGCCGGTGCTGGCCGGCATGGCGGTTCGCCGCTCGCGCCCCGACATCGCCGCGCAGCTGGACCGGCCGGTGAAGGCGCTGTCTGCCGTGCTGCTGCTGGTGCTGACCGTCGTGGCCATCGCCAAGGAACGCGAGGCGCTGCTCGGCGCGGCGGGCGAGCTGGGTGGAGCGGTGCTGGCGTTCAACCTGCTGAGCCTGGGCGCCGGCTATGGCCTGGGCCGCCTGGTGCGGCTGCCGCGCCCGCTGTGCATCGCGATCGGCTTCGAAGTGGGCATCCACAACTCCACGTTGGCGCTCTACCTCGCCTTGGGCGTGCTGCAGCAGTTCCCCATCGCGCTGCCGGCGGCGCTTTACTCGGTCAGCATGTACCTGACAGGCCTGGCCTTTGGCGCTTGGCTGCGACACTCCCGCGCATGATGAAACTTCTCGGCCGCCTGCCTTCCATCAACGTCCGCAAGGTCATGTGGACCGCTGCGCAACTCGACCTGGACCTCGACCGCGAGGACTGGGGCCCGGGCTTTCGTTCGCCCAAGGAGCCCGAGTACCTGGCGCTCAACCCCAACGGCCTGATCCCCGTGCTCATCGACGGCGACTTCGTGCTGTGGGAGAGCACCACCATCTGCCGCTACCTCGCCAGCAAGCACTATGCGACGACGCTGCTGCCCACCGAGGCGCGTGCGCGCGCCAAGGTCGAGCAGTGGATGGACTGGCAGGCCGGCGAGCTGAACAACTCATGGCGCGTGGCCTTCATGGCCCTGGTGCGCGGCCAGCCGGCTACGCCCGAGGCCATCGAAGCCGGCGTGGCGAACTGGAACCGCCACATGGGCATCCTGGACGCACAGCTCACCAAGACCGGCGCTCACGTCACCGGCGACGAGTTCACGCTGGCCGACGTGGTGCTGGGCCTCTCGGCCCAGCGTTGGAAGAACGCGCCCATCGAGCGGGCTGAGCTGCCGGCGGTGGAGGCTTACCTGCAGCGGCTGAGCACGCGGCCGGGGTTTGCGGTGTACGTGGGCAACGGCATGCCCTGAGCAGCTTCGAGGGCGGCTTCAGGGTTGCGCGTTGGCGCGCGCCCGCTCGACGATCTGCTGCCCCGCCAGCTTGGCCGCAGCGAGCTGCTCCGGCGTCGGCGGGGCCGTGAGGCGGATGACGCCCTGTTCAGCGTGCAGCTTGACGTTGATCCTGGTGCCGGGGTGGCCGGGCGTCTGGCGGTAGGCCGCCATGAAGGCCAGCCGTTCCGCGTCGCTCAGGCCCCAGGCCTCATTGGCCTGCGCCGCGCCGAGCAGGCTTTGGACGTCGCCGGTGCCGGCGTCGCGGCGCAGGGCATCGGCCACCTCCTGGCGCTGGCTGGGTGTCAGGCCGCCGGGGAAGACGGCGTTGGCATAGGCCGCCGCCGCCTCGGGCACGCCGGCGCGCATGGCTCGCGCGGCCAACTCCGGCAACAGGGCTTGGTGCCGGTCCGTGACGGTCTGGCAGCGCCGGGCTTCGGCGTCGACCTCCATCATCAGCCGCGTCATCAATTCCGGCTCGATGCCATGGGTGCGCGCCCGCTCGAAGCTCTGGCGCCTTGCCTCGGTGGTGGTGCAATTGCGCAGCCATAGGACGGCCTCCCAGGCCGCTGCCGCGTCTTCGCCGGCCTGGGCGCGCTCGATGTGCGGGCCGTAGCCTTCGGAGCCGATGCGGGATGCCGACGCTGCGGCTGCCGCCGCGCGCGGCGGGGCTGCAGGCTGCGGCGCGGCGTTGGCAGGCACTTCGCTGGCTGCGACTGCGGGCAGGTTCAGCGGCAGTGCAGCCACGACAGGCTCGGATGCCGCCGCAGGGACGCCCTCGGCCGGTTGGCGCGTCGCATAGATCAGGCCGGCCACGCTGGCCAGCGTGGCGAGAAGGATTAGGGTCCAGCGGGTGGAAGTCATGCGGGCGGGCGGGCTGTGGCGGCGCGCAGCCTAGCTCAGCGACAGGGCGGATCCTGCAGTGATTCTTCACGCCCGCCGCTGCTGCTGGCGCCGGTAGTCGCTCGGCCTCATGCCCGTCTTCTCCTTGAACGCCTTGTAGAAGCTGTTGCGGTTGTTGAAGCCGGCGCGGTAGGCGATGTCGGCCAGGGTCCAGCCGACGTGGCGAACTGGAACCGCCACATGGGCATGCTGGACGAGCAACTCGCCGAGACCAGCGCCTTTGTCATCGGTGATGACTTCACGCTGGCCAATGAGGCGCCGGAGGTCTTGCTGCGGCGCCTGAGCACGCGGCCGGTCTTTGCGGAGTACGTGGGCAACGGCATGCCTTGAGGCGACTGCCCTGAGGCGGCTCCAGGCTCACGGCGGGACTGTGAAGCCGGCGCGCTGCAGCATGTCTTTGGCGGCCTGCAGCCCGGCCGCCAGTTGTGCATCCGTCAGACGGGATTGGCGTCCCAGGCCGGCCTGGGACGCCATGAAGCGGGCGGCGCCCAGGTCGACGGGCGTGTTCCTTTGCAGCGCGCTGGCCAACACGTAGCGCAGGCGTTCTTCATCGCTCAGGCCCCAGTCAGCGGGCGCCAGCACCGCTGCCAAGATGCTGGGTGTGTGGCCGTTCTGGGCATCGCGCCGCAGCGCTTCGAGGGCCTGGCGTCGTTGTTCAGGGGGCAGGCCGCCAGGCGACACGGTGTCGGCGAGGAGCGCAGCGGCGCCCGTCACGCCAGCCCGCAATGCCAGTGCGGCCAACTGGGGCACCAAGGCGCGGTGGGCGGCGGTCACGGTCTGGCAGCGTCGCTCGACGGCGTCGAGTTCCGCCATGCGCTGCGTCATGAAATCCGGTGCCACGCCGTGGCTGCGCAGCGTCTCGGCGCTCTCCCGTTGGGCACCCTGGGCATCGCACTGGCGCAGCCATTGCACCGCCTCCCAGGCTGCCGCCGGGTCATTGCCGGCGGCGGCCCGCTCGATGTGGGCTCCGTAGCCCTCGGAGCCGATCCGTGGCGCCGCGGTCTGCGCCGTTGCTGAGCGCTCCGGCGCCGTCGACTGAGGGTCGGCGCTGGGCACAGCCGCTGCTGCCGATGCGGCGGGTGGCAGGTTCAGCGGCAGTGGCGCAACTGGCGGCTCTGCGGGCGGCATCGGCGGCCTCACCGCCGGCTCGTGGGTTGCGTAGAGCAGGGCGGCAACGCCGGCCAGCGCAGCGATGAGGACCAAGGTCCAGCGAGTGGGGATCATGAGCTCGCGAATTTGAATCTCACGATGGCCACTGCCAACGCGAACAGGTAGCCGTAGGCGAAGCGGTCGATGCGCAGCACCATGTCGCCCCGGCGTGCGCGCCAGCGGCCCAGCAGCGTCATCGCAAATCCCGCGAGCACCGGCGTGAAGAGCAGGTTGACCCAGCGCGGCCAGCCGTCGCGCGTCAGGTGGTCGGGGAAGGCCCACAGGCTCACCGCGCCGAGCAGGGCGCCCAGCAGCGAGTAGCCCAGGACCGCCAGCCAGACATTGGGCTTGCGGCGGAACGGCTCGGCCAGCGAGTGCAGGCCCAGCTCCACGAGCACTTCGCCCACGATCTGGAAGAGCAGTTCGGCCAGCAGTTCGAAGAGGATTTCCAGCACGGGTCAGGTGGGGTGACGCGACGGCGCGCAGCCTAGCTCAGCGTCGCCTCTGCCACGGCGGGACTTTTCACCCCGCGTGACCCACTGCGTTCAAGCCCGCCACTGCTGCAGCGGCCGTCCGGCCTGCGCGGCGACCAGTTCCAGCACTGTCGCCACGACCAGATCAGGCTGGCTGAACTGCGGGAAGTGGCCGCTCCTTTCGGCCAGCACCTGGCGGCCCAGTGGCGACAGCGCCGCCAGCGCCCTCTGATGCGCCGCGCGGGCCTGCAGCAACGCCGGTCGCGTCGCCCAGGCCATCGCCGGCTGGGTGCCGGTAACGACGCGCAGCGGCACGGGCGGGAAAGCCGGCGCGGCGGCGAACTCGGCCGTCGTGCGCAGGGCGTGTCGGGTTTCGTGCCAGATCGGCATCGGCGCCAGGCGCGACATCAGCCACATCAGGCCCTTCTGGGCGGCGTTCTCGTGGGCCTGGAGTTGGGTCAGGTCGTCGGGCGCCGTTGCCTCCAGCAGCACGACGCCGGCCACCTCGTCTGGGTGACGCCGCGCAAACAGGTTGGCGATGAGGCCACCGAAGGAATGACCAACGAGGACATGGGGCGGCCTGAGCCGCAGCTCGGCGAGCAGGCGACGCAGTGCCACCGTCATCGCGGCAGCGGTCTGGTCCCGCGCTGGCTTGGCACTGCGGCCCACACCGGGCCGGTTGTAGGCCAGCGTCGTCGTCTTCGTTGAAAGGCCGTCGAAGACACGCTGCCAGCCCAGCATCGGGCCGCCGGAGCCGTTGATCAGCACAACCGTCGGGCCGCCCTGGCCGGCCTGGATCACCTCGATGCCTTGGCCATCGACATCGACAACGTGGAAGCGGGGCAGCTGCGGCATGAAGAAACAATGGCGGGCCGTGATGGGCCCGCCATTGTGGTGGCGCTTTGTTGCGCTGTTAGATCAGCCCAGCCGCACCGGCACAAAGATCTGCTGCCCATCCCGCGACACCAGCAGCGCCACCTGCTTCGGGCTGTTCTTCAGCGCGGCGCGCACCTGCTCCACGTCCTGCACCGGCTTGCCGTTCAGCGCCAGCAGCACGTCACCGGGCTGCACGCCGGCCAGCTGGGCCGGGCCGGTCACGCGCTCGATCAATAAGCCGCCTTCCAGCCCGGAGCCACGCAGCTCCTGCGGCTGCAGGGGCCGCAGCGCCAGGCCCAGCGAGCCGCCCTGCGGCGTGGCCGCGGCTTCCTGCGCGTCCTTGTCGGCGCGGCCCAGCGCCACGGTTTCGCTGACGCGGGTCTTGTCGCGCCACAGGTCGAGCTTGAGCTTGTCGCCCGGCCGCGCCAGGCCCACGCGGCTGGAGACATCGCCGGCAATGCGCACCGGCTCGCCGTCGATGGCCGTGATGACGTCACCCGCCTTCAGCCCCGCCTTGGCGGCCGCGCTGCCCGGCTGCACGCTGGACACCAGCGCACCGTCCGGCGCCTCCAGCCCGAAGGACGCGGCCAGCGGCGCGGACAGGTCCTGCAGCGTCACGCCCAGCCGCGCATGCTCCACCTTGCCGTGGGCGACGAGCTGGTCCTTGATCTTCAGCGCCACGTCGATGGGGATGGAGAAGGCCAGCCCCTGGAAGCCGCCGCTCTGCGAATAGATCTGCGCATTGACGCCCACCACGCGGCCCGCAGCGTCGAACAGCGGGCCGCCCGAGTTGCCCGGGTTCACGGCCGCGTCGGTCTGGATGAAAGGCACCACGCTGTCGCCCGGCAGCGAGCGGCCCTTGGCGCTGACGATGCCCTGCGTGGCCGTCTGCTCGAAACCGTAAGGCGCGCCGATGGCCAGCACGTAGTCGCCGACCTGCACCTGCTTGGCGTTACCCAGCTGCACGGTGGGCAGGTTCTTGGCGTCCAGCTTGAGCACGGCGATGTCGGTGGCCGGGTCGCTGCCCAGCACCTTGGCCGCGAACTCGCGGCGGTCGCTGAGCTTGACGGTCACCTGCTTGGCGTCACGCACGACGTGCGCGTTGGTCAGCACCAGGCCGTCGCTGCTGATGATGAAGCCCGAGCCCTGGCCCCGGAAGGGCTGCGCGCCCTGCTGTGGCATGCGCATGCCCGGCACGCCGCGGAAGAAGCGGAAGAACGGGTCGCTCTCCAGGCCGGGCATGGTGGCCGTCGCGTCCTCGTCGTTGCCCGCCTTGTGCAGGCCGGCCACGGTGATGCCGACCACGGCCGGGCCTTGCGTCTGCACGATGGCGCGGTAGTTGGGCACCTGGGCCGGCGGCAGCGCGATGGCGGGTGCGGGCGTGGCCGTGGCGGCAAGCGCCACGGCAGCGGGTGCGGCGTCATCCGTTGCGGGCGTGGTGGCGGAGGCGGCGGCCGAGGCGGGTGCCTTGTCCTTGAACAGCGCGGGCAGGGTCCAGCCCGAAGCCGTGGTGGTGAGCGTCACGCCGGCAGCCAGCAGCGCAGCGGCCGTGGCGGTCAGCGTCATCTTGGTGGTCTGGGTCATCGAGAGCTCTCCTGGGGCAGGCTGCGGCGCAGCCGATGCCGTGGACTCTAGGGAGAGCGGGTGAGGGCTCGATGAGGCGAAGGTGAGGCGAGGGTTAGGGTCGCCTCACGCCGCAGGCGAGCGGCGCATGACGCGGGTCTTGGGGATGCTGTCGTGCCAGCCCTTCTCGCCGAAGAAGGAGAAGGCTTCGAAGGGGATGAAGCGGCAGGCGGTGCGGCCCAGCACCTGCCCCAGCGACGGCTTGCCGCCGTCTATGGTCTGCACCACGGTGCCGAACACCAGTTTGCCGGGCGTGCGCGCCCAGAGGCCTTCGAAGACGCCGTAATAGACGAAGAGCACGAAGACGCCGAAGACGAAGTCCGGGATCTTGCCGATGGCGGTCTGCATGTCCGGGCCGAGCGTCGCTGCCAGGAGCATGCCCAGGAGGAAGGACATGAAGAGATAGCAGAAGTAGTCCACCACCAGCGTGCCGAAGCGCCGGCCGCGGCTGGCGGGCTCGTAGCCGCTGGTGCTGGGAGCGTCCAGCACTTCGGCGGTCGGCGGCTGGTAGGGGTTGACTGGTTCTGACATGGCGATTCCTCCCGAGGATTCTTGTAAACGGGGAAATGTAGGTTTCCAGGCCGCGTCGGGCCAGTTCGGATTCACCCCAGGCCAGGCACCGGCGGCAGCCCGTACGGCGCATCGCTCGCACAGGCGCTCGTCCAGTGTGTTGGCCTGCGCAGTCGGGGGTGAGCGTCATGCGGTTCCATGGCTTCATCTGGGCCCCCATCAGGCATGACGATCTGATCGGCTTGGCGGTTGGTGCGGCGCCGTTGCGTTAGGGTGTGGCCATGAAGACCATCCGCGACCTCAACACCCCGCCCGCACATATCCAGGGCCGCGTCGAAGCCATCGTCGTGCGCGGCGCGCCGCGCGACCCGGCGCGGCTGATCGAGCAGACCATGGCGCTGGCCCGCATCGGCCTGGCTGACGACCGCCTCGGCAAGCGCGGGGAGGCGGAGCTGTCGACGCGGCAGGTCACGCTGATCCAGCAGGAGCACCTGCCTTTGATTGCCGCCTTCGCGCGCAGCGGGCCGCTCGATCCGGTCGACCTGCGGCGCAACCTCGTCGTGTCAGGCATCAACCTGCTGTCGCTGAAGAACGCGAAGCTGCGGGTCGGTGACGCACTGATCCAGATCGTCGGCCCCTGCGCGCCCTGCTCGCGCATGGAGGAGGTCATAGGACCGGGCGGTTATGCCGCCATGCGCGGCCACGGCGGCATGACGGCGCGTGTGCTCGAAGGCGGGGCGATCCGCGTGGGCGACGCGGTCAGCGTGGCGCCGCCCGAGCCGGTACCTGTGGTGGCGCGCTGACATAGCGAAGCAACCTTCGGCCGGGGGTCATCGCGCGTAGTGCAGACTCGGGCGATGAATTTGGAAATTGATGAAGCGCCGGCCGCCTTGACGTCGGAACAGACCCTGACCGGCTGGCGCCGTGAGTTGTGTATCGAACTGCTCGGCGAAGGCCGGGCGCGAATCTTCCTGCGTGCCGTGGAGGCGCCGTCCCTGAAGGCCACGGAGCTGCACCGCGGTGTGCTGTTCCACCGTGTGGGCTCCACGTTCACCGACCTGGCCGGCTGCGTAGCGGCCGCGCGTGCGCCGCTGGAGCAACTGGCCAGCAGCTCCGACAGGCAACAGCCCAGCCAGGACAACCTCTTTGCCGCCGTCACCTACGACCGGCGGGCCTGGGAGAGCGTCGTCAGCGCCGTCGAGGACTGGCAGCGGCGCCGACGCCCGCAAGTGGCGAGCCGCTGACGGGGCCGCGAGCCCGCTCCAGCGCCAGGCGCGCGCTGTTGGCGGCGCTCAACTGCTCCCGCAGGAACTCGGCCAGGCGCGGCTGCTGGCTGAACGCCACGTTGAAGCGGATGTGCGGGTCGGGCGCGCCGTCTGCCGCGAAGGTGGCGCCGCGCACGAGCAGGATGTTGCGCCGGAAAGCCTCCTTGACGAGGCCGTCCACGTCCACGCCCGCCGGCAGCGCGCCCCACAGGAACAGCCCGCCTTCGCCCGCGTGCTCCAGCAGCACGCCCGCTTCGCGCAGCTGGCGCGCGGCGCTGACGCGGGCCGTGCCCAGCCGCTGTTGCAGGCGTTCCAGGTGCTTGCGCCAGCGGCCGGCCGCCAGCACCTCCAGCAGCACGAACTCGTTGAGCGCGGCGGTCGTCAGCACCGAGAGGATCTTCTCGCGCAACAGCGCCTTCACCAGCGCCGGCTCGGCGGCCATGTAGCCCAGCCGCAGCGCCGGGCTCATGGCCTTGGCGAAGCTGGAGTAGTAGATGACGCCGTCCAGCCCCGACAGCTGAGCAAGCCGCGTGGCCGTGCCAGGGTGGAAGTGGCCCTGCACATCGTCCTCAGCGATGAGAACGTTGTGCCGCTGCGCCAGCATCAGCACGCGATGCAGGTTGGCGGCCGTGCTGCCCCAGCCGGTGGGGTTGTGCAGCACGCTCTGGATGAAGAGCAGGCGAGGGCGGTGCCGGGTGCAGGCGTCGTCAAGCGCGTCGATGTCGATGCCGTCGTGCCGGCGCGGCACCGGCACGATGTTGACGCCGGCCTGGCGCAGGCGGTCGAAGAGCAGGAAGTAGCCGGGCGTCTCCACGGCCACCGAGTCGCCGGGGCGCAGGAAGGCGCGGCAGATCAGGTCGATGGCCTGGGTGCCGCCGTAGGTCGTCAGCACACGGCCGGCGTCCACGGCGATGCCCTGGCTGCGCAGCATGGTGGCGATGCGTTCGCGCAGCTCGGGCAGGCCTTGCGGCGGGCAGCGCGAGGCCATGCCGGCGGTGGCGCGGGCCAGGCCACGCTGCACGGCGGCGGCGGGGACGGCGTCTTCCAGCCAGGTGGCGGGCAGGGCGCCGCTGCTGGCCTGCAGCACGCCGGCCTTCTGGTCGTTGGCCTGCTGGGCCAGCCAGACGGCCTCCTGCTCCTCGCCGGCCTCCACGCGCACGGCGTCGGGCATGGCATTGGCGGGGCTGTCGGCGACAAAGAAGCCGGCCGTGCCGCGCGAGTCGATCAGGCCGGCGGCCACCAGCCGGTCATAGGCGGTGACGACGGTGTTGGGGCTGACGCCCAGCTGCGTGGCGAGCTGGCGGATGGACGTCAGCCGCGCGCCGGGCGGCAGCTGCGCGCTGACCATCAGCGCGTGCAGGCGCTGCTCGATCTGATCGGCCAGCGGGGTGGGGGAGTCGCGGTCCAGCGAGAACATCAACGCATGAGGAGCAGAGCCAGCACGGCCAGGGAGGCGGCCATGATGGCATTGAACACGCGCCGGCGCAGCGGGCTGGACAGGAAGCGACCTATCCACGCGCCGAACAGCGCCCACGTCGAGACGCACGGAAAGCCGACGACCGCGCCGACCAGGCTGACGAGCAGCGCGCCCGTCGTCACGTCCAGCCCCGTCGGCATGAAGACCGAGGCCAGCGTGATGGCCTTGACCCAGCTCTTGGGGTTGACGGCCTGGAACAGCGCAGCCTCCGTGAAGCTGACTTGCTGCGGCGGCCGGTCCTGTGCGGCCGGGCTGCCGGCCAGCTTCCAGGCCAGCACCAGCATATAGAGCGTGCCGGCGATCTTCAGCGCGGTGTGCAGCGCCGGCCAGGCGGCGAACAACGCACCCAGGCCCAGGCAGGTGACGAAGGTCTGCACCGCGCCACCGGCGTTGATGCCCAGGATGGCCGGCAGCGTGCGCCGGTAGCCATGGTGGGCGCCGCTGGCCACCAGCATCATGTTGTTGGGTCCGGGCGTGCCGGACATCAACAGGCAATACGTCATCAAGGGCAGCAGTTCGTTCATGCCGCCATTGCAGCGGGTGCGCTGGCGGGCGTGAAGGGACAGCAGGGCGGGTTGCGTGGGGCGCTGTATCAGCGTGACGACCCACACAGCGTCATGCGGGCCAGGTGATCTCCGCCCGCAGCCCACCCAGCGGCGAGTCCGTCAGGCCCACGCTCGCACCCTGCTGCCGGGCTGCCGCCCGCACGATGGCCAGGCCCAGGCCGCTGCCGGGCGCGTCCACGCCGTCGCCGCGCTGGAAGCGGTCGAAGACGCGCTCGCGCTGTTCGGCGGGGATGCCGGGGCCATCGTCGTCCACGCGCAGCAGCGGCGCGCCGCGCGGGCCGCGCAGTGCGCTCACCTGCACCGTTCGGGCGCCGTACTTCACCGCGTTGTCGATGAGGTTGCGCAAGGCGCCGCGCAGGGCTTGCGGGTCGCCGTCCAGCGGCAGCGGGTCGGGCGCCGTGAGCGTGAGCCCCACGCCCGCCTTGTCGGCCAGCGGCTGCACATCGGCCACGGCCTGGTGGGCCAGGTCGGCCAGGTCCAGCGGCTGCGTGGCGGCGCCCGCGCCCGGCTCGGCGCGGGCCAGCGCCAGGAGCTGCTCGACGAGATGCGTCGCGCGGTCGATGCCGCCGCGCAGCCGCGTGATGGCTGCGTCCTGCTCCTCGCCGGGCGCCGAGTCGCGCAGCAGGCCCAGCTGCAGTTTCAGCGCCGTCAGCGGCGAGCGCAGCTCATGCGCCGCGTCGGCGACAAAGCTGCGCTGCGCGTCGAAGGCCTCGCCCAGCCGGCCGAGCAGGCCGTTGAAGGCGTCAACCAGCGGTGCCACTTCGCCGGGCAGGCCGGTGGTGGGCAGGGTGTCCCGCGCGTTGGCGCCGCGTGACTGCGCAGCCTGGGTGACGCGCGCCAGCGGCGCCAGCGACATGCCCAGCAGCCACCACACCGCCGCTGCCACCAGCGGCAGCGCCACGGCCACCGGCACCACGCTGCGCAGCGCGGCGAGTGCGGCGAGCTTCTGGCGCACCGCCAGCGGCTGGGCCACCTGCACCACGCGCAGCGGCGTGGCCGCGCTGAAGACGCGCCAGTCCTGCCCTCCCAGGCGGAGTTGGGAGTAGCCCAGCACCGCCCGGGCCGGCAGCGGCTCCGTCATGCCCTGAGGCCGGCTGGAATACAGCACCAGCCCCTGCAGCGACCAGATCTGCACGACGTAGTCGAGGCCCGGGTCGGCCAGCGCGGCGGCCTCGTCGCTGTCCACGCGACCCTGGTCGCGCAGCGACAGCGCGGTCTGGCGCAGCTGGTAGTCGAACAGCTGGTCGGCCTCGGCGCGCACGCTGACGTAGGTGGCGCCGGCCACGGCCAGCGCCGTCACGGCACCGAGCACGGCAAGCAGCGCAAAGAGGCGGCCGCGCAGTGTGGAGAGCAGCCTCATGCCGGCGCCTTGCGGTGGTCGGTCATGGGTTTGTCGGCGTCAGGCAGCAGGCACATGGGGCAGGGTGGTCGCGCCGCATTCTGCCGCCGCAAAAAAGATTTCGACGCGGTGTCGATCCGGCGCGGTCTCGCGCATCACAAGGTCAGGAGCCCGCGTGGTGCGGGTTCCGCCCTTGTAATCTGCGCCCGGCATGCCCGCCGTGCGCTGAACATGCCAACGAACTGGAGCCCGTCATGCAATTCATGTTGATCTACAAAGAGACCACCGCCGAGGTCGCCCGGCGCGACGACCCTGCCGCCGCGCCCGCCTACTGGGGCGCCTGGCAGGCCTACATCGGTGCGCTGAGTGGTGCCGGCGTGGTGGTGCACGGCAACGGCCTGCAGCCGCCGCGCACGGCCACCACGGTGCGCGTGACCGGCGGCCAGCGCCAGGTGCAGGACGGCCCGTTTGCCGACACGCACGAGCACCTGGGCGGCTACTTCATCGTCGAGGTGCCGTCGCTGGACGAGGCGCTGGAATGGGCCGCCCGGGCGCCCTGCGCCTCGGCCGGCAGCGTCGAGGTGCGGCCGGTGCTGCCGCCGCCGCCGGCGCAGTGAGCAAGCAGGCCGCCCGGGAGGCCGAGCGCGTCGCCCGGGAGTCCTACGGCCGGCTGGTCGCGCTGCTGGCCTGGCAGTGGCGCGACCTGGCCGCGGCGGAGGACGCGCTCAGCGAGGCCTTTGCCGCCGCGCTGCGCACCTGGCCCGAGCAGGGTCTGCCGGCCTCGCCCGAGGCCTGGCTGATGGCGGCCGCCAAGCGCCGGCTGCTGCACGAGGCGCGGCACATGCGGCTGACGCAGGACCCGACGGTGACGGCGCTGTTCGAGGACGACACGGCCGCGCCCGCCGCCGAGGCCGTGCCCGACGCGCGCTTGCGGCTGATGTTTGTCTGTGCCCACCCGGCGCTGGCCGAGAACGTGCGCGCGCCGCTGATGCTGCAGGCCGTGCTGGGCCTGGACGCCCAGGCCATCGCCAGCGCCTTTCTCGTGTCGCCCACGGCGATGGCGCAGCGGCTGGTGCGGGCCAAGGCGCGCATCCGCGAGCTAGGCCTGCGCTTCGACCCGCCCGAGGCCAGCGAGCTGCCCGGCCGCCTGGCCGCCGTGCTGGACGCGATCTACGGCGCCTACACGCTGGGCCGCCAGGGCGCCGATGCGCCGGCTGGCGACTTGCGCGATGAGGCCGTCTTCCTGGCCCGGCTCGTCACCGCGCTGCAGCCCGACCAGGCCGAGGCCTGGGGGCTGCTGGCGCTGCTGCTGCACGTCGAGGCGCGGCGGGCGGCACAGTTCGATGCCGCAGGCCGTTTCGTGCCGTTGCCGCGCCAGGACCCGACAGGCTGGGACAAGGGCCTGGCCATCGAGGCTGAGCAGGCGCTGTGGACGGCCGCGCGGCTGCGCCAGCCCGGCCCCTTCCAGCTGGAGGCGGCCATCCAGTCCGCCCATGCGCAGCGCCGTGTCACCGGCCACACGCCCTGGGCCGGCATCGCGCAGCTCTATGCGCTGCTGGTGGCCCACCACCCCAGCCTTGGGGCGCGCGTGGGCCAGGCGGTGGCCCAGGCCGAGGCCGGCGACCCTGAGGCTGCACTGGCGACGCTGGATGCCTTGCCCGCCACCGCGGTGCAGGCCTACCCGGCCTATTGGGTGGCGCGGGCCCATGTGCTGCGGCTGACCGGCGCGGCCGGCCACGAGGCGGCGCTGCAGCGTGCCATCGGTCTGACCGAGGACCCGCGCTTGCGCGAGTTCCTGGCCGCTCAGCCCTTTTCCGGCCCCGCGTAGTAGCCCAGCCCGCGCACCGTGTGCAGCAGGTCGGCGCCCAGCTTCTTGCGCAGCTGGTGCATGTAGACGCTGATGGCGTTGCTCTCCAGCTCCTCGCCCCAGCCGTAGAGGCGGTCCTCCAGCTGGGCGCGCGAGACGATGGCGCCGGGCCGCTCCAGCAGCGCCTGCAACAGCGCGAACTCTCTGGCCGACAGCAGCACGGGGCGCCCGCCGCGCGTGACTTCGCGGGTGACCGGGTCCAGCCGCAGGTCGGCCACGGTCAGCGCGCTGTCGGTGCGGCCACCGAGGCGGCGGGCGAGGGCGCGCAGCCGGGCCAGCAGCTCGTCCAGCTCGAAGGGCTTGACGAGGTAGTCGTCGGCGCCGGCGTCCAGCCCGGCGACCTTGTCGCTGAGCGCGTCGCGCGCCGTCAGCACGATGACGGGTGTGGCGTCCTGGCGGGCCCGCATCGCACGCAGCACCTCGATGCCGCTGCGCCTGGGCAGGCCCAGGTCCAGCAGCACGGCGTCGAAGCGCTCGCCGCTGGCCAGCACCGCGTCGGCCGCCTGCCCGTCGCGCACCCAGTCGGCCGCAAAGCCCTGGCGGCGCAGGGCCTCGCGCAGGCTTTCGCCGATCATGGGGTCGTCTTCGACAAGGAGCAGGCGCATGCGGCGTCGTGGAGTTTTGGCAGGCCTTGCATTGTGGCGACTCATGCCCGTGGGCAACATGGCACACCGGCTGTCGATCCGCCGGGCCGTCATTCGTCGCGCCAGACAAACCATTCCACACAGGGGACCACGTGGATACCGCATCAGGCACCGAGTTGATCGACGAATACATCGCCGCCTTTCCAGCTGACGTCCAGCGCGTGTTGTGCACCGTGCGGGCGACGGTCCGCGCCGCAGCACCTGATGCCGTCGAGCGCATCAGCTACCGCATGCCCGCGTTCTTTCAGGACGGGGTGATCGTCTACTTCGCCGCGTTCAAGCAGCACATCGGCATGTTTCCGCCGGTCGCCGACCCGGCGGTCCAGGCAAAGGTGGCAAGGTATGCAGGCCCCAAAGGCAATCTGCAGTTCCCTCTGGGCGAGCCGATGCCGCTGGAACTGATCGCGGAGGTCGTCCGCGCCAGGCTGAAGGACAACCTTGCACGGGCGGCCAGCAAGAGCGCGGAAGTCCCGGCGAAGAAGGCGCGGACGAAGGCCGTCCGCTAACCCGCCGGTGAGCCGGGGCCCCGGTCAGCCTGGGCTGCTGCCGGTGCGGGCTGCGGCCGTTCGGCACTGCGCTGGTGCCACGCCCTGGCCCGCCCGCCCAGATCTTGTGCGCCCATCTTGCATACAAGCCTGAAAAGCGCTGGCACGGAAGCTGCAAAGCTGGCGCATGGGCATTTCCGCCACCGACATCAGCCAGCGCATCGTCGAAGCCGTGCTCGCGCAGAAGCTCGCCCCCGGCGCGCGGCTGGGCGAGCAGCAGCTGGCCATGCTGTTCGACTGCAGCCGCACCATCGTGCGCGAGGCGCTCACGCGGCTGGCGGCGCGCGGCATCGTCACAGTCAGCGCGCGGCGCGGCTGGTACCTGATCTCGCCGTCGCAGGACGAAGCGCGCGAGGCCTTCGAGGCGCGGCGCGTCATCGAGCTGGGCCTGCTGCGCGACGGCGCGCCACTGGGCAAGCCGGCGCTGGTGCGCCTGAAGAAGCATCTGCAGCAGGAGAAGGCCGCGCTGCGTGGCGACGACGTCGGCGCGCGCAGCTTTCTGCTGGGCGACTTTCACGTTTGCCTGGCCGAATGCCTGGGCAACGGCCTGCTGGCCGACACGCTGCGCGACTACACGGCCCGCACGACGCTGATTGCCATGCTCTACCAGTCCTCGCACGAGGCCGCCGCGTCCTGCCAGGAGCATGTCGCCATCGTCGCCGCGCTGGAGAAGGGTGACCGCGCCCGCGCCGAAGCGCTGATGGCCGAACACCTCGCCAATGTGCAGGCCGCCCTGCGCCTGCCCGCCCTCACCGACCCGCTGGACCAACTGCGCAGCGCCCTCGCGCCGCTGCCGCAGCCCGACAGCGATTCCAACGACCCTCCCGCCGCCTATCTAGGAGCCTTGCTATGACCCTGAATGTGCTGACCTCCCTGTTCCGCCGCCGCCTGCTGCTTGCCGGCCTGAGCCTGTTCGCCCTGGGCGCCCAGGCCCAGACTGCGCTGGACGGCATCGTCAAGAGCAAGACCATCAAGATCGCCGTGCCGACCGACTACCCGCCCTATGGCTTCGTCGGCCCCGACATGGCGCCGCAGGGCCTTGACGTGGCGGTGGCGCAGCTGATTGCCGCCAAGCTGGGCGTCAAGGCCGAGCTGGTGCCGGTGACCAGCGCCAACCGCATTCCCTACCTGCAGACGAAGAAGGCCGACCTCGTCATCTCCACGCTGGGCAAGAACCCCGAGCGCGAGAAGGTCATCAACTTCAGCGCCGCCTACGCGCCGTTCTATCAAGCCGTGTTCGCGGCCAAGAGCCTGCCCATCAAGAGCTGGGCCGACCTGGCCGGCAAGAGCGTCGCCGTCACGCGCGGCGCGATGGAAGACCAGGAGCTGGCCAAGGTCGCGCCGTCGTCGCTGGAATACAAGCGCTTCGAGGACAACAACGCCACCATCGCCGCCTTCGCCGCCGGCCAGACCCAGCTGCTGGCGACCAGCGCCTCGGTGGCCGGCAACCTCATGGCGCGTAACCCGGGCCTGAACACCGAGTTCAAGCTGCTGCTGAAGGACAGCCCCTGCTACGTTGGCGTGAACAAGGGCGAGGACGCGCTGCTGGCCAAGGTCAACGAGATCATCGCGGCGGCCAAGGCGGCGGGCGAGTTGGAGGCGCTCTCCAAGAAGTGGCTCGGCCGCGGCACCGGCGAACTTCCGCTCTGACGCCAAGGGACCGAAGCCATGATCAGCTTCGACTTCATGGCAGTGCTGGCCGAATGGCCGCTGCTGCTCAAGGGCCTGGCGTGGACGCTGGGGCTCACGCTCATCGCCACGCCGCTTGGTCTCATCATCGCCACGCTGGGCGCCTGGTCGCGTGCCAGCGGGCCGGTGTGGCTGCGGCGCGTGCTGGGCGCCTACGTGGAGCTGCTGCGCAACACGCCCTTCATCGTGCAGCTGTTCTTCGTCTTCTTCGGCCTGCCGGCGCTGGGCGTGAAGCTCTCGCCCGAGGCGGCGTCGCTGATCGCGATGACGCTCAACCTCGGCGCCTACGGCACCGAGATCCTGCGCGCCGGCATCCAGGCCACGCCACGCGGCCAGTGGGAGGCCGCGCAAAGCCTGGCGCTGAGCCCCGTGCAGGTGTTCCTGCGTGTCGTGCTGCCGCCGGCCTTCCAGCGCGTGTGGCCGGCCATGACCAGCCAGATCATCATCGTCATGCTGGGCTCGGCCGTCTGCGGGCAGATCTCCACCGAAGAGCTCAGCTACGCCGCCAACCTCATCCAGAGCCGCAACTTCCGCGCCTTCGAGGCCTTCATCATCGCCACGCTGTGCTACCTGGCGCTGTCCATCGCGGCGCGCCATCTGCTGATGTGGGCCGGCCCGCGCTTCATCTTCGGGAGGCGGTCGTCATGATCGAGTTCACCCTCTGGGACATCGTGCGCAACCTGCTGCTGGCGCTGCGCTGGACGGTGGCGCTGTCGGCCATTGCCTTCATCGGCGGCGGCCTGGTGGGCGGCCTGCTGCTGACGCTGCGCCTGGGCCTGGGCAATGGCACGCGGCGCGCCATCGGCTGGTATGTGCAGCTCTTTCAGGGCACGCCGCTGCTGATGCAGCTCTTCCTCGCCTATTTCGGCCTGGCGCTGCTGGGGCTGGAGGTGTCCGCCTGGACGGCCGCGGCCCTCGCGCTGACGCTCTACACCAGCGCCTACCTCGTCGAGATCTGGCGCGGCTGTGTCGACGCCGTGCCCAAGGGCCAGTGGGAGGCGGCGCGCAGCCTGGCCATGAGCTTTGGCGAGCAGCTGCGCCACGTCATCCTGCCGCAGGCGGTCAAGCTCGCCATCGCGCCGACGGTGGGCTTTCTCGTGCAGGTCATCAAGGGCACGGCGCTGGCGTCGGTCATCGGCTTCATCGAGCTCACCAAGGCGGGCAGCATGATCGCCAACGCCAGCTTCAAACCCTTCCTCGTCTTCGGTTGCGTGGCGCTGCTGTATTTCGCGCTGTGCTTCCCTATCAGCCTCTACGCTCAACATCTGGAAGGCAAGCTCCATGCTCGCTGAAGTCCACGCCGACCCCATCGTCCGCATCACGGCGCTGCGCAAGTCCTATGGCACGAACGAAGTGCTCAAGGGCATCGACCTGGACGTCAAGCGCGGCGAGGTCATCGCCATCATTGGCAAGAGCGGCTCCGGCAAGAGCACGCTGCTGCGCTGCGTGAACGGGCTGGAGCAGTTCCAGGACGGTGCGCTCACCGTCAACGGCAAGCCGCTGCTCTACGACAGCGCCATGGCCATGCGCGAGCTGCGCCAGCAGGTCGGCATGATCTTCCAGGGCTTCAACCTGTTCCCGCACCTGAGCGTGGGCCGCAACGTGATGCTGGCACCGACGCTGGTCAAGAAGCGCGCCGCCAACGAGGCTGCGGAGCAGGCCACCAAGCTGCTCCAGCGCGTGGGCCTGGCCGAGAAGTTCAACGCCATGCCCGACCAGCTCTCCGGCGGCCAGCAGCAGCGGGTGGCCATCGCCCGCGCGCTGGCGATGGAGCCTGCCGTGCTGCTGTGCGACGAGATCACGTCGGCACTGGACCCCGAGCTGGTGGGCGAGGTGCTGCGCGTCGTTGAGACCCTGGCCGAGGAGGGCATGACGCTGCTGATGGTCACGCACGAGATGAGCTTTGCCCGCAAGGTGGCCGACCGCGTCATCTTCATGCACCAGGGCCGCGTGCACGAGATCGGCCCGCCCGCCGAGCTGTTCAGCGCGCCGCGCACGCCGGAGTTGAAGCAGTTCCTGTCGTCGCTGCACGACTAGGCGTCACTGCGGACCGAAGCAGTGCTTGAAAGGCGCTGCGAATGACTCACGCCAACGCGAAGCGCGCACCTCGCGGAGGTTTCGCCACGATTTGCCACTCGTCTTCGTAGACAACCACGCCAGGGTCGGTTGTTCGCAGGACATTCACAAAGTAGCCGTGGACCTCCAAGAGTCGCTTCAGTTGCCACATGCGGCTGATTGCTTCGGATGCGGTGGGCTTGAACCACGATATTGCTCGACGGTGCTGAGTGTCATCAAGCACCTTCGGAATGGTCAGGTTCAGGTTGAACCAGCGGAGGGATTCGCGCAGCTCCGTGTGCTCTGCCTGAGTCAGCTTCCCCTCGTCACGAAGCGTGTGAGCGGAAACTAGTACCCCAGCGGCGTATCCGGAGTCAGAGTCTTTGCTGAGTATGACGAAGCGAATGAGCAAGGGCTGAGCTTGGAGTGTGACGCCTAGCGTCTGACATGAGGGGCCGCAGATAGGCGGTCCCTCTCAATGGATTGGTTGGGCATTATTGGGCTCAACATTTTTTCCACTTTCCAAGAAAGACAATTTTGTACTGATTCACCCACTTACCCGACCTGTCCGTTTCATCACTAATCACCGTCAGCTCTACAAACTCTATTCTGGCTTGGGCAAGGAAACAGGACGATGCTGAAAGGTTCGTTTTTGGCACGCCTAAAGCACTGTTCCCCGTTTCGTCATCAAGTTGAACGCTCTTGACGGTGCTCGGCAATTGTGAACGCGTAGCTGCACTCGGTTCAAATGCAACTTGCCCCCCGTCTGGCCACGACTCTGAGCGGATTTGGCCCGCGAGCGTAACGTGGCCGCGAAACACCCAATAACTATTGAATGATTCCATTCCTTCGGCATTCGGACACGGCGGAAGCAACCGAAGATTTGATGGCACAAAACCTGTGTATGGCGCGCCTACTTGTTCAGCACACATCCGTGGCGCGGCAGAAATCTCGGCCGACAGAATGAAAGCAAGTAGTACGGGGCACAGGCAACGTCTCTTCATGATGCCCAACGTCCGCTGCAGCAAAGGGTTGAGCGGCGATTTCATTCAAGCCAATCGTCCGTAGCTCGATGCTGCCCTAGACCGACCACATCGAATTCATCGGTTGCGTCACCTTTTCGCACGCCGAGATGACGGAGCGCATCGTTGATTGCAGCGCCGGACACCACGACCGGCCCAACCATCTCGCCGGCCGAGAAGAGCGCGTGCGCCTGCGCACCGGCGCCGCCAAAGAACTCAGCCTCAACGTAGGCGAGCAGGCATTCCGTGCTCAGGCGCTCGCACAGCTTGGCGATTGCCGGCGGAAGCCCCTCGTTCCCTTCGTCCGTCAGCGGAAGAAATGGGAAGGCGTGCGCCTTGAGTGCAGCTTTGCCGATGGGAAGCATATCCATGCCACCGGAAAGGGCGACCAATCTGAGGCAGTCCGGTAGCGGCTCGGAAAGTGCGCCGGTTTTTGTGATGATCGCTTGCAGCGTATACGCCATGGAAGCCGCTCAACGTTGGAGTTCAGCGGGCGGCGAAGCCGTCCGCTGCAATGAAAGGTTGTGCGTCACGCGCTCGCACCTAGTCTTCCCAATAGAAGAGCGCATCAAACTGCGTGTATCCACGATCGGCAAGATTCGTTGGAACTTTGATCCCAGTCGGCAATGGATCAGAGAGATCTGTGCGGTAGGCACGAACCAGCGCGTGACGCTCAAGTATTGGCTGTATCTGTTGAGCCAATCTAACAACACCCTCGTTTTTCAGGTCGTCCAGCATGTCAGAAGCGGGCATATAGCTGCTGCCTCCATGGGCGTGCCAATGCTTTTCCCCTTCCATAAACACAAAGAAGGGCGATAGCCGGCTAAGCAACACAACCAATCCCACATGCTCATGGCCATATCGGATCGGATTCTTGACATTAAATTCTGGTGTTGGCTTGTAAAACCAAGCATCAACAAATGATGCGTAGCCCGATCCGTAATGGCCCCAGTCGATCTTCGATTCCACCCTTGTTTCCCGCGATACAGCAGCGCAAGCTGCCTTCAGGTGGCCCTCAATCAAACCCTCGTCAGCGGTTACCCAGGGATGCAATGCTGAAACGGGTTGCTGTGCGAGCAACCGATCAATTTGAGCGCTTGAAAGAAGTGAGCTGGTCATGACGCACAACGTTGGAGTTCAGGCACGGCCGTAGGTCGTCGCCTGGAACGACTGGTTAGCCGGCCCTATTGCCAGCCGCTCGGCCAATAGCTTGGGGACGCCAAAGCCCCAGGTTGGCAACTCAAGCGATTCGGCCGACTCTGGTTCATCTTGAAATTGCAACTCTGCTTCGCCAAGTATGTACTTGGCGTCCGTGAAGACTTTGAGGTGCGCAAAGGCGAACTTTTCGATTGGCAGTCCCTTGAGGTCTGTTTTGGTTGGTGGCTCATTGCCGACCCATCGCACAACGCCAGCAATGAACATCCGCGAGCTTTTCTTGCCGTCCTTGGTGTGGGCTCCAACGACACAGCCTGCGCCGAATCGCCCGCCCTCGATCGGAATTGCCCAGAACTGACCGCGCAGCAAGTACCGCGTTGACTTTGGGGCTAGCGGGTAGATCGGTTCTGCTGCCATGTGACGGCTAACGTGAAAGGTCAGCGGGCGGCGGAGCCGTCCGCTGCAGCGACCGGTTATGCCGAGCGCCGTTTGTCGAGGCGCCGGTGGCCGCGACACGACGAAGTGGCCGAAGTTGATGCCCGTCGAAGGCTGAGGCGAGCAGGCTTGGTGGACTAGCCGGAAGCGCAATGCAGGCGGAAGCCCGAACCTGGGCGCTCGCAAAGCGTGACGCCGACACGCGCTCACCCGACTTCGCGAAACCCTCGGTCGCCGACGCGACGAGGCCGCCGCGGAAGTGAGGCACAAAGCCTGTGATGGAGTTCAACCTAGCCTGCTGCATAACGTCGGAGTTGTGCGGCGGCGCAGCCGTCCGTCACGAATGACCAGTTAGACATCGCATTCTCCGGCTTCAACCAACAACTCAGTCGCGCCGGTGTGTCCTTGAGCGGCCGCAAGCTTTAGCCAATGTAGGGCTTCGACTCGGCTCTCCGGGAACTGCAAGAGATGCTGCCCGAGCTTCCACTGCGACGCGTTCAGCCCCGCTTCCGCACATTCGCGAAGGAGCAAGACGGCAGCCGGGAGATCTTGATCTGTGCCCATACCGTGGTACATGAAGCTGGCAACCCAGTGCCTAGCTTCTAGGAACCCTCCAGCGGCCGCCTTTCTGTACCAGGCCAAGGCTCCGCCCGGATCGCGGGGTGAACTCTCGTCCGCGAGGTGACCGAGATAGAACTCAGCCTCGTGGTCGCCACGTCCCGCGAGAGCAAGCAGATGTTCTCGCGCCTCCTCGGGGTCAACGTCGTAGTAGATGTCCTCTGCAGCTGTCATGCGATGTTTAACGTCAACGCTCAGCGGGCGGCGAAGCCGTCCGCTGCAGCAAAAGGTTGAACGACACCACTTCAGAAAACGCCAGCTTCGCCGCGCTCAAAGGCTTGCCTCCATTGGCGGTACCCACCAAGCTCAGACTCTTGCACTGGGCTGTGCCCGACAAGCGTTTGTCCAGCAGCGGCTCCCGGAGTGCGATTCGGTGCATGGCCCACCTTCAGTTTCCACGTGCCCGCCTTTGCTGCCGCACTTGCGTCCTCGAAAGACTTGAACTCGCTTTCCCCGTAGGCCGCACTGACGATAAGGAGAAAGTCGTCCTCGGTCGCCACAAACTTCTGGCCCTGAATGTTGATCGCCGATCCCTTCCTGAAATCAAAGCGATCCACCTTGAGGATTTTATTGACCGAGAACGTACCGTCTTGCCGCTTGCTGACGAGGAGGTCGCCTTCCTTGAACGAGAACGACTTGTATTCCGGCGGGAAGAAATTTCCGGCATGAGCAGACATAGATAGCAGCAAGAAAAGGTAGATGAACAAGCGCATGGGGGCTGGTGACGTTCAACGTGCGAGCTCAGCCGACCAAGCCCGCGCAGCGGGCGCGGGTCGGCTGCAGCGAAAGGTTGGACCTCATGAAGCGGCTCATTCGCTTTCAATCTTCTCGCGCACCCACGCCGCGTCTAGGCCATTTCGGTGGGCTTGCCAGCCCGGCGGGAGGTCCGCAAGCTCAAACAGAGTGGGATCTTTGAAGACGACACTTCTGAATGAAACGACCACGCCATCTTCGGTACGAAACTCGCCGCCGGCTAGGAATTGCCATCCGTGATCTTCTTCGTCGTGGGTGACTAGCAATACCGGTGCGCCTTCAAGCATCACCTGGCGCACAGAAATGACGGCGCAGTTCTCAGGCTGATCAAACGGCCAGGATGTATTCATGAGGTTCAACGTTGAAGTTCAGGCGACCAGCCAGCGAAGCTGGCGCAGGTCGGCTGCAATGCGAGGTTAGCCAGAAGATTACTCCGCACGGTGCGCCTCTGGATCAACCCAAGTCGGCCGCAGTCCCTGCTCTGCCTCTTGACGTACCTTTGCCAGAGACGGGGCGCACCCCATTCTTGCCTCGGTCTCACCGACGCAACCCCAGCAATCACCTCCACAGTCGAGCGATAGCGGATCACTGCTCACTCCGAGTTCGCGATTGCAAATGCGGCAGTTCATGTGCTGGCTAACGTGTTCTCGGGAGACAGCCGCTGCTGCTTAGGCAGGAAAGCTGCGCCACAACATCGCCCTGGTGAAACGTGGCAAGTGCTTGACTCACCGTAAGAATTTCCAGTTGACTGTTGTTTTATACAGCATTAAATTTCTGACAAAAGCGGCACGTTGTTACAAGTTCTCGCCGAGCCTGT
>Ga0187844_10000290_pt1 | contig 39048 bp, 27 predicted proteins | sample SpaLakP09_SKY_50_FD_134517 | JGI IMG/M metagenome (GOLD analysis project Ga0187844, IMG submission 134517) | Oligotrophic lake water microbial communities from Sparkling Lake, Wisconsin, USA - SP09_SKY_50 | ecosystem: Environmental > Aquatic > Freshwater > Lake | place: USA: Sparkling Lake... | reverse complement strand
AGGGGGTGCTGGGGTCAGCACGTCCATCGTTACGCAACGGGGGAGCGGGGGACTGCGCAGGCGCAGCGGGGGTTGCTACGTCAGGTGGTGGCGCGCCAATACCGCGTCAGCGGTTTAGTCCAGGGGTCGCTTGCGGCCAGAACCAGGGTCCATGCCCACAAGGCCTTGACGGCGCCAACCGTCATCCGGCAGTGCCGCAGCCGCGCATCAGCGAGCAAGCTCATCTGCGTTCGAACAGGCTGGCGCGCACTCAGGCCGCCTGCGCCCCCAGCTTGCGCAGCTTGCCCAGTTGCTTGACGGCGGCCGACTCACTCAGGTTGGCGACCATGCCGATCAGGGTTTCATGGATGGGCGCGATGCCGACGAAGCCCAGGATATTGCGCTCCAGCGACTTGACGCTGTGAGCGCGGAAGAAGAAGCGGTACACCAGGGCCGGCATGCCCATGGTCACGACGACGCGAGCCGAGCGGCCGGTCAGCCCCTTCTTGCCAAAGGGGTTGCCGCCCTCCCTCTTGAAGGCAAAGCCCGGCCGCGCCACCTGCTCCAGAAAGCCCTTCAGCAGGGCCGGCATATCGCCCAGCCAGAGCGGAAAGAAGAACACCATGTGCTCGCACCAGGCGATGTCCTGTTGCGCTGGCAGCAGCGAGAGAGGCAATTCGCCGTGCTCCCAGTCGGCCTGGGTGCGCAGCAGCGGGAAGTCCAGCGCCGCCACGTCGACCACGCGAACGCTGTGGCCCGCCTGTTCAGCTCCGTCCCTGTAGGCCTGGGCCAGCGCATGGCAAAAATGGGGCGCCAGCGCGTCGGGGTGGCCCTGAATGATCAAGATGCGTTTGACGGTGCTCATCTGCTTGCGCTCCCCATGGCTGCTGCGGGCATCTTGGCCCTCGGAGCGGGGAAGCGCCTTGATGCAAGGCAAGCCAGCACCATGAAAAGCGGCCCTTGCGGGCCGTTGTCATCGGGTGAGATGGCCCGTTCAGGCGTCCACGGCCTTGCGGCGACGCGCGATCATGCTCACGGCGCAAAGGCCGGCCAGCATCAGCGCATAGCTTTCGGGTTCCGGCACGGCGGCGGTGATTCCGACGTCGTAGCCATTCCAGGTGCCGCCGCTCTGACTGACGACGAAGACCTTGTTGTTGGCATAGCTGAGGCTGAAGTTGGCATCGAAGGTGCCGGTGGCGCCGTTCAGCGTCGTCGAGTCCAGGCGGTTGCCGCTGTGATCCCAGGCGCTGAGCAAGCCGCTGTCGTAGGTCAGCCAGTAGTTGCCGGCAACCGCGATGCCGCGGTCCTGCGGATACGCGCCTTCGCCACCCACCGAGCCAAAGCCAGTCAAGCTGACGGCGCCGATGAAGTTGCCACTGGCATCCCATTGCGACACCGTGCCGCCCACCTTGGCGAGATAGTTGCTGCCGTCCTTGACCACCGACGATTGCGCGTCCAGCACGCCGCCGTCGAGCGTCAGCAGGCTGCTGAACACGCCCGGGGCGGTCTGCTTGTAGATCGTGCTGTCGTTGTACTGACGGGCCAGCACCGTGCCACCGGCATCGGTGAACACCGAGCGGAAGTCCAGGCCGGGCGAGTAGCCGGCCACCGTCGAGCCGCTGGCGTCGTACTGCGCCAGGCGGACGCCGTCGGAGCTGCCGCCCGAGGTGCTCCAGTAGCTGGAACCATCAAAGGCGATGGTCATCGTGGTGCTGGTCAGCGCGTCAGCAAAGGTGGTGCTGGCGTTATAGCTGCCACTGCCGAACACCGAGCCGGCGGAGGCGGCCACCGAGGCGGTCAGCAGACCGGCGGCAACCATCGAACGGAAAGACAAGGACTGCTTCATCATCACAACTGCTCCTGCAAGATTCGTGGACAAACACCGGAAGCGCACGCACCGGACATGAATCAAGCATCGGGTCTGGGAGCAAATGTGCCTACCCCCGAAGCAGGCGTTTGTAGATGATTGGCGCCACCCCGGTCAGGGGGTTGACCAGCGGCATCAAGGCAGAAGCAGATTGCCCACGCCGAGATTCATCGCATTGAGGATGTCGCCGTTGTCCTGGCTCAACTCCCAGGCGAACACGCCGGCCAGGCCTGCTCGCGCACAAAGCGGCCCTTGGCCAGCACGGCGCGCGGATCGTCATAGCCCATGAACAGCTTGAGCTGCGGGTGATAGAGATTCCAGGCCTGGGTGGTGGTGTCGAACAGCGCCTTGTAGCCACGCAAGCCCTGACCCTTGGTGCCCAGGTAGCGGGCGGCGATGTCGCGGTAACCGGCGGAGCCGTCGGTGCCCGGATAGCCGCCGCTCTTGGCCGCGCCGCTGACGGGTTTGTCGACGCCGGCAAAGCCGCGGCCGTACATGGCCACGCCGGCCACCAGCTTGGCGGCGGGCACGCCGGCCGCAATCAGATTGCGCGTACCGCGCTCCAGGCTGTCGTCGGCCGTGGGCGCCGAACTCTTCAAGGTGCTGTGATTGCCGGCCACCGGCGTCCAGTTGCCGTAGAAGTCGTAGCTCATCATGAACACCAGATCGAGCGCCGGCGCGGCCTGCCTGTAGTTGATGCGGTCGGTGATCAGCGAGATCGGATTGACGGCCACCGTCAGCTGGTAGAGCCGGCCGTTCTCGGCGGTCAGCCGGTCCAGCGCGGCGCGCAGGTCCAGCATCAGATCGGCAAAGCCCTGGCCATCGGCCGGCGAGCCGAGCTGCACGCCGTTGGCAGCGCCATTGCCGCCGGGGTGCTCCCAGTCGATGTCGATGCCGTCGAAGGCCGGATGGTCGCGCAGGAACTGCATCGCCGAGGCGGCGAACACCGCGCGGCGCGCCGGGTCATTGGCCAGGTGGAAGATGGGGTCGGAGCCGCCCCAGCCACCGACCGAGGCCAGCACCTTGACGTGGGGCGCGCGGGCCTTCAGCCGACCGAAGGCCGCGTCGAAGCGGCGGTCCACCTCGCCGGTGGCAAGCTGGAAGTCCTGCCTGCCCTGGCATTTGGGCGTGTCGGCCGGCAGCTGACCGGGGCCGCAGGCGCGCACAAAGGCATAGAGGATGTGGCTGACGCTGCCCGGCTTGATCGCGTCCACATGGCTGATCGGCGCCCAGTTGGCCACATAGACGCCCACCACCTTGCCGCCGGTGCGCTCGAAGTCCAGCGGCTTGGCGCGGAACAAATGGTCGGTGGTGGTATCGGCGCGCGCCGGCAACAGCGCCGCCAGGCAAAGGGCAACAAGGGTGCTTCGTATCAAGATGGCTCTCCAGTGGTCTGGAGAATATCGCAATACAAATGCCAATCAAATACCAATTATAAAGACTTGATCAAGGCCCCCCTCAATCAACACTTGCCCCCGACTCGCGCACGACGCGCCCCAGACGCACCGACTCCGTACGTATCAGCTGGCCGAACTGCTCGGGCGTGCCGGCCACGATGGGCGTGCCCAGCAACTCCCATTTCTTGCGGAAAGCCGGATCCTTGAAGATGGCCAGCAGGGTGGTGTTGAGCTTCTTGACCATTTCGGGCGGCGTGCCGCTGCGCATCGCGATGCCGTGCCAGGCCGTGACCTCGAATCCGGGGTAGCCCGACTCGGCCACCGTCGGCACATTCGGCAGCGAGGGGCTGCGCTGGGCCGACGTCACTGCCAGCGGCGTCAGCTTGCCCGTATTGATGTACTGAAGCGAGCTGCCCAGCACGTCGAACATCACCTTCACCTGGCCGCCCAGCAGATCGTTCAGCGCCGGCCCGGCGCCGCGGTAGGGCACATGGCCCAGCCGCGTGCCGGCCGCCTTGTTGTAGATCTCGCCGGCCAGGTGCTGGGGCGTGCCATTGCCGGCCGAGGCGTAGGTGAAGGCATCCGGCTGGGCCTTGGTCTGGGCGATGAATTCCTTGATGTTCTTGATGCCGGTCGAGGGGTGCACCTCCAGCACAAGCGGGAAGGACGACAGCTGAATCACCGGCACCAGATCGGTCAGCGGGCTGTAGGCCATGGTCTTGAACAGGGTCTGGTTCACCGCCATCGGGCCGCTGGCGGCCAGCAGGATGGTGTAGCCGTCGGCCGGTGCCTGCTTGGCCACATCGGCCGAGCCCACATTGCCGCCCGCGCCGCCCTTGTTCTCGATCACGATCGTGACTCCCAGGCGCTGCTGCATCTCGGGCTGCAGCAGACGGGCCATCAGGTCGGTCGGGCCACCGGGCGGATAGGGCACGACAAAGCGGATCGGCTTGGACGGATAGGCCTCGTCGGCGTGAACCGGGACGGCCAGTGCGGTCAGGGCCAGCAGGGTGAACGTGAGGACGGTAGCGCGCTTGTTGTTCATCTTGTCTCCAGTTGTTGTTGTGTCGGGTCAGCGAAAGCGTTCACGTAGCTGCTGCGCCGTGGCAATCGGCCGCGCCAGGCAGTCCGCCGCCTGGGCCGCCTGCAGCACCAGCGCTGTGTTGTCCGGCGCGGGGGCGCCGGTCTTCAGCAACAGATTGTTTTCGAAGCCTACGCGCACATGGCCGCCCAGCGCGGTGGCCGTGGTCATGCAGGCATGCTCGGCCGCGCCGAAGGCGCAGACGGCCCAGGGCTCGGGGCCCTGGTGGGCCATCACGAAGGGCAGCAGGTCGTGCGGCGACGACACCTGGCCGGCGCTGTAGCGGCCGAGCACGAAGAGCAGGAACCAGGGCGCGTCAGGCACCAAGCCGGCGCGCTGCAGCGCCTGCCAGCGGGCCAGGTCTTGCGTGTCGTACAGAATCACCTGGGTCATCACCCGCTCGGCCGCCAGCCAGCCTAAGAAGGCGGCCAGGCCCTGCTCGCCGATCTCGGGCTGGTCCAGCTCGCGCAGGCCCACCGACACGGCCTCGGGCCTGAGCTCGCGCACCATGGCGATCTGCGCCGGCGCCTGATAGACCTTGGCCGCCTCGCTGGTGACCTGCAGCACCATCGCGTCGCCGACGGCCGCCCTCACCACGCGCAGGGCCTCGCGATAGCCCTCGACATCAAGGCTGTGCCGGCCCTGGGCATCGCGGATATGCAGATGCAGCATCGCCGCGCCGGCGTCGCAGCAGAGCTTGGCGGTGCGCGCCAGCGCCTCGGCGGTCAGCGGCAGCGCGGCATGGTCGGGCTGCTGCTTGTAGGCGCCATTGGGCGCGACGGTGATGATCAACTCGTTCATGACTTGTCCTTCGCCAGAGTCTGGGCTTGAGCACGATAGGGCGGCAACTCGTCGGCCAGCAGGGCCAGGCCTTGCCGCAGCAGATCGTCATAGCGTTTGCGCTCCGCCAGGCGCTTCTCGGGCGGCCAGTCGAAGAAACCACCGCCGGTCTTCATGCCCAGCCGGCCCTGCTCGACCCGCTCGCGCAGCGCGGCGGCGGGCCGGTCGGCGCTGGACAGGCTGGGGTACATCGTCGCGGCGGCGGCGCAGTGCACATCCAGGCCCGCGTGGTCGCGCTGCAGCACCGGGCCGGCGGCCAGGAAGCGGAAACCGAAGCCGAAGCGCACCGCGGCGTCGACATCCTCGGCCGTGGCCACGCTCTCGTCGATCAGCGCAAAGGCCTCACGGGCCAGCGCATGCTGCAGCCGATTGGCCAGAAAGCCCGGCTTGTCCTTGCGCACGAGCACCGGCACCATGCCGCAGCCGCGCATCACCTCGCACAGCAGCTCGGCGCCGGCCGCGTCGCTGTGCGGCCCCAGCACCACCTCGACCAGCGGCACCAGATGCGCCGGCATGAAGAAATGCAGGCCGAACATGCGCGGCTGGGTTTCAAGGCCCGCAGCGATGGCGCTGATCGGAAAGCTGGAGCTGTTGCTGGTCAGCAGGCAGCCGGGCGAGGCCAGCGTCACCAGCTCCGCAAACAGAGTCTGTTTGAGCGGCAGCTGCTCGGGAATGCATTCGATCACCAGGCCGGCCTCAGCCCAGATGGCGTCTTCCAGCGCGGCTACCGCGTCCAGGCCGGCCATGCAGTGCCCGAGATCCAGCGGCGCCAGACGCTCGGCCACGTGGCTGATCAGGCCATCGCGGCGCTCGGCATGACGCTCGACCACGGTGACCCGCAGGCCGCCGCGCAGCAGCACCACGGCCACATCGGCGCCCATCGTGCCGCCGCCGACAACGACCGCCCGCGGGCCGGTCAAACCCGTTGTTCCATCCTGCATGTTTCGCTCCATTCGTGGCCTGGGCACACTCTAGGTCTGCCATATTGATACGTCCATTCGCCATTTCGGATAAATTGATCACCTATGCTGATCAATTGCTCTTTACGTGAGCTGGATGTCTGCCTGACCCTGGCCGAGACCCTGAACTACCGCCGCGCCGCCGAACGGCTGCATCTGTCGCAGCCGGCGGTGTCCGGCGTGATCACGCGGCTGGAGCAAAGCCTGGGCCGTGCGCTGTTCGAGCGCAGCACCCGGGCGGTGCGGCTGACCGAGGCCGGCGCGGTGTTCGTCGAACGCATCGGCCTGCTGCGCCAGCAGGCCGATGCGGCGGTGCAGGCGGTGCGCGACATCAGCGAGCTGCGCGAGGGCCGCGTGCGCGTGGCCGCCCTGCCCTCGCTGGCGGCCACCGCCGTGCCAGCCGCCTTTGCCCGCTTCGGTGCCGCCCACCCAGGCGTGCGGCTGGAGCTGCTGGACAGCCTGTCCAACCCGGCCTTCGACAGCGTGCGTGCCGGCCAGGCCGACTTTGCGCTGACCGCCGCCAATCCGGCCTATGCCGACCTGGAGTACGTGCCGCTGGGCGAGGACCGCTTCGTGCTGTTGCTGCCGGCCAGCCACTCGCTGGCCAAGACCCGGCGGCCACTGCGCTGGGACGAAACGCAGGACCTGCCCCATATCTCGATGCCGGCGCCCACCAGCGTGCGCCAGTACACCGAGGAGGCCTTTCTGCACAACGGCCTGCGCTTTGCGCCACGCTACGTGGTCGAGCACTTGGCCACCATCAACGCGATGGTCGCCGCGGGCCTGGGCGTGGCGGCGCTGCCGGAGCTGGCCGCCCTGGTGGCGCAGGGCCCCAAGGTGCTGAGCCGGCCGCTGACGGGCCCGGTCATGCCGCGGCCGCTGGGCCTGGTGACGCTGCGGGGGCGGCGCCTCTCGCCGGCGGCCGAGGCCCTGGTCGTGATGCTGCGCGAGGAGACGCTGGCGCTGATCGGCGCCAGCTGAGTCAGGGGGCGACCGACACGCGCAATTGCAGCTCGCGCATGCTGACACCCTCGGCATCGCGGCTGCTGGTCACGCCGCGCTGCTGCTGCCGCAGGCCCTGGCCGGTGCGCCCGACGGAGGTCCAGCTGTCAAGCGGCATCAGCACGGTGCTGAGCACCTGTTGTGCCGATCCGCCGTCCAACGCGCGAAACTCCACCCGCACCGGCTGCTTGCCACCGGGCCACTGCGGCGTGACGGTGAAGCCGCGGGTCTGTTCGATCACGCCCTGGCGCGGCACCGCCCAGCCCTTGCCTGGCGCCGACGCCGGCTGAGCCGCTTCGAACTGCACGCCGTAGTCCACCCACTGCACCGGCGTGCTCTCCGTGAGGCGCAGGCTGGCCTGCTGGCCATTGAGCACCAGCAGGCGCTGCACCTGCTGGGCGGCATCGTCCCGGGTTTGCGTGCTCACGGTGACATGACCGCGCGGCGACACCGAGCCGGCCGTGCCCACCACCATCGCCCCATCACGCACGCCGGCCATCACCGCGGCGCTGAGCGTGCTGTCCACCCAGCGCAGCTCGACCCAGAGGTTCTGGCGCGGCGCCTGTGCGGCAGCCGGCACAACGGCCGAACACATCAGTGCGAAGATGGCGAGGAGTGCTCTCATGCGGCCCAGCATACGCCGCCGTGGAGCAGCGAAACCTCCGAACAGCGGTCCAAAGGCCACCATGCATTTCTACGAACCCCGCCAAGGCCACGGCCTGCCGCACGACCCCTTCAATGCCATCGTCGGCCCGCGGCCCATAGGCTGGATTGCCAGCCGCGGCGCCGCCGGGCTGCTGAACCTGGCGCCATACAGCTTCTTCAATGCCTTCAACTACACGCCGCCGCTGATCGGCTTTTCCAGCATCGGCTACAAGGACACGGTGCGCAATATCGAGCAAACAGGCGAGTTCGTCTGGAACCTCGCCACCCGCCCGCTGGCCGAGCAGATGAACCAGACCTGCGCCGCCGTGCCGCCCGAGGTCAGCGAGTTCGAACTGGCCGGCCTGACGGCCGAGCCCTCGCGCCTGGTGAACGTGCCGCGCGTGGCCGAGAGCCCGGTGGCCTTCGAGTGCAAGCTCAGCCAGCTGCTGCAGCTCAAGGGCGCCGATGGCACGGCGGTGGACAGCTGGCTGGTGCTGGGCGAGGTGGTGGGCGTGCACATTGCCAGCCATCTGCTGGTGAACGGCGTCTATGACACCGCTGCCGGACAGCCGATATTGCGCGGCGGCGGCCCCGCCGATTACTTCGAGATCACGCCGGAGAACCGCTTCAAGATGTACCGGCCGCGCTGACGCCAGTGCGCCAGGGCCGCAGCGGCCACAGCAGGTTCAGCGCCAGGCCGCTGAGCACCAGGGCGGCGGCGATCAGCTTCCAGGCCGGCATCGTTTCGCCCAGCAGCCAGGCCGCCGCGCTCATGCCGAACACCGGCACCAGCAGGGCCATGGGCACGATGGTGGCCGCCGCATGGCGGGCCAGCAACCAGCCCCAGATACCGTAGCCAAACAGCGTATTGCCCCAGCTCTGCCACAGCACCGCCGCCCAGCCCTGCCAGCTCAAGTGCTGCACGCTGGCGGCAATCGCCGTCGGCCCCTCGAACACCAGCGACAGCAGCAGCAGCGGCGGCACGGCAAAGGCACTGGTCCAGACCATATAGGCCAGCATATTCACCCGGCCGGCCCGCTTGCCCATCATGTTCGCCATGGCCCAGCACAGCGCGGCAAACAAGACCATCAGCAGGCCGGTGACCGTGGTGCTGCCATCGGTGTGCGAGGCAATCACGCCAATCCCCGAGGCCGCCAGCAGCAGGCCCAGCCACTGATAGCCCTGCACCTGCTCGCGCGCCACACGCATCGCCAAGAGGATGGTGAAAAACACCTGGGTCTGCACCACCAGCGAGGCCAGGCCCGGTGAGATCTGCGTGCGCATCGCCAGATAGAGCACACCGAACTGGCCCACGCCTATCAGCACGCCATAGACTGCAAGATTGCGCCAGGCCACCGCGGGGCGCGGCATGAAAAGCATCGCCGGCAGCACCGCAAACGCAAAGCGCAGTGCAGCGAACAGCAGCGGCGGCAGCTCGCCCAGCGCGAATTTGATGACGACGAAGTTGCTGCCCCAGATGGCCACCACGAGAAGGGCCACCAACAGATGGCGCAGCGGCAGGGACGGGCTCGAGTGGGTCATGGCGGGCGGGCAGCGGGGCGGCAGGGGAATGGCACAGTCTACGCATGCGCCAACAGCCTGCAGCGCGTAGGGGTTCGCTGTGCGCCCCGCGCACAGCCCCCTGCACCTATCGCCCGCATTCCCGTGTTTTGTGTTGAATCCGCCCACATTGCGCTGGGCGTTCACACACGGCCGGTGGATGATCCCGGTTACAGTGAAAAAAATTTCGTCCCTTCACAAGCAGGTACCGATGCCCCGTCGTGCAGAAATTGATTCGGGCTACCGGCCGGGCGACCACATTGACCACTGGTTGATCACCGAGAGCCTGCATGCGAGCCAGCGCTCGCTGGTGCTGCGCGTGGTGGATGGCGAGGGCCGCAAGGCGGTGCTGAAGTTCCTGCGCGCCGCACTGCCAGGCGCGCGCGACCTGGCCCGTTTCCGCTACGAATACGAGGTGGCACGGCGTTTCGAGCATGCGCACATCCTGCGCCCCGAGGCGATGTCCAGCCATGCCGGCCGGCCCTATCTGGTGCTGCCGGACCTCGGCGCAGTGTCGCTGCGCGAGCAGGTGCGCCGGCAGCCGCTGGAGTGCGTCACCGTGCTGGAAATAGCCGCGGCGCTGGTGGATGCGCTGCAGGCCATCCACCAACAGGGCGTGGTGCACCGCGACATCAGCCTGAGCAACATCCTGATCTCACGCGACTGCCGGGGTCAGGTCAGGCCGGCGGTGATGATGCTGAGCGACTTCGGCATCGCCGCCGAGATCACCAACGAGCGTCCGCCGCTGGTGCGCGCCGATTTCCTGGAGGGCTCGCTGGCCACGCTGGCGCCCGAGCAGACCGGGCGCATGAGCCGCGATGTCGACTACCGGGCCGACTTCTACAGCCTGGGCGCGACCCTGTTCGAGGCACTGACCGGCACGCCGGTATTCGCCTTCAATGACGCCGCCCAGGCCGTGCACGCGCATCTGGCCCTGACACCCGAGCTGGCCTCGGAGCGCCGCGCGGATGTGTTTGAGCCGCTGGCCGAGCTGATCAACCACTGCCTGCAGAAGGAGCCCGAGGCGCGCTACCAGAGCCACACCGCCCTGCAGCACGACATCGCCCTGTGCCTCGAAGCCCTGCGGGCCCGCCACGAACTGCCGGACTTCCGTCCGGGCCGGGCCGACCGGCTGGGCCAGTTCCAGCTCAGCGGCAAACTCTACGGTCGAGCGCCGGCGCTGCAGCAGCTGGCCGAGGCCTTCGAATCGGCGGCGCTGGGCAGTTGCCGGCTGGTCGCCATCGCCGGCTTCTCCGGCATCGGCAAGACCGCCCTGGTGACGGCCGCGCACCGCAGCCTGCTGGCCCAGCGCGGCAATTTCGCCAGCGCCAAGTTCAACCAGTTCGGCCAGTACGTGCCCTATGGCGCCCTGCTCAGCACGCTGTCCCAGCGCGCCAACCAGGTGCTGGCGCTGGCGCCGGCGCAGCAGGCGCTCTGGCGTGCGCGGCTGCAGGACCAACTGGGCGTCAACGCCGGCGTGGTGGTCGAGGCCATTCCGGCCTTTCGCCCGCTGCTGCCGGAGGCGCCGCCGGTGCTGGCCCTGGGCCCGGCCGAATCGGAGAACCGCTTCCTGCGCACGCTGCGCCTGTGCCTGGGCGCGCTGGCCTGCGACAACGAGCCGCAGACCCTATTCCTGGACGATATGCAATGGGCCGACCGCGCCTCGCGCCGGCTGCTGCGCGAGTGGGTGGCCGACACCGGCCTGAGCCACACGCTGTTCGTGATCGCCTACCGCGACAACGAGGTCGGCCCCGACCATCCGTTCGCACAAGACCTGATCGAGTACCGCGAGCTGGGTGGCCGTTTCCTGGCGCTGACGATGGGCCCGCTGAGCCTGATCAACACCCAGCAGCTGCTGGCCGACAGCCTGCACCACCCGCTCGGCGAGGTGGCCGATCTGGCCGCGCTGTGCCTGACCAAGACGGCCGGCAACCCCTTCTTTCTGCGCCGCTTCGTCGAGGACCTGGTGCAGCGCAAGCTGGTCTTCTTCGATGCCGCCACCCAGCAATGGGCCTGGTCGCTGGCGCAGATCGAGCGCACGCAGATGGCCGAGAACGTGGTCGCCCTGATGATCGAGCAGTTCAAGCCGCTGCCCGCAGCCACCCGCCAGACGCTGACGGTGGCGGCCTTTCTGGGTGCGCAGTTCGACCTCGTCACCCTGGCCACCGCGCTGGAGCAGACTCCGGCCGCCGTGGCCGCCGAACTGTTGCCGGCGCTGCAGGCCCAGCTGGTGGTGCCGGGCAGCAGCCTGTACCGCTATGCCACCTTGCTGGGCAGCGGCGACGCCGATGCGGCCCAGGCCAGCGAGGTGCGCTACAGCTTTGCCCACGACCGCGTGCAGGAGGCGGCCTATCAGCTGGTCAGCGAGGCCGAACGGCTGCGGCTGCGCCTGAAGATCGGCCGTCTGCTGCGCTCCGAGCTGGCCCCGGCCGCGCTGCCCTTCCACGTCGTCAACCACCTGAATGCCGCGCTGGCGCTGATCACCGATGCCGCCGAGCGCGCCGATCTGGCGCAGGCCAACGAGCATGCCTCGCTGCAGGCCATGAACACCGCCGCCTTCGAGCTGGCGGCCGACTATGCCGACATCGCCACCCAGCTGCAGGGCGAGCAAGGCTGGCAGGCCCGACCCGACGCGATGCTGCGCCTGCATCTGCACGCCGCGCGCATGGCCTATCTGGCCGGCCGCATGCCGCGCATGGACGAGTTGCTGAACGCGGCGCTGGCCCGGGTGACGCTGACCACCGACCGCGCCCGCCTGCTCGAAGTGCGCATCGAGGCCTGCTACGCCCAGGGCCAGCTCACCGACACGCTGGACCTGGGCCTGGAGGCCCTGGCCATGCTGGACGCCGAACTGCCCCAGGCCGCCACGCCGCAGGAGGTGGTGGCGCTGATCGGCTGCGTGCGGGCCGAAGTCACCGCGGTGGGCCTGCCCGCACTGGCCGCGCTGCCGGCGATGCAGGACGCGCGCATCCTGCAGCTGATCTCGATCAGCGCCAAGATGACCGCCGCCAGCTACATCGCCAGGCCTGGCCTGCTGCCGCTGCTGACCGTGTTCCAGGTACGGCTGATGATGGCGCACGGTCATGTGCCCTCGGCGCTGTCGGCGTTCTCGGTGCTGGGCCTGATGTTTGCCGAGTTCCTGGGCGACTACCGGCTGGCCTACGGCCTGGGCCGCATGACCATGGAGCAGGTGCGCAACCAGGGCTGGCAGCAGGTCTACGCCCATGCCGGCTTTTCGTTCGACGCCTTTTTGCACCACTGGATCGAGCCACTGACGCAAAGCCTGCCCGGCCTGATGCGGACCTATCGCAACGGCCTGGAGTTCGGCAATCTGCGCCATGCCGGCCTGGGCCTGTATGTGCACGACTATCACGCTTTCCTGGCCGGCCAGCCATTGCCTGCGCTGCTGCGCAGCCTGCAGCAGAGCGTGGACAGCCTGCGCAGCATGCGCCAGCCCGTGGCGGCCGACTACGACAGCGCCCTGCTCGCCACCGTGCGCGAACTGACCCTGCCCGAGCTGCCGCCGCAGGCGCTGGAGCGTGCCGAGTTCTCGGGTGAGGCGCTGGCCGACACCTACCGCCAGCGCAAGGACCAAACCGGCCTGATGTTCCTCCATGCCTGGCGCGCGCTGCTGCATTTTCTGGCCGATCGGCCGGCGCTCGCGCTGGAGGAAAGCCGCGCCGCCGCCGCCCTGTTCGCCGCCGCGCGCGGCATGCATGCGGTGCCCATGGTGGTGTTCATCGGCGCCCTGTCGGCGCTGCGTTGCGCCGCTGACGATGCCGCGCGCATCGCCGCGCTGGCCGAATGCGATGCCGCGCTGCAGCGCCTGGGCCGCTGGAACGCCGCCGGCCCCGGCACCTTCAGCGCCAAGTACCACCTGCTGGCGGCCGAGATCGCCCGTGCCCGCGGGCAAGACCCGCGGCCCGATTTCGATGCCGCGATTGCCGCCTCCGGCCGGGCCGATACCGGCACGTCGCTGGACGCCGCACTGGCGGAGGGCCTGCTCGGCCGCCATCTGGCCGCCGCCCAGCCCGGTGACCCGCAGGCACAGGCCGCGCTGGCCCAGGCCCGGCTGCACTGGCTGCAATGGGGTGCGCCGGGTCTGGCACAGGCGCTGGCGCAGCCCGCCGCCCAGCACCCGGCGGCGGCCCAATCCAGCGTCACCGCCACCCAGCAGATGGGCCGCGCCGATCTGGTGGACCTGAGCAGCCTGATGAAAGCCGTGCAGGCGATCACCGTCGAGGCCGATCTGCCCGGCCTGCTGCAACGCCTGGTCCAGGTGGTGGCCGAGAACGCCGGCGCGCAGCGCGCCGCCATCGTGCTGGCCGCCGGACCGCAGACCGCCGGCCCGCGCCTGTGGGCGCTGCAGGCCGATGCGCGACTGAGCGGCACGACCGAGGTGCGTGTGCTGCAGAACCTGGCGCTCGAAGAAGCCGGCGCCCGCCTGCCCCTGAGCCTGCTGCGCCGCACGCTGGCCTCCGGCCTGACCCTGCTGATCCACGACGCGCGCAGCGACCTGGAGCTGCTGGGCGAGCCCTACTTCAGCGCCCAGGGTGCGCGCTCGGCACTTTCGATCGCGCTGATCAAGCAGGGTGGCATCGTCGGCGCGCTGTACCTGGAGAACGCGTCCATCCCCGGCGTCTTCACCGAGCAGCGGGTCGAGTTCCTGGAGCTGCTGTGCGCCAACGTCGTCAACGCGGTCGACAACGCCCGGCTGCTCGGCGAGTTGCAGGAGCTGACCGCCAGCCTGGAAAAGCGCGTCGAGCAGCGCACCCAGGAATTGCGCGAAAGCGAGGTGCGCCTGCGCACCATCCTCGACAACGCCCCGGTGCCGATGACGCTGACACGGCGCAGCGACGGCGTACTGGTCTACGCCAACGGGCCCGCCGGGCTGACCGTCAACCGGCCGGTGAGCGACATCGTCGGCAAGCCCGCGCAGTCGTTTTACCGCGACCCGTCGGAGCGCCAGCAGATGCTGGCCAAGTACCAGACGCAAGGCCTGCTGGCCAGCGAGGAAACCTGCCTGCTCGCCGCCGATGGCAGTGACCGCTGGGTGATGATCTCGATGGTGCCGGTGATCTACAACGGCGAGGTCGCCGACCTGTCCACCATCGTCGACATCACCGAGCGCAAGCAGCTGGAAATCGAGCTGCAGCGGCTGGCCACCACCGACTCGCTGACCGGAGTGGCCAATCGTCGCAGCTTCATCTCACGTGCGTCGATAGAACTCGCACGCTCTCGGCGTTATGCCACACCACTGGCGCTGATCATGCTGGACATAGACAACTTCAAGCTGATCAACGACAGCATGGGCCATGGCGTCGGCGATGAAGCCATCCTGGCCGTGGCTCACCGCTGCAGCAAGCTGGTGCGGGGGCAGGACGTGGTCGGACGCCTGGGCGGCGAGGAGTTCGCTGTGCTGCTGCCGCAGACCGATCTGCCCGCGGCCGTCGTGCTGGCCGAACGCCTGCGGCAGCGGTTCGCCGGCATCGTGCTGCGCCGCCCCGGCGTGCCCGAGCGGGGCCTGACGGCCAGCTTCGGCGTGGCCGTCCTGCAGCCGCAAGACAGCGTCATCGACGAGCTGCTGGTGCGCGCGGACGAGGCGCTCTACGAAGCCAAGAACAGCGGCCGCGACCGCGTCGTCGGCCAGCGCTGAGCGGGCAGTTCCCGCACAATCCTCGCGTCGGCAGCGGTCAGCAGCCCCAGGCCCAAGACGCCGCGACCGATGAAGGCCTCGAACGAACAGAAGTTGCGCCTCTGTATCAGGTCGGCCGCATAGCGCAGCGCCTGCGTCGAGATCTGGCCACTGACCGACGCGCCCAGCATCGCGATCACGAACTGGCTGACCAGGCTGGGCCATGCCCTCTTCAGCGCTGGTGGCAGCACGGCGCGGGTGAAGGTCTGCCAGCGGTTCATCGCCAGGCTCAGCGCCGCCTCGATCTGGCCCCTGGGTGGCCTCCATGACGCCGCGAATGGTCTCGGTCGCGTAGGCGCCCAGGCTCACCACCATGGCGATGAAGGAGGCCGTCTCGGCGGTCAGCTCGAAGCCCGCCGCCGGCAGACCGGAAAAGATGAAGAGCCGTTGCACGGTGAAGGGCGGGTTGTGTATCCGCTCGACATAGCCGCCATCCACGGCCATGAAGTCGCGTTGAATAGATATGGGCCCGGCTCGGGATTCAGTAACCGCACATGGCCGGCTCACCGCGGCAGGTCGCCGGCCTTCCTGGCCCCGACCAGGATCTCGTTCACCTTGGCCTTGAGCTTGCCTGCGCCGTCGGCAACGCCAATGAAGCTGGAGCCGTCCTTCGCCAGCAGCACCAGTTCGACCGTCACACCGAGCTTCTTGCCGATGTAGTTGGCCATGTCGATGTCGAGGCCGATGGGTTTCAGGTCGATGCCGACAGAGCCGTAGGGGGCTAAATCGGTCTGCTGGGCCACCTTCCGCGCCAGGGCGCAACTACCGGTTCGCTGTTCGGTGCGCCAGCGTACCGACAGCCGCGACGGCCGGCCCTAGCCTGGGCCGTCTGGAATGCACCAAAAGTGTTCTGGATGTCAGTGCCCTGGCAAGCCGAATGTTTCGGCCCCGGGACCAAATCAAAAAGAGAGTTCCCTATGCAACTCAAGCGTACCCTTTCCCTGGCCGCCGCTCTGGCCACCCTGACCCTGGCCTCGACCAGCGCCATGGCCGTTGCGTCCTATGGCGACGTCGCCGCACCGGGCGTCTACTTCGGCAGCGGCAACGTCAACGGCAACTGGACCATAGACACCGACAGCGGCATCGAACTGGCCCTGCGCGCGAAGAACCGCCAGACCCTGCAGACGATAGACGGCTCCGGCGGCACCTATATGGCCGAACTGGGCGCCTGCATGACCTGCGCCGGAGTGCCCAAGGCAATGTGGAGCTACGAGTTCTCGGTCAACAGCGGCGGCCTCAGCGGCGTGACCTATCTGCTGGGCATAGACCATGACCCGAGCGCTGGCGTCAGCTACTCCTGGGTGGACCCGGCCGCACATTGGGCCGACAACGCAATCGCCCCCGTGCCTTTCAATGGCTTCCAGAATTCGCAGAACGTGCTGTTCGCCAGCACGCCCGGCGGCCCCTTCGACGTGAACATGGCGGGTCTGTACAGCGTCACTTTGCAGGCCTGGAACAACACGTCGATGCTGGCCAGCACGACGATGAATGTGCAGGTCGGCGCCGTGCCCGAGCCCGAGACCTATGCCCTGATGTTTGCCGGCCTCGGCGTGCTGGGCTTCGTCGCGCGTCGTCGCGCTCGCAAGCAGGCCTGATCCTGCGCAGGGCCACCGGGCCCTGCAACATGTGGAACACCGATGAAGCGAGGCGCACGCCTCGCAGACTTCGGTTGATGGGCGCTCTGCCCGTACCCGAAGGAAACCCCAATATGAACACCCCCCGCGCCCCCGCCCTGTCCGCCATCGCCCAGCGCTGTATCGCCTCGGGCGCGGCCGTTGCAGCCGGCGGCCTGCTGCTGGCCTATGTGCAGGTCTGTCATGCCTCGGTCGACGATGGCACGCGCTGGCGCGCCGAGCAGCGGGCGTCGGCCCATGCGAACTATCTGAGCGGACAGCGCTCGGTGCGCCCCTGAGGGCAGACAGTCCCTGAGCCGCGGGCGCCTGCCCTCCTACAATTTGCCGCATGGACCTCTATGTGGCAAAGGGCGAGTTGGCCGCGCTGGAAGTTGTGCTGGCGAATCTGCCGGTTGAAGCGCCGGCTGCTGCACAGGCCCCGGCGCTGATCGAGCTGGCCTGGCATCTGCGCCAGCGTGACAGTGCACGTGCGTTGAAGCTGAGCAGCGAGGCCGCGGCCCTGCAGCCCTCCACCGCACAGCGTGCCCGCATTGCGCTGACGCGCTGCGAGATCGCCGCATTGAGCTGCCAGCTCGATGCCGCGGAAGCCCAGTTGGCCGAGGCCCGCACGCTGCTGGGGCCCGGGACAGACCCGCTGGCCGAGGGCGATGCCCTGCTTGCCGAGGCGGTGGTGGCCAAGGCCCGTGGCCAGCGAGAGCGCGAGCTGGAGGCCTATGACCGCGGCGCGGCCTTCTTTGCCGCCCTGCCCGACCCGCGCCGGCTGGCCGTGGCGCAGGCATGGGCCGCCTATGAGCGAGCCTTCACCGAGCCCGAGGCGTCCGTCCGGATCCCCGCGGCGGAGGCCGACCCGGCCGTCGATGCGCTGGGCAGTGCCGCACGTGGCGTGGCCTCGTCCCGGCGCGAGCCGGCCCAGGCGGCTGCACTGCTGCTGCGGGCCAGCGAGCAGGCGCAGCGTGTCGGCCTGGTGCGCCTTGCTGTGATCTGCACCATCAATGCCGGTGCGGCGCTGCAGGGCCTGTCCGATTTTGACCCGGCGGCGGCCTGCTTCGACGTCGCCGCGACGGTGGCGCGCCAGACCGGCTGGCCGGCGTTGATAGGCTCCAGCGAGACGCGGCTGGGCGCCTTTCTGAAGGAGCTGGGACGGCTGGACGACAGCCATGCCGTGCTGGTCGACGCGCTGGCCTGGCTGGCCGTCACGCCGGCGGGCATCAACAAGGCCAATGCCTGCAGCGCGCTGGCCCAAACGCTGCTGGCAATGGGCCGCGGCATCGAGGCCGTCGGGCCCATGGCCGAGGCCATCGCGATGTACCGCGAGGCCCAGTCCACCGACAACTTGGCGCTGAACCTGATCGGCCAAGCCCGGGCGCTGTCGGCCGCCGGCCAGGCGGCGCTGGCGCTGGCCGCCATCGAGGAAGCCCAGGCGCTGATCACCCGCCATGATTTCTCGGCCCTGGTGGTTGGCGTCTGCGAGGCGCTGGCCGAGATCCATCAGCGCCACGCGTTGCCACCGCCGCCGGACCTGACAGCGCCCAGCGCCGCACTGCACTATGCCGAGGCGACGCTGAACGAGGGCCTGAAGATCGCCGGCTGGAAGCCCCCGGCCTCGCTGTACGTGCATCTGGCCGATGGCTGGGCGGCCACCGGCGACATGGCCCGCGCCTACGGCTACGCACGCAAGGCGCTGGACATGAAGGACCAGGACGCAGCGCTGAAGCTGCTCCATCCGCTGGCCGTGCTGCGCCTGCGCCAGCAGGGCAGCGCACCCTCGTTCGACGCCGAGGGACTGTGGCGGCCCGCGCCGGCACCCGAGTCCGGCGAGGCGCAGCCGCTGTCGGCCAAGCTGCTGTCACCGAAGGAGCGGGAGATCCTGCAGCTGCTGGCGCGCAACTACTCGAACAAGGAAATCGCCACCGCGCTCGAGGTGGGCGATGAAACGGTGAAGTGGCATCTGAAGAAGATCTACACCAAGCTCGACGCCGGCTCACGCAAGCATGCGGTGACGCGGGCGCGCAGCCTCGGTGTGATCAGCTTCAATTCCTAGTCTTGCGGGCTGGAGCTTGCTGTACCCAGCAAGCTCCAGCCCCAGCTGATCAGGCAGGGGTTTGCCCGGCCCGGGTTTGTGCCTCCCGCATTCGGGGGCCCCCCGCCGCGGGTGATGGTGGCACGCGGGCCCCGTCGCTACCTTCCGGACCTCTACTCTCATTGCAAGAGCAAGGTCCATGAATCCACACCTCTCACTCCGGTCGCGCAGGGGCCTATTGCCTGCTCTGCTCGGCCTCACCGCCATCGCGGCCAGTCTGCTGACAACCCCCACCGAGGCCTCACAGCTGGTGCCGCAGAACCTGAAGCAGATGATCCAGGCCTCGGACCTGATCGTCAGCGGTGAGGTCAGCAAGCTGACCGACGGCATTGAGCACGGCGTGCCCTTCACCGAGGTCACGCTGAAGGTCAAGAGCAGCCTCAAGCAGGACATTGCCCTGAACAGCAGCTACAGCTTCCGCCAGTACGGCCTGCTGAAGACCCGCAAGATGAGCGATGGCCGCTACCTGCTGGCCAGCCGGATCGAGGGCATGGCGAGCTGGACGGTGGGCGAGAAGGTGACCACCTTCCTGAACAAGCCGGCGCTGCGCACCGGCCTGGTCACGCCGGTGGGCCTGGCCCAGGGCAAGTTCACGTCCAGCGGCTCCCAGCTGGCCAACAGCTTCAACAACCACGACCTGTTCAAGGGCATGACGGTGGACCCCAGCGTGCTCAACGCCAACGAGGCCGCCATGCTGGCCAAGCATGGCGGCGCAGTGGAAGGCGGCGTGCTGACGAACTTCGTCAAGCGCGCCGTCAAGGAGCAATGGATCGCCAAGGGAGTGATGCGCTGATGAGCACGTTCAAGTTTTCCCTCAGCGCGGCGCTGCTGGCCCTGCTGTCGGCCGCACAGGCCGCCGGCCCGCTGCTGCTGACCGATCACCCGAAGAATCCGCAGCCGCAGCGCTGGGACACCAGCAAGCCCATTCCCGTCTACACCGACATCGGCGACTTCACCTACCGCGACGATGGCTCGGTGTTCCTTAACAATGCCCAGGCCGACAGGATCACCGCCTACGCGCTGAGCCAGTGGAGCAATGTCGCCACCTCGACCTGGAAGGCCGTCACCGACCCGAAGAAGTTCAAGAAGTTCAGCCAGGTGCCCAGCATAGGCGTGGACGTCAAGGACGGTGCGACCGCGATGAAGGTCTACGGCCAGTACAACGAAGGCGGCATGTACGTCATCTACGACCAGCATGGCGCGGTGATCGAGGAGGTGTTCGGTGCACCCAGGGACCAGGTGCTGGGCATCGCCTTCGCCGAGATCGCCGAAGACCGCGATGGCGACGGCTACCCCGAGACCATCGTCAAGGCCACGGCGGTGATGAACGGCTATGTCGTCAACCACGAGCCGCTGGACCCCGAGCAGCCCTGGGTGCCGCCGCCCGATGTCGATGGCAAGCGCATCGCCGGCGTGTTCACCCATGAGTTCGGCCATGCGATCAACCTGTCGCACTCGCAGGTGAATGGCCAGCTGGCCTACTTCAGCGAGCCCTATTACTTCGACCTCTATCCCGGTGTACCGGGCTGCGTGAAGCCGGTCCACTCCTGGCACAACTACGACGCGAGCGCGAACAAGATCGACCCGAAGTACATCGAGACGATGTTCCCCTTCATCAACCCGGCCACGGTGGACGAGAAGGGCCGCAATCCGGGCTTCGAGATGAGCTCGGTCGATCGCTCCGACGACATCGCCGCGATCTCCGACCTCTACCCGACGGCGGCCTACCTGAAGACGCGGGGCTCGATTGCCGGCACGCTGTACCTGAAGGATGGCCGCACGCCCTACGGCGGCATCAACATCATCGCCCGCAATATCAATGATCCGCTGGGCGACGCGATCTCGGCGCAGACCGGCGACAAGACCCAGGGCAAGATCGGCCCCGACGGGCGCTTTCGCATCAACAACCTGAAGCCGGGGCAGAAGTACCAGCTCTACACCGAGGAGATCGTCGCCGGCGGCTACCCGACCGCGCCGACCGCGCTGGTCTCGGAGGCCGAGTACTGGAACACCAACGAGCAGGCCAATGCGGCGAATGACCTGGCCTGCGCGGCCAGTGCCATTACCGCCGAAGCCGGCGTCACCAAGACCGCCAACTTCTACTTCAACGGCTACAAGGACGGCGTCCAGTACACCCCGGTGACCTACGGCTACCTGGGCAGCATGTCCAAGGACGGCGAACGCGCCGCCGGCACCATCAACAACATCCCCTTCGTCTGGGACGCGAAGAAGGGCGTCGAATGGTCGCCCGAGGGCGTGCTGGGGGTCAACGCCAGCATCACCCGAGACGGCCGCAAGCTGATCGTGCAGGCCGATCTGAACAAGAACGTGATCGGCTACTACGATGACGGCTCGCCGGTGACCACCAACTCGGCCGCGATCTGGGACACACAGCGCGGCAGCCTGACCGATCTGGGCAACCTCAACGGCGACACCTGCGGCGGCGGCAGCCAGGTCGGCTACTCATCCAGCTATGGCTGGGCGCTGGACGCCACGGCCGGCACGGCAGTGGGCACGGCCTATGTGGACCGCAACGGCGATGGCTTCTGCGAGGGCAACTGGCAGAGCGGTGGCGAAATCATCCCCTTCATCTGGACTGCCAGGCGGGGCATCCGCCCGCTGAGCCTTGAGGGCATCGATCTGAGCAACGAGCCCTGGCACCGCGCCCATGCGGTGTCCGGCAACGGCCGGGTCGTGCTCGGCAATAGCAATTTCATGAAGGCCTATGCCTGGATCGACGAGGGCAAGCCCATCGATCTGTACCAGATCATCGGCGCGGTGGATGCCTATGCGATGACACCCGACGCCAGCCGGGTGGCCCTGCAGACCGAGAAGGACGGCCTGGTGTTCTGGAACGCCACCAAGGGCACGGGCAAGAACGCATTCAGCAAGACCAGGCTGCTGAAGTGGTGCGAGGACTTTCCGCTGCTGGGCTTGGACGTCAGCTGCGACACCGAAGGAGCGAGCTACATCCAGGAGACCTTCGGCCCCATCCCCATCACCTCCAGCGACATCAGCGACGACGGCAAGGTGCTGATCGCCCAGGCCGGCAACTGGTACAGCGGCATCCACGGCATGCTGTGGATCGAGGATATCGGCTGGATCAAGTTGGCCGACTTCTTCCGCACCCAAGGCGTGGCCGAGGCATACCGCTACGGACTGGACGGCACGGCCTCGATCAACGGCCGCTGCAACGAGATGGTCGGCGGCATTCCGGGCGTTCCGATGACCTGGTATGTGGACATGAAGAAGGCCTTTGTCTGCAAGAACCACCACTCGACTGAAGTGGCCTTCCCCGACGAGTTTGTCGATCAGGTCAAGCGTGGCGCGCGCATGGGACGCTGCGAACATCTTTAGACCGGCACGCCAATCCGCCTGCTTTGCCGGTTGCTCGGGGCTGGGCTACAGTGGCCCATGCCCTCAGCACCCACCGCAATCCCGCCCAGGCATTGGCAAACGCCGTCGGCAAGGCGCCCCATGCGGCGCACGCTGATACTGTTCGCGGCCACCCTGGTGCTGGTATCCGGAGGCTTGCTGGCGAGCTCCCTGGCCTATCTGCGTGGCCAGGCGATCGCCTCCGGTGAGCGGTTGACGGCCTCGTTCGCCCAGGTGATCGAGGAGCAGACTTCACGCACCGTTCAGACGGTCGATCAGCAGTTGCAGCTGGCGGCCAACCGGCTGACGCAACTCGAGGCCTCAGGCGGGCTCAATGAGGCTTCGGCGCGCATCTTGTTGCGCGAGCAGCTCAAGGGTATGCCGTTTCTTCGCGCGATATGGGTGCTCGACGCCCAGGGCCGCATCGCGCTTGACTCGGACACCGGCAATATGGGCGTCGATCTGTCCCAGCGCGCCTATTTCCAGGCCTACCGCACACGGCCGGACACCGGTTTTCAGCTCGGTGCGCCCATCCTCAGCCGGACCACAGGCACCTGGCTGATACCCGCCACCCGGCCGCTGAGGCGCAGTGATGGCCGCATCGAGCGGTTGATCGTCGCGGCCGTCGAGCCCCCGTATTTCGACAGCCTCTGGCGGGGCCTGGAAGTGGGCGACGGCGGCTCGGTGGCGCTGTTCCGCAAGGACGGCACCCTGATGATGCGCAGCCCCTTCGACCCGGCCAGCATGGGCAAGACCTTCGCAGACGCCCCGATGTTCGGCCTCTGGCTGAAGGGCGCCAGCTCGGGCAGCCTGCAACAGGCCAGCCTCATTGACGGACATTCGCGCCTTTATGCCTACCGGGCCCTGTCGGTGCAGCCTGAGCTGGCCGTCGTCGCCGGTCAGTCGCTGGACCTGGTGCTGGCGCCGTGGCGCTGGCTGGCCACGGTCGCCGTTGCCGTTTGGGCCGCGGCCTGCGCCGCCGTGATCGTGATGGGCGCCTTTCTCGACCGCGCCTGGGCGGCCAGCCGGCGGGCCGAGCAGCAGGCCAGCGAGACCGCGTTGCGCCTGTCTCTGGCTACCGATGCGGCGACCATAGGGGTCTGGGACTGGGACAACCGGCTGGCCCACCAGTGGTATGCCACGCCGACGTACTTCACGATGATGGGCGATGCACCACTGACTGACTTCGGCACTCGCAACGAGTGGGTGGAGCGCCTGCACCCGCAGGACAAGCAGGCCGTGGTCGAGCGCGTCGCCGCCGTGCTTGAAGGCCGCGATCTGCCCTATCACTACGAGGCGCGGCTGCGCCATGCCGACGGCAGCTACCGCTGGGTCAGCGTCACCGGTCAGGTGCTGGATCGTGACGAACACGGCAAGCCGACACGGATGATGGGTGTGCGCCTCGACATCACAGAGCGCAAGCAAACCCTGGACGCGTTGCGCGACAGCGAGGCCCGTTACCGCGAGCTGTTTTACAGCAACCCCCAGCCGATGTGGGTGTTCGATGACGAGACGCTGGCCTTCCTGGCCGTCAACACGGCGGCGGTCGTGCACTATGGCTACAGCGAGGCCGAATTCCTGGCCATGACGATCGTCGACATGCGTCCGAGCGAAGACCGTGCCGCCCTGCTCAAGCGGGTGGCAAGGCCGACGGAGGGCCTGCACAGCGCCGGCCTGCACACACATCTGCGCCGCGATGGCAGCCGCATCCTGGTCGAGATCACTTCGCACTCGCTGAACTTCGGGGGCCGACCTGCGCGACTGGTGCTGAGCCGTGACGTGACGGAGATAAAGCGCTCTCAGCTCGCACTGGAGGACTTGAACCGCCAGCTTGAGGCCCGCGTCGAGGCCCGCAGCCGCGAGCTGCAGCAGGTCGTCGATCAACTCGTGCACGCCGAGAAGCTGGCCGCACTTGGCAGCCTGGTGGGCGGCGTCGCCCATGCGCTGAACACACCGATCGGCAATGTGCTGATGGTGTCCTCGACGCTGAGGGCGGACATCAGTCGCTACGGCCAGCGCCTGTTGTCGGGGACTGCCCGCCGGTCCGAAGTATCGGCATGGACGGACCGGCTGGTCGAGGCCAGCAGTCTGATCGAGTGCGATGCAGCGCGCGCCGCCAAGCTGATTGCCGACTTCAAGCTGGTGGCCACCGGGCCCGACGATGCCCCCCGTCAGGACTTCGACCTGCAGGCCGTGGTCGAACGGGCGCTGCAGCAGCGGCTGCCGACGCCACAGGACCGAAGTGCCCACCGCATCGAGGTCGAGGTGGCGCCGGACCTGCACCTGACCAGCTTCGCCGAGCCGCTGACCCAGGTCCTGCTGAACTTGCTGGACAACGCCATTCGCCATGCCTTCCAAGGCCAGCCGGGGGGCACGATACGCATCGCCGCGAGCCGGGCCGGCGCCTGGGTCGAGTTGCGCTTTGAAGACGACGGGCGCGGCATTGCCGCTGATCTGCTCAAGCATGTGTTCGAGCCCTTCTACACCACCCAGCTGGGCCAGGGTGGCAGCGGTCTGGGCCTGTACATCGCCTACAACCTGGTGACCGGCGTGCTCGGCGGCACGATCAAGGTACAGAGCGTGGTCGGCCAGGGCACCCGCTACGAGATGCGGCTGCCGGCCGAGGCGGGCTCGGCCGAACCCGCGCGGAGGCCCCCGGACATCAGTGGCGAAGCGGCATCGTACGGCGGCGCCGAGCCCACGTGACCAACGCGCCCAGCCCCGCCAGCCACAGCGCCAGCGAAGCCGGCTCGGGCACGGTCGTGACCGAGATCGTGCCGCTGGTGTAGAGCTGGCTGTAGTCCAGCGCACTGCCGGCGGCGAGCTTCAGGCCGCTGGCGTCAATGCTGCCGAAACGGCCCGTCAGGCTGCCCCAGTCCAGCAGGTCGAAGCGTTGGCCCGCATGCGCCTCGAATCCGTTCCAGGACACCAGCTTGAGCGTGCCGCCCAGGCTCAAATTGCCGTCGACGATGTACTTGTCGAAGCTGCGGTTCTTCAAGCCATCGTCGGTGCCGCACAGCAGGGTGCAGGCGCTGAGGCCGCCGATCTCGGCCAGATAGAGGTTGTCGTCACCGAACTCGACATCACCCTCGTCGGTGCCCAGGCCCGGCGAAGAACCGGCCGAGATGCCGCCCTCGTAACGCTTGGTGCCCGTGCCGGTGAACTTGGCGCCGGTGCGTTGCTGCACCAGTTCGAAGAAGGTGGCCACCGAGCCGGCTGAGACGCGCAGCTCGGCGCCGCTCTGCACATCGACCTTGCCGTAGAAACTGGTATTGCTCAGACCCGACAGGATGATCTGGCTGGCACTGGCACCAAGGATCTCGGTGTAGACGGTTGAGCTGCCGCCGCTGAGCAAGACCCGACCCTTGTTGGTCAAGGTCCCGCCGCTCAGAGTGCCGAAGCCGCTGATCACGCCCAGCGCCTCATTGGTCATGGCCTTGCCGTTGTTGTCCAGCGTGCCGCCGGCGAGCTGGATCTTGCCGGCGTTGCTGGCCAGGCCCTGGTTCAGCAGCAGGGTGGCGCCGGGGCCTGCAGACAGAATGCCGGTGTTTGTCAGCCGGCCGTCCAGCGTCAGCGTGCCGCCGAGCGCGCCGACGCTGCCGGTGTTGATGATCTCGTTGTTGATCTGGCCCACGCCGTTGATGCGTCCGGTGTTGGTGATGGGCCCGCCGGCCAGCGTGGCGGTGGTCGAGCCCATCAGGATCTGACCGTCGTTGCGGAAGGCTGGCTCGATACGGAAGCTGCCGGCATCGACCGTCAGGCGGCCGGCGTTCTCGAACCTGGCGGCGATCACACCGCGCCCGGTCAAGGTGCCGGCCGTGCTGTTGATCAGCGTGGCCGAGCCCGAAACGGTGTCGCCGCTCATGCTCATCACGCCGGCATTGAACAGATTGGCACCGCTGAGCCGCAGCTCGCGCCCGCCCAGCATGTCCCAGTTGCCGGTGTTGACGTTGAGCGTGGTGTTGGCCAGTTCGAACACGCCTCCCGACTGCTCGAACAGCCCGCTGTTGATGAAGGCGCCGCTGCCGCTCTTCCGGCCGAAGCCGCTCATATAGCCGCTGTTGATCAGCGCGCCGGAGCCGCCTATTGTGCCGCCCTCGAACGACAGCTCGCCCAGATTGCTCAGGCCACCCGCGCCGACGGTGAGCGTGCTGAAGCGCGCCACCGACAGCAAGCCGCCCTGCACCAGGGTGCCGACCTGCGCCTGGCCGCCGGCCAGCGTCAGCGCATCGTCGGTGCCCAGCGTCAACCGGCCGGCGACGGCCAGATTCATGCCGGCCAGCAGGCTCATGTCGGTGCCCAGCAATTGCCCGGCGCCCAAGGCGGCATCGCCGCTGAAACCAAGGTTGCCGGCGGTCCAGACAAAGCGGCCGGCATGGCTGGCCTGCGCAATGTTGAGCGTGCCGCCGGCCAGCGTCAGCGTGCCCGCCGCGCCGATCACCAGATTCTGCGCCTGGACCAAGCCGCCGCTGCCGACCGTCAGCGCGCCGGCACCGGCCCCGCCCAGGAACAGTTGCTCCGCGAGGATCAGCTTCGCACCAGCCCCGGCGACCGTCGCAGCCGCCCCGTTCACCGGGTAAGAGCCCGCCAGCAGGTTGCGTGCGTTCACCACCGCACCCGCCCCGATGTTCAGCGCGCCGCGGGTCAGCCAGATCTCCTTCGCGACATCGAGGCCGGAGCCGGTGCCGGCCAGCGTGACCAGGCCGATGCCGCCCTCGCGGCCGATGTAGGCGACATCGCTGCTCACCTGGCCGCCATCGAGGATGCTCAAGCTGCCATCACCAACGTAGCCGACATTCAGGTCGCCCGAGCTGATCCAGCGCGATTGCACGCCCGACACCTTGGCAAAACCATCGCTGCCGGCCATGCGGCCCAGCGAGGCATTGACGTTGCGGACCACGCCACCGGCCTCGACCGACAGATAGCCGGAGCCGACCTGCCCGATGGCGAGGTCGCCGCTGTGGTTCCAGGCCGAGCCGGCGCCGTAGAGGCTGGCGTAGCCGCCGCCATTCAGGGCCGCGCCCAGGAAGGAGTTCACACTGCTGACCACGGCGCCGTTCAGGATATCCAGCGTGCCGGTGCCGGCCTGGCCGACCGTCAGGTCGGCGCCGCTGGCCCAGGTCGATCCCGCGCCATCGAGCATCGCCGCGCCGCGGCTGAGCGCCTGCCCCCCCAGCACCGTCTTGCCCAGGCTGGAGACCGCCCCGCCGTTGCGCACGTTCACATAGCCATCGCCCTGCACGCCGATTTGCAGGTCCAGCGGCGTGCCGGTGGGCGCGGCATTCACCAGCCTGGAGCCGGCGCCATCGACGTTGACCGTGCCTATGCCCAGGGCCAGCGCGCCCAGCGTCGTGCCATTCGATTTCCACTCGCTGCCGGTCTGCAGGCTCAGCGTATGAGTGGCATCCTTGCCGATCACCGAGACGCTGCTTTTCACGGAGTCGAGGTTGGATGGTATGTAGAGCGCCAAGTTGAAGTTATCGACCTTGACCTTGTTCTTGAGTGTCAGGCTGACCTGGCTTCCCGGGTATTTTTCGGCGTTACCGAGCATGACTGCCGCAAAGCTCATGCCTGCGCTGCCGCCCTCCCAGTTCGAGTCTTCGCCATAGACCTGAACCAGGGTGTTGAAGGTCTGCAGCTTGGCGCTGTTGTTGTTGATGCCTTCGTTGAGGTAGATCCGCGCGCCCTGCGTCGCGGTCATGGCCTCGGCGTCGGCATCGAACACGATGCCACGGACGTCGTTGGTGTAGCCGTTCGTCGGGAAATGCGTGTTGTTGCCCGAGATCTTGCTCTTCTTGAAATGCAGCCAGGTATTGCCGTCGCTCAGATTCGGCAGAGTGGACCCTCCTTGTGGGGTCCAGTTCGCAGCCTTGCTCCAGGAACCGTCCGTGCCATTGCCAGCCCAAAACCAGTCGCCAGCGCCAGCAGGTGCCGAGGCGCCGGCCGTCAGCGCGGCGGCCAGCGCCAGCATGAGGGGCCGCAGGGCCGGACGGCAGCTTGCAGGTGCCGAGGGGCGCTTGGCGCCACGGAGTTTGATGGTGCTCATGAGAGGCTCCCGAGTTGATAAGGTTTGCATATACGAATGACCGGATGAGTAGCGGCTGTGCGCTTATCTGACGACCCAGGTGTTGCCGGCTTCCAGGCCGCCCAGCTCGACGCCTACTCCAAGGCCAAGACCGAAGTTGAAGCCGGGAATGGCGTGTTGTGCGCCGCGCAGGCCCTTGGCAACGCTCCACTGAACGCCGACCCCGACGCCCGCGCCCAACTCGCCTGCCAGGCCGACGCCGACGAACCAGCCGCGCTGAGAGTCAACGTCCCCCGGCTGCCAGGAGATGCCGAATTCGCTGGTCGCTGCGGCAATCAATCCGACCACATTGCCAATGCTGGACACCGCACGAATCTGCAGCGAGTTGCCCTTATCCAGGAAGCAGTTGGCGACCATGCCCACGGAAGACGTGGTGCCCGCGATGAACGCACCGGTGGTGGTGGTGTAGATGCCCCAGGACGAGCGGCGTGCATTGCTCGGGATGATGGAGACATAGGGTGAAGCGCCGGGAATCTCGCCATACACCTCGGGGCCGCAAAACACCCGCAGCTTCTTGCCGATCTGCTTCATGTCTTCGACCACCTGGTAGTCCACCCGATTCGCGCCTGCAGCGAGCAACACCCGCTTCATCACGTTTCTCAGTTCGGCGTCTTCGTTGATGTCCTTGAAATTATTGGTCAATTGGGTGAAGAAGACCTTGTTGTCGGCAATTGCGGCCCTGCCGGCCTTGCGGAACAACTCCAACATCAGACCGTCGGCGTACCTGTTGACCTCGCTCAGGGCCTTGGCGTAGCCGTCCTGGCCCGCCTGTATCGATGTCTGCCAGCCGACCTGGGTCAAATGGCTGATGTTGACGAAGGCGGCCGACATATCGGGGCTGGTGCCTATGCCGCGGGTATAGGTGCTGCGAGTGGTTTCCCAGGCGTCTTTGTAGGCGCAGATGCCGCAGACATCCATGCGGTAGCCATCGCGGCAGTTGTCGTACCACAAGGCTCCGCATTGGTGCGGGTGGCTGCGTCTTTTGGTCGTGTAGGGTGCCTTGGTGTAGGTGCGCGAGCCGCTGAAGCTGCAGGTGGCCAGCCCGGTGCTGTGATAACCATCGCGGCAGTTCTGCGAGCAGACCAGCCCGGTGCAGGAGTAACCCTCGCGCGGCGCCTCGTAGCACAGCAGGCCCTCCTTGACCTTGCCTGCGGGGCAGTTGAAGGCCTGGGCGTCGCCGGCCGTGATCAGCATGGCCGCCAGGCCCATGAAGAGCGAAGAGCCCAGCCGCCGCAGCAGCGAGACAAGACCGTGGAGGACTGGATGCTTCATGCTTTCACCTGTGCCGAAATCGATGGCTGGAGAATTTCACGGGCGGTCGGTGAAGTCCTTTAATTGAAGTTAAATCGGCGGGCCCGGGCCCCCGTCACCCCGCGTTCCGGGGGGCGGCCAAGCGTCGCCTACACTGCTGACGGTCCACGCAATGCCGTGCGGATCGCGATCCGGGAGCGCCGCTTCCCCCGATATCCGCCCCTCCGGCATTCGCTGCATGGCCAATCTGCATCCATCACCCGCGCCCGCGCGGCCGTCGGCGCTGCGCTTCGGCCGCTTCGAGTTGCAGGCCGACGAGCAGCGCCTGCTTGTCGATGGCGAGCCGGCACCGCTGCGCGCCCGAGCGCTGGAGCTGCTGATCGTGCTGGTGCAGCGCGCCGGCCACCTCGTCACCCGCCAGGAGTTGCTGGAGCTGGTCTGGCCCGGCCTGGTGGTCGAGGAGAACAACCTCAGCGTGCAGATCAATGCCCTGCGCAAGGTGCTGGGCAGCGAGATCGTCGCCACCATCCCCGGGCGCGGCTATCGCTTCACCGCGCCGCTCGAATCGACCGCTTTACGGGCGCCGACGCCGCTGTCCCTCGCCAGCAAGCTCAAGACCAATCTGCCCGGCCTGCTGCCACCGCTGATCGGACGCGCTGACGATCTGAACGGCTTGACGGCGCTGGTTGACTGCCGACCGCTGGTCACCCTGCTCGGCGCCGGCGGCATGGGCAAGACCCGGCTCGCCCAGGCGCTGCTGCACCAGCGCCTTGCCCACTACGAACATGGCGTGTGCTTCATCGACCTGGCGGTGCTGGCACGCGGCGACGCGGTCGTAAGCGCCGTGGCCGCCGCCCTGGGCCTGCCGCAGCCCGGCGGCAGCGCGCCGCTGGCCACCCTGGTGAACGCGCTTGCGCCGCTGGAGCTGCTGATCGGGCTGGACAACGCCGAGCATGTCGTCGATGCCGTGGCCGAGCTGGCATCGGCCCTGCTGCTTGGTGCCCCCCGGGCCCGTCTGCTGGTGACCAGCCAGGCGCCGCTGAAGATCGGCGAGGAGTCGCTTTACCGGCTCGAACCGCTGGCGCTGCCGCCGGCCGAGGCCAGTGCCGAGGCCGCGCTGCAATTTGGTGCCGTGGCCCTGTTCGCCCAGCGCGCGCAGGCGCTGGATCGCCGCTTCGAGGTCGGCGCCGACAACGTGGCCCAGGTCGTCGAACTGTGCCGGCTGCTCGATGGCGCGCCGCTGGCGATCGAGCTGGCCGCGGCCCGCCTGCCCCAGCTGGGGTTGGAGCAACTGGTCAGCGCCCTGCATCAGCGCCTGAGCCTGCTGACCTTGGGCCGCCGCGACGCGCCGCTGCGCCAGCAGACGCTGCGTGCCACGCTGGAGTGGAGCCATGGCCTGCTGAGCCTGGCCGAGCGGACGGTGTTCCGCCGGCTGTCGGTGTTCGTCGGCTCGGCATCGCTGGCCCTGGCCCAGGAGGTGCTGGCCGACGAAGCGCCGGGCAGACTCGATGCCTGGGCGGTGCTGGACGCGCTGGGCACCCTCGCCGACCGCTCGCTGGTGGACCTGGTCGAAGGCCCCGGCGGCCCCGACGATCTGCCGCGCTACCGGCAGCTGAACTCGGCCCGACTCTATGCCGGCGAACGGTTGCAGGCCGCCGGCGAGAGTGCGGCGCTGGCGCGCCGCCATGCGCAGGCGTTGCGGGCGCTGCTGGAGCAAGGCCGCATTGAGCTGTACGCGGGCCGGCTGCTGTTCCAGGCCTGGCAGACCGCGCTGGACCCGGATGTCGACAACGGTCTGGCAGCCCTGCAATGGGCGCTGGCCCATGACGACCGGGCCTGCGCGCTGACCCTCGCGCCAGTGCTGTCACGCAATATGACCGGCCGCCGCCACGCCGAGTGCAAGACCTTGTGGGAGGCCGTTGAACCCTTGCTGGGCGCCGCGGCAGGCGAGCCTCCCCTGCCGCCGGCCCTGCTGGCCAGGGCGGTGCGGGAGTGCGCGCGGGTCTGGAGCAATACCCAGGTCGGCCGCGCGCAGACGTTGGGCCGCCAGGCCTATAAGCTGGCCGTCATCGGCGACGACGCGCAGACCCGTTACCTGGCACTGGAGCAGCTCGCCTGGGCCGCCGGTGCCAGCAACGAGATCGACAGCTACCGCAGCTTGATCGAGGAACTGCTCGCTGTGGAAGACCGCGGCTGGTCGAGCTTTGTGCAGGCCGAGGGTTCCTGGGCCAGGCTGTGGGAGTTCATGCTCACCGATGACCTGCCGGGCGGGCTGGCCGAGCTGCAGCGCCACGCCGCCCTGCTGCGCGCCGCCGGCATGAGCGATGAGCCGCAGCAGGCCAATGCCATTCCGATGCTGGTGGCGGCCGGCCGTTTCGACGAGGCGATACGCGCCGGCGAGGCCTTGATCGAGGGCTCGGCCGGCGCCCGGAACCGCGGCGGCCAGCGGCATTTCCATGTGTTGAATCACCTGACCCGCGCCTATCTGGCCAAGGATCTGACGGCCCCGGCAAGGGCCTGTGCGGCCGAGTTCTGGGCCGCTGCCCAACGCTACGATATGCAGGCCTATTGGGCCGATTGCGCCGCGCTGCTGGCCGCACTGGAGCAGCGCCCGTCGGTGGCCCTGCATCTGCTCGGCTATGCCGATGCGGCCTTCGCAGCAGCCGGCACTCCGCGGCAGGCGGCCGAGCTGTGCCTGGTGGAGCGCGCCGAGCGGCTCGCTGCGCAGACCCTGGCCGCAGTCTCGCATGACGGCGAGGTGGCGCGGTTTAAGGCCCAGGGCGCGCGGCTGCAAGACGCCGACCTGGCGGCGCTGGCCCTGGCGGATGCACCGACCCGGCCCGCAGGCGCTCAGTAGTCCTTCATCGCCCGGGCAAGCGGCACTCGCTGCAGGCGCCAGGCGGGCAAGGTGGCCAGCAACAGACCTATGGCCAGCATCGCCAGCGCCATCAGTAGCTCAGCCTCGCCAAGGCCGGGTTGCAAGGCCACGCCGGTGCTGCGGGCCAGCCAGCGGCTGATGGCAAAGGACAGCGCGTAGCCGCCCGCCAGCCCCAGCGCAACACCTGACACCATCAGGCTGGCGGTGAAGCCCCAGGCGATGGCGAACACATAGCGGCGCGGCGCACCGAGCGCGCGCAGGGTGACGAACTGCGGCGTCAGCAGGCGGAACAATATCAGCACGCTGGCGATGATGGCCAGCAGCACCAGCGCCTGCGTGACCAGGGCCAGCAGGCTCATCAGCTGTCGCATGTCGCCCAGCACGGCATACAGCTGCAGCAGCGCCTCGGCCGGAAAGAAGGCCATGGACTCGCGGCCGGTGTAGGCGCTGCGCAGCTGATAGGCCTGAGCCAGCTTGGGCGTGTGCAGCACCGCGGCCGGAATGCCCGGTGTGTGGGCGGCGTCGAACGGCGGTCCCAGCTGGGTCGAATCGGGCGCATGGCCGCTGGGCAGCCTGTGCGTCGCCCAGACCTGTTCGACCGGCGCCAGCACCGCGCGATCCCAGGGCGAGCCGGTGGGCCGCATGCGGCCAACGACGGTCAGCAGCGCCTCGTGGGCATCGAGCGCATCGTCCCCGCCCTGCGCTTCGCCGGCGGGATGCAGGCCATGGGCCGGATGGAAGCGCTCGCCCAGTTTCAACGGTGAGGCCGCACCGACGACGACCTCCTCGCGGGTGACAAAGACACGACCTTCGACCAATCCTCCGGACAGATGCTCGACCAGCGCCGCGGTCACGCCGACCACCGCCTGGCCGCGATAGCTGTCGCCAAAGGCCAGCGGCGAGACGAAGGCGGCTCGCGTGTCGTTGAGCATGCGGGCGCTCAGCTCGGGGCTCAGCAGCTGGCTGCCACCGGGGCGAAGAAACACGGCCGTCAGCAAGGCATCGGTGCGGCTGCACGGTGCGGCAACGATGAGGTCGAACTTGTCGGCGGCCTTGGCGCTGCCCGAGCGCAGCGCGCGCTCCTGCGACACGATGGCCACCGCCAGGCTCACGCCGGCCGCGACCAGCAGCACGAAGGCCAGCGCGCTGTAGCGGTAGCGTCTCAGCGCAGCGCGTATCACCGGCCACGGATTCATGCTCATGGCTGCGTCACCAAGCGTCCCGACTTCATCGCCAGCACCTGATCGGCCAGCGCGGACAGCCGCTCGTCATGCGTGACGGTGACCACGGTCTTGCCCTGCCGGGCAATGTCCTGCAGCGCCGCGGCGATGCGGCGGCCGTTGTCGGCATCGAGACTGGCGGTCGGCTCATCCGCCAGCAGGATGGGCGGGTCCAGCAGCAGCGCACGGGCCAGCGCCACACGTTGCTGCTCGCCACGCGACAGTCGGGCCACCGGCCCCGCGCGCTGCGGCAGCTCGAAGCGCGCCAGCAATTCGATGCCGCGCTGGCGCAGCGCGGCCGGCAGATGCAGGCGGCTGAACTGCGCCGGCAGCAGCACATTGGCCAGCGCATCGAGTTCGTCAATCAGGCGGAAGTCCTGGAATACCATGCCGCAATGGGCCAGGCGCCAGGCATCGCGCTGGCGCTCGTTCAGGCGGCTCAGCTCGACGTCGCCGAACAGTATGCGACCCTGCTGCGGCACGACGATGCCCGCCAGCGCAAGCAGCAACGTCGTCTTGCCCGAGCCCGAGGGGCCGACGATGGCCGTCAGCTGCCCGGGCGCAAAGCGCGCGCTGACGTCCTGCAGCGCCAGGATGGCAACGCCGCCGGCATCCGCGAAGCTGGCGCTGACCGAATGCGCGGCCAGCGTCATGGCCGCTGGAAGGTGGCGTCGATCAGGCGCACGCGGCTGACGAAGCCGGTGGCCGCGTCGGTCTGCGGGCCTATCTCCAGCCGCCCCACGACCTGTATCAACTCGCCGGGCCGCACCGCCTCCTGGCGCTTCCTCATGCGCACGAAGATGATGGTGTCTATCCACTGATCCTCGGACGCGCAGAAGGGGCAGGTCTCCACCGGAGTGTTCGACAGCACGAAGAAGTCCGACTCCACCTTCAGGTGCGGCGCCATGAAGCCCTGGATGCTGACCGGCTTGCCGGCCAGGCTCTTGGCCAGATCGGAAAAGCTCAGATCGGGCTTGTACAGCTCGAACATGCGGATGCGCGGCGGTGCCTGGGCAAGCGCCGCCAGCGGCAGCAGGGCCGCCGCCAGCGAGAGAGTGCGCCGCCGCATCACCGACTCACTCCATGCCCGTGACGGCCAGCACGATGCTCAAGGATGTCGTGATCGCCTTGACCATCGGCTCCTTCTCGACATCGATCCATTCGTCCAGCGAGTGCGCGCGGCCGCTCCTGTCCGGCGCGCCGCGCCCTATCGTGATCGCCGGAATGCCCAGGTTCATCGGCATATTCGAGTCGGTCGAACTCCACTGGTAGCCGACCTTGTAGCCGCCGGCCTCGATCGCCGCCTTGGCGTACTGCACCAGCTCGGTCTTGGCGTCGGTATTGCCGGCCGGGCGATCGCCGATCAGCTTGGCCTCGACTGTGATCTTGCCCTCCTTGATCGAGCGTGCGAAGTTCTCGCCGTCGGCGGCCTCCTGCATGATCTTCAGCATGCGGTCTTCGACGCGTTTCAGCTCGGGCACCGACTCGGAACGCATGTCCACCTCCATCCAGCTGCTGACCGGAATCGAGTTGACCGAGGTGCCGCCGCCGATCAGGCCGATGCTGTAGGTCGTCTTCGGCGTGGCCGGCACCTGAATGCGCGAGAACTCCGCCGCCGCCTGGCCCTGGGCGAACATCGGATTGACCAGGCCGAAGGCGCCGAAGCTGTGGCCGCCGGGGCCGTTGAAGGTGACGCGGTAGCGCTTGGAGCCGACACCGCCGTTGGTGATCAGGTTCACGCCACCCGACTCGACCGAGAAGAAGCTCTTGATCCTGTCCTTGTACGCACCCTTGGTGAACAGATGGCGCACGCCGCGCAAGTCACCCGGGCCCTCTTCGCCTACCGTGCCGACGAACAGGATGTCGTCCCGCGTCTTGATGCCGGCGGCCTGCATCGCCCGCACAAAACCCAAGAGCACCGACAGGCTCATGGTGTCGTCGCCAATGCCGGGCGCGTAGAGCTTGGTGCCCTGGCGCTTTACCGTCACATCGGTGCCCGGCGGGAACACGGTGTCCAGGTGGGCGGAGACAACGACGAACTTGCCGTCGCCGCGCGTGCCCTTGCGCAGGCCCAGCACATTGCCTTCCTCGTCAATCTTCACGTCCGTCAGGCCCACCGCCTTGAGCATCTGCTCGAAGGCCTTGGCGCGGACTTCTTCCTTGAACGGCGGCGCCGGAATCTCGGTCAGCTTGATGCCGTCCTCGACGATGCGGCCATGCTCTTTGTCAATGGTCGCGGCGGCCGTCTTGAAGGCCGGGCTGGCGAGGATGCGCTCGACCTCGGCGACCGGATTGGCGCTCTGGGCAAAGGCTGACGCGCCAGCGAGCGCGGCGCTCGCGGCCAGGGCCAGGGTGGAAAGGCGTGCGGCAATGGGCATGGGTCGAACTCTCGGTGAGTGAGGGGTTCGGTCCAGTGTATCGAGCAAGCGGCCGCCCCAGACGTGCGACGGGGCCCGGCCCTCACGCCGGTGCGGTAACCGTCATGCAAGGGCGATAGGCGATGCCCGGCGCCCCGGCTCAGGGCGTGATCGCCACCTTCAACACACCATCACGCTGGTGGCCGAACAGCTCGTAGGCCGCCTCGATATCGTCGAGCTTGAAGCGGTGCGTGACCATCGCGCCGAGATCGATGCGGCCGCTTTCAATTACCGACATCAGACGCCGCATGCGCTCCTTGCCGCCGGGGCACAGCGTGGTGATGATGCGGTGGTCGCCCAGGCCGGCGGCAAAGGCGCCGAGCGGTATGTGCAGGTCGGTCGAGTACACGCCCAGGCTGGACAAAGTGCCGCCCGGCCTCAGCACGCGCAGGCAGGCCTCGAAGGTCTGCTGCGTGCCCAGCGCCTCGATCGCCACATCGACGCCGCGCCCGCCGGTCAGCCGCAGGATCTCCTCGACCGGGTCGCACTGGCTGGCGTCGACGACATGGTCGGCGCCCATCTGCGCCGCCGTCAGCAGGCGGCCGGCCAACCGGTCCACGGCGATCACCACCGCAGCGCCGCTGAGCTTGGCACCGGCCGTCGCGCACAGACCGATCGGGCCTTGCGCGAACACCGCCACCACATCGCCGATGCGTATCTCGGCACGCTCGGCGCCGCTGAAGCCGGTCGACATGATGTCGGGGCACATCAGCACCTGTTCGTCGGTCAGCGCATCGGGCACCGGCGCCAGATTGACCATCGCATCCGGCACCAGCACGTACTCCGCCTGGCAGCCATCGATGGTGTTGCCGAACTTCCAGCCGCCCATGGGCTTCCAGCCATGGGCGGTGCCGGCGCCGTCCTGCGAGCAGGCGCCACACAGGCAGGCATTGCTCCAGCCGCTGGGCGTGATGGCCCCGGCGATGACGCGCTGCCCCTCACGGTAGCCGGTCACGGCGCTGCCCAGCTTCTCGATCACGCCCACCGGCTCGTGGCCTATCGTCAGGCCGCGCGCGACCGGGTACTCGCCCTTGAGAATGTGCACATCGGTGCCGCAGAGGGTGGTCGTGGTCACGCGCATCAGCGCATCCAGCGGTCCGACGTCCGGTATCGACTTGTCTTCCAGCACGATACGGCCGGGCTCCACGAATACGGCAGCTCTCATCAAGGTCATGGCGCGCTCCTGTCCATTGGGTCAGGCATTCTTCGCCGCCATCCGGTCCGGCGCCTTGAGATCGATCAAGCCAGGGGCTGGCAACCCGCCGCATCATGGCCTTGGCAAGTCGGCTTTCTGCCGACAGGTCCTGCATGAACGGCAATCCACCCGCATCTCCCTGGCACGAACTCGAGGCCCAGCACATCGCCGCCCAGCATGGCGTCGATCTGGGCCTGGGCCTGCCGCATGCCGAGGCCCTGCAGCGGGCCGAGCAGCACGGCCCCAACGAGCTGCAGGCCAAGGCAAGGCCCGGCCCCTGGGCCCTGTTGGCCGAACAGTTCAAGGACTTCATGGTGCTGGTGCTGCTGGCCGCCGCCGTGATCTCGGGGCTGATCGGCGACCTGACCGACACGGCGGTGATCCTGGTCATCGTGCTGCTCAATGCCGGTGTCGGCTTGGTGCAGAGCTGGCGCGCCGACCAGGCCATGGCCGCGCTGCAGCAGCTCGCCGCCGCCCAGGCCACCGTGCTGCGCGACGGCCAGCCGCAGCTGGTCGCAGCCAGCACCCTGGTGCCCGGCGACGTGGTGCTGCTGGAGGCCGGCAACCAGGTGCCGGCCGATCTGCGCCTGTTCGAGATCGCCCAGCTGCATCTGGATGAATCCGCGCTGACCGGCGAATCGGTCACCGCCCCCAAGGCCGTGGCGCCGCTGCCTGCGGGCGAGGCCGCAAAGCAGGCGCTGGGCGACCGCCTCAATATGGCCTTCAAGGGCACCACCGCGACGCGCGGCCGGGGCCGCGGCCTGGTGGTGGCCACCGGCATGCACACCGAGCTGGGCAAGGTGGCCAGGCTGCTCGACGGCGCCGACCGCAGCACCCCGCTGCAGCAGCGCCTGGCCGCCTTCGGCAAGCGCCTGAGCCTTGGCGTGCTTGTGATCTGCGCGCTGATCTTCGGCGTGGGCCTGCTGCGCGGCGAGCCGCCGCTGCTGATGCTGCTGACCGCCATCAGCCTGGCGGTGGCAGCCATTCCCGAGGCACTGCCCGCCGTCGTCACCGTGCTGCTGGCCCTGGGCGCGCGGCGCATGGTGGCGGTGCAGGTGCTGGTGCGGCGCCTGCCGGCGGTGGAGACGCTGGGCTCCGTCAGCACCATCTGCTCCGACAAGACCGGCACCCTGACGCAGAACCGCATGCATGCGGAGCTGGTGCTGGCGCTGGATGTGCGCTGGGTGCCGGGCGATGCGGCCATCATGCCGTTGCAGCTGGAAACCCTGCGCGCCGCAGCGCTGTGCAATGACGCTCGCCCGGTCGAGGCCAGGCCGGATGAATGGACCGGCGACCCAACAGAAATCGCCCTGGTGCTGGCCGCCCTGTCGGCGAAGCTCGACAAGAACCGGCTCGATGCCGAGGCCCCGCGGGTGCAGGAGCAACCGTTCGACTCCGAACGCAAGCGCATGACCACCTTCCATCGCAGCGGCGAGCAGTTCGTGGCCTATACCAAGGGCGCGCCCGAGTCGCTCTTGCCCCGGTGCACGGCGCAGTGGACGCCGCAGGGTCCGCAGCCGCTGGACGCCGCCGCACTGCTGACCGCCGCCAATGCCTTGGCCGCCCAGGGCCTGCGCGTGCTGGGCCTGGCACGGCGCGAGCACGCGCAGCTGCCCGACACCAATTCGATAGACGCGGTAGAGAGCGCCCTGCAATGGCTGGGCCTGATCGCCCTGATCGACCCGCCGCGCCCCGAGGCCCTGTCTGCCGTGCGCGACTGCATCAGCGCCGGCATCACACCGGTGATGATCACCGGCGACCACCCGGCCACGGCCGTGGCCATCGCGCACCGGCTGGGCATTGTTGCCAGCGCGGATGCCCCGGTGCTGACCGGGCAGCAGCTGGCGGCGATGGACGAAGCCACACTGCGCGCGCAGGTCAGTCAGGT
>Ga0187844_10000288_pt1 | contig 39135 bp, 38 predicted proteins | sample SpaLakP09_SKY_50_FD_134517 | JGI IMG/M metagenome (GOLD analysis project Ga0187844, IMG submission 134517) | Oligotrophic lake water microbial communities from Sparkling Lake, Wisconsin, USA - SP09_SKY_50 | ecosystem: Environmental > Aquatic > Freshwater > Lake | place: USA: Sparkling Lake... | reverse complement strand
CTCGTACTCAAGGCGCGCCAAGCCTTCGCCCGGGGCGGTGAGCTGCGAGGTGCGGATGCGGATGAATCGCAGGAAGCGTTTCTCGCAGCGTGGGACTTCGCTCGCGAGGCGGGTGTGGTGTGCGGACGGCACGAACTGCCGGCGCCATTCGCGCTGACGCAGCTGCCGGCGCTGATGGCGGCGTTCGAGGACGGCGAGGGCGAGGGCTACAGCGAGCGCGAGCAGGAGTTCGAAGCTTCGCTCGAGGAAGAGGACGATCTGTTCGCGATCGCGGCCTGAGCCGCGGCGCGGTTCACCGGGCCCCGCGACGAGCGGGGCCTTTTTCTTTGCGCCGCTGTGTGTGCGCCGAAGCGAAGAAGCGAGAAGCCATCGGTCGCTCCGCGGGTGGTTTGGGCGGCGTGCGCCGCATGCGTCCGTCCGCACCCCTTTGCGTCAACCCGAGATCCGCGCCGACGAGCGACGAAAGGACGCGTTCGCCGCATCGACGCCGCGGATCTTTCGCTGCGGGGTTGACGCGGGTCGGGACCGGCCGCGGGGGGGCGCCATGACCACGTCGGGGCGCGATGCGCACCCGTCGTGGTGCCAGCGGTGACCCGTGCCGGTGCGGTTCCACCGGCTTCTCGATTCGAGGTCGATTCCAATGCAGACCCAGCAATCCATTCCGCTTCACAAGCTGTACCTGTCTCCCCTCAACCAGCGCCAGACGAGCGAGGACGACGATGTCTCCGACCTGCTGCCGCTGATCCGCAGCCAAGGTCTCCTGCAGCGGCTGGTGGTGGTGCCGCCCGCCGGTCGCGAGAAGCGCTTCGGTGTCGTCGCGGGCGGTCGTCGGCTCGCCTGTTTGAACCGTCTCGCGAGCGTCGGGGAGATCGGCAAGCGCGCCGAGATCGACTGCCTCGTGATCCCCGCCGAGACCGGCATCGCCGCGTCCATCGCCGAGAACACCGCGCGCAAGAACCTGCACCCGGCCGACGAGTTCCTCGCGTTCCGGGCGCTGGTGGAGTCGGGCACCAGCGTCGAGGACGTGGCCGCGACGTTCGGGGTGACGCCCTTGGTGGTGCAACGCCGCCTGCGGCTGTGCACGGTGTCGCCCAAGCTGATCGACGCGTGGCGCACCGACGAGGTGTCGCTCGATCAGCTCATGGCGCTGGCGATCACCGACGACACGTCCGCGCAGGAAGCCGCGTGGTTCGATGCCCCGGATTGGGACCGCCAGCCGCACGCGATCCGCCGCAAGCTCACGCAGGGCGAACCCGATTCGCAGTACGACCGGCGCGTGGCTTACGTCGGCCTCGACGCCTACGTCTCCGCTGGCGGTGCGCTGCGACAGGACCTGTTCCAGGAGCACGGCGGCTTCATCCTCGACGTGCCGCTGCTGGATCGTCTGGTGCGCGAGAAGATGGAAGCGCAGGCCGAGGCGCTCAAGGCAGAGGGCTGGGGCACGGTGCACCTCGTGTCGTCCGGCAACGGCGTCAACATCGACTTCGAGTGCGTGCGGCTACGCCCGTCGAAGCGCGAACTCACGGAAGGCGAGTGCACCGAGTCGGCGCAGTTGCAGGCGCGGCTCGAAGAGATCGACGCGAAGTTCGAGGCCGAGGACGACGAGGACGCCGACGCGCAGGCGCTGTACGAGGAGCGCGAGCGCATCGACGAGCGGCTCGAGGAGATCGAAGCGTCGCGCGACACGTTCACGGCCGAGCAGAAGGCGGCGGCGGGGGTGGTGCTCTCGCTCGATCACGACGGCGGCGTGTCGTGCGAACGCGGCGTGGTGCCGCGCACGGAAGCCACCAAGCACCTGGGCGACACGGTCAGCGAGTCGGGCTCGATGGGCGAGCGGCGCAAGCCCGAACGGCAGGTCCACTCGGAGCGGCTGGTGCAGGCGCTGTCGGCGCATCGCTCCGCCGCGTTGCAGGCGGTGCTGGCCGACAACCCGCGCTTCGCGCTGGTCGGCCTACTGGCGACGATGTTGCCGAAGGTGTTCGGGTTCCACGTGCGCGAGGCGGGCCTGCGCATCACGGTGTCGCCGAGCGTGGAGGAGTTGAAGCGCAAGGCGGACGACCTCGTGGAATCGAAGGCCCTCACGCGCCTGTCGGACCTGCACGCCGAGTGGAACTCGCGCCTGTCGGTGGGCGAGGAGACCGAGGACGGTGACGACGACGAGGGCGCGAGCGATCCCACCCTCGACTGGCTGATGGCGCAGGACACGGACACGTTGCTGTCGCTGCTCGCCTACTGCGTGGCCGTGTCGGTCGACGTGACGGTGTCGCGCGAGACGTCGGTACGGGCGCGGGCCTTCGCCAAGGCGGTGAGCCTCGACATGGCCGACTGGTGGAACGCGACGGGTCCCGGCTACTTCGCCCAGGTGAGCAAGGCGCGCGCGCTGACGGTGGTGAAAGAGGCGTGCACCACGCCGCCGTCGGGACTCGCGGAGTTGAGGAAGGACGCGCTGGTGTCTGCCGCCGCGCAGGCGGTAGGTGCCACACGCTGGCTGCCGGAGCCGCTGCGCGGCTGACGGCATCGGGGGCGGGGTGCTTCGGCATCCCGCCCTTTTTCCTTCTTCTCTCAGCGGAGATTTCTCATGCAAACGATCTACCTGATCGCCTGCTGCAAGACCAAGGCGGCGACCCCGATGGCGGCGCGCGACCTCTACCAGTCGGACCTGTTCGTGAAGTCGAAGGCCTTCGCGGAACGCGCCGGCGGCGCATGGTACGTGCTGTCGGCCGCGTATGGCCTGGTGCATCCCGACACCGTGATTGCGCCCAACGACCTCACGCTCGCGAACCTGCTGCCCAGCGAGCGGCGCGCGTGGGCGCGGCGCGTCATCGCGCAGCTCGACGCGGCCGTGCCGCCCGGCGTGCTCACGATCTTTCTCGCGGGCCGGCTGTACCGAGAGGGCCTGCTGGAGTGGGCCGGACGCCGCTGCTTCGTGCCGATGGCGGGCCTGTCCTTGGGCGAGCAGAAGCGCTGGCTCATCCGGAAACTCGGCGAGGCGTCGCAGGTCGGCGAGGGTATCGGCGTGGCCTGAGGGGTGCCGGCACGCGGGTGGCGGGTGCGGCACCTTCGCCCCGTGTCGCAGCCGAAGGCAAGGATTTGCCCCTGCGGGTTCCTCCTTGCATCGACCGCGCCCCGGAGCGTTGGGCGGTTTGCACCCTCCATCCCTGGTGCCCGCCCATGAAACACCTTCACACCCCGCTCCTCACCGCGATGTCCGCGTATTCCGACCGCAGCCAGGCCGAGGTCGAGGATCCGATCGTCGCCGCGAAGCTCTTCCTGCTCGGCGGTGCCGCCACGTGGTGGCTGACCGAGTACGACGCCGAGGAGCGGATCGCCTTCGGCTACGTGACCGGCATGGCCTTCGACGAGTGGGGCTCGGTATCCATCGACGAACTCGAAGCGTTGCAGTACGGGCCGATTCCGAGGGTGGAGTTCGATGTGAACTTCCGGCCGATGCCGTTCTCGACGCTCAAGGCGCAGGGCTTTCGCGCCTGAGCGCGTCTAGAGCCTGCCGGCACCCCAGCGGAAAAATGTATTGGCATAATATGCCAGTCACAGGAGCCGCTGATATGCCCACGCGAAACGTCGTTCTTACCGATCATCAGGCGGCGCTCGTGGATCGTCTTGTCCAGACCGGCCGATACCAGAACGCCAGCGAGGTCCTCCGCGATGGCCTGCGGATGGTCGAGGGCCAGGAAGCCGAGGATCGAGCGCGGCTCAAGGCGTTGCGCGAAGCGGCACGCGCTGGGCTAGACGATCTCCAGGAAGGTCGTTTCAAGACCTTCAACGATTCGGAGACGCTCGGCGCTCATCTGGCTGGAATCGCCAAGAAGAGAGCGAAGCGCGTTAGCGCAGCGTAGGCGAAGGTGAATTGGAAGGTTCGGCTCTCGACCACGGCCGAAAAGGACTTTGCGGAGGTCGTGGACTGGACGGTCGCTCGGTTCGGTGCGCAACAGGCGCAGATCTACGCGGGCATCTTGATCGCGGCGATCCAGGAGCTTCACTCCGGGTCGGATCTGCCGGGTGTGAAGGCCAGAAACGAGATCGGGAAAGGCATTTGCACACTTCATGCGTCGCGCCGCGGAAGGAAGGCACGCCATTTCTTGATCTTCCGCGTTGCTTCGGATCAGGAGAGAACGATCGACGTGATTCGCATCCTTCACGATTCGATGGACCTTCCGCGGCACCTGCCTGCTGAAGATTGAATGCTCGCGACGACACCCTGCGATTTCGTCTGGACGGGGCGGCCTCAAATCGTGACGCACCGCACTAGAATCAGGCGTCCCGACGATGACTGGTCGAACACTCCCATGTCCCTGAACGATTTTGCGGCGGCGCACCAGGCCGCCGACTACTCCGTGCGGGTGCGTCGGTCATACGGCGCGCTGGTGGGGGAAGTGTTGCGCGACGGGTGCGTGGTGTGGACCAGCCCGATGACCGCGCTGGAGGCGCGTGCGCAAGAACTTGCCCGAGAGCACATCGGCGCACTCTGCGGCCTGCGAGACGAACCGCTGCACTGAAGCTGGTCCCGGTCAGGGGCTCGCGGCGTCGTCCGTCAGTCGGTCGTAGGGTCTTATCAGATTCATGGCCACGGCCTTGCGCACGGCGTCGTAGTTCGTCGTCTCGCCGAGCTTGCGCCGCGCCGCTTCCTGGTGGCGCACGAAGTTGCTCTCGGAGCAGCGCATCGTGCGGCTGGCGTCGCGGCGGGATACACCGCGCAGCGTCAGTTGCAGGGCTTCGCGCTGGCGAGCGGTGAGGACGATGGGACTCGCGCAGTAGTGCGCCAGCATTTCTTGGCGCAGGCGTTCGAACAGTCGAGCGGTGTGCAGGAACATCCTGGCCATGGCCTGCTCCTTCATCTCGGTCGAGCAGCCCTGCGGGCTGGAGACGCTGAAGAATCCGACCTGGTCGGAGCCGAAGCGGGCGGCACCGCCGAACCCGTCGACGAGTCCGTGCCGACGTGCGTCGGCGAAGAAGTCCGCCTGCTTGGGCGAAAGCGGACCGAGCTCGTTCCAGTCGAAGGGGCGGTAGGAAACGAGCATGCGGGCGACCACGGGATCGAGGTAGAGATACCCCTTGGCCCAGTAGCGCTCGTACCAGTCCGATCGCCAGTTGGAGAGGCCGATCTGGATCGGGCCGGCGACCGGCAGGACGAAGCGCAGGATCAGGATGAAGCGGTCGAAGCCGAGCCGGGTGACGAGCTCGGTGGTTTCGTGCACTTCAGGGGAGTCGGAGTCCAGGGCCCTCGGCCGCTGGAACAGGCCGCCCCACTCTCCGTTCTGCAGGGATTGGTATTTGCGCACGTCGGTCATCGGACTGATTCCGGGTAGCTCGATGGGCGGAAGCGATGCTGCCGGACTGTTTTAGCGAGGCGATTTCAAGCCGAGCAAATGCCCCTATGGATTTCCATAGGGGCGGTCAACAATTGACCTTACCGCCTGCCAGAATGGCTGTGCGCGACCCCTTTCCGTGGCTCCATTCCCCCGGTTTCGGCACCCCCATGATCTCTGTCCAGCCCTCCGCCATGAGCTTCGCCGCCGCCCAGGTGGTAGAGATCCCGGAGCGTGTGCCAGGCGGAACCGAACCCACGGCTGCGACGCTTTCTGAGGCCGAGACCCTGCTCGAAGTGGGCTTGGCCATGCGCGATTTCACCGCGCAGATCGGCTACGACAAGTTCCTGGCCTGCCTCTATGTGCCGACCGCGCGTGCGGAGGACAGCCTGACGGTGCTCAACGGCTATCCCTCGCGGTGGCTGCAGATCTACACCGAGCGGGGCTACGTGGACGTCGACCCGATCATGGCGCGGCAGTGGCGGTCCTCCGAACCGTTCGAGTGGTCCGACCTCGATCCGCGGGGGTTTCACCCGCGGGCGGTGGCAATGTTCGTGGACGCGATGCGCTACGGCTTGTTCAGCGGGATGTCGCTGCATCTGCTGGGCCGCACGGGCTCGCACCTGTTTCTGAATTTCGCAGCCAGCCGCTATCGCAGCCTGGGCGTGGTGCGCGATGCCGTGTTTGGTGCGGCGCTGCTGTTTGGGACGCGCGCGCTGTCAGTGTCCGTCGACCTGATCGAGCGCGATCCGAACGCGATCCTGCGGCGCCTTCGCCGCGCCAGCTGGAGGCACTGCAGTGGGGTGCGCAGGGACTGTCGAAGCGCGAGGTCGGCGACAAGATGGGCGTGTCCGCCTCGACGGTCGAGTACTTGGTGCGACAGGCGCAGGCGAATCTGGGCGCGGGATCGCGCGAAGAGGCGATCCTGCACGCGGCGCAGGCCGGGCTCGTGTCCCGCCATGTCGAGATCCGCGTGACGAGCCAGAAGTAGCGCGCGGGCTCAGGCCCGCTTCTGCATCCGGTCGAGCTCGTGGTTGGCGGCCGCGACGGCATCGCGGACCGCCTCCTCGATGATCTCGTGGATCTCGAAAGCGACCGGTACGTCCAGGGTCTTGATGCGCTCGCGCAGTGTGTCGACCGAATCCCACACGCCGCCGTCCAGCGACACCGACTTGCTCACCTTGGCGGGAGGCAGTGCCTTCAGCACCGACTTCGTCTTGCCCATTTCTGGATCTCCACTTGCGAATGAGCGTCTGATGGTAGGCGCGGAAGCGTGCGCGTCACAGGTGTCGTTTTCGACAGTATCGAAGCCGACACGCGCGCTTGGTAAAATTCGCTACGCAAGATGATGGGAGTCGAAGTCATGACCCTGCTGAGCCTCGAAGAAGTTCGCCGCCGCGCGGCGCAGATGGAAGCGGCCCGCCGCATGGGCACGCAGGAGGGGCTGCCCGAGCCCTCGGCGGCGGTGCGTTCGATCGAAGACCGGCTGGTCGCCGGGGAGATCACGATGGAGGAGGCGCTCGCGGCGGTGCGCGAAGACGCCGGCCGCTCGGTCTAAGGATTCCGTGGCCGGTTCACCGCCTGCGGTGCCGGATGGTCCGCAGGTTCTCCCCAACAAGCTCGGCATCACGGACTACGACCAGCTGGCGCGCGCCGAGCGCGCGTTCTCCGATCTGCGCACCTTCGAGCTGCGCCTGCAGCCTGTGGCGGGCCGCTTCGACTTCGCGCACTACAAGCAGATCCACGCCCGCTTGCTTGGCGATGTCTACGACTGGGCGGGACAGAACCGCGACTACCAGACCCAGCGGGGCTTCTCGGTCTTCGCGCGTCCCGACTTCATCGAGTCGGAGGGCACGCGGATCTTCACGCGCCTGGCGAAGGACAACTTCCTGCGCGGCCTCGACGCCAACACGTTCGCGGACAAGGCCGCGAAGCTCGGCGCCGATCTGAACGCGCTGCACCCGGCGATCGACGGCAATGGTCGAACGACGCGGCTGTTCCTGGAGCAGCTGGGAACCCAGGCCGGGCATCCGCTCGATTTCTCGCGCTTCGCGCGCGAGGACCTCTACAGCCATTTCGAGAAGAGCTTCCACGAGGGCGGCGAGGCGCTGCGCCCGCTGGTCGTGCGCGCGCTGGACGCGGGGCGGGCGATGGCGCAGCAGCGCGCGGGCGGCGCGCAGGAGCGGGGATTCCTTGAGCCGGTGGTCGAGGCCGGTCGTCCGCTGTCCGCTGCAGCCGCGGCGTACCTACGCGAACCGGAGCGTGACGCGGTAGCGAAGCATCCGGAACTCGCCAGTGCGTTCGCCGCGGAGCGGCGCATGCGCACGGCGGCGGCGGAACTCGGCGCACTGGCGCCGGCCGTGGAACAGGCCGTGTCGGTGCGCATCCGCGAGCATGTGTCGGTGTACGTGCATCGCGGTGTCGATGCCGCACCTACGGAGGGCATCCTCAATGCCGTGCGACACGACGCGGCGACGGCGCAGCTCGATCACGCCGTACGGCGCGTTCAAGAAGGCCGCGAGCTCGATCCGCAATCCTCGGTCGCCTACCGGCCCGGACAAGGAATCTCGCTGGAGCAGCGCGACTGGTTGATCCGCTCGGCGGAAGATGCGCTGAGGCCGACGGCGTCCACGTCGCCGATGGCGACGGTGTCGCCGTCGCGGCAGGGCGAGGCGCGATGGATCGCGTCCGCGATCGGCCTCGTCGATCTTCCTGCGCGGCATCGCTCGTTCCAGGCTCCGGCATTGCACGCGCTCTACGAGGAACAGCAACGCGAGCGCGGCGCGGTCCTCGATCAGAGTGTGCGTGAGCCGCAGATACTCACATTCCAGCGACAGCGTGACCTGAACCCATAGGGAGAGTGGTTTCGTCTGCGTCCCGTGTGGACCTGCCGTGCGGAATCAGCGAAGCCTTGCCGATGGCAGAGTACATCCGACGCGGATCACCTCTGCGGAACGGGAACGCCGCTTGGACGTTGAAGCAGGCCGACCTCGCCAGTCTCGCAGACGGTGCAAGCTTTCCTCATCCATACAAGCGCGACCGGGATACCTCGGTGGATGGCAGCGGCGTGCAGGGATCGTTCGCGATACGGCCGTGCGGAACACGTAAAGCCAGCCGGTGCGTTCCTTGGTCTCACCGTTTCGCTCGACTCGGAATCGCCAAAGCACGACCCCGGCGCGGTGAAGTTATCTGTGAGCTGTGCTCGGAGACGAAACCGGGCGGGGACCTGCGTGATGCCGGATGCCAATCCTTCAGCCCGCTGTGGTTTTGCGACGTGCCATTGCGAACCCTACGGCCGGTCGCGGCTGCGCGGGAGTGAAGCCTTCGGCCTGGCCGCTCCGCATCGACGGCTGCATGAGGCCGCAGCCGACGAGCGGGGGCGTCCAGCTCCCGGCTTCGCCGCTCATTCCCGTCCGTGTCGAGTGTCGCGCACGTCGCGCAAAACCACTGACAGCAGGAGAAGGAACATGGCACGAGGCATCAACAAGGTCACGCTCATCGGAAATCTTGGCGGCGACCCCAGCTTCAAGACTTTCAGCAACGGCGGCTCGGTGACGAACATCTCGCTGGCGACCTCCGAGGTCTGGAAGAAGGACGGCGAGACCAAGGAACGCACCGAGTGGCACAACGTGGTCTTCCACAACGGCTTGGCGGAGGTCGCGAACAAATATCTGCAGAAGGGCTCGCGCATCTACCTCGAAGGCTCGATCCGGTCGCGCAAGTACGAGGACAAGGAGGGCAAGGAGCGCACGGTCTATGAGATCCACGCCTACGAGATGAACCTGCTCGACGCATCCAAGCAGAACGGATCACCGGCTCCGGCGGATGCGGGTGCCCGCGAGGACGACGACATCCCCCTGTAAGACAAGTCTCCTCCCTTGACCCCGCTGCGTGCGGGGTTTCTTTTTGTCCTTGACGGACCTTCGAGGCGGGAAGCGTTCGCGAGCGGAGAGCGACGCGCGATCCGTCCATTTCGATGGAGAGCGATCAAAGCGCGCGCCTGTTCTCATCGGCGACAGTGCCAGGCATCTTCTCGTCGAGTGATTCACAGCCAAGCCACGACCAGAATCACGATGTCGATCCGGGTTCTGATCGGAGGTCAGGTCCCGCTCCGTCATCGAAACCGATCCGACGTTGGGGCCACATATCGTCCTGCGACGAGAAAGCCGATCCGGTGCCAGGTGAGAGGACGTAGTGACCACGACATCCAACGAAACATCAGGTCAAAAGCACTCGGCGGACGCTGTCCACCGATCAAATCTACACACCCAATGCACGATTCTCGTGCGGCGCGTTCGGCCGCTGCGCGTCCGAACAGGGATTCGCTGCGCATGATTGACAGTCACTTCGCTAACAAACGCGGGATCGCTGAGTGTCACGGCAAAAGTGCGACAGTATTTTTCTCACGGCCGATCAATCGACAAGGCGCGAATCCCCGAGAAACCAGAGGGTTTGCAAAACAGCGGCGTTGATGCCCGTGGGGCGGTGCGAGAAAACGGGTCGCACTTCCACTCAGGCCGACCCACCATGCAAGTCACTTTCCGCCTCAAGGACGAGGACGTTGCCCGCGTCCAGCAGGTCGCGCCGCGATTCGCAGTGACCAAGTACGAGCTACATCGGCGATTGTTCTACGTGGGTCTGGCGCAGGTAGAACAGGGTGTGGACCTGTTCAATCCCGGCGCCACGAGCCGCGTCGAAACGCTCCTCCATGAGATCCGAACGCTGCTCGAAATGACTCGGGCGCGAGACTTCAATCTCGCCTCGGACGCCCTCGAAAGTCTTATCCGTCTGCGCACCTTGGGGGAGGTTCTGGCGCCCGCATCGGACGGTCTGGTCGATGAGCGCGTGGTGGCGGTGCTTCCGCAATTCTTCGCCTCGCTCGAGCAACTGCCGCCGGAAGCGCCTCGGGCCAGGACACGGTAGGAGAGGCCAGCATGCAAGCCCTTCACAACTCGCGTATCGGTGATTTCACCCGCGGCGGCCAAGTCATCATCCATTTCATGCGGATGATCGGACAGGTCATTCACAAGTTCTTTTCGGCGATCGTCGTGCTGTACGTGGTGATGACCATCGGTATTTTCCTGGGTATCACCGATCCCTACGACCGCTACCTCGCGTGGCGTTATGCGGGCGCAAATGCCGGCCTGTACCTCGGCAACGCGGACAATCCGACCTACGTCGAGCGCAAGGACCAGGGCTACCTGCAGACCACCGTGCGAGAGGTTGCGGCGTCGCCCGTCATCCGTGCCCGGGCCTTGGGCGTGGGCCGCGTCTGGGTGCGCGCCATGGTCCTATCGGCGAGCGCCGGCGCAGCCCTCGTGGTGCTGGTGATGTTCTGGCTTTTGCGTTTCGGTGCGAGCCACCGAAAGGAGGAAAGCCTGCGGGGGGAGGGCGTTGTCGAGGCAGCCCTGCTGACCAAGGTCCTGCGAGACGACGGCGTGTCGAGCCCGCTCAGGCTCGCTGGTATTCCCATCGTGAAGGGGACGGAGACGACCCACATTCTCGTGACGGGGTCGCCGGGATCGGGCAAGACCACCAGCATCTTCGACCTGTTGTTGGCCATCCGGCGGCGGGGTGATCGCTGTATCTGCTACAGCCCATCAGGTGACTTCATCGAGCGCTTCTGCCGAGAGGGCGACACCATCCTCAACCCGTTCGATGCGCGCTGCCCAACCTGGGACCTCTGGCGCGAATGCCGTACCGCCGAAGATCACTACATGGTCGCCTCGTCGATCATTCCGGACCCTTCGGAGAAGGAGCCGCTGTGGAACAACGCTACGCGCCAGGTCGTCGCGGCGATTAGCGAGAAGCTCGGACGGCGGGGCATGGACGCGCCCACCATCGACCGGCTTTTGCACTACGTCACGCGCGCGCCGGACGACGACTTGAAGGAGTTTCTCAAGGACACCGACGCCGCCGCGCTGGTCAACGGCAAGGCCGAAGGCACCGCCGCGAACATCCGCACGAACACGGTTGCCTTCATTCGCTCGCTGCGTTTCGTACCGCAAGGTCGGCAGCAGTTCAGCATCCGGGAGTGGGTCGAGCGGGATACCGGGAAGGACTGGATCTTCCTCAATGCGCGTCCCAACCAACTACCCAGCGTGAGGCCCTTGCTGTCGATGTGGCTGCAGGTATTCGCGACCAATCTCATGGGACTACCGGACAGCCAGAGTCGCCGCGTCTGGATGGTGATCGACGAGCTTCCCAGCCTTCAGCAGGTCAAGTCGCTGTACTCATTCCTCGCCGAGGCTCGCAAGTACGGCGGCTGTGGCGTGATCGCCTTCCAGCAGCTCTCGCAGCTTCAGGAGATCTACGGCGACAAGGGTGCGGCGAACCTGGTGGGCCTGGCAGGCACCTGGGTCTGCATGCGTCAGAACGATCCCGACACGGCCGAGTTCATCTCCAAGAAGATCGGTGAGATCGAAGTGATGGAGAACCAGCAGGGCATCAGCTACGGCGCCAATGAGATCCGCGACGGCGTGTCGCTGAATGCGCAGCGGAAGATGCGACGCGTCGTGACGCCCACGCAGATCATGCAGCTCGACAATCTCGAGGGCTACCTAAAAGTCGTCGGGAAGTACCCAACCGGGCACTTCGCGATGACGCGCCAGGAGATGAAGAAGCAGGTGCCGTCGTTCATTCCATCGTCGGTAGCGGAAGACGATGTTGATCGCGTGCCCAGTTCCGTTTATCGAGAGATCGACGCCCCGGGGGTCGCACGATCGACGGGGGATGCGCTCGCCTCGTCGACCGGCGATCGTTCCAAAGCACAGCCTGAGAGCCCACAAACAAGCGGGGGGGAGGGCGCGCCATCGACCGCGTCGGCAACGCCTGAGCCGGCTTCTGATGCCTCCGAACTAGCGGTAGGTACGACTCAGATGCTGCGTCCCTCGGACAGGGTTCGCATGCGCGCTGGGGGCGCTGCACCCTCAAAGAAGGCCGTAGGCCACGAGAAGAATGACGGAACTGCCGACACGCAAGCGGCGCTGAACTTCGAAAATCCGACAGGTTCGGCCCGTCACGATGCTTAGCATCGGTCTCCTCAGAGGCGGGGTCGATGTAGGGGCGTATTACGCAGCTGACGACTATTACTCTGCGGACGCCACCGCCATCGAGGTTGGAGCCGATGTCGAGAGTCCAGGGGTCGCGCTCGGGGACGAAGCACTCGATGCCGGTGGCGACCGAAGCAGTCGAGAGGGGAGCACCGGTGGGAGGAAGCCCGGCTCCGGCGGAGAGCGGACGGAACGGGACAATGGCGATGGGCGTAGTGCGTCTTCTGGTGGCACATCAAGTGAAACGCGCGACGCCGCCGGCGACGAGCGGGAAGGCCCGACTCCGACCGGCCCCGGGGCTCGGCAGCCAGATGTTGAAAGTGGTCGCGCCGGTACTGAGCCGACTGCGCCGGATGCCACTCGCGGCAAGGGCCAATGGTTCGGGCGCGGTGCCGAAGCTCTGGGACTACAAGGTCACGTCGATCCGCAGGTGCTCAACGCGATGATCCGCGGAGAGCTGCCGAACGGCGACGTGCTGGGCACGCGTCCCGACAAAGCATCGGGAGAGCGGCAACACACCGGGGGTTGGGATCTGACGTTCTCGGCCCCGAAGAGCCTGTCGATCCTGGCTGAGATCACGGGCAGCCGAGAGCTGTTCAAGGCCCACAACGATGCGGTGAAGGAGGCCGTGACCTGGCTCGAAGAGGAAGCGGCGACCATCCGCCGGACCGGGTGGCTCGGAAAGAAAACGGAGCTGACCGGCAACCTGGTGGTCGCGATGTTCCAGCACGACACCAGCCGAGCGCAGGATCCCCAACTCCACACGCACGCGCTGGTCTTGAATGCCACGCAGCGCGACGACGGCGAATGGCGATCGCTGCATTCGCGCCCGCTGTTCGAGCACAAGATGGCGGGTGGGAACGTCTACCGAGCGGCGCTGGCGTTGGCGCTGCAGCGGGCGGGTTTCGAGATCGAGCAGACGCATGCGGACGGACGTTTCGAGGTCGTAGGCGTGCCGAAGGAGATCATCGATGCGTTCTCAAAACGGCGCGCTGACATCGATCGAAAGCTCGATCAATGGGGAAGTCCGGGAAGCGCCGAAGATCCCAAGGCCGGCGACAAGGCGTCCATCCTCACCCGCGCGCGCAAGCGCTCGGTGCAACTGCCTGACCTGCGTGACGGATGGCAAGCGGAGGCCGCAGCGCTTGGATTCGACGCAGCACGCGCTCTCGGCGAGGGCCTGTCAGGGAAGGACCAGACCGCGCTCGTGAGCAACCAGGACAAGCTGGCGATGCTTCGTGATGCGATCGACCGACTGTCCGAGCGCGAGGCCGCTTTCACAAACGCAGACCTGGTCGGTGCCACGCTCGCCGCTGGCATGGGGAGGATCAACGTCGCCAGCGCCAAGGCCATCGCCAGCGATGCTGCGCGAACCAAGAGCGCTGATCTTTACGAGGCACGGATCGGCGAGCGCAAGGCCTGGACGACGCCCAAGGCGGCGCAGGACGAGCAGCGAATCGAGGATCTGATACGGCGCGGCCGAGACTCGGGCGCGGCGATTCTCGGCAAGCGCGCCGTCGACAAGCTGCTCAAAAGCTCATCCCTCAACGAGGGCCAGCGGGACGCCGTGAAGCTGATCGTTTCCTCGAAGGATCAGTTCGTGGCCGTGGTTGGCCGTCCTGGAACCGGGAAGACCACGATGGTTGGAAGCGTGAAGGAGATACTTGCTCGTGAGGGATACACCGCGATCGGAATGGCCCCCAACGGGGCGGCCGCGAAGGAGCTGGCAGAGGGTGGTCGACTCGGTGTCGCTCGCACGGTGGCCAGCCAGATCGCACGGGTCGGCAAACAGGTGTCTCAGCTCAAGAACATGGAGCCCCCAGAGCGCGATGCGCTCATGGATGGGTTCAAGAAACAGGTCTGGATCGTCGACGAGTCGAGCCAGCTTCCGAACGCGGAAATGCGAAAGGTGCTGCAACTCGCCTCGTTCACAGGTGCCAAGGTGGCGCTCATCGGCGACCCCGCGCAGCTCGAAGCAATCAATGCCGGTCGGCCCTTTGATCGAATCGTGAAGAACGGCATCCGCCAAGTCGAAATGACGGAGATCCATCGTCAGCGCGACCCCGCAGATCGTACCCTCGTGCAGACGGCGATCGACCGCGACATCGCCAAGGCCATGACTTTGCTCGATCCCAAGATTCGCGAGCTGGGCGACAACCGCGAGGCAGAGCTTGTAAAGCAGTGGTGGACGTCCGACAACAGAGCCGGAACCCTCATGGTGTCGATGCGCAACGAGGTCAAGACTCGGCTCAATGATCGCGCGCGCGACTACCTGCGCGATGCAGGTGAACTAGGCGAGGAGATCGCGGCGAAGCAACTATTCCCGGTGTTCGGCCTGCGCGCGGATCGTCAGCACGCGGCTTCATACAAGCCAGGCGATGTCCTGCGTTTCGGTGTCGATCACCAGAAGATGACAATTGACGCCGACTCCTACTGGCACATCCTCCAGGTCGATGGAAAGACCTCGGTGAATCGCATCACCATCGCCGACGGCGAGAAGGTGTTGAGCTTCGATGCGCGGGACGCGAAGAGCGCTCTGCGGCACGCCGAGCATTTCCGTCCTCGCACCACGACCCTCGCGGTCAACGATCGCATCGTCTGGAACCGGCCGGATCGCGACAAGGGCCTGGTCAACGGCGACGTGCTCACGGTCGCGGAGGTCACCGATCGCGGTGTCGCCGCCCGTACCTCGGACGGGCGAAGAATTGAGTTCGATCCCGATCCGAACGGAAAGACTGGAAGCACGGGCCAGGGCTACCACTGGGAGCATTACTATGCGACCAGTCTCTACAAGTCACAGGGCAAGACCGCAGATCGCGTGCTTGTCGACGCCCCCGTGCAGGACGCGCATCTCATGAACCATCACGCGTTCCTCGTCGGGGTCAGTCGACACCGCGAGTCGGTGACGTTCTTCACGGACGATAAGGCCGAGTTGACCAAGCGGATCATCCACAATCCCGGTGACAAGACGTCATCGCTGGAGTCGCTCGTCGAGGAGCGCACCAACCGACTGCGGTCGACCGTGGAGCTGATCTCGCGAGCGTTCGGCTCGTCCTCACGACCGTCAGAGCCAATTCCGGTGGACTCCATCATGGATAGCATCAGGCAATCTCCTGAGCTTGCGCGTGATCGTGAACGGTTGCCGCCGCACGTGGCCGCGATGCTGAACAGAGTTCCGTTGTCAGGCCAGGAGATAGAAGTGCCGTCGAGCGATCCAGAGCGGTCGATCGGTCTCTGAGCGCGCCGGCTTCGGCGGTTCCACCGACACCTCCCAGCCCCGGAGCCGACTGTGTCGACAATCATTAGCTGCACGCAAAGCGGTCTGAGCTGTGATGGCCATCACCGCCGGTGTGTTGCGAGTCAAAAAATCGCAGTGGGAGTAGGGTCGAAATAAAGACTCGCAACGGCACCCGGACAAATAATTCTTATGCGGACATGTCGGAGAGAGACGTTATGCATATTAGTGGCTTAAAGTCCCAGTAGGCCGCCGGCCCGAATGACGAATATACGGACGCCTGTCCGTTGATTAACTGTTGGGCACTCACTGCATCTGGCGGCTACTGATCTTCAAGGGGACTCATGGCGATTAAGTCGATGTCAAAGATGTGGGCCGCCCTCCAGGCAGTAACCCATGACTCCGCAGGCAGAGAGCGATCTGTAAACCACCTAAACGAATGGGGTGGATTCTCCAAGCGTCTTCAGATACCTGTGTTCACAGCCTGGGAAGACCAGACCGCCTTCGACAAAGTCTCGAAGATGGTTACTGCCTTGGTATGCAGCAGAGCTTGGACCAGCGCCATTGGGGTAAACAATCAAGAGCGCTGGATCGCCCACGCAGAAAAGAGCAACGGAGGAAAAGCGGCTTTCTTCATCATTCACGCCGTCGATACCAAGGCCGATCCCAGGAAGGTCAGTTCCATTGAGGATAAGGCCGTATTCATCGGCAATATCATCCGAGAAGGCGAGAGAACCTACATCAAGGGCATTAAGACGCCGCTGTGATCACTGCCCGCGTGAGCGGCCCAACCTGCGCTTCTAGCCGACGACCACGCCTCCTGGCATTGCTTGTTCGGATGGCGCAGGCTGCGGCGCGGTCGCTGCTTAAGCTAGGCGCTAGTTCTCTTTCGGAGCTTTGAACGATGCCTGAAGAGTTAGGGACGGAGACCGTCGCATTACTCGCTTACCTTCTGCCTGGCTTCCTGGCGGCGATGGTGTTTTATGGCTTCACCTCGCACCCTAAGCCGGGCCAGTTCGAGCGAGTCATCCAAGCCCTCGTTTTAACCTTTCTGGTTCAAGCTGGCCTCCCCTTGGTGCGCTGGCCTCTTGAGCTCGTCGGCTCTTATTGGCCACTCCGAGAGTGGGATGCTTCCTCGGACGCACTGGTCTCGGCTGGCCTGGCGATTCTACTAGGTGGAGTGCTCGCCCACTTTGCCAACACAGATAAGGCCTACGCTTGGCTGAGACGTAGAGGCTTGACCTCACGGACGTCGCATCCGTCGGAGTGGTACTGCGTGCTCTCCCAGAAGGTGATGTTCGTCATTCTCCATCTTGATGACGGGCGTCGCCTTTACGGGTGGCCCAAGGAATGGCCTATCGAGCCTGACAAAGGACAGTTCTACATAATGCTTCCTTGCTGGATCAAAGAAGACGAGACTCAGGTCGACCTGCCAGAGCTCGACGGCATTCTGATTCACGCCAAGAACGTTCGTTGGGTCGAATTCAGGCCTGATACTTGAGAGAGAACATGACCAACCCTCGCAAAGGCACAAATCCTCCTCCGCCGACACGCCCCTCCAACAACGGTGGTCGGGAGCAGGCCAATACCAATCCTCCCCCGAGCAATGTTCGTCCAGCGCCGCCACGCAATCCGCCCCCCCCTTCGGATAGGTCCGGGGGATAACGACACTTTGCAGCCGACGTGAGTGAACGGTCACGACGCCACCTTTCAGCCGTGCTGCACATGGCAGATTTAACCCATGCGCCCGCTAGCGCATCTTGATCGAGCAATATCGACCACCGCCGATGTCTCGGGTCGGCAAATCGGCGCATCGTCTTAACAGCTTGCCGGAGGCGGCCCAGAGTCGTGCTGATGTTCATGCCTCCAGAGCTTGGGAAACATGAACGTCGAGGACCAAATCCCTGTCAGGTCCGCGCGAGCACGCTCCTGCTCGGCGACGTAGCTTCGCGACACGCAGGTCTCGGCGATGCTGAGTCCCTGGGATACCGACCACCTTCCGATGTCGGCGAAACCTTTCATGCACGATGCGATGGAGCGTTCGTAGGGCTTTCCGCGTCGGCGACAGACAATGGTTGCCTGCCCTATCCAGTCCGCAAGATCGAGCGCCGACTTCGATCCGCAGAGCCATTTTGTGCCGTTGTAGTCGCACACCTGGCCGCGCTCGGGCGCATCGATCCCGAACAGCCGAACGCGATCACCTCTGATGTCGAAAGTGTCGCCGTCGATGATCGTCGCGGGTCCAGCGATGAGCTCATCGGAGGCCGACGCCAACATGGTCCAGCCCCCATATAGCACGCCGATCGCGGCGGCGAAGACGGTGAGGATCTTGATGAACATTCCGACCCGAGTACCGGGCGCTCAGGGTGGGGCGTGTTGGGCGGCCGAGGGCAGCACGGCCAGGATAGCTGGCGTCGGAGCCGGAGATGACGGCGATCGCTTCGCACGGATACGGTTCCATCGATCAAAGACCTTGGTCGCGTACTCGCGGTAGTGCCGAATCTTCCAGTGATAGGTCTTCGTGTTGTACGCGCCGGCGTAGTAAGCGCCGATCGCCTCCCACGAATACCCATAGCGGTCGACTTCCTGCCGGAGTATCCACGCGCCGACCTGGATGTTGATGCATGGCTCCCAAAGGTGCCCCTCCTCGATGCCGTATCGCTGCAGCATTGGGAACCAGCTCGAGTTGATCTGCATGAGACCTACTGAATAGGTCCCGTCGTTGGCCACTGCGCGTGCCTTGGGGTTGTGGCTCGACTCGACGCTGCCCATGGCGTAGAGCAACTCAGCCGGGACCTGATATCGATATGCCGCGGCCGACCAGCAGTTCAGGGACCCAGCGAGAGCGGCTGCGACGAGCGTGCTCATGACGCAGCACCGACGGGAACAGACCCCGGTGCCGTCGGCGGCGCCGACTGCGTGTTCGAGGTTTTCGCGCTGGCGCCTCGGCGCGCGAATGGAGCTTTCGAGGATCCGCTCAGACTTGAGCCGACTGTTGCCCCTCGCTGGCCAACCGCGGCCACAGACGGAAGGGCAGGCACCTGCGCATCGGTTCCGACGTTCCAGGTCCAACTCGGAAGCGATGACCCGTCCTGAAGCTCCTCGAGTCCTGCCCGGTATGCCTCCGATGCCGCCGCAGGCACGATGTACAGCGCGGTTTCCTTAGCCATCGAATCCAGCAGGACGGCCGACGCCATCGGCGCGTCCGCCGCGGTGTTGTAACGAAGACCCTTGATGAAGTGACGGCGCTGAGCCACGAGCGCGGTCAGCAGATCGACTTCATCGACCGTCTCGACCGGCAGCCATTCCTTTGTGCAGATGACGAACGAGACCTCGTCGAGTTGCGCGTCGCGCGCGACGCCGAGGCTGAAGGTGGCGATGAACAGCAGATGCGAAGAGTCGAGACTTTCCTTGAGCCCGAACGCCATCCCGAATCGCTTGCCGATGCGTTCCCGGACGTCCTTGGAGAACACGAGTGGGAAGTCCGGCGCGTTCTTCACGACCATCTTGTAGCCGAGCGCGGTCTGGTCAACGCTCTTGCACTCGCCGACGTACACCATGAGCGAGTGGGTTCCGCCCGTGGACGGGACGATCTTCGCCGTGTGCTGCTGTCGGCGCGCCTTGATCTCGCGCTCCTGATCCTTCGTCCACGGCTCCGGGATGTAAAGTAGGTCGCCGAGCGGCTGGCCCTTCAGCTTCTTGTTCTCGGCCGCGGCGAGGATGTGCCGTCGGATTACGTTCCAGGACCGCTTGCCCTCCATGCGTGGGGACCAGCGATTGAACCCCGCCTGGTGCAGGAGGTAGTGCAGGGTGCTGCGGATCGACAGCTTGTGAGCATCCGACTTCACCGTGTCCGAGACGGTGCCTGACTGGGCGATGGCACCGCGATTCGGCCGGCGAGTTAGCGAGAACGCGACTTTCAGCGTAGTCCCGCCGTTCTCCGCGTCCTCGGTGATAGCGCTGCCCTGCAGCGGGCCGAGGCCCGATAACTCGGGAGGCATTTCGTAGGACACGCACATGGGGTCGTGCGTGTCGCCGGAATTCGGCATTCGCTTGACGTAGAACCGGCCGTCGATACGCGCGATGTACATCGGGATCGGCTCGCCCCTGCACAAACACATAGGCCGCTCGCGTTTCCCGTGCGCGTGGTTGAGTGCCATTTGAAAGCTGTCGTCGGCATCCGTCATGACGGTGCCGCCGATGGAATATCGCGCGAGCATGGTCGCCTCCTACGTCAAGAAACCTTGAACGACTTCGCAAGCCCGGGTCGGATCGGTGGTGTGGCGTTGGAAGCCTTGCTAATCGCATCGACCGAGCAGCAGGTGGTCGTCAAGGCTATGCCAAGCATTGCGGTCAACCCCACTGATACAGCTTTCATCGGACTCTCCTGGGGCCGCGCGCCGCGTCGGTTTGTCGTAGATTTCTCGCGCCTGTCCGGGCTTGACTTGCGGCGCGCGGAGAGGAAACTAAAAGGTGTGATCGCGCTGTTCGCGCGCGATCAAGGAGGTGTTTGTGACGAAGGGACTGAAATTTCTGGATGGGGTGGCGCTGACGCTTACGGGGGTCGGCCTGATCGGCGGTGCCTTGGCCGCAATTGACGTGCTGCCGGCGCCGATGGGTGTGGTGTGCGCAATCGCGATTGGCGTGGGTGTGCTTGTTTGCATCGTAGTTCGAATGTTCTCGCCTGCCGTCCGGGAACACGTCGAGTCGTGGTTCGATGACGAGTACCGAAAGAACGTCCCGCACGACACCTTGCGTCTTAAGAACGCCGCAACCGATCCGACGGACCCGAGCGTTCCCGGAACGCTCAACTGGCAGGCCACTCAGGACGCGGTCGCAAAGCCCTTTTAGTCGCTGGCAAGCCTTTACCCTTTTCATGGCGCGACTTTCGGGGCAGCTAGCGCAGTGCATCGTTCACCGCGTCCGTGACTTTGCGGATCACCATCAGATCCGCTTCTTCGCGATTTAGATCTTCCTTCTGCCAGAAGGCCGGGCCGATTGTTTCCTGCTGCGCTTCGAAGGTAAACGCCGTCTCTCGGTTGAGCATTTCGAAGTGGAATGTCGACGCGATGAGTTCCTGCGCCCGCTCCGCCTGGACTGGCGTCCACTCCGATTCTTCGCCAAACATCTTGACGGCCGACTTCTGAGCCACGGCAAATGCCTCACCCACGTTGCGCGTCATTTCGCTGACGACGATGTTTTCGCTGACGGTTCCGGATTCGAGATGCGTGAAACTCGCGCCGCCCCCAACTGCCGCAGTCGAACTCATCGAAGCCGCCGGCGGCACAGACCGGGGGCCCGCGCCAAGGCGCGAGCCGGCGCCGCCCTTGCCGGCTCGAAGATCAAGGCCCAATTGAGCGGCAGAGTTCTCTTGGTCGGCTGCGGTGCCACTCATGCCGCGGCCTTCGACCACTCGGGCCCAAGCATTTCCGAGAACAAGCTGAGTCTGGTCGTCGAGATGACCGGCGGGATGCGCGTCGGAGAACTGGAACAACTCCTTGTAAGTATCGATCGCGGACGAGGTGGTCAGCGACATCGGATCGGCTATCGACAGTGCGCCGTCCTGGAGTGAGCGCGACACGCCTCGGACATGGAATCCGCCAACCTGATCCGTGAAGCTCTGACCGGCCTGCAGCGTAGTGGCGGCGTTGAGATTGCCGATCTGAAGTCCTGCCTCGGGATTCGTCGGATCCTGATGTGCCTGAACCACGATCCCGGTTCCTGAGGCCTCGACCACCGCGATCTGGTCCTCGGATGCGTTGGTATGGCTGCGCAGGAAATCGGCGGCGCGATCCGCACCGACGAATGCACTCACGCCGGTGTGCTGCTGACGGACGAAGTCGAAGATGCCTTCGGGGGTCGATGTGTCGATCCCGATGGCCTGGCCGCCGGACTGAATGTTCCGAGCGGATGCGATTCCCCCTGCCATCGCAGCGAAGTTCGAGTCGGCCATTTCGTCCCGGCCGACCGTGCGCCACATCAGATTGGTCGCATCGCTGGCGGCGATCTGTTGACGGCCGGCGCCCGTGCCTGCGTCCGAGACGTCCTGCATGGTTCCCATGCCGCGGAACTGGGACACGGTGAACGCGAGTTGCCGCTCCTGGTTCTCCAGAGCCGCAGACGGCCCCAGGTAGTGCTGCGCCGCGAGCGAGCTGGCGTTGTCGACTCGCGACACGTCGCGTACGCCGTCGGGTGTGATGTCGGCGCTGCCGGTTTGCGCTTCGAGCTTGTCGTGCGTGGCTTGGCGCCCCATCCCTTGTCCGGCTGCGTTGAACGTTCCGGCTTGGAACGTGCTCCCGAACTGGCCGGTATCGAGCATCATCGCCTGCGCCGATTCGCCCTTGCGGCGGTCGGCGTCCGCGGTTCCGAGACGGGTCTCGGCGGAGAGCACCTTCGATGCGTCGCCGTCCGCGAACTTCGTCGCGGCCAGGTTCTCGGACAGGATTCCAGCCGTTTTGCGATCGGCCTCCGTCTGAACGGTCCCGCTCATCGAGGTACCACCGGAGATGTTGGCGGCGACGTATGACGAACCGCTCGCGGCAGACTGCATGTCGCCTTGCGTGGCGCCATAGGACGCATTCGAGAATCCGTAGGAGGCGAGCGCTGCTTGTGGCGCGCTGGCTCCTATCAATGAGCGTTGGAGTTGTGCCTGCGCTTCCGGGTGCATCGTCTGCCGGCCGGCGGCCTCGCCCGCCTGTTCCAGATGCCCCTGCCACTGCTGCCCGAGCTGCGCGAAGGCGTAGCCGCCGAACTTGAACAGTGCGGCGCTCAATGCGGTTGCGAGGGTGAGCGCAACGAGACGCGACTTCCCGAATACGCCGAGTCCTTGAACGGCCGCTTCCGGACTTTGCAGGATCGCCTCGACGCCCAGGTGCTGAGACCGTATCTGCTCGAAGGCGTCCTGCGCTTGGTCGAGCGCCATCTGAACAGCAACCGCGTCGCAGGTTCCCCACAGGGCGAGCCATGCGAACAAGCCGAGCACGAGGGCGATGGTGTTCTTGAATAGCGGCGTCACCAGGAACAGGAAGGCCATCGGGATGAGGCCGAGCACAGTCGCCGTCATGTACGCACGCACGCGCGGCACCCAAGAGTTCATGGCCTCGGATACGCCGAAGGCTTCGGCCATCACCTGTCGATCGACGAGGGCGCGCTGGCCACGCGAGAAATCGGCGGAGTTTGTCGCTTCGCTGACGCCCTTCGCGAGAATGACGGAGCGCAGGTAGGGGATCATCGCCGGGGTCGCGACGTTGAACATCGCGGAGCTTTCTGCGATCAGCGACTGGCAGCGCGTTCGCTGCGCCGCGTCGGCAGGGTTCATGCCGACCGTGCGACAGATGGAATCGATGTACGGGTCATAGGTCGACGCGCTGGTGAGGCGCGACGCGAGCCCAGCCCAGGCCGCGGTGCAACTTCGCACCTCGCCCTGATCATTACCCGGCGGGTAGTACACCACCGAGAGGACCGCATTGGTCCAGTTCGCGAAGTCGTTGTAGAGGTCTTCGCTGTTGTGCATCAGGTTCTGGCCCCAACTGCCAGACGTGCTTTGTCCGAGGGCCCGCGTACCGCAGTAGTTGTAATACTCGATGATCGACTTCGTGAGGTAGCGATCGTTGACGTCGGTATCCATCGCCGCCTTGATCATCGAGAAGCTGATGCCGCCCGCCGTGTCGGCATAGGGCGAGGCGCTCGCGGTGTTCGTGATTTCCACCATGCCGCGCTCGATCTTGGAGAGCGTGCCGGCCAGGATCACGATCAGGTCCGGCACACCCGCGACCGGCTCGTAGGCATTCCGCACTGGGTCGTAGACGTGCATCGTGCCCGTCGAGAGGACGAGTCCCTTGAACACCGCCACGCCGAGGATCGTGGGAAGGAACAGGGCGGTCGGGTTGATCTGCCCGCCCATGAATCCGTCGTAGCCGGCCTTCAAGGCCGCGAACGTGACGCCGATCGCCGTGAACACCAACACGAAGACCAGGAAACCGTTGTCACTGATGATGAGGGCGAGCCGCTTGAACGCCGACACGGTCTCCTCGAAGCCGTTGTAGGTGTAGAAGTCGAGTTCGAGGGCGCTGGCGGCTTCGGGCAGAAGCAGGGCGGCGAGAACGAGTGCGAAGCGCATGGCAGTCCCCTTATCGGTCGCCAGCGACGGCCTTGTTCAGCTGGCGCTTACGACGCTCCAGCATGTCCCCGACGATCTGGGCGTTGGCGATGTGTTCCTGCTGCTTCTTCGCGAAGCTCACGGCCGCGTCGGCACGCAACCGGGTTATCCGCTCCTTCACCGACTGGAAGTGGACGACAGCTTCCTTGACCACCGTCGTGTCGCAGCGCTTCACGTTCCCACCCGCGCGTGCCGATCCGGCTTGATCGCCCACGGTGTTCGCCTTGGTTACGACGAAGCGCATCAGCTCGTGCAGATCTTCGAGCATGCGTTGCGCGTAGAGGTCGGCCAGCGGATCCGCCAGCACCTCGACTTCCTCCGCCAGCGTCCCACGCGCACTGGCGTCGCCGAGCAGGGAGACCATGGGGAAGGGCGAGCGGCCGATGAAGGCCGACTCATCGGCGGTCAGCGGAATGTTGGTACCGGGCTGGACCTTCGCGGCGATGCCCATCATCCGGTTGCGGACGAGGTCGCGCACCGAGGTCATGCCGGCTGATGCGCAAGTGCCGTCGATGCGCTTGATCTCGGCCGTGCCGTCAACCAGGTCGAGGCTGTCGAGATCCTTGTTGGCGGGGCAGTAGTCGAGCTTCTCGACCTTGAACAGCTTGGCCGAGGTGTCGTAGGTCACGATGGTGTCGCCGATCAGGCCGCGCATCACGTCGGCGTAGCCTTCCATGCCGATCAGCTCGGCCGCGTTGCGCAGCACCGAGCCATTCGTGAAGACCTGCCGGAACACGTCGGGGCAGTCCGCGATCAGGACGTTCGTATCCTCGGACGATCCTCCGCCTGCTGATTCGACCTTCTCGGCTACGTCCTGCGAGTTCTTGCTCAGCCCCTCGTCAAGCGAGTATTTGCCGAGCGCTTCGGCCGACAGCTCCTTGAAGACGTTCTTGTCCTCGGCGATTGCGGTGACCAGTCGCTTCGACATCCGGCAGTCGTTGATCTGCATGGAGTTGAGCTGGTCCATGATCGAGGTCAGCGTGTTCATGCCGTTGATGCACTGGACGCAGAACTCGCTCATGGCGACCTGGAACGCGAACGCGGGAGCGGCCTGGACGATGCGCTCGAACTTCTCAACGAGATACTCGGGATCGAGGTAGGAGAACGCGCCGCCGAACAGGTCGACGCCGCCGCAGCCGACCTCGACGCGCGGGGGCGACACCGAAAGGAGGTAGTCGTTGCTCATGCGGTTGCGCATCGAGAATCCCCCGACGCCGTAGTACCCGCGCTGGTCGGTTGCGTAGTGCGATCCGGAGTAGGTCGTCGCCTGATCCATCCAGTCGTCGGTCCAGCCGGCGGCCGATGCCGCGGGCCCGGACAGCATGCTGGCTAGGAAAAGCAGCGCAGCGGCTGCCGGTCGGGTGCGAACATCTCCGCGGATGAGACTCATGGCGTGCTCCTGACCGGGTCCAAGGGACTGCCTTCCTGAAACTCCTGCAGCGAGAACTGCTGCGGCGTGGTCTCGCCGCGCATCAGGCGGATCGCGCGATACACCGACTCCTCGACACGTGGGACAGATTCGACGCCGACGGCGACGGGCATCCAGTCGGGCGATCCCCGGAAGATGACGATGGTGGTCGGCGTGTAGTCGGTGCCGAAGCGCGCCGCGGCCTGCGGCGACTCGTCGAGGTTGTATTCCTTGACCTCCCAGCCATGCCGGGCCTGGAAGTGCTTGAGGGTCGCGCGCTGCGGTTCGCAGAAGCCGCAACTCGGGCGGGTGAGCAAGACGAGGGCAGCGTTCTCGCGTTCGAGCATCAGCCGGTTGGCGACGCTCTCGTCCCGCTGCGAGCGTCGAGCCGCCTGGCCGGCGTTCGTCGTCGGGTAGACGCTGTTCATGTTCAGGTCGGGGTTTTCGAGCATGACCGTCTCGGTCACGTTCATGAACGCGCGGGACTTGCGACGCGCGAAGTCCTGGAGCTGGTAGTACCAGGCGACGTGTTCCGGCTCCATCTTCCAGAGTGCGAACTGGCGGTAGTCCTCGAGGAGCTTGGCGAAGTCCTTGGGGTGCATCGCCTGCAAGGCGTCTTCCGAAGGGGGCGGAGGGAGATCGGGGTGTTCGGGGTTCGCCTCGACCTTCGAGGGCGGCTCCTTCTTCCACCAGTACCCTTGTCGTTCGTCGTCGGCGTAGGCCGACGACAGGAAGGCCGCGACTGCTACCGCGGCCGCGATCCAGGTTGGAAAGGGGCGGGTGGCCATCAGACGAGGCCCTTCATGCGGACCAAGCGCGACTTCTCGACCAGCCCGAAGTAGCGGGAGTCGAAGCTCCGGGGGTGCGTGCCAGTGACGAAGGCTTGGCCCTCGGGAATCCTTCCGTCGTAAGCGAACGGTGTGAGCGTCCTGTCGTCCCAGGTGCGCGTGATGAATCCGCCGAGGCGCACGCCGTTGCAGTAGAAAGCATCGCCCTTGAGTTGCAGCAGGTCGCCGGCGTCGCAGACGAGCTGCTTGGTCAGCTTCGTCGGCCGCGGCCCGATGATGGGATGGGAGATCTCCAGCATCACGTAGTCGCCTTTCGCGGGTACGGAGCGCGGGAGCTTCCAAAAGACCGTGTACGGGACCGACTCGCCGTGGGCGAGCACCACGCGATCCATCCCAAATGCGATGGCGAGCGACACGGCACCGAGCACAAGGATCTGTTTGACGAGATCGCGATGGCCTTCCGCCGGGGCGGCTATGGTTTGCGTTCCCATCCTGATCCCCTGTACTTGGCGATGATGCTGTCGGGTACGGCGGCGCCGGCCTTGCGCGCTTCCCTGAGCGCGGCCTCGATAGAGACCGCGCCGTAAACGACCGTGGCCTTCGAGTAGTCCTCCTGGTCGCAGTGCGCGAGGCTCTGAACGCCATCGAGGTAGATGACGGCCGGCACCTTGTCGATGCCGAGCTGCTGGAAGAACAGCGGATCGACGACGGTTTCGACGAGGTGGTGGCCGCTCTTTTGGTCACCCGCGACCTTGCGGCGGATCTTTTCCATCAGGATGCCGGTGGGCTTGGCCTGGTGGGCGCCGCCGACGAATCCGCGCAGGACCACCAGCGACTCGCGCCGCCGATCGAGCTGCTGCATGTAGCTGGCGAGCATGGCGTCGGGCATCGACGAGGACAGGGCGACGACAACACGGCCCGCGACAATGGGGGCGTCGGCCTGGTCGCGGTTTCCGGGAGCACTCCCGCGATCACCGAAGCCACCTTGCTTCGCTCGAAGACGATCGAGCTCGGCCACCCCGCGCTGCGTCGCGGTGTCCGACAAGGCTTTCACGCGTTCGCGATCGTATTCGGGCACCTTCAGCGTCGGCTTGAACTCCCCTTTACGCGCGAGACCCTCGCGAGCGGCGTGCGCGGCTCGATCATCCATCGACGGATCGGTGGCGGACGCCGATAGCGCGACGGCGGCCAGGACCAGCAGCAGCGTTCGCGAGCGAACGCGGCGTGGTGGAGCGAGTCTCAATAGAGGACGACGCAGCACGACACTTTCCTGAAAAGGACCCACGAGAAGTTGTCCTGCTTGCCGACCGGATTCTTTCGGTGGGTCCACAAGATCCCGGGCTCGCCGATCGCGTGGCAGCGTTTGTCCACGACCGGATCGGCCTCCTGGATGCGCCAGTGCGACTTGATGACCAGCGGCAGCGGCGTCGCGGCGCAGTAGTTGACGGCGCGATCCGGCAGCAAGGCGGTGCGCGCCTGCAGGAACATCGCGCGACCGGCGATGCCGGCGTTCGCCTTCACGTAGTCGGTGACGTGGATGTTTCCAGTCGGCGGATACACCGTCTCCCACGCGCCCATACACCAGTAGAGAGCATCGATCGGGCGACCGACCGTCGCGGCGAGCGCGTCCGCCGCGCAGGCCATGACCAACGCGGGATTCGCCATGAGTGCGACTTCGGGGAAGAGCTGCAGCGCGTAGAGGTCGTCGTTCCAGTCCGGGCGAACCTCAGAGACCATCGCGAGATCGAAAGTGGTCTCGTCGGACAGGCAGGGGATGTCCGTGAACAGATCGAGCACCGCCCAGATCGGCATCACGTAGTAGTGGTAGTTCTGAAATGCCGACGCCTGGCCGCCCTTCACGTTGAGGGCGTACCCGCCGGGTCCCGAATAGCCCGAGTCGGTCGAGACGTTCAGTTCCATGCCGAGACCGGGAAAGCACCCCGCGTTGTAGGTGGTCTCGATCATCCTCGCCGGTTCCCAGAACCCGACCATGAACCCGAACCCGACGATGCCCTCGCCAGGGCACTCGCAGAACATCGAGGAGTCGTTGCTGTCGGGTGGGTGATTCCCCATGTCGAGGGGAATGCCCATGATCGTGATCGGGAAGATGCAGTCCCACACGATGTCGGTGATGGGATTGAGCATCGTGTTGTCGGAGCAGACCGCACGCGCGGGTGTTGGTGCGAGTGACCAGACCGTGACGACCATCAGGACCCGGAACAGGCGACGCATGGCGCCGGCAAACGTCACTTCGCTCAAGGTCATGGCGCCGCCTCCTGCCTTGCGAGCTTCGGCACCGGCGCGAGACCCACCGCGTATTCGCGGACGCGAAGCTGAGTGCCTTCCTGCTGGACGATCGTGGGAACTGATCGCAGCCCGAAGCGCTGCACGATCCGCTGGTCGAGCGCGAAGATCTTGCGGGGACCGACCAGGGTGCGTGCCTCGATCATGTTCATGCCGGAGATCAGGATCTTGTCGGCGGCCGTGGGCTTCGCGACCTCATCGAGCCAGCGCAGCTGCGCGGCATCCGCCGCGATGACGATGGTCCGTCCCGTGAACTGCCGACGCGCGTACACATTGATCGTCGTGCCCGCCGGGTAGAGCACCACGCCGTTGTGGTCGATCACGTCCTGCGGCAGCGTGTAGGTGGGATCGAACAGGAACGAAGCGTCAGACGTCGCCAGCGGGAGGCCGACGGTCTGGAAGCCGGAGAAGGTCGACGGGTCCTTGCGCTGCATGACGGACTTCCAGTCCTTGGTCGCGGCGCGCTCCTTGATCTCCTGCAAAAGATCCGGCTCCGCGATCGGGAAGGTCTGACCGATGACCCTGCGCTCTCCCGCCGCGGCCGTGGCCGCGACGGCGGCGCTAAGGATTAAAGCGACGACGCGCCGCATCCTGCGCCTCCCCTTGAATGGTGGCTTGGCCCTTGGTGCGAATGTCGGCGTAGTAGCCGCTCAGATCGATCTTCGTGAAATCGAGCGACTGGAACTCTTCCATCGTGAATCCGCGGCAGTTCGGGCTCTTGGCGCTGCCAAATCCGCCCATCGACGGGATCTGCGCGCGGCCTTGCTGCTGAATCATCCGCGCAAGCTTCGAGTTGAAGCAGCAGTAGCTCCGGCTGCGTTGCACGCAACCCACGAGCGGCCATTTCTCCGCACAGTAGGAGCCGAGGTAGACGCAGTAGTCGGAGTCAGCGAGGAGCGAAGTCTCCTGGTCCTGGATGTCGCACTGGTTGTCGTAGAACTGGAACGCGGACTTCTCCTTGCGGTAGTCGATCTGGTTGGGCTCGCCTTCGGCCCCGACCGTGTCGTCCAGCGGCGGATGTTTGTTGTTACAGCAGTTCTGGTACGCCGTCTGCGTGCCCGCGCGGCGGCAGCGTTTCGCGGCGCCCGAGAACAGGTTGATCTGCCCGAGGCAGTTGCCGCCTGCGTCCCGAGGACCATCGCCAGCAGGAAAACTGCCACCGGTATCTACCGTGTCGTCGGGCGTCGTCGTCCTCGACACGCAGACGTGCGGAGAGCAGTAGCGTTTGCCGTCTGCGGGATCGAGCGAACAGGTGCTGCCGGGATTCGACGGGCACTCGTAACCGCTTGCCGTCGTTGGACTGCCGGTACTCGGATCGACGATCGAATAAGACTTGAGGCTACATTCCTGCCGATTCAGCGGGCACACTGAGCCCGTGCTGGAAGCGGCGCAATCCGAGAACGACGGATCCGCCGGGTCCGGGTCGCTCGCGCCCGTGTCGCCACCGCCCACATCGGGATTGGCCGAGCAGAAGCAGTTGGTCCGACAGACCACCGTGTCTTCCGAGTTGTCGTCGAAGGAGGCGCACCCGTCGTCCGCCGGGTAGTCCTTGAGGCCATCGCCGTCGTTGTCGACGCCGTCTCCGCACAGCTGGACGGGCGCAGGAGCGGGCGCGGTTTGCGCCAGAGACGGGACATCGGCCACCGCGACAGTGAGGAGGCCGAACGCGACCCACGCGCGGATCAGGGCGGGTTGCATTGCATGTCCTGCGCCGTCATGCGGATGGTCTGCATCATGGTGACGGCCTCACCGAAGTTGCTGCTGCAGTTGCAGGCCGCGACGATCTCCTCACCTGCGCCGGCTGGACACACGTCGGTCTCGCTGCAGTCGCGGTAGGTGTAGTCCCAGGCCGGCGTCGAGGGATTGAGCTGTCCCGTCGAGCCCATCTCGCCCATCGACTGACCGGCGCGAGGCTTGCGCGTCTTGCACATTCGCTGGCAGGACGTGTCATCCGGCGGCGGCAGCGGTGCTGTCATCGAGTGCCGGGTGCGCGTTCCGTCTGGCGCGGTCCGTTGATCCTCGAAGGCGCCCGTGTCCTTGTTGAAGGTCGACGAGATCACCGAATAGCGCTCGGTCGAGAAGCTCGTATCGAACTGGCGCGGCGCGCCTTCGCAGGTGTACGTCTTGCTGCGGGTCCACCAGTCGCGCGTGTAGCGCTGACGGCAGGCGCCGCGTGTGATCTCGCGCGATGAAGGGAGCGGCGACAGCCCTGTCGAGTAGTGGTCGCGGTAGGTCTGCACGCCATCGACGTTCTCGTCGCGCCAGGTGCAGTGGACGTTCGCCTGAAGGGTCGAGCAGCTGTCGTCGATGGTTTCGCGGTCGAACTCGCAGTCTTCTGCCAAGCGCAGGCGGATCACCGCCCAGCCTTCTCCCTTGTCGTTCCACCACGTCGAATTGCGCCATTCCCAGGTCGCTCCGGGAGCTTTGCCCTGGAGGTAACTTGTGACGTCGACGTTCGGGAACTTCGGTCCGCGGCCGCCATTCTCGGAGCACAGCCGCGCGGTTCCATCGGTGTTGACGGGGTCCGACCAGACGATGCGGCTGCCGTCGAAGACCACCGACAGGTAGTCGTCGTAGGACAGGTACGTAAGCACGGCCGACTCGATCAGGTCGGGTCGCTGGACTACCCAGGTCGTGCGGTCGACGTGGTTGCCACAGTTCGCGCTGAGGTAGTTGTTGCCCTCGCGGCCGACGCGGATGTCGTAGCAGCGTTCACCACAGGAGGCGACGTTCGTGTTCGTGCCACCCATGAACATGAGGACATCGTCGATGCCGACGGCCTTTGCACGCAACTCGACGACACGTCGCACCTCGCAGCGTTGCTCGGTGACGTTCTTCTCGGTGGCGACGTTCGAGTGGGTGAGCTTGTAGTACGTGCTCGACGGGTCGGTCGCCGCGGCTTCGCCAGCGGGCCGGATGGCCTCGGGCGTGGAGTAATACTGCTCGGGGCGGGCGTCATGTCCGCATCCAGAGGACTGGCCGTAGAACTGCATCGTCGTGGCATCGACCTGCTTCGCCGAACCGACGCTCAGGCGCGGGAACTCGCGCTGCAGCGCCGTTGCGATGCCGGAGCCGAGATCACCGAGGACCTGGCGGCTGTTGTTGCCCAGCAGTCCAGCGCCGCAGGAATTGTTGAAGCAGTAGCAGCCCCCGAGCTGATCCTTGGCGACGTCGTCGGCGATCAGCGCCCCCGACGCGGCGCGCCATTTCTTGCCGCGGCAGTTCGTGGTCGTTCCCGGATCGCAGACGATCGCGCCGTTGGTGCAGACGGCTGCGATCGGACCCGGGACCATCGTCGAATACTCGCGACCGCCGTTCAGATCGCGGTCGAGCTCGACCGCCACGAATTGCAGGTCGTTGGCGGAGGAGGGGGCGAAGGAGACGCGCATGAACTCCGTATGGGCGATGCATTCGACCTTGGCATCGAATGCGTGGCCGTCGACCGTCTCCATCTTCTTGTCGCTGGAGAGCGGTTGGTAGATCAGCGACTCGACGGCTTCACGCGAACCGTAGCGCTCACCCACCGCCTTTCCCGCGCTCTTGCCGCGATCTCGATCGGACTGCGCGAATGCGGCGACGGTGAGCCCGACCAGAACCGATCCGATCGCCATCCAGCGCAGGGGTGTTCGCATGCGGACTCAGCCTTTCGCCGCGAGGTGGTCCAGCGCCGCCTCGGCCGAGCCGACGCGCGCCATGACCTCGTGGAAGAGCTTGTAGTCGTCGCCGGAGCTGGTGTTCATCCAGTAGGTCCAGCGATCGACGCAGACCCGCGCAACACCGGACCCGACCGGTGTCTCGCAGAAGATCTCCGAGTAGCGGGGGCGCTGGCTGGCCACCGACACCGCGAGGTCATAGGCGAGTCCGGTGTACGGAACCACGTCGCGCTTCACGGCCTTTGCCCAATCCTCGGTCGGACACTTGAGCCAGAACTTGAAGGCGGCATTGCCAGTGATGACCTCACCGACCTTACCCATCTTTCCGATGTCGAGCGGCGACTGGAACGCCACGCCGGTGGCGCCGGAGTATTTGCGCGCGCGCCGATACCCTTCCTCGATCACGGCCGCGATCGCCGAGGTCGCGCCGCTGCCACTGGCCTTGTCGTCGGCGGAGGAATGGATCAGGTACTTCCAGGCCTCGTCGAACATCAGGAAGCGGCGCTGCGAGCGATCCGAGAGATAGAGGTCTTGTGTCATCGCGTTCAAGACCTGCAGCGAGACGACGCCGAACAGTTCGCGGTCGTTCTGCAGGCGCTCAAGTTCGAGCACGACGAAAGCGTCGGACGAGATGTCCAGGGTCGACTTACCGCAGAACATCGGGCCGTAGCGACCGGTCGAGATCCAGTCGGTGAGCTGGAAGGCCATCAGATGTGCCATGTCGCGCAGCTGCGCGAGCTTGTGGACGGCTTGGTCGGGATAGGTCGACAGGAACTCGTGGACGAGGTCGAGGCCTCGCTCGCCGGAGTCCTTGCGCATGGCGTAGTCCACCGCCGCCTTCATCAGCGCGTACTGCTCCTCGCGCACCGTGCTGGTTCCGGTGCCGGAGAAGGCCATCGCGAGGAGGATCTGCACGATCGTGGCGCGGTTCGCGGCCTGGTCTTCCAGGTCGCCAGCGCTCTTGAGCGTCACGAACGGGTTGATGACGATCTTGTTCGAGGGATCGCCGAGTTCCAGGTAGCGTCCTTTTCGCTGGATTGCCTGCTTCTTGTACGAGCCGCCGATGTCGACGATCCGGATCAGGGAGCCGAGGTCGCGATAGTTCGACACCAGGACGTTCAGGGTGAAGGACTTGCCGCTGCCTGATCCGCCGGCGGCAAGGAAGTTGTGGTTGTCGACGCGCCGGTCGAACAGGTCGAGGGTCACGAGCTGTCCCTTGCGGCCGAGAAGAAGGAGCGCCGGTGACATGCGTCCGGCGAAATCGGCCTGCACGGGGAGGAGGCGTGCGGCGCCATCGATGCTCATCGGGAAGTCCCGCTGCAGCAGTTCGAGGTTCTTGAACTCAGGCCCCCCGGTCACGACACCCATCGGAAGTGCGGCGAGGAGCAGCGGGAGCATCAGCACGTCGTCGCGCTGCATCACGAACTGCCCGGAGTTCTCCCAGCGGCGGCGCGCGCGGGCCAGCGATGCAACGACGTGGTCCTCGCTGTCACCGAAAACCCACAGGCTGGTCAGCACATCGCAGTAGGGCTTGTCCTCGATGTCGTCGAGGACCCAGGACAGCTCTTCCACGCGACGCCGGAGATCTTTGGCGATCGCTCCGCCGGCGCGCTGCGCCATCATGATCGACGAGTTCTTGCGCACCCGCGCCTTGGTCGTGCGGAACGTCACCGACGTGGTCCACAGGTAGGTCGCGTTGAGATGCGTCTCGTCGTCGACGAAGCCGCGGAATCCGCCGACGAGGGAATTGACCTCCAGGGGATCGAGATCCCCCATGACGTTCGGAGTGAGGCATCCCGCCGGCTTGTCGCCGAGCCACAGCAGCTTGTGGGTCTGGTCGACGCGCACCTTCGTGTCGGCCAGCACGATCTGCTTGTTGATCGGGCAGTCCGGGTTGTAGAGCGAGCCGTTGGCGGGAACGTGATCGTTCAGCAGCGCGCGCATGAAGCGCAGCAGCTCCGGCGGCTTCATCGGCGTGGGCGCCATGCGCGCCGACGCGAGCGACTCGACGATCTGGGCCTTGAGATCCTTCGAGAGTCCGGTGGGCGACTTGATCGAAACGATGACGCGGAAGTTTTTCACGCGGATTCCGGACATCTGGCCCATGCCGGTCCGCCCCGCCGAGATGTGCTCGGCGTATTTCTCCGCCGCCTTTCGGCCGAGCGGTCCGCCCGTCTTCATCGACAGGTACCGGTCGAGGATCGGGTCGATCTCCGGATCGGGATACAGGCAAAACGACAGAACAGTCTCGTCGGGGAAGGCCTGGCGCAACAGGGCGGACAAGGTTCCGCTGGCGTCATCCCCCATGAATGCGAGCGGCGTGCATTCCCACACGTAGCCGATCGTGTCGTCCGTGTTGAGGTAGGCCTCGTCGGCCTCGAGGTATGCCCGCGGCTGCAGGTAGGGGGAGAGCGGGTCACGCCGTGCGAAGCGCTCGAACTCGCCCTTCACAGGACCGCGTTCCGCCTCGGAAAGGATGCCCATCACGGTGCTCCGAAGGGCAGCAGGTTTCCCTCGTCGCGGGACGGCGGCGCGGCGTTGAGGTAGTCGCCGATCACGAACTGGCCTTCGTCTGCGAAGAAGAAGACGTAGCGAGGTGTGTAGAGCGTTCGATCGTTCGAGGGGTAGGCCGTGATGAGCGTTCGCAGCACCTTCGGCGGCTTCACGAGCGGCGTGATCGGCTGGTCGAGCAGCTTGCGCATCTCCCGGTACTCGGAATCCTTGTAGGCCGAGTACGCGCGCGTCTCGTCGGCGGGGTGCAGTTCGTCCTGCACCAGCGCGGTGTCGTCACCGACTTGCGCCTTGCCTTTGCGCTTGGGCGGATTCTTCCGACCCTCGATCGCCTCGGCGTACGCGCCATCGACATCCATGCAGCGGCCGTAGTCGTCCGTTGCCGAGCACATGAACTCGGCGTCGTAGGGGTTGAGCAGCGCGCACCCGGACAGCGAGGCGGCGAGCATCGCCAGCACGATGATTCTCATGACCCACCTTCCCGCGAGGACTTGATGTCGAGCCACACGCCTTCCGTGAGCACCACGGTGACGTCCTTGGTCGGGCCCACTTCGAGCACCGGCGCCTGCTGGCGGACGAGATCCGCAATGATGCGGCCGTACTCGGACGCGGCCTTGCTGACGCCCTCACCCAGGCCGGCGCGGCCGATCTGGCCGGGATCGACCGACTGCGTCTGACCCAGCGGCGAGACGGACACGGTCGTGGCCTGATCCGAAAACGCAGAGCCGGCGCCCTCGATAGCCGCCGCGAAGGCGAGCCGGGCGAGGTTGGTCCCCATCTTCGAGACCGGATGCCCGGCCAGGCCCTTGACACCATCCTTGTCGACGACAATGCCGGTGATGTCCGCCTCGATGATCGACTGGCCGACGGCGTTCATGCAGTTGATCGACACGAGCCTGGCCTCGACGCGCTCGCTCGCCAGGGACCCGTAGCCGTGGGCGACGACCAAGCAGCCCTGCAGTTCGGCGCGGATCTCGTTCGGCAGAATCGCGGGTGCCTGAACACGAAGCAGAATGGGTTCCGGATCACCGCGCGCCGACTCGACCGTCTTGGCCTTCAGGCCGGTGAGCAGCTTTGCTGGCATGAAGCTCACCGGGAGATACCACCGTGGGCCAATCGCTTTTTTTTTATCGCCGCCGTTATTTACTGACGCGGCACCATCGGCCGGGCCCGCCGCGATGCCGATGCCGCCGATCATTTCGACGGGCGGCGTCGCCGGCGGCTGCAAGGGGGCGCCGCTCGGCTCACCGCGGCCGACGCGCGTGCTGGGGCGGGTGATTCCTCGTTCCCAATCCGCAGGGTTCTCCGGGGACAGGCCGAGGCCATCGGGTTCGGGGAGGCCGGTGGCGCCGCCCTTGCTCATGGCGTTCAGCGCCGTGAGGATCGCGGCGTTCTGTTCGGACTGCTGCTCGACCGTCGCCTTGAGGTCGGCGACGGTCTTGTCCTGCGCGGCGTTCTGGTTCGCGAGTTCTTCCCGCGATTTTTCCAATGTCGAGCGCATGTCGTCTTCGAGACGACCTTCCCCAACCTCGATCACCGCGACTTCCGGTTTCGCCGCCGGCGCGACCTTCTTGTCCTGGTCGGAGGCATAGTAGAGGCCGAGTGCGAGTGCGAACACGGCGGCGATCGCGCCGAACTTCATCAGGCTCTGGCGCTTCTGCGGTTCGAGGCCGTCGAACCATTCGCGCAGCCGTGCCTTACTGGACATGGGTCGTCGCCCGTTCCACCACGATCAAACGAGCCGCGCGTGCATTCGGCGCGAGGACGATGGGGTCGAGCGTGATGCCGACCACGTTGCCGAACTGCGGCAGGAGGAAGTCTCGTTCGTCGAGGGTCGTGGCCTGGCGCACGACCACGCGGTACTCGGTGGCGTTGAGTCCCAGGCCCGGCGCACGCAGTTCGTAGACGCCTTGCACCGACATGCCCTGGTAGAGCTGCACGTCGCGGCGCGTGCCGCGGCTCGGCGAGCGGGTGAATCCCGAGGGCGTCTCCTCGCGAAACATCGCCAGGGTGATGCGCTTGACGCGTTCTTCGAGCGGGAGAGCGCCCCATTCGTCCGTGACGGAGCGCAGCGCGTCGGCGCGGCCGCGGCCCAGGTGGATCGTCACCGAGTCCGAGGGCTTGGGGTACAGGATCATCGTGTAGACCTGCCCGTTGCAGACCACGTGCAGATCCGCCGGCGTCGTTGTCGCGACCTCCTTGTCACCCTGACGACGGACGAGGAACTTCACGAACACGTTTCCGTTCTTGGCCGGGGACACCGACATCGGCTTTTCGTTGGACCAGATCACGTCCTCGATCGGGCCCGCGCAGTGCACGCGGTTGACGTCACGGTTGCTGACCTTGATCGGCGTGCTCGTCTCGGGTTCGACGAACAGCTCCGTCGCGCCCTCTGCCGTGATCGACGGAATCGAGGAGACCAGCGCATCGGCAGGGCTGGCCATCGCGGCCGCGGAATCCCGGATCTCGATCACGGGCGGCGTATGCCGGTAGTAGCCAGAATCCTCGTCGTGCAGAACGTCGTCGGGCGAGCCGTCCGCGTGAGCAGACGCTGCGACCGCGAGCGCCGCGCTAGCGAGCAGGAGCGGCAGATGTCGCGGGCGTTGCGTCGTTGAAGCAGGCTGTTTCACTGGGATCTTCCTTTTCGACGAGATTGGTGAGCCAGAACCGGGTCTCCTCGATCCGATAGTTCAGGCAGTAGTGGACGGTCTTGGCCTCGCTCTCGGACCCGTTCACGAGGCGCGCCTTTTTCACCTGGACTTGGATGGTCTGGGTGTCGTATCGAAGTGGCTGGTCGCCGCTCCAGCGGACGGCGCTGGAGATCGACGGGTAACGCTCGATCTCGGCGGCGAGCCGCTCGAAATGGGATTGAACGGGACCGACCGACTCGGGCGGAAACAGATCGAGCAACTCGAACAGCTGGTCGCGCGCGGTCGCCGCGGTGTAGTTGCCGATCTGCATGACGACGTAACGCGCCATGCGCCGCAGGTAGCGTTCGGAGGCCCGGCCGTTGCCGACCTGCAGCCCGTCCTCCGAGCCGATGGGCATCACGACGACCTGAGAGTGGGTCTGCATGCGCAGCATCACGTAGCCCATCGCCGCGATGACGAAGACCAGCGACAGCAGTACGATCGCAAACAGACGGTTCTGTGCCGTGAGCCGATCGAGGGTGTTGAGATATTTCTCACCGAGCACGGCCGGTCACTCCCGAAACTCGCGCGATGCCGGCGGCGGATAGCCCCGGAGGCGCTCGAATCCGAACTGATAAAGCAGGTGACGCAGGTAGCCGCGCGGCTTGCGCAGCTTGAGCTCCCGGAACCAGTAGGGAACGAGCACCACGGCCGGCAGAACCCACCAGCGGTCGATCACCAGCCACAGCACGTACATGACCACGATCAGCGCGATGTCCTCGACATCGAACCAAAGGATCTGGATCGGCTTGTGCAGGTACCGCGGCACTCGAACCCTACGGCTCACCGGGCGGCCCTCAGACCACCGCACCGAGCGTCTGCACCAGGTCCTCGGCGCGGATGAGGATCGTCCCGGCGATGATGCAGACGATCGTGATCATCCAGTTCGTCATCATCTTCGTGGCGCCCCAAACGATCAGCGCCACCGCGCCGATGAACCCGATCGGACCGCCCAGGATCTGGTTCACCACGATGTCGTAGATGTCGAAACCGAAATCGCCCGCCGCCGGAGCGGCAAACGCCATCGCACGACCCGCGAACATCGAGAGCATCACCGCCAGCCACATCTGCATCTTCATCGACAGCTTCTTCATGACTCACCCCTTGGGCTGCTTGCCCGTTTGGTCGACCAACGATTCCAGGCGCTCCCTGTCGAAGCCGAGAACGGTCTGGCCCTTCACCGCGAACACCGGAGTTGCTGAAACCCCGTCGCGCGCGGCGATCCCCTCGTGTGCCAAGGCCTCGGCCCGGCCTTTTTCGCAGCGCAACCGTTCGACGCCCGGCCCACGAGAGAACACCTGTTGCAGCGCAGTGCCGCGCAAATGCTTCGGCGCGCAGAGGACGTGCTCGGCGAGCGCGAGGTCCTGCTCGCTGCGACTGACGAAGACGACGTCCAGCCCGGCGTGGGGCAGGCCACCGCGGCTGACGATCCAGTCGACGGCCTGCGCGCAGTAGCCGCAGTGCACGTCGAGGTACGCGGTCATGACAACGGGGCCGTCCTTCACGCGCACGCCAGCCGGATTGCCGGCGATGGGTGCATCGGTGGACGGGAGCGGGGACTGCGGTGTTTGGGTCGAGCGACCGGTCAGCGCTTGTCCGTCCGGGGTGAAGAACTCCCCAAACAGGAGCAGACCGGACCCGGGGGCGTAGAAGAAGCGCGTGTCGTTGGTACTCACCGCGACCAGGCCTTCGACGGGGGAGGATTCGAATGCGGTGGCAGGCACCTTCGGATAGCGACTGCGGAACTGCTCTGCGACGTCGCCCGGCACTTCCGCCTGTGACGCGACGCAGAACAGCAGGCCGGCGAGAATGAGCAGGCGGCTCACGGCGTGCTCTCCACGACCACGCGGCCGCCGCAGGCCCCGGTGCAATCCGCGAAACTCGTGATGACCGGTTCGACGGGGGATCGGACATCTGCCAGCGCGGCGGCTGCAATAAACGCCTGCCTCGCCTGCACCGATCCGGCTTCAACGGCCGTCGCCCGCGGAAGGCGCGCCAACAGCGCCAGTTCG
>Ga0187844_10000287_pt1 | contig 39140 bp, 36 predicted proteins | sample SpaLakP09_SKY_50_FD_134517 | JGI IMG/M metagenome (GOLD analysis project Ga0187844, IMG submission 134517) | Oligotrophic lake water microbial communities from Sparkling Lake, Wisconsin, USA - SP09_SKY_50 | ecosystem: Environmental > Aquatic > Freshwater > Lake | place: USA: Sparkling Lake... | reverse complement strand
GGTTCCCTGCCTAGCTTCTCCATCTTATATTTTTAGTAGTATTCTTTTTATGTTGATTTTGACTCAAACCCGATTTTACTATGTATCGATTCACAATTTGCTTGCACTTATCCGACTCGTTTTCAATGCTATATTCCAGTAAAAAATAAATATAATTTGAGAAAAGCGTGGTTTTATAAGTATAATGCTTGAAAAATAGCCATCGTTCAAAATTTTCTTGTATTAGAAGCCCAAATACAAAGTCATTGTCTCTGCGAATCATTGCTCGAATATAATTCTCGTATTGATCCTTGGGAACAAATTTTCTTACCAGTTTGTGGTTTTGCAAATATATTTGTTTATTTAAAAACATTAGCGTTTTTAGAGGAATATATTCATAAATAACAGGAACAAGATCTTCGGGTAACATATAAATATTTGCAAATATAGTTGCCTTATTCGAAAATCTAGATGGTCTTACAACGACGGCTTGTTTTTGTTTTTGATCTTCTGCTTGCGCTTCTACTTGCGCTACTGCTTGCGCTACTGCTTGCGCTACTGCTTGCTGCATTACTACATTATATTGAGATAATTTTAAATATTAAAATATATAGTTATTATAACAATAATATGCCAGATTATGTGCCCGAAAAATTTGAACCAATAAAAAATATAGAATTTGAAGCAGAACAAAACTGGTTTGGTAAAACAATAGATAAAATCAAAGTAGAATTTGCAGACGAAGAAGACTTGATGTTGCTAATCTTAAACATATTTGTCCACGATTTTGGACACGATTACAATTTTTTAGGAGATAGTTATTTGAGAAGAATTGTTTCAAATATTAAAGAGCTAGAGCTTTTAGGAATTGAAAATGGGAATAAAATTTTAAAGAAATTAACTGATATAATTTCCAGCGAACCTCGTGTGCCTTTCATGTACAATGATAATATTTTTGTAGACACAGACGATCCAGAATATTTATCTGAAGAGTTAAAAAATAAAAAACAAAAATTTTATGAAAGGTTAAATGGTTTTGAAAATCTTACTCAAAAACATCAAATATTAAAAGAAGTGGGACAAGAGCTTGATGAAAAATATGCAGAGCAGCAAATGTTGGCTGAAGAAGTTAAAAAGGGTTTCCTCACAAAGGAACAAATCGAAAAGGAAAAAATGGGTAAATTGGAAGGAGGTAGAATTAAACCTGAAGAGCCGCCTTTACTTAGAACTGAAAACCTAGAATATGAAGACAAAAAACCAAAAGAAGAGATAGAAGAACCAAAAGGTGAAGAAAAGGTAAAAGAGGAATCATTTGATATACCATCTTTAAGCCCTCTAACAGTAGACATTTCTGGATATATTAAAGACCGGGCAAATGATCCGGATTCTCTCGCGATGCTATCTACCTTAAAATTGTATATTACTTCTTATTTGGGACCAAACTACTATACAAATCTTATTCCAGAAAGTGTTGACCCTAATACGGAAGCATTTTACAAATATTATATGCACTACTCGGTAATTACCACATTTTATGGGTTAATATGCCACTATGATGATATTGTTGAAGAGAAATTAGTTGATGAAAAGTTGCGCAATTTAACATCAATGTTTTCCGATTTATTATTGATTTTATTAGCTAGTTATTTGGAATTTGTAAATCGCGCCGGAGAAGACTATTTTTCTAGAGAAGATGCTTTAGATCCTCTTTCTATTTTGGATTCAAACCAAGTAATGAATAATTATAACCGATTTTTTGCAGAGTATGTTCAATCTACCAACGCGGAATTCGAAGACTTTAAATCAGGTTTATTATCCCAATTTGAAATAGTGGAAGATGTTGACGAGGTTAAACTTGGAGGAGCTGACGGTGATGCTATCGAAGACAAAGAAAAACCTAAATATAAATTTACATATGTCAAGAGAAAATATGGCGTTTTCCACAACAATTTATTAACAACTGTAGCGCGAGGTATATTTTTAAAAACGGGAATATGGCAACAAATTTATCCTCCGGAACCAGGAGACAAAGCAGTAAATTTTCCAAGTCAATTTAATTATAACAAGGATCTTGAAAAATCCTTTTCGCAACAATTTGAAGATTGGAAAACGGGTGAACTATCTTTGATCACAAAGATAACAACCGAACTTTTAAAATCTAGAGGTTTCAAAAATGATTTGCTTATTGCCGAAATACTTATTTTAAAACACATGTTAATAGAAATTTTGCCGGATTTTTTATATTTGGCAAACGGAATAGACGATAAATTAAGAAACTTTCTAGAAGTTTATTTATATAAATGCGGAAATTATGATGCAGATTTAAAAGATCTGACTGTTGAAGACCAATCCATAATTGCAATGGCGACGGAAGAGGAAGCTAAAGCCGAAGATTTAAAATTCATAGTTGGCGATGACGATGAAGCCGAAATTAGTGGTGGGTCGATTATGAGGGGTGGGGTTAATTTTGCAGAAAAAAGCGATTTTAATTACGGAGACCCAAAGTTTGGTTTTTCAAAAGAAGATAAAGTGGATATCATTCCCGATGCAACTTCAAATGTTATTGTCGCAAAAAGTCCAGAAGAAAAGAAAAGAGAGAAAATGCTTCTTTCGAGAGAAGATGTAGAAAGAGCCTATAAATTAAATATGGATGTAATAAGAAATTTAACTGAAAGTGGCATTCCTCCAATTGAATTGGACGGCGGGAAGATTGTTACAAATATGTTTGAATTGTTAAAAATGAATACTGGAATGGTGCAAAGAATTGGGTCAAAATTTGCTTTTCCTGCCCCAAAAAAAAAGTTTATTTTAGACAATGCGTCCAAGTTAAATAGAAATGTAAATGGAATGAAATTATTTCATGAAACGGGTGCGCTCGAAAAGTTGAAAGACGAACCGGATTACGAAGAGCTATTAAAAAAATTTCGAATGGCTCAAAAATTTTTTGGATTATATAAAACACTTAAACGAGGAGTTGTATGCGCAGGATCTTCCATGTTGGACGCGATGGATAACTGTTCTCTCGAAAAAGGCGCAACTGAGCCAAAAGAGGTGGGGACAACAAACTTTGAATTTGTTTTTGATGATCCAGCCTCTGGAAAACATTTAAGTTATGGAGGAGTGGTTTTATTCTATAAAGGAAAAAACACAACTACTGGAGAAGAAAATATAAATGTTCATATAGATTTTTCTTTAAAAACAAAACTTTCTGGGGATGAACCCGACGATGTTGCGCATGTTGTAGTGGATGAATTGGATGTAGCCGACTCTGAAGATTTAAAAGCGAGGGTTGTATATAAATCTATAATAAAAGAAGTTAATGACTTGTTCAAATGTGCATTTAAATTCGAAGAAACTACTATTCCTGAAGGCGATGAACTTACTCTAGATCCCGTGTTGAAAGCGGAAATAAGACAAAAAAACATAAAAAAAATGCGCGCTTTGTGGTCTTTTTTGCAATTCAACCCATATTCGCAAACTAATAACGCGTTTAATAGGTTGCTTGGCAAAACCGGTGTTAAAAATCTAGGGGATTTATTGCAAGAGACCCAAGGAACTATTAAATGGGGTGGATATGTCAATACAACGGAAGGTATGGATGATGATGTAAAAGCATTTATTGCATCAAAAAATATTAATATAGCCGAGGACATTATATGGAGAAGTGTGAGCAAACGCGACGCCATAATTCCATACGATGAAAATGGAGACGCTTTGCGTTTGGCCGTTGAGGGTGATAGGCCTTCTGCATTTCGCGCAATTTATTTTGTATTATTTGCAAGAATAATTAATTCAATGACAATTGCAGGATATTTGCAATTAACCAGAAGTATTCTGGTTTCTAGGAATGAACCTTTTATAAGAGTGGAGCCGCCTCCGGTTCCTCCTCCATTAATTGGTACGGTTTCTCTCGAAGAAAAAGATTTTTCAAGGCCACAATCTCCTATACAAGAGGATCCTCTTCTTCCCGAGACAAAAAAAACTCTAGATACACTAGTGTTAGAACCTTGTCCTATACCATATGGAAAAGTAATTTATGTTAACTCTGAAGCAAAAAATATTAATGTTAAAGCGGTTGAAATAAAAGACCCCAAGATAAATAACCCAAAAACAGTAGAAGAACTAGAAAAAAAGTTAAAAATCGCAGTTAAAACTAAATTGACAAAATCTAAAACCGCGACTCCTCCTCTTAACGTAGAAGAGATAGAAACAGAAAAACTCAAAATTATAAGTGACTTGGAAGACCTGGTAAATCAATTAAATTATGGTAGTTCAATACCAAAATTTTCTGAATTAAAAACTATAGAATGTGAAAGAACTGCTTCAAGAGAACGCACGGATGATCTTATTGGTATTGCGTCACTGGGAGTCGGTCTAGGAGGCAGAACTCGAAAACATAAAAAGCCTTTGAAAAAGAATACCAATACTCGCAATAAAAATAAAACCAACCCCAAAAAGACAAAGAAATACAAGAAAACAATTAAACGCAGAAAGGCCGTGCAAAGGAAACACAAAAAAACGCGATAAACCCTTTAAACCGATAAAGATTTAAAATGGGACAAACCTCCGTAGGAGGTTTACCTTTTAATTCATTTATCGGTGACAGTTGCCCTTAAATATCTAATGAAACGCCCTGAGGCGTTTCATTTTAAATCTTCAAGGGTGTAAACCCAATAATTATATATTTTGTAAACTTATGAAAATACATATATAATTATTGCTTATTGCTTATTGCATGTTTCCACTTACATCGCATGGATTACCTGCACCATATGTGATGCCATCCCACGACAATTTGCAACTATTCGCCCACTTGTACTTTGTGCATAACCCATTAGAACCGGTAAAAGGTGCTTGTGTAAAATCCATAGTCTGATGTTTTGTCTCTCCAAACCCGAAATTGCAACTGCCTAAATTCTTAATATTAACGCAGTTGCCGCCATTGCCAGAAGTATCAACCCAATAATCGGGGCAGTCTCCCACCATAGGTGGCCATTGCTGAGAGCTCTTAGAATTGACTAAAACAAGACCAATAAGTATTAAACAAACAATAAGAAGGATAATTGCAAAAATTATTACGATTCTTTGAAAATTCATTGTATATATAATTTAAACATATTTTTTTATAAAACTAATATATATTATAATGCAAAAGCCGCAATTAAGTTCAAATGGAAGAGTCGATATTAATGGTCCTAGAACCCAAGACCTGTTTCAAATGTATGACAAGATCCCAGTAAACCAGTGTGCCACCTTTAGAAATCCAACTGAAGGGTTGTGGAATAACACACCGTTGTCTGAACTCTTTTTTTCGGGTCACAATATTTGCACAATTCAAAACGGCATTCGCGTCGGCGTGCACGAGAGATCCAAGGGACGATTCATTATTGCCAATCAAGACGAAGACACCTTGAAAATAATTATGCGCTCCATCTTCTTGCAACACGCCGCAAATCAGCTCACGAATACAATGGAGCAAGTTATGCAGTTAAATAAGATTGTCTGGGATTACTGCATACCTCAAGTGTATGGCGAGGCGCAAGGCTACCATCAATACATTATTGACGCGTCGACAATGTACACGCCAATTGCGCATCCAATAATGGCGGACAACAACGACAAGGAACTCATCTTGAAACCATGGTTCTAAATTCTTATTATTATTTTGTTATTTTGTTATCATATATGCTAACAAAATAATTCATCACTTGTATAAGTTTGATAACGCAACTTCGCAACCCCCCGGTTCTTTAAGCCCCTTCCCAGATAATATATATTTCCGGCGATCCTTATGGTGCGAATTTTGCGTTATTTTTTCTGTGTTCACATCATTTATCGTGGTATTTTTCTCTATACAAACAAGAAAATCGACATGTCAGTCTGGGCGAGGTTTTCTTCCCAAAAGTGTTTCCGTTTTTCGATTTTGGACATTTTTTTTGTCCATTTTTCAAAACCCAAAATACTTTTCGGTAAAAAGTTATGCCGTTTTTGAGATATTAGCATAATGCTCTTAAAATGAATTTCCAATAAAAATATGTGTTAGCATATTAAATTTTTATTTTCTCGGGAAAACTATTTAGGAACTTTTTTAATATCCTATAAAGATATGAATGCGAACCTTTTAGTTCCACAAAAATATGTTTGTGAAGTGTGTGACTATAATACGGCTAGAAAAAGTCAATACGACAGGCATATATTGACATCTAAACACCTCAAAATGACAAAAAAGATACAAAATGATATAAAAATGGTTATAAATGGAACTAAAAAGTTCCAAGACGAATTTTGTGATGAAAATGCGTGCGAATGCGGTAAAAATTACAAGCATTATTCTGGTTTATGGAGACACAAAAAGAACTGCAATAAAGCGCAAAATGATATAGTAGAGAATTTGGTTCAAAACATGACGGATAAAGAGCTTATTATGTACTTGTTAAAAGAAAATAAGGATTTTAAAGAACTTATTTTGGACCAGAGCAACAAAATGTTTGAGCAGAGTAGTAAGATGCTTGAATTGGCAGCAAAACCCACCAATATTATAAACAATACCAATTCAAACAATAATAACAAGCAATTCAACTTGCAAGTCTTTTTGAATGAAAAGTGCAAAAATGCAATGAATATGAGCGATTTTTTAGACACGATTCAAATCGAAGACGAAGACTTTGAAAACATTGGCAAACTGGGATACATCCAAGGCATTTCAAATATATTTATAAAAGGGCTTAAAGATCTCGATGAAACCCTGCGTCCGCTTCATTGCAATGATATTAAACGCGAAACCTTGTACATTAAGGACAATGATGTATGGGACAAAGATGATAATAAACATAAAATAAGAAATGCTATTGCGCTTATTGCTCACAAGAATTTCAAATATATTCCCGTTTGGCAAGAGGCTAATCCTAGTTCTTACGATGTAACAACCAAGAAAAATGATTTATATATGAGAATCGCTAATCAAGTAACCACAGCAATTACGCCTGATGACGATTCGGGTATAAATAAAATTATTCGAAATGTTGCTAGCAGGGTCGTTATTGACAAAGAATCGGGTCTTTAAGTGTGTTTATAATATATTTAAAACCTTTTTCTCTCGATGTTGTCTTTCTAAGGAAACCCAAACTGGTGAAATTAAGGGCTTATAACCTTTGCAACTTGACAATAATAGGTCCTTTGTAAAACATCAAATGTGTAACAAAAAAGTTTTTGAATAATAATTATTGTAAAAAATATTTATTATTTTTATTCTTCAAGTTATTAAGTTTCTACTCTATACTCTAGTCTATACTCTATTCTATACTCTACTTTCATTACGCGTCTACTACTGCCAACTTGGACTTCTTTACAGTCTTCTTCTTCGGCGCCGACTCACCCGACATAATTCGTTCGCGCTCCTCCTTGTACTTGCCATATTCTTGTTCCAACTTATTCAGTTCACCAAACCACATTTGTTGAATCGTCTGCGATTGTACAGTTGCCAATTCCGCCGTCTTGTCACCATGTTCTTTTATCAACTTGGCAACATTCTCCTCTGTAACACTATCCATCGGCATTCGAGTCAAATATTTATAATCTTCGTCGTCTTCCATAACATCGTATCCCTTAGCCTTCAACATTGTGATAACCTCATCACGCTTCTTCTTTCTCAAATCAACTGTGCCATCCAAATTTTCCTTGATATATTTCGACTTGTTCGACAAGAACGCCAGCTCCTTTGTGATCGCATCAATCAAGTAATTCTTTCTAACTTGGAACATCTGCAAACGCGTGTCAAAGTAATCATCAATAATTTGTACCACACTTGCATATTTTTTCAATTTGTCATTTGCATCAAACAAATGCATATTGGTTGTCGTGTTTGTGGTGAACAACTTGAATTGCTTCTCGAGCCCATTGCAACCATTGTCCAACTTTATAGCTTCTAGTTCTTCTAACTTACCTTTTTGAAGAGTTATAATAAAGTCGACCGTCGTGTCCTTGCTCATATCATCATAATCTTTGATAACCGGTGTTGTCTTCTTACCGTTCTTATCTGTTGTTTCAGCAAGCGACTCCAGATATTCCTTGAAATCATCCGTCCAAGTTCCAACTGGCAATTCAGTAATACGGATTTTATCGACACCCACCTTTTCGTAGTTGCCGCGAATCAAATATTTGCTTTCTGAAATCTTTGTAATGCTTCCACCAAATCCTTCATAATAAGGCGCAAATTCTGTGGGAATCGCTTTCAATTGCGGATCAACCAACTTGGCCTTCAAATATTGAATAATCTCCAACGGATTGTAACACATAATATCAGTGCTGAACCCTGTGCCAATTCCCTTTGTGCCATTCACCAAAATCATGGGAATAATCGGCGCATAGAACAATGGCTCCACTGGAAATCCGTCGTCATCCAAATACTTTAAAATCTTATCGTCTGTCTCTTGATAAATGCAACGAGTAATCTTCGACAACTGGGTAAAGATATATCTTTCAGAAGCTGAATCCTTGCCACCAGCCAATCGTGAACCGAATTGACCATTGGGCATGAACAAGTTGATATTATTGGAACCGACAAAATTCTGCGCCATACCGACTATTGCTCCATTAAGAGAAGCCTCGCCATGGTGATAACCAGAATGTTCAGATACATAACCACTGAATTGCGCGACTTTGATTTCCGTGGTGAGTCCCTTCTTGAAAGCGGCGTACAAAATCTTGCGCTGAGAAGTCTTCTGTCCATCCATCAAGTTAGGTATGCTGCGGTCACAATCGTACTTTGAAAAGTGCTTGAGCTCATCGTCAATAAATCCTTTGTAAGCAACACAGTCCTTGCTGGTGTCAAGGTAACTTCCGCGATCATAGTCCTCCAACCAATCCTTTCTATCATCTGCGCGCTTCTTATTGAATACCATGTCAATTGCGTCATCACAAGGCTTACCACTGTGAGCAAATGTGACAAACTTCTTCTTCTCAAAATACTCGCGGAATTCCTTTCCAGTGCTGGTGCCTAGACCCTTGTAGTACTTGATTTTCCAACCCTTTGAGTCATTCGCTTCTTTCCAAGCTTGATACTCGCCTTCATTGTAAAAGACTAGTTCCGCGGTTCCTTTTTTGGCCTTTAAAATGGGTGTATTCATAAAACCAATGAACCCGGGAATATGCGCAAGACTTGGCCACTCAGATTGAAACAGATTGATGCCGAGACCTTTGATGTGACTGCCATCCAAATCTTGGTCGGTCATAAAGACAACCGACCCATAACGCAAAGATTTCTTGACGCATTCCATCGACTTGTACTCTTTGCCAGTCTCCAGACCCAGAATCTTTTTGATCTCAGCGATTTCCTTGTTCTCGGCGATTTTCTTGACTTGTTCGCCGCGAACATTTAGAATCTTACCCTTCATTGGGTAAACGCCAATTGTGTTTCTGTCTTCGGAAGATAATCCAGAAACAATACCTGCCTTGGCTGAATCACCCTCGCAAAAGATGATAATGCATTGGCTGGATTTTTCGGTTCCAGCCCAGTTCGCATCAATCAGCTTGGGAATGCCGCGAACATTCTTAGTCTTGGAACCATCAGTCTTCTTTGCGGCCTTGTTTTCCTTGACTTCAGTTAGAGCACAAGCCGCATCCATAACACCCATCTTGGCAATCTTCTCGATGAATTTTTCGCTGACAGTGCATGAAGAACCGAATTTGGCGCTTGGCGTATTCATAAAATCCTTGGTTTGACTGTCGAATGCAGGATTCTCAATATCACAACGCAAGAACAAAATGAGTTGCTCTTTAATTGTATTTGCATTTACAGTGACCTTTTTCTTTTTCTCAATATACGCGCACAACTTGCGTGTAATTTGACCCAAGATATATTCTACGTGCTTTCCACCTTTGGCGGTGTGGATGCCGTTGACGAAACTGACTTGGACAAACTCGTGAGAAGGTGACAACCCAACCGCGTATTCCCAGCGTTCACCGCCATCCTCATATGCGCGCTTTGTGTCCTCCTTTCCACCAATATACAAGTCAATGTATTGCTGAAAGTTTTTGACGGGAATAACCTGTGAATTGTACTTGACTTTTAGCGACTTGTCTGTAACAGCTGCAACATCATAAACGCGCTTCTTCAAGAGCGAAATCATGTCAGGAGTCAATCCAGCAATTCCAAGTCGAGCATAATCGGGTTTGAAAACAATCTTGGTATAAGGTTTTCCTTTGCATTTAGTAATAGTTGGTTTCTCAATGACATCCAAATTATTGCGGAACTCTTGCGTGTACTTTAGCCCGCGGACATGGTCAACAGTTTCAATGTAACCGTAGGTTGACCAAATTAGCACAAGCTTGAACCCAAAGCCGTTCTTTCCACCAACAATCTTTTTTTCCGTCTTGTCATAATTTGTGGAAGTGCGAAGGTGGCCAAAAATCATCTCAGGAATCCACATCTTGTATTCGGGATGTTGTGCGACATCAATGCCGTTGCCGTCGTTTATCATTGTGATGGTACCGTCTTCTTGAATTGCAACATCGATGTTAGTAACTGCCAAAGAGTTGGGAACGCCGTCGTCAATAGCCTTTTCCATTCGTTTGGCGTGGTCGCGACAGTTTACGATGCCCTCATCAAAGAGTTTGAAAAGCGCGGGAATATAATGGATATTGCGCTCATAAACTCGAAGCGAGTCATCACTAAGTACCCAAACATTAGAATCAACTTGTTCGACGGAACCAATATAGGTGTCGGGATTGTCGAGGATGTGTTGCTTGTCAGTTTTTTGTTGATATTTATCAGCTAGCTTGATTTCAGCGGCGTTCATTCTTCTATTGTGATTTGTTATTTTGTGTTTAAATGTGTTTCAATTTTTTTAAAAGTGGATAATATATGACATCTCTTTCAAATGCAGCTTATTTTGGACCTGGAGGGGTGACAACTGTAACTCGACAAATAATAACTCGACAATATTTAACGGGGGGAAATCCACTGTGTTTATGCATTCCTGCTTCAAGTAATAAAAAAGTGTTATCCAATGCAATGTACGATGAAAACGGATTATTAATAAAACCGGCAGTAATTAAAAACTTAGATTTAGTGCAACCGCAAAATGAACGAATAGCAACAATAATTAAATATTCTCCGGGTGGAAGAATACAATATGGGAACCAGGGAATAGTTAGACCTACAACATTTTTAGGAAGAACGGAAGGTCAACCTGGAGGAATAATAGGTCCACTCAAGAATAAGTTTTAAAAGATGCGCGTTTGTATTTGTACATTTAGAAACAAATGGATAAAATATTATTTTCTCACAATATTTTATAATGACTCGTTATACAAAAAACGCTCACGGACATTACTTGATTCACGGACACAAGTATGAAATTTTGGAAGGCTCGCGAGCCCAAGTTATGCACGGAACTGCTTACAAGACAAGCGGCGGATTGAAAAAAACTGATTTACTTCAAAACAAGAATGGTCGCATTGTCAGCCGAAAGAAGCACTCCACTGCCAAGAAGGAGAGACGCCTCGTCAAGGCCGGTTATGGAACCAAGAAGGGACACTTTGGCGCTGTCAAGCTTGGCACTCGTTCTCGCAAACACCGAGGTTCCAAGAAGATGCGTGGTGGATATTCTGCTGGAATAAATAATGAACCTGCCCCAGTTGACGGAAGCGATTCTGGTGTTGGTTCTTCCAATTTTGTTTCTGGTCCAGTCGCTTATCATATGGCGGGCGGAAAACGCAGAAAGGGGAAGGGAAAGAAGGGACACCGTGGCTGAAATTATACAGTTGATATGTTGAAGAGCGTTTCTACAAATATTTCTACACTACTTCCTATGCAGTAAAATCTTCTAAAGATGCCAATAAAGTAAACTCTTAGTGCTACAGATACCAAGAAGACGAGATAAACTTTTCATATTCAATATAATTTGACATAGTAGAATATAAATACTTTTCAAAATACCTTTTGCTAACAATATATTTACTAATAGGTTTATTCTTCTGAAAATAAAAATCATACGCCTCATCGAATGCAATGAGTGTATGATTATTTGCAAACAGACTTTTCGTGTGATAATGTTCTTTCAAGGAATTGAGAGAATTGTAAATATCTGCATTTTTGTCCCACATGCTACAAACTATACCCAATATATATTTGCCGTCTACAACCTCAATAGCTGGGAAAAAATGGTTCATAATCTTAAGAACATCAGTTTCGGAAATGGTGCCATTCGACAAAGATAGTGCCGAATTTTCAGTTGTCCATTTTTTAAAGAGGGTGCACAATTCGTCGAGTTCAAACTCGCTATCATTTGCAGAAGATGTAGTAACGGTGTTTTCCCAGAATTGAATAAAGTCTTGCACACAAGGCAAATATTTGCTCGTTACATTAAAAAAAGTGTCACTCGTTTCATCAAAAGAGTAGCGCCCCTTTAAAAGGATCTTTAATTGATTCAAGTAAATAGCACTTGGGAGAGAAAAGCGTGAAATAAAAAGCTTCCAAATATATTGCATATTCTTCCACGAAATACACAATTTAGATTTTGACTCGCTAGTCGAAGGCTGAGTAATATCCTGAATAGAATGTTCGCAAAACTTTTCAAAGATTGAGCTCAGACTATTGTTTTTAAGAAACAAAGTATATTGTTTAAGTTCCTCGTCATTAACAATATTATTAATAAAATTATCCGAATTTTCATATCGTTGCGAATAATGCGCAGCAACACATATAAAATCGATGCCATATTTTGACAGCATGTTGCGCCATATGTCAATTAATATAGTATCATTCATTTTGAGAAGACGACAATTTGTGTAATCATAATTCTCGTGGTATTTAGTTACAAAATTGCTTGTTATATTCGAAAACCCTGTGTAAATATAAGCCATATTTTCAATATCTGCGAGCAACCTTTTTGTTTTAGGTTTAATAAGAAAAATCAGTTCTCCATTAGTATTCTTTTTAAGAATATTGTCACCAAGAATGGTTAAGAAATATTTGGCCTGCCTCTTGTCAGTAAAAACGGCTGGATGTAAAAGTGAGAGAACATTTTGAATAGTGTCACTTTCGGGTATAGACTTGAAGAGGTGACGATCTTTAATTTGTTTAATAACATTAATTTTAGTGCGAAATTTCCATTCAGCAAGTTTTTTATCTTTAGAAATAGTCATAAGGAGCTGATGCTGAATAATATCTTCTTTAACGGGCGTATAGTTATTTCCGTTATAAAAGAAGAAACAATTATTATTGGGTAAATAGTAATACTGATTCTCGCTCAAAAATACTTGAATAAACTGTTGATGTTCATGAGTTAAAACATCATTTCGAATAACGCGTTTTTCACGATTCTTGCATTCATTTTCAAGAGTAGACGGAAGAAAATTCATAATATGATAATTAAGCCGTTGTTGCATATAATCATTGTCTTTGTATTTTTGAAATAAAGTTTCAATGTTGGTATAATATTGTTGCAATTTTAAACTGTCTTCATCCATTAGACAAGTTAAGGTGTTAGTTTTTAAATGTATTTTTAGACTATTTCTATTTAGGAAAAAATTTTATTAGATTATTTGATTATTTGAATACTTTTATTCAAATAATATTTTTAAAAGCGGCGTTTGGCAGTTTTTTTGGATTTACGCGATTTGCGCAATTTACGCGATTTACGCGTATTGCGCTTTTTTTTGGCTCCTCCATCAACTTCATCCCAGTTGATTTCTTTGGAAGAATGTCGAGATCTTGAAGACCTTGGAGATCTTGGTGAAGAACTACTTGATAATTTCTCTGGCGAAAATCTTTCAAGAGCAATGTCATATTCTTCTGGAGTAATCATTTTTTTTAGAATTTCTATACTAGTTAGTTGTTCGACGACAATCTTTTTATTATTTTCAAAGAATTCGGTAATTTTTTGTTGCATTTTATATGCGCTGCAGTTTTTTATTGCTAAATTGGAACTGTGGAAAATGCCGGAAGGAACGGGATTTTTGACTTTACCAGTGTGCAAAATTTTGCAATAATTTTCTAATACTCTAAAAACCTTGCTTACAGCTTGTTTTGTAATATGCGGAATTTCTCTTTTTGAATAATTTTTCTGCATATGATCATAAATCCCGTTAATAATTTTATCCTTTTTTTCTTTACTTGATTTTTCAATAAGCTCGCTTAGTTGTTCTTCTGCAGTGCGCGCGGACATTATATATTTATATGATATAAAAACCCGCGAGTGCGTTTAAATATTTAATTTAACACATAAGTATTTAAAGATTATTAAAAAATAAATATAAAATGTCAAATTCACTAAAAAACGCTTCACCTGAAAATAATGTGTTGACTATAAAGACTGTACAGATTGCACCTTTTAGAACTCTTATGACGGCTCTAAAGGATATTCTTTTGGAAACAAATATTTCATTTCAGCCCGATGGCATTAGAATTATTAATATGGACAAGAGTCACACAATTTTGGCGCATCTATATTTAGCGGCGCAGAATTTTGAGTTTTATGAATGCAAGAAGGAAAAGATTATTATTGGTGTGAATATGTTTCATTTATTCAAGTTGATTAATTCGATAGATAATGATGACACTTTAACAATATATATTGAAAACTCGGATTATGTTGACGGTATTGTTTCGCATTTAGCGCTTCGATTTGAGAATGGGGAAATAAAACAATGCAAAACACAAAAGTTGAGATTAATAGAACCAGAGCAAGAGGAGTTGGAGTACCCCGATGTAAAGTTTTCATCGATTATCAATTTACCGTCGGCTGACTTTCAAAAGATCATTCGAGACATGTCGGGAATTTCAGAGAAATTAGAAATAAAGTCTGTTGGAAATGAATTAATATTTAAGTGTTCTGGCCAATTTGCGTCGGCTGAAATCAATCGCGCCGAGTCGGATGGAAGTATGGGATTTATTTTGAAGCAGGATTCATCAAAGGTAATTCAAGGGGAGTTTTCTTTGAAGAATTTGGGATATTTTATCAAGTGTACAAATCTATGTTCGCAGATTGAGGTTTATTTAGAGAATGATTTGCCGCTAGTTGTAAAGTATGATGTCGCAAGTTTAGGTTCAATTCGTTTGTGTTTAGCACCGCTGCCTTCTTCATAAAATAATAACGAACTTAAAAATAAAAATAGAAAAATAAACTTTTAGTTAAAAAATATAAATATAAATATAATCCTATTTATATTATTTATATTTACAATTATGGATAATCCGTTTTTAATAGATATAGAAGACAAAGAAGAATACACTATTGAAGATTATAGAAATATTCACAAACAACTTAAAGAAAAAAATATAGACGATATTTTAAAAGATTTATATTCACATAAAAATAATCTTTATGGTTACGATGATTTTAAAAATCGCTGCACAACAGGTTTAAGACAGAAATTAATAGAAGAAGATGAAAGCGTTTTGCCAGAAAAAAAACTATACAAACTTGGAAATTATCAAGATAGCAAAAACTGCATCGTTTGTTGCGCACCATTTTCAAGAGAAAATATAGATTTTGATAAAAATATTGATAATAAATCCAGATTAATTGCTTCTCAACAAATAATAAAATCATTAGAGGAAGTGGGTTACGATGGTTATTTTTATTTATTTAATGGTGGATTTCCAACGCCAACGGGAAAAGAAATGAAGTATGTTGGTGTTCCATATTGTTTTAAAATATTTATGATGTTGGAAGCTAAAAAACTTGGATTCGAAAAAGTTATTTGGATTGATTCTGGATGTTACGCTGTTAACAATCCAAAGAAGTTGTTTGATATATTGGATGGCGAAGATACTTTATTTTATAGTGTAAGACATAATAATAATTATGATGCCATGGTTTTTCAAAGAACTATTAATTTGTTAAATGTAATAACGGATACAAATTTGCATGAAGCTTCTTATGTTCTAACAATAGTATTTGGATTAAACATGAAATCTGAAATAATAGAAAAACTTATTAGCGAGTATTATGAAATGGTTGAGTTGGGATGGCCATTTTTATCCATATTTCCAGAAGAAATAGTTTTAACCTCATTATTTAATAAGCCGGAATATAAACATTTAATATATTATCAACCAGAATCGACGCGTCTTCAAATACACGAAAGGCACAAAGACTTGGAAAGTGCAAAAAAAGAAGGTTATTATTTTTTGCATAGAAAGTATAAAGAACATAAAATACAATAAAAAAAGAATCTCGTGTGAAATATACTATAAAAATTAATTTATATTTATTATGAAGCAGACATTTTATAATAAATAGTTAACCATAAATTTCTCTAATTTCAGAATAAGACATATATCTTCCAGCTTTTTCAATAAATTCTTTTTCTCCATTCTTCATTATTTTTGTAACAGAGTCTAACATTGTATCAGCGTCTTTTGCTAACTGAGACCTAGCGAGCGCTATTGTTTTTTCTTCACCCTCTTTTTCTAATTTTAGCTTTAAATTTTTTAGCTCGTCGTTAGTAGATTCCATAATAAATATATTATTAATCTTTTAATATATTTACTTAATTATTATTTTATTTTTTCATTTATTACTCTTTTGCAGCAATTCAAGTGTATTTAACAACCGAATCAATGTACTTTTTATCATAGATTGCAATTTTTGCCGTTCTGTCCCATGTACTATAAGGCACAATAACACGGTTTTCTTCAACTATCAAACCAATAGTGTATTCAATGCATTCGCCTTCAAATTTAAATGGTGCCGAATATCGCAAGAACTTCATCGTTTTATCAAAAACAACAAATGAATGATAATAATGTCTTGGTTGTTCATATGAGACAATGTGAGTTATAAACCAAATCTCATCTTTAAAATTGGATCCATTTGTTGAACCGCGCATATGTTTAAATATCTTTGGCATTTCATCCACTTTTCTAACTAAATCGAGTGACTGTGAAGTACGATTTATTTTGCATATTTGCAAGGGATGCCATCCATAAATAATATGCGTTTCATTTTCAAGATTTACAAATACCCAATTTTTTTCGCAATCAGTTTTTGAAAAACTTGGTTTAATCTCGACGGCTTCCATATAATCCACGCTAGTGTCATATACGCCGTTGCATATACCAATTGTTCCATCTTTGTGCAATGTTGTGCCAAGTAGTTCAATTTCGTTATTATTTTTATCATTTTTAAAAATACGAACATCTTCTAGTCCAACATATCTCCTGTCTTCAAATTTTGAATTAATTAATTTTTCACTTACAACTTTAAAATTTTTTGTAAGCTCGATGCATTTATTTATAGAAATAATATAGTCTTCACAATCGTTGTAGTATCCGGATGGAGCAATTGTATAATTCACCATGCGAATGTTCATTAAATACCCATCTCCATTTGGATTAGGAATAATGCAAGAAGAAGATGTTTTAAAAGCGCGGTCCTTATTTGCAATATTATGATTAATTTTATCAGTAAAATCCAAGGTAGCAATTGGTTTCAAAATATCTTTATAAAATTTCATATTTGATAAAAGATTATTAACTATGTTCCCCTCATTGCAGTTATTAAAAACAGTTACCGCTTCATCGTTAATATTTTTTATTCCCAAGTAGCATGCCAATATTGACATCTCATAGTCTAGTTTATAAGTATAAATATCGTTCTTTAAAAATAGAAAGTTGTCTTTATCTGTTGCCATTTTTAAAGACTCTTTTGCCATTTTATAAAACCCGTGAGCAACTTTACATTTGTTTAAAATGCGATAATGTTGTATAATTTCATACAAGTTTTCAACGCGTCTAGGCAACAAATTGTATCCATCTAACCAAGTGGCAATAGCTTGTTCTATTTTGCCCAAATTTTTATAACACAGTCCCAATCTATAATAACTATACCAAACCTCTTGTTCCCAACCACCTATTTCAATGCGTCGTTTATATATTGGGATCGCATCTTCACATTTGCCATTGTCAAAATAAGTGTTTGCTAGGTAAAAATGATATCTGTCGCTATCTGGATTTTCTTCAATCCCTCCCTTTAATAACCTAATATCTCTTTCAAATTTATCTGATTTTGATCCACCGTCTCCAATATCTCGAATGAATAATACATTTTTATCAATATTAGACGATCTATTATTATTGGGTGTGGATATATATTCATGAGTTACACCAATGTAAAAATAACCTCCACTATTTCTTACAATTCGAGTATTGTGGTAATAAAATTCTTCTGTTCCTTGTAATATCAAAAAAGAATCATATTCGCGAAGCATAGATTTTTTAAATTCTGGTTTAATTTCTAACACCATGTCGGCATCTAAAAATAACACATAATCAGACATACCAATGCAACTCTGCAAGGCGTAATTTCGATTGTGTGCAAAATTTATAAATTTCTCCTCTACAATTTTTCCAGGTATATTTCTTTTTTTAAAATACTCCGTGATTAGCTCTACAGTATTATCAGTAGATCCTGTGTCGCAGATGCAATAACAGTCGATTATAGATTCGACCGATTCTAATAGTCTGACAATGATCTTGCTTTCATTTTTAACAATCATATTCAAGCAAATTGTGGGCTCGGACTCTTCTTCCGTTATTGTTAACTTCATCGATCAATATTCATACTAATAATAATATTTTTAAGTATTAAAAAATAAATAATATATATTTCTTTTTATAATATTTATTATTTATTTTTTATCGAAACTGCAATAAACAAAAAATTGATTAGTGTTTTCTTCTATATTTCATTGGAACCGAACCACTAATAAGTTAAAATGGAAACTAGTCAAATTATACCTTACGATGCAATTTTGCGCACCATCGCGGTTATGCGGGAATATAAAGACTTGCCAAAAAAATGTAAATTAGTTATAATTAACACTAAAAAAATAAATAACAGTTGGAAAAAGACAAAAGACTATATTGGCAAATTTGATGCTATAAAATATTGTAGCGCCAAACAAAAATTTTTGAATTCAAAAAAAGATATAACAGAATTGCGAGTTTCTGTTCCTCCATACATTTATACAGACGATGGCGGCAACATAGATTTTTGCAATGGTCGCAATAGGTTTGCCAATTTGCGAGACGCCGGCGTTAAAGAAATGCCATTTGTTATGGAAACGAGAGATTATAAAAGATTTATATTAAATTTATAATAAATTTATAATAAATTACGATTATTTACAAGGTACCTCCACCCGGTGATTCTAGCGCGCGCAATTTGTTTTAAAGCAAAATCTTGTTGCAATGCGTAATCAGTTAATAAAAGACCATCTTCTTTGTGCTTGAAAACTCGGGTCTCAAATAACTTGCTCGCATCTTCAAACGCTTCATTAACATTGCCGTTTTGTTGGCGCATATTATAAATCATACATCTATCAAAATCGTAAGCTGATAACAAGTCAGCTTCTCTAACAATATGATACGCTGTTTGGAACTCGTACAAGTAAGGAAATCCCTTCTTTTTAACAGTTGAATATGACATTGTGCTAATAATATTTTTCACAACATTAATTTCTTGAGGCAACACTTTGTGAGTGTCTTCCAAAAAATCAGAAATCTCTTTAATGCCATTATCTTGATTTACATACTTTTTATCGCACATGTCATGAAGAATGGAAGAAACATAAATAATTTTTTCATGAGACTGGATAAAAGGTAGTTTTTGAACTTCATCATTGTAAATATTATGAGCAAAGTGAAGAACATTCATACTATGAGTCAATCCGTGAGATTCATCAATGTCGTATTTTTTTGTCATAACCAACACAAAATGAAACAGTTTTGACAAAAGAGAAGAAGAAGACATAATTTAACAAGGCGTTTTATATTTATATTATAATTTATAATTTCTATTGTTTTTACTTCTATGGTTTTTTTGTGGTTGTAATATAAATGGCCGAAACTAGATTTAACAGTGATCCTTGCAGAATATCAAAAAAGTTGCAACAAATGACAGACCAAGGAAGATATATTATGAATATGCCTGGAAACGGCGAGCATCCTGCATATATGGCGGATCCTCAAATAATAATACAAAAATGGGGAGCAAACTTGAGAACAAATTCGATTAATTTGGAAAGTGAATTACTAGGAGTAAACAGGCCATTAAGTAAAGATTGTTTAGGAAAAGACGAATATCAACGATTTGATTTTAAATCGATCGCTATACAATACCCCGTTTGTTCTAGTTTAACAACCGAACAGTCGCGCACTATAATGCCGGCCTGGACAGCTCGCGACTTGGAGCAAGTTGATTGGTATTATCCTCCACTGAATCCCCAGGAAAATACATGTAAACCATTTCAAAATAATTTGAGCACACGACTTTTAGAAAGAGACTATTTTGTAGCCAAAGTACCGTGCAATTTATCCAACAATTATACGCCACTGCCAACCAATGTTGTAAGAGGTGGTTATGTGGGAGGACCAAACACATGCGCACAAACGGCGTCGTGTTCAAATATTTAAACCTTTTAATTAATTTTGAATATATATAAAGTGTTATTGTAAAAAATATAATACTTTATATATATATTACTAATGGAAATTGCCATACCAATGTTAGCGTTAGGAGGAATGTATGTAATAGCAAATCAACCCCCATCAAATAGTATTTCAGCTCAAAAAGCGAGGTTAGAAAAAGGATTAAAAACAATTCAACAAGAAGAATTTACAAATATGGGGGGTCGCAAAGTTCTACCAAATACCATGACACCCCCTCAAAATTATCCCGTTACAAATTTAAATGAGTTAGTTGACACAGTGCAAAGATATGAAAATCCAAATTCTGCAACTGATAAATATTTTGATCAAAACTACTATGAACGAAGGGAGAATGCTGGTAAAAAAGTGGGAAATAATATTCAAGAGATTTATTCTCTTACAGGGAATTATTTAGACAGCAAAGAATTTAAGCACAACAATATGGTTCCTTTTAATGGTGGAAAAATTAAAGGACAACTTTATGGTGTAAATATGGCCGAAACAATGTTGGATAATATGGTTGGCAGTGGTTCTCAAGTGATTAAGAAAATCGAACAAGCGCCTTTATTCAAGCCGCAAGAAAATATGCAATGGGCAAATGGAACGCCCAATATGAGCGATTTTTTTCAATCACGCGTGAATCCTGGCATGAAGAATAGTAATGTAAAACCGTTTGATTCCGAGTATGTTGGTCCCGGTTTAGACAAGGGTTATACATCTAACGGAAGCAATGGTTACAACTCTGGTATGGAAGCACGCGATTCGTGGTTACCAAAAACTGTCGACGAATTGCGCGTCGCCACAAACCCAAAATTGGAGTATTCCCTAGAGAACCATCAAGGGCCTTCTTATGCAAAAGTGCAAAATGTGGGAATTCTTGGAAAAGTGGAAAAATACCACCCTGATACTTTTTTTATTAATAGCCAAGACCGATGGTTAACTACCACTGGACAAGAGAAGGGACAGGCGCTGCGCCCCATTCAAGAAGTGCACGCTACAACGCGCAATACAACTGGTTGTTCTTATAGCGGCGTAGCTGGCGGTGAGAAAAATGCGAGTTATGTCCCTGCTGCATATACGGCACCAAAAAGAGTCGAATTAGATGCGAACGATGTGCCTGCATCAGCGGCCGCCGGACGAGGACCCAGTCAAGATGGCGAGGCTTTTATTCGAAGTCATACGGCGTATGAGAATAATCGTTCGACTAGTCGACAAGTCGATACTTATCGCAGCTCTTTTAGAGGTGCAATTGAAGCAGTTATTGCGCCACTTATGGATGCTTTTAGACCGACGCGAAAAGAAGAATATGGGCCCAATATTCGCATTTATGGTGATGCTGGTTCAAATGTAAAACAAAACTATGTTCTTAATCCCGGCGATGCGCCGGCCACCACTATTAAGGAAACGACTTTGTATAGTCCCGATTCTTACATTGGAAACCAGGCGAGCGTTGGATATGTTCTCCATAACCAGCAAGCGGTGGCCAACCAGCGCGACACAACGACATGCGGATATGTAGGAACTGTGGGTGGAAATGGAGCAGCGCGCCAAGGCGAGGTTATTGTGGATGCGGCTTACAGGCAAACTAACAATGATAAGTTGGAGGCAACTCAACTCAGTTACACTCCTCAAGGAAACACGCAGATTTATAATCAGCAAATGAATGTAAACATTGCGCGCATCGACTCGGATAGAGACAATCCGCGAATGTGGGTGCCTAATGCATCGACGATCTCGCAAATGCCCGCCGGAAAGGCGCAAATAGGACAGATTCGAGGAAAACAGCAATACGACGAGAACAAGATAGGGTGCGAAAGAATTCAACCAGACCTGCTCTCGGCGTTTAAATCTAACCCATACACTCAATCGCTGCACTCCTGGGTTAACTATTAAAACATTTTGTAGAAACAAGATATATAAAACTCATTTAAAACTTTGACAACATATTATAATAAATGTTGTCAAATTCATATCCCAAATGCATTCATAGTTTAAATAAGTGGTTGCAGAAATGTGGAAAAAGACAAGAATTATACAACAGAATTAATCCGCAGCTATTTGATGTAACATTGAGGGATGGATTGCAGACGGTATCAAAAGAAATGGAACACCTATGGACAACAGAGGAAAAAAAAATAATGTATTATCGCATAAAATTTAATCATCATCCAAAGAACATAGAAATTGGATCTCTAGCAAGTCAAAAACTGTTTCCAATATTTGCAGATTCTTTAGAATTGCATAAATCAATTAAAGAAGATTTTACTCCAACGCCGAAAAACTCTAGGGAAGAAAACAAAATTGGTATGTTTTTATTAGCACCCACTTTAAATGCATTGAAAAAGGCATTAGATGGTAATGTAGACAAATTTTCTTTGATTACATCAGTTTCAAACGCTTTTCAAAAGAAGAACATAAATAAGACCCTGTTAGAAACAAAGAAGGAGCTGCAATTAATATGTGACGAATTGCAAAAAGATGAAAAAGATGAAAAAGATAGTAACAAAAAACACAAACATAAAGTCAAACTATATATTTCCTGCATAAACGACTGTCCGTTGACTGGTCAAATAGATAATGATTATATAGTTCGTGAAATACTCCTCTATGAAAAAAATCAAACAATTGGGGAGCTGTGTTTGTCTGATACATGCGGTACATTAAAATTCGAAGATTTTGAATATATATTAGACAACTGTTTGTATTTTGGTCTACCTGCAAAAAAGTTGTCATTGCATCTGCACTGCAATGCGAAAGATTTGGAGAATACAAAACAGATAATACATTACGCGTTTGATAAAAATATAAACAAGTTTGATGTTTCGATGATTGAAGGCGGTGGTTGTTCTATGACAATAAGCGACGAAAAATGCAACAATAATTTATCATATGAACTTTTTTATAGGTTTCTGGTTGATTATATTGCAAAGAAAATCGAAATATAAAAACAATTCGGTTAAATTCAATATAAAAATACGCGGTCTATTATAATAACTACTTTCTAAAAAAATGGTATTGCAAATTCATACAAATATAATGGCAAAACTAAAATACTTTTATCAGGTTCATAAAATTCCAAATATCATTTTTCACGGTTCTTCTGGATGCGGAAAGAGAACTATTGTTAATGATTTTATAAATATTATATACAATAATGATAAGGAAAAAATAAAATCATATGTAATGTATGTTAATTGCGCTCACGGGAAAGGAATAAAGTTTATTCGCGAAGAGTTGAAATTTTTTGCAAAGACACACATCCATTCCAACGGTGGCGACATTTTCAAAAGCATAGTGTTGCTGAATGCAGACAAATTAACAATAGATGCGCAGTCTGCGCTGCGTAGATGCATTGAACTTTTTAGTCACACTACACGGTTTTTTATTATTGTTGAAGACAAGTACAAGTTATTGAAGCCAATATTGTCGCGTTTTTGCGAAATATATATACCCGAGCCATCACACAATGGTGCAAATATAAATCTATATAAATATAATTTGAATGAAACTTTTAAATTGAAGACAATAAAAACGCAGAGGATGGATTGGTTAAAAAAGGAACTACAAAAAATAATGATGGAGCAAAAAAAAATTTTAAAAACAGACGCCAGTCCAGAATTTTTAATAAATTTATCCGAGAAGTTCTACGAGAAGGGTTATAGTGGTCTAGATATAATTTATTTATTAGAAAATCAACCAGCGCAATTTTTGGATTTGACTGATGAAAAAAAATATGAACTTTTGTTTGCATTTAATAAAGTAAAAAAAGAGTTTAGAAATGACAAATTATTATTAATGTTTATTTTAAATTTTTTGTTTATGAGTTTAGATTTTACTTTAGAAAATATTACCTTTATGTAAAATGGACGATTTTAATGTGTCAAGTTTGCACGAATCAAAAAATGAATGGGGTTCAAGATTGCTTACTATATTAACGCCGTTGGTCGCAGAAGGATTAAAGTCTATTTTTGATGAAGCAATTCATTTATGCAAGTCCAACAACGAAATGGACAAGTATTTAATGACATTTCAAAATTTTATTAGTCGAATTCCAAAGTGGAATCCAAGTATTATTGAGAACGAGAAAACTCGAATTATAGATAAGAGTGGTTGCGGTTATTTAGAAGATTTAGTAACTTGTGTTCACATTATTCAATTAAAGTTGTTAACAGCCATTCGAGTGGGACAGAAGCAGAAGAAGATTGATATTACAATTCCAAAGTTGGACGATTTTATTCACAAAATTTACATCAATGTTGCGCGAAAGATATATAAAAATGTCTATTTATTTGAAATCAATATTCCGCCGCTCCAAACCCAAAAACACAATCGTGAACTAGAAATAATTATTCAAGAATGTATATTGAATACGCTGCGAGAAAGCATTCCAGTTGAATCAATATTGCGCGCGTACATGGATGAGACGGTGGAAGAGGATGTTGTAGAGGAAATAAAAGAAGAAGTCATTGAAAAGCCTAAAGATGATGACGCTAAAAAAGAAGCGGAAAAACCACACATTATTACAGAGGGGGCTACAAAAGAAGAGGAACCGGTTATTCCAGTTGTTCGAACTTTAGAGTCAGAAGGAGTGGAAGCAATAAGATCGGTTGAAACCGAAATTCCAGAATTTCCCGATTTGACTGAAGATGCAAGCAAATTATCATTTAGTGATGTGGATAATGTGAGAGAAGCCGACAATAGTGAAACGAATGTTGTTGCTCCAAAGACAATGGAAAGACTCGATGAAATAAGCGAGTTTAGAAACGCGCAAAGAAAATCACAATATGACTCTGACGATGATGAGAATAATGTGAGATTACAAATTCAAGATCAATCGGTAAATTTGGATAATTTTGATGTTCATGTGTTAGATCAACCAGAAATGAACTTGCACGAAGACTTCTTGATGAATGATATTGAAATTTTAACTTAACTGTAAGATTAATATTAATAGTATTACACCGACCGGAAAGAAAAATGAGACAAAATCTATTAAAAAAATAAAAAAATACTCAAATCTTGTGCAAAGTTAAATATCCAAATGTGTATATTTAGACATTTTTTATATTTAACTATAATAATATAATATAATAATATAAATGTCAACAACAACCTGGGTTTCTCCTATAAATGCGGCGTACGGTTTAGCGACAGATGGTACATACATATATGTTTCAAATAGTCAAGATAATGGTGGGGGATATGGTTTATGCATTAATAGTTATAAAATATCAGATAAAACTACTAGTACTTTTCTTTTAGCTGGAGGAAATAATTCTGTAGGGCCATTAACAATTGGTAGTGGCTACTTATATGCATCTTATGCTGATCAAAATCAACCATTTGTCGCTACAATAAATTCTCCAACAATGTCATTAGCTGTTATTACTTATGGTTTTAACTCATATCAAGATGAAAGTGACCAAAATGTAATTCCAACCACATCTGCAATTGTTATAGCCGGTAATTATTTGTATGCTTCATTCTACGAAGGATTTTTAGGAAGATGTGCATTATCAAGCATATCGAGCGGCGACGCTTATTATAACGATCCTGATTTTGGTTCAACCAACAACAACTATTATGGAATATCTGGATACAATAACTTGAACAATACATTAACATTAACAAGTGGTGACATACCAAAAGCATTAGCTACAGACGATACCTATTTGTATGTAGGGTGTCCTGGAAAAATTGTAAGAATGACACTATCAACAGCAGGTAGTAGTAACAACGCGGCAAATTGGTTATCTGGATTTTCTGGCATAACCGGACTAACTGTTTCAAGCGATAAAGCATACTTATATGTATTATCAAGTTCTGCTTCTACAATTACACAAGTTCAGTTGTCTGACGGTTCAACGATATCTACATATAGTTTGGGCGCAAGTTACGCAAACCGTTTACTTAACGGAATAGTGTCAAACGAAAGTTACTTATACGCTGCTTATTATGGAACCACTGGTGATTCAAATAACGGCAGTATTCTACGTTATGGATCTGATGGACCATCATCAGTTCCTTGCTTTGGAGAAAACACAAAAATACTTTGTTACAACAGCGAAAAATCAGAGGAAGAATATGTTTTCATTCAATATATTCGTCCGGGAACTTTGGTGAAAACCGTAATGAATGGTTATGTACGAGTAGATATGATAGGTAAAACAACCATCCATAGTTACGCAAACGACGATAGAATTAAAAATCGTCTGTATAAATGCACAAAAGAGAAATATCCAGAAATAGTCGGAGAAGATTTAATTTTAACCGGATGGCATTCTATTCTAGTAGATTATCTGAATGATGAACAAAGAGAAAAAACAATCCAAGAAATAAAACATTTTTATATTACAGACAACAAATATCGTCTATTTACCTTTTTAGACCCTCGCGCAGAACCATACCAAGTTGAAGGCGAACTACCTATTTACCATATTGCATTAGAGAATAACGATTATTATATGAACTACGGCGTTTATGCAAATGGGTTATTAGTAGAAAGTTGCAGCAAACGATATTTGAAAGAACTATCCGGAATGACTCTTATTGAATAAATGCTCGGCGTGAAACTTTCTCTCTTTGTTTTACACCTTTTTTCATTTCAAATGCCGATTTTTATATATTTTTTGTTGAAAATATATAAAATATCATGTAGGATTACAAATATTTTAGAAAAAAATACAAAAGAATATTTAACAAACTACTTGAAACATAGTTATAAAATATACAAATCATAAATGCGTTTTGTCTAATTTTTCTTTCCGGTCGGTGTAATAAATATTATCAATTATTGTCTTATTTTTTATTAGATAGCTTATTGCGTAAAATAAAAAATAAGAATTTAATGGTGTAAAATAAATGCAGAATATTTTTGTAATAGCTGGAATAATTTCAGTAATTTTTTTTATAGTCAAGTTTATTGAAATGCGTTTTGTAGACAAAGAAAGTAAACCTCTAAAGTTTTTAATACGCGATTCTCTATTGGTTTATTTTAGCGTAATTGCAGGCAACTTTATTATTGAGCAATTAAAACCCGTAATACAGGAGGGTGGAGAATCTGGAGTAACAAATCCGGCGGTGTTTACAGATAATCCTGGATTTTAATTAACTATATAACTATATAACAATCCTCATCATATACCTCATAAAATGACACTAGCTGTCTTCTTTCGAATGGTTGAAATAGTTCTTTAATCCATTCATTTTTTTCTGCGTTAAAATATACAAAAGACCAAGTGAAGTTTGAAATTAATTTTGCTTGCATGCCGCGTTCTTTATTTAAATATGTAATAGAATAGTAATCTACGCAAGGCTTTTCTTCATTCCACAGACGCGTTTCTCTTTTAACTTCTGGTTCTTTGAAAAAGGGAAAGTATGTATTATTAATTGATACATAGGCGCGATGAAACATTGGTTCCCAATAGTCGCCCAAAAATGAATCTTCGCAAGAATTTTTTTCAATGAAAGCGCAATCGTAGCCCCCATTCTCATTTTCAAAATAAAAATATGTGTATTTTTTTATGTCATAGTCTTCGTCTTCTTCTTCTTCTTCTTCTTCTTCTTCTTCTTCTTCTTCTTCTTCTTCTTCTGCTTCGTCTTCTTTGTCTTTGCATTGGTAATCATGCTCATAATAAAATTTTTTTTCAGGAAACTCATACTTTATAGCCCAACGCAGTTTTTTAATAAAATTGTCAGATTCTTTGCCAGATTCTTTATGAATACAAAGTAAAGGATCAATACATTTTTCACATGCTTTTTCTGTTAGCAAATGTATAATTTCTGGCGGATTATTACTTTTATATTTAATGCAGGCATTCAAGGCCACAAAGCTTCTTTGATAACACTTGCGAAAAAACCAACGCATTTCATATACTCCAGAAAATTTATTCCATTTGAATTGAAAATACTTGTTATCCTTGTTTGAAGCGCATGCTTTTTTTACAAGTCTGTTAACAACATTCATGGGAAGAGTAGGAGCAAACATTTTGTTTAAAGTTCTATTACTTTTAGTATAGTTTTTAAATTAAAATTTTTATTTAATTTTTAATTTAAAGAAAGTTTTTTAGATTTTTGTTATATTAACGCCCAGTCCAAATTTTAACAAGAGGTTTTTTGGATTTTTTCTTTTGCACAATTTGACTCCAATATTCATTCCATGTATAACCCCACGAACAATAAGCGTTTATGCTTCCCAACAATGATTTATATCTAGAAAGATCTTTATATTCTATATAAAAAATTGCGCCAATTATTCTCTCTAAACAACATCTATCTGTCCGGGTTTTTACAACTTGCAGTAAATTGAAGAGATTATATTTTTTTTGCACTGTTGCCAAAAAATTATAGTTTATATAACTTTGAACTCCAAAACAACCAAACCAATCATTAGTGTTAACGCTAGTAAATGATAGAATTTCATATTTATCACTTTTTATAATTTTTTTTTGAAGCTGAAAGTTGTTTCTTAAAAATTGCAGCAATCTTAAAGTATTTGGAATATTTTCGGTTTTTACTTCAGAAAAATGCCACAGTGGGAGAACTGGAAGAAGAATTTTCGAAAAATTTACTTTTCTTTGGAAAAAAACACTATCATGGATAATTACCGCATTGTCAAAATAATGATGTTTGTGAAAATAATAATAAGGCAACAATTCTCCTCTTCCAGGAAATTCAGATTCAATATATTCTACATTTTGATATTCAAAATACGATTTTAAAAAATCTTTGTTGCTATTGTCATCTATTACAATAATTTTATATTTTTCTGGAGAATAAAAACGCCGTATGCATTGAATGCAATGGTTCCAATAATGATTTGTTATTTCTGAATTAACATGACGAGTAATTATAAAGCCATATGACATTTTATTACTAATAAATAGAATGTTTATTTTATTTTTCTTGTTTAATCGCTAAATTTGGCATTTCATCAATATTAATAATTTTTTCGATGCTTGTTTTAGGTATATCTTTCTTTGCAACTTGAAACATCTTAAATTCTTTTCTTTCTAATTGCGCTTGAGGCGTGTGGTTGTGAACGCAACGAGCAATCATTTTATATAATTTAAAATCGGGGTACCTTTCCATTCCATTATTCTTATACAAAATATTAATGCCATTATCATCTAAACACCATTCATAAATTAGACGCGCAACAGGAGTACACTCGGTCAAATCAGCTATCTCGTCCAAATCTTCAATAACATAATCAAAAATGGAACATGCCAACCTGGACAAATCAAAACTATAATTCGGTTCCAATCGCGGTTTCTTATCGTTAAAATAAGGTTCCGTGTTATATTGTGTAGCAGCGTCCGCGCCTGGTTGAAAACTATCGCTGCAAAAAAGCTTTCCATCATATTTGTAAATGCTTCTTCCAAAATCAATAATTTTAAAAATTCTTCCAAAGGTTGGAACTCTATAATATTTTTTATTAAAAAAGTAATAAAGATATTTTTTGTCAGTTTCGACATACATTACATTGTTCGTGTGTAAATCGTTGTGAGTAAAAGAAAAGCATTTTTGATAAGTAATTAAAATCATAATTATTTGCATAAAAGCGGAAAACCACTTTTCTTGCGACAATTCTTCATTAATTATTAAATCATCAAATGTATTTTTGCAGTTCTCCATGCAAATTATGTTTACTGGGAATCTGGGTATAACAACTTCGACGCTCTGTTCTTCACAGTCACTGCTAGAACCAGTTGACTCCCAAGTAGATGATTCGCTTTCTTGAGATTCATCGGTGGAATTAGAATCGTCGCATTTCGAACAATTTTCGTCTGATGTGTGGGATGTTCTCGAAGAACAGGTAGAACCCGATTTTATTGTGGTAGTTTTGTGATCTGTTAATTCTTTCGAATCGGTTACATCCACCAATTCTTTCAAATTCTCTTCTGTCAAGGTTTGAATTGTTTGAATTGTTTGACTTTCTTGTTCCCCACCATATAAATTCGTATTAAAGAGGTCTTCGTATAAATTGTCGTCAATGGATTGAATAGAAATCATCGATTTGCTAGAAAAATTGTGATCAATCTTAATGGGTGCAAGAACATTGGGTTTTTCATTATCATTTAAAATAAAGCTGTAATCCTCGACATCAAAAGCAACATTTTTGTTTTTATTAAAAAAGTCAGACTGAGTCAAATATTCAATGTCATCAATTACATTTAATGTGTACTTGTGCTTGATTCCCAAAAAAGACCCATAGAAGTCTACACCATTTACAAAACGATAATTATGAATTAATTTGCTTGATAAATATGAAAAAAAAGAATCAACATAAGATGCATTATTTTCATCGAGCAATTTGGGATGCACAGATGAAATTGGGCTATTCATTTTAGGCAAAGTGTATAATGCTTCATCGTGGATATTGTATTTTCCAATTAAGAATTTAAAGGGGTCAACGAGTGGCGCAAACTTGAAGAATACTTCTTTTTCTAAAATTTTGTCATTGTCTACACTTTTAACAAGGCAATTGTAAAGATTATTGTTGTCTTCTAATGAATTTTTAATATCAAAAATATAAAACTTATTATTCAAATTAATAGCATTAAAATTGTTGGGTGTTAAAGAAAAAAATTTATTAAAAATGGGGCTGTAGTTTTGCAGTGACGAGAAAGATAATTCTTTCTTTTCTTGAAAGCTTTTGAATAGTTCACTATTCTTTCGCTTTTCATAGTTAATTGTATCGGTAGTAGTTGTCATTAGCTAAATAATATATAAATTATATTAAAATTTAACTCATAAAGAAATTGCGCATTCATTTAGAAAAAATGCGCGACTTTTCTAAATGAAATGGTTAGAAATATGCAATATGTGTGAAATGTGTAAGTTTTTGATAATTATTTTATTGTTATTATCTAAATTAACATATGACTCTAGAATTGAAAAAATTTGATATGAAAACCATCAGTTTCAAGCCTAATGAGTCAAAAGGGCCCGTCGTTGTATTAATTGGTCGCCGTGACACCGGCAAATCTTTTCTTGTGAGAGATCTTCTCTTTTATCATCAGGACATTCCTATTGGCGTTGTTGTTGCTGGCACAGAAGAAGGAAACGGATTCTATGGTAAAATGGTACCCAAATTGTTTATTCACAACGAGTACAACACTGCCATCGTGGAGAATATTTTAAAGCGGCAAAAATCGGTTTTAAAACAGATTAAAAAGGAAATGGAAACTTTTAAACGCAGTACAATCGATCCACGCGCATTTGTAATTCTTGATGATTGTTTGTATGATGGTACATGGACTCGCGATAAAATGATGCGACTCCTCTTTATGAACGGTGAATGTTTGCCGTAGTTATTCCAAAAGAATAGCTAGTGAATGTGTTTAGGAATATTAAAATGCATTTGCGACACGCCCAAATTGCGGAGACATCTTGATTTAGAACTTGTAAAGTTCTTTAAAGGTTTATACTACTAAATTATAATAGAAATATTATAGTGGCTTATGCTAATCACATAAGGTATAGTAATAAGGTGTAAAATAGAGACAACCCGCAGCTAGTCATCTAAGTCCGTTATGATAAGGATATGATGGCAGTTCAACGACTAAATGCCCGTGGGCCGGAGACAATTAATCACTGTCGATGAAGGCTTAAAATATAGTCTAATCCCATCTGAGAAGATGCTGTGCCCATTTAAAAAGCACGGATTCGATGAAATTAGGAATAAATGCCTAATAGAGAATGGTATCCAATGAGACATTGGAAAATAATGCTTATCATTACAATGCAATATCCGCTCGGTATACCACCAACTTTAAGAACAAACATAGATTATGTTTTTATTTTGAGAGAACCATATATTGCCAATAGAAAACGCATTTATGAGAATTATGCAGGAATGTTTCCAACTTTTGAGTCCTTTTGTCAAGTGATGGACCAGTGCACGGAAAATTATGAATGTTTGGTAATAAACAACAATGCCAAATCAAACAAATTGCACGAACAAGTCTTCTGGTATAAGGCCGATTCGCACAATGATTTCAAATTAGGATCCAAAGAGTTTTGGGAACTCAGCAAAGATATTAACTCGGATGAAGAAGACGAAAAATATGACCCAAATAATGTCAAGAAACGCGGTCAAGGACCAAAGATTAGTGTGAAAAAAACAAAATGGTGAACCGGGTCAAAATAAATCTCACTTCTTTTCGTAATACTTCCCCCCTTTTCCACACAGCTTTTCGTTCAAACGACAATAAATTGCAAACTTGTTGTCATAATCTTCTTCATCATCAATAAAATACTTGTAGACAAATTTGCTGCATTTTCCGTAATAATCACCTATGGGTAACTCGCCCTCTTTCATAGCTTGTGGCATAAAATGTATACAATTTTTGCACATTTTTTCATTAGCGTTCAAAAGACTATTACCAATCATTTGTTTTATCAATCCATTTGCAAAAGAAAACAATGTAAACATAAGTAACCAGCGCATCTTACTTATATTTAGTGCTTTTTTTTAAGTTGTTTTGAAATAAAAATGCGTTAGATTTTACGCAAGATAAATTTATATTTGATTATAACATGAAGACAAAAACACGGAAAATTAAAAGAAATAATAAAAAAAATAATAAAAAAGGCCAAACGAAGAAACAATTTTTTTTCAATCCGAAGAATCCAGATAAATCATTCGATGTGTATATAGACAAAAATCCAAAAGATACAATACATATTAAATACAGAACAGTGCAAGATGTTAAAACTACAATTCATAAACTCGAAAAACTGTATAAAAGCAAAAAATACACACACAAACGCATATGGCAAGTAGCGATGATTATGAAAGTTCGTCTAGAGGTATTAAAAAACAAGAAACCTAAAGAATATGAAATATCAAAAAAATATTTTGAATTTTTAGGAAAGAGAACGGGAATGGATGAGAAGGAGCGATACCATAGTGCATTTAAATATTAATTTGATGTTGATGAAGATTGCATAAAATGCCAATGTTCGATTCGAGCATACACATCTCTTAGTCGCGGGTTGTTATTAAAAGTGTCCGGTTTGAATCCATCTGTTTCATAACCGCACAAGATGTTCTGCAGTTTAACATGCGGAATGAACTGTTTTGCAACCTTGTAAAAATTGTGTCGAGAGAATTCTCCAATTCCCTTGTCATTAAGTTTTCGCCAATTGCATGCAGCCACCGGATTATTAGTTAATATAAAAACCTCTACTCCTTTTTCGTGCAAGAAATTAAACATTTTTTGGAAATCCTCCAACCGTTCTTTTGTTCCAGCATAATACAAGGCAATTTCTTTATAAGTAATGCCTTTTTTAAACATTTCAAGGGTGGTATATTTGGTGGGGGGAAAGACAACGCCTTCAACTGCAGAAATAGTGCCATCCCAATCAAAAATAGCAATTTTTGTTTTTATTTTTGGATCTAAAACCCATTTTATCAAGTTTCTTGCATCATCTCTCGAGAAACCAATATTGGTTCCTATTTCTTTATTGTTAATAGATTGTAAATACTTGGCAAATTTATTATCAGGATACAATTTCAAAAATTGCTGAGTATACAGCGCAGCATTTTTGTTTCCATCCATAACTTCTTGATTGGGTTTACTTGATACTAAAATAGCTTCAACATATTTTTTTGTTTTTTTAAACTGTTTTATCATTTCATCAAAGTTGTCATAAAAACGAATTGCACAACATAATTCTTTTTCTTGATAATTAGGAGTTGCAGGCAACAATTTTTGAGTTACATGCTTTTGAGTTTTAACAAATTTCCTATTGACCCTTTTATTTGTATGTTTCATTTTTTTATCAGTTGCGCGCGTTTTTACCATATATATAATTTATTATTTTATTTTCTTTATTTGAATTATACACCTTTTAACATTTCAAATGCCGACCACAAAGGGTCGGCATCTTTGAATGTTATTAGGTAACTGTTACTTTTCACCGATAAATCACCTTTATATAAATGATAATTCTGCCTAAATGGCAGAATTATCATATATGATCGGCGTTTGAAAGGTGAAAAGGTGTAAAAAATTATATTTTTATATTTTGTGGGTTTACACATCCTTCTTTAATGCAAAAGGTCCACTCACCAATTCGCTTTGACCATAATCCGTCTTTCCAACTACAATATTTTCTCCCTCGAAAAGCTCCGCGCGAATGTCCGCGGCAGAAATAGTATCGGGATCCTTTTCTCTTAGCACCGTTTCTTGCGTATTTGCGTTATTAACACCAATCAAATTTCCATCTGCGTCAACGCTTTGAGTTAAAACGGCACCAGTCTTTTCAGCAATCTTGATATTCTCATCAATAGCCTTCTTCTTCGACTCTTTGACGCGTTGCTCAAAAGCGGACTTGGCAAAAGACTCATTCTTGGTCTTCTCATGCATCAATTGGTTCAACTCGTCCTCCATATATTCAACGCGTCCCGTCTTGTAGGCCTCTGGATCCCAGGGCATCCACAAACCAACGGGACCAACAAACACATCGTGATTAGGGTCCAACTCTCGCAACATCTTGCAGCGCAATTCTGCCTCTTCAAGCGTGGGATACACACCGCGAACTTTTAATCCTCGTGTGGAAGTCTGGAAGTTAAACTTGACATTGAAGGAATTCTCCAATTCTTCCTCGTTCTGGTCCAAGAAGGACTTGTAGTCATCTTCCATGCTAGAATTAATCAGATTGTCATGTTCCTCCTTAACAAACTCCTGAAAATCTTTGGTGATGTCGTCAAAAGTAAGCTTGTATTTGTAACTCAAAAAGTTGAGGAATTGAACAAATTTTTCCATACTCTTGTTGAAATCCCACTTCTTTAGGAACTCTTGAAAAAAGAAGACTTCCTTTTGCTTTAAAATCTTGTCGGGGGAAACAAAAGAAATGCAAACAAACTTTTGTCCAGCAATAGGCTTATCTTCTTCGAGTAAATCAACATATTTAGAATTTACTGATCCATCGGCATTCAATTGTTTTTCATAAGACGCGCTCGTTTCTTTAGGATGATCCATTTTATAATAGTTTACAACTATTTAATTTTAAGTTTTTTATCGCATAATATATTTTTTTCTTATTATTTATTATAAGCATGTTTGATATTTCTGAGCTTGTTAAGAGAGTTATCAAGTACCTTGTTGAGGGTCTTATGGTCGCCATCGCCGCTTACGCTATTCCTAAACGCTCCTTGAACTTGGAGGAGATTGCATTGATCGCTTTGACTGCCGCCGCCACCTTTAGCATCTTGGACACGTATGTTCCTAGCATTGGTGTTACGGCTCGCTCTGGTGCTGGATTTGGCATTGGTGCAAATCTCGTCGGTTTTCCGGGGGGACTTTAAGCCAAACTAGTCAAATAATATAATATAATACAACAATTGAATAATTGTATTATATTATTATATAATGGCACGAACAATGAAGAGAAACTCGCGTAAAAGCAAAAAATTAGGTAAACGCGCTAGTAAGAAAAGGGTTTATACAAAAAAGAGGTTCACAAGTTTACGAAAGACGGCTGCAAAGCGTCGCCGTCAAAGTTCCAGAAAGATGCGCGGTGGTGCTGACCCTTTTAATGCAGATGAAAGTGGCATTTTTGGCGAAGATGATACTGATACCAATATGTCTGGTATTTCTGGTATTTCTGGTATGTCCGTTGATTTATCAGAAGACGGAGAAACCGATTTAGATGTAGAAACTACCGGTTCAACAAACTCATATTCTAATGTCATGGGATTTCCCGAAAATTCTTCTAATATTTCTTCAATTTCCAATAACACTTCCGCTGGACCAATGAACGTGGGAGATCTCAATTTAAGCGAAGACGAAAATGAAGATACTGGGAATACAAGCCTTGATAATGATAACGCTTCTTTTGGCGGAAACAAAAGAAGAAAAATAAGCAAAAGAAATAAGAAGTAAGAGAACAAAGAAGCAAAAGAAGCAAAATCATCTTTTAAAATAATTAATAGTCTTTATAAGACCCGTCACCAAATCAACCTTGGGCGACCATAAAAGTATTTTTTTTGCTCTAGTAATATCCGGTTTTCTATTAGTAGGATCATCCGCTGGAAGATCTTTATACACAATATTCGATTTTGACCTTGTTAATTTTATTATTATAATAGCTAATTCTTTTACTGTAACTTCATGTGGATTGCCTATATTTATTGGATATTTATAATCGGTGTTCATTAATTTTATTAAACCGTCTAGTTGATCTTCAATGTAGCAGAAACTTCTTGTTTGATCTCCAGAACCGTATAAAGTAACCTCCTCATTATTTATTGCTTGATTTATTAAATTAGAAACGACCCTTCCATCATTTTTGTCCATTTTAGGTCCATAAGTATTAAATATTCTCGCAATTCTAATGTCCACTCCATATTTATTATGATAATCCATCATTAATGTTTCCGCTATTCTTTTTCCTTCGTCATAACAGCTCCGGATGCCAATTGTATTAACATTTCCTCTATAACTTTCAGGTTGAGGAGATATTTCGGGTTCACCGTAGACCTCTGATGTTGACGACTGCAAAATAGTGGCATTCTTATTTTTTGCTAATTCGAGCATATTCATAATGCCCGTAAAATTAACTTTTAAAGTGTAAATAGGATCTTGTTGATATTTTGGCGGCGAAGCGGGACACGCAAGATTATAAATTTGATCAATAGGTTCATCTATTAACAATGGCTCAATAATATCATGATTTATAAATTTAAATCTTTTATTATTTAACAGATGGACTATGTTTGATAGATTTCCCGTGTATAAATTATCCACACAAATAACATGATTTTCATCATTTGAGTTTATTAACCTTTCACACAAATTGGATCCAATAAATCCAGCTCCACCACTTACTAAAATATATTTTTGCATGTATAATATATTTTATAATTATTACACGATTTTACCACAAATGATTAATGATTATTAATTAAACCGTTGCAATAAATTCCCAATCTAATTCCTCGCAAATGCGCTTCCAAATAGTGTCTTGTTCTATTAACTTCTCTCGGTCTTTCAACATTGGAATCTCAGGCAAATAATGATTTTCCCCTAAAAGTTCAAATAGTTTGTAAAGCACATAGTAATAATGCAAGAAATTTACACGATAGTCTGGGCAATGTTTTGCGTAAGGGTATTGAATCTCTACAAAGAAATTGCACAATGTTTCTTCCAAATCTTGAGAGATAATGGGCGGTTTTATTCCCAACTTGTCTTTAATAAAGTTAATATGTTCATAGTATTTATTGTATCCTAGTTTTTTAAGAAGTCCCTTGGTTTCATAATAAGTCAACTTATTAATATCAATTCTTTCCTTCTTTATTTGTTGTTTCAAATTTTCGGTAACATCGGGAGGTATTTGCGTTGTTTCTTTGCCCTGAAATTGTGCCAAAATCTCTTTAAAATGATTAATTTTTTTATAAGCATAAAAACATACCTCTTTGGGCGGTTCTTTATAGGAAGGCTTCTCATTTTCAATTAAATACTGCACATTGGTACAACAATTGTTGCAAATCAAAACACCCTCGTCGTCCATGGGAATGAGTTCACCTTTGAAACACGCCTTACAAACATCGGTTTGTGTTAAAAAAGCATTTATATCTAAAAAAGACTCATCAATATTGCTGAGGTATTTGGAGAATATACTATTATTCTTGGATTCAATTCCTGTAATGGCATTTTCACCTTCTTTATTAATTTTAAAAAATGCGTCTACTAGCTTATTTTTTGAACCACCCTTTTGCTCTTGGTTTTCTAGTCCATTGGAAATATTTTTCTTATTTTCAAAGTAATCAAAGATATACTTGGAATTATCGAGAAAATATTCCATTTTCTTGTTTTTTAGGGATTTTATTGCTTCAGTAATTTCTTCAATTCTGTCTTTATATTCCATTATTTGTTCTATTGATAATAATTGGGTTTGTTCCGTAGCATGTTGCTCATTGTGTTTTTCTAGCTTTGCGCGCAACTCTTTTCTCTCTATTTTTAAATTTGGAATTTTGTTAGTATCATCTTTAACAAACTCGTTGACAAATTCGCGATGCTTGCCATCTAAAGTGGTAGATGTTTTTTTATTAATTTTTATTTTTTTAGTCGTTTTTGGCTTAAACGAAGGCATATTTATATTTTATATTTATTTGCATAATTTATTTAATTAGTAATTTAAGGAAATATTAATTTTTGGCGAGTTGCAAGAATAGTTAAAAGTTGATTATAGTTTTCTTTCAAAAGAATAGAGAATAGAGAATAATGGAAATAAAAATTAATATAGAAAATAAAGATGGTTCTAGCAATGATATTGCGCTAGACAGTATTAAATTTCAAAAAATGGTGTTATTATTTAATGCCATTAATGATGGATGGAGCATAAAAAAATGTAACGACTCTTATATTTTTAAAAAGAATCACGAAGGAAAGAAAGAAATCTTTCACGATTCGTATTTGCTTACTTTTATGCAGGGGAGTTTTGATATTAATAAACTAATTTCTTGAATAATTAATTGTATAAATTATATAAATTGTATAATTTTAAAAATACTATTTTAATTAAAATTTATTAATTAAATTAATTAAATTAATTTTCAAAAATTTTTTTTCTTTAGCAATAGTATAACATGGGAGGTGGATTAATGCAACTCGTTGCCTACGGCGCTCAGGATGTTTACCTTAAAAACCTGTAGGGTAGAAAAACATCGGGGAATATCGAAAAAATAAGATATTCATAAAGCCCTTTGTGG
>Ga0187844_10000285_pt1 | contig 39314 bp, 35 predicted proteins | sample SpaLakP09_SKY_50_FD_134517 | JGI IMG/M metagenome (GOLD analysis project Ga0187844, IMG submission 134517) | Oligotrophic lake water microbial communities from Sparkling Lake, Wisconsin, USA - SP09_SKY_50 | ecosystem: Environmental > Aquatic > Freshwater > Lake | place: USA: Sparkling Lake... | reverse complement strand
CTGGAAGATCTGTCGTGGGAAGTAAAAGGGCGTCAGAAAGCATGGCAGCCAAAAGTTAACAGTTCTCGGCCGGGTTTACAACCCCTATCACACTGAAATCAGCTTAACTTAACGGCATTAGGGACAGTCCCCTGTCAGAAAGAAAGAATGGAGGCGCGGATCAGGTGGTGACGTTCTGGGCCCAGGCCAGCGCTTGCAGGTGGGCTTTGTTGACGTCCACCGGGGCGATGTTCAGGGTCGATGCCAGCGAGGCCACCAGGTCCGAGTTCAGTTCGCACGCTTCGGCCAGCGCCAGGTAGGGGCCGTACATGCCGCCCCGCGTCAATAGCGCGGCCACCACTTCGTCGGGCAATTGGATCGTTTCCAGCACTTCCTTCATCGGCAGGCCCAGCAGGCGGTCGAGCAGGGAGAACATGCCGGCCACGAACAGGTTTTCGCCTTCTCCGCGCGGCAGCGCTTTCACGCCCAGCAGCTCGGCCAGGCGGCCGCGCACGACCGCCGTTTCCATCAGCACCGGCGAGTAGCCGCTGGTGCTGGCCGTGGCCAGCAGCAGCGTCAGCCAGCGGTACATCGGGGCGTAGCCCATCATGGTGATGGCCTGGCGCAGCGACTGGATTTCCCGGCCCACGCCGAAGCCGGCCGAATTGATGAAGCGCAGCAGCTTGTAGGACAGCGCCGGGTCGCGCTTGAGCACGCTTTCGATCTTGGGGATGTCTTCGTTCCCTTGCACCATCTGCATCAGTTGCAGGATGATGGTCTGGGCCGGGTTCATGCCCTTGACCGGCGCGCCCGGACGCGGCGTCAGGTGCAGCTTGCCCACGAAGGCGGACAGGCCGAGCGCGGCGCAGGCGTCGAAGTCGGCCCAGGTCGATACCGGACGGCCCACCATGCGCACCCCCGATGCCCCTTTGGCGGCGGCATAGGTGCGCGCCTGCGCGGCCACGTCGGCGCCCGAGAAGCGCACTTCGATGTAGGACGCCGACAAGCCCAGGTTCTTGCCCAGGTGGGACAGGTCGCCATCGTCGCGCACCGAGATGCCCACTCCGCCGGCGCGCAAGCCTTGCACCGCCGACAGCGTGTCCGGGTCGACCAGGTCGGTGGCCTTCATGGTCAGCACCGTCTTTTCAGGCGGCATCTCGAACAGGGCGTCGGTCGAGAGCATGTCCGGCACCGCGTCCAGGAACAGGATCTTGTCGCGCAGCAGCCAGCCGTGCTCTTCGTCGTTGACGTTCTCGGCGACAAAGCCGATCAGCGCCTCGAGCTCGGCATCGGTGACGGGGACGTTGTTCTTGAGCTGCCACGAGAGTTCGTAGCCAATCACGCGCTGCTTGGGATCTAGCAGCGGTTCGCGGACGATAAAATTTGTTTCGTGCATTGTATGAAATCGCTAAGGTGGCTGTTGCAGCGGGGCGCCGCCGGCTCAGAAGCCCAGGCTGTCGAGCAAGTCGTCTACCTGGCCCTGGTTGGAAACCACGTCGTTATTGCCGGTCGGGTTGATCTGGGGTCCGTTGAGCAAGCCGTTGTTGTGTTCGCGCCGCACTTCTTCCGGCGCGAAGTCGACCAGCATCTGGACCAGCTGCCGCTCCAGGTTCTGGGCGATCGTGGTCACCTTGGTGATCACCTGGCCGGTCAGGTCCTGGAAGTCCTGGGCCATCATGATGTCCATCAGGTGGCTCTTGGTCTGGACCGTGCCCGCTTTCGCCTGTGTCAAGGTGGCGATGGTCTGCCTGGCCATGGCGCGCCAGGCGGCATCGTCGCCCGCCGGTGCATCCAGCAAGCCTTGCCAGGACGAGGCCAAGCCGGCGCAGTCCGCTTCGATCTTGTCTTGCAGGGGGCTGGCGGCGTCGGTGGCGTTCAACACTTTTTGCGCGGCCTGCTCGGACAGGCGGGCCACGTAATCGAGCCGGTCGCGCGCATCGGGGATGTCGCTGGCCGCTTTTTCGATCAGTTTGTCCAGGCCCAGCCCGCGCAGGCTTTCGTGCAGCGCGCGCGTCATGTGCCCGATCCGGCTCAGAAATTCGTCGTGCGTGCCCATGTCTGCCGAGGCGCTGTCCAGCAGGACCATGCGCCCGGCGCTGTGCTCGCCCACGTCAGGCTCCGACTTTTTCGAGTTTCTCGAAAATCTTGTTCAGTTTTTCGTCCAGCGTGGCGGCCGTGAAGGGCTTGACCACGTAGCCGTTGGCGCCGGCCTGGGCCGCGGCAATGATGTTTTCCTTCTTCGCCTCGGCGGTCACCATCAGCACCGGCAGCTTGGCCAGGGCGGGATCGGCGCGAATGTTTTGCAACATTGTCAGCCCGTCCATGTTCGGCATGTTCCAGTCGGAGACCACGAAGTCGAAGGGTTCGCTGCGCAGCTTGGCCAGGGCCATGACGCCGTCTTCGGCCTCGTCGACGTTGGCGTAACCCAGTTCCTTGAGGAGATTGCGGACAATGCGGCGCATCGTCGAGAAATCATCAACAACTAAAAAACGCATCTTTGGATCAGCCATGAATTACTCCGTTGATTCTCTTACTCTGGTTATTGACAGACTTCAGGACGTCCGAAGCAGACTTAAGGATAGCATTTTTGTTGCTGTAGGGCGAATAAACGAGCGGCAAATACACAGTAATTCGGATCAAACACGCAACGCGCGCCCGCCCTGCGTTGACAGATAGCCAAGGACCATGCCAGGCAGGCTGGTCAAAGGCCCGACTTCATGGGTGCCGCCCAGGGCGATCGCTTCGCGCGGCATGCCGAATACCACGCACGAGGCCTCGTCCTGGGCGAAATTGTAAGCGCCCGCCGTCTTCATTTCCAGCATGCCGGCCGCGCCATCCTTGCCCATGCCGGTCAGGATCACGCCGACCGCGTTCTTGCCGGCCGCCAGCGCCGCCGAACGGAACAGCACGTCGACCGAGGGCCGGTGCCGGTTCACCGGTTCGCTCTGTTCGATCCGGGTGATGTAGTTGGCGCCAGAACGGGCCAGCAGCAGGTGCGAATGGCCCGGCGCGATGTAGGCGTGCCCCGGCAGCACCCGTTCGTCGCCCTTCGCTTCGCTCACGCTGATCTTGCACAGCGAATCGAGGCGGCGCGCGAAGGAGGTGGTGAAGCCTTCCGGCATGTGCTGGGTGATCAGGATGCCGGGACAGTCGGACGGCATCTGCATCAGGAATTCGCGGATCGCTTCGGTGCCGCCGGTGGAGGCGCCGATGATGATCAGTTTTTCCGACGAGGTCAGAGGATTGCGCAGGGCCGGCAGCGCGCCCGACACCGCCGCCGGCGTGAGCGTGCGCGGCTTGATGCGGGCCTTGGCCGCGGCGCGGATTTTGTCGGAAATGAGTTCGGTGTATTCGCGCATCCCGCTCTGGATCGAGATCTTCGGCTTGGTCACGAAATCGACCGCGCCCAGTTCCAGCGCGCGCATGGTGATTTCCGAACCGCGCTCGGTCAGCGAGGACACCATCACCACCGGCATCGGGCGCAGGCGCATCAGCTTTTCCAGGAAATCGAGGCCGTCCATTTTCGGCATCTCGACGTCCAGCGTGAGCACGTCGGGATTGGTCTGCTTGATCAGTTCGCGCGCCACCAGCGGGTCGGGCGCCACGCCCACCACTTCCATGTCCGGCTGGCTGGAGATAATTTCGCTCATGACGCTGCGGATCAGCGCCGAATCGTCCACGATCAGTACCTTGATCTTCATATGCTGCTTTCAGTATTAAAACAGGTCGATGTCGCCGCCCACCGGCTGCACTTTGAGGCGGCTGGCGTAATCGAGTTCGCGCTTGGCCAGCGTGTCGTTGTGGGTCGCCATCAGCTTCTTGACCAGCACCTTGCCCGTGCGCGGGAAAAAATACACCTTGCGCGGGTAGATGTCGTTCAGGTCTTCGGCCACCACGCGGATCTTCTCGGTCTTGAGGTAGGTCATCACGAAGGCGGCATTGCGCTCGCCCACGTTGATCGCCGTGAAGCCGCGCAGCACCGCGCCGCCGCCGAACACTTTCGCTTCCATGTTCTCGCGCCGCGCGCCCGACTTGAGCAGGTCGTTGATCAGCACTTCCATCGCGTAGGTCCCGTAGCGCATCGAGGCCGACACCGGGCTGTTGGCATCGCCGGCGCCGCCGTCGGGCAGCATGAAGTGGTTCATGCCGCCCAGGCCGGTGACGCGGTCGCGGATGCAGGCCGACACGCAGGAACCGAGCACGGTGACGATCAGCATGTCCTTGGGCGTGTAGTAGTACTCGCCCGGCAGGATCTTGGCCGCGTCGCAGTCGAACGTTCTATCGTAATAGACGTTGGTGGCAAATTGCTCTTTGTTTTCGTTGGCCATGGTCAGTTCTCATTTCACTGCGCGGCGATTGTCGAGTTCATAGACGGTCTTGCCGCGCAATTTGAGCGACTCGGACACGTACAGGAAATTCTCGGAATGGCCGGCGAACAGCAAGGCATCCGGTTTCATCAAGGGCACGAAGCGCGACAGGATCTTGCGCTGGGTGTTCTTGTCGAAATAAATCATCACGTTACGGCAGAAAATCACGTCGAACTGCCCCTGCAGCGGCCAGCTGTCGGCCAGCAGGTTCAGGTGCTTGAAGGTGACCAGCTGGCGCAGCTCGGGGCGCACGCGCACCATGCCTTCCTGGTCGCCCTTCCCGCGCTGGAAAAAGCGGCGCGCCCGCTCCGGCGCCATCTTGTCGATGCGCTCGATGCCGTACACGCCATTGGCGCCGGTCCCCAGCACATTGGTATCGATGTCGGTGGCGATGATCTGCACCGGCGGGGTCAAGCTGTTGAACGCTTCGCACGCCGTCATGGCGATCGAGTACGGCTCTTCGCCGGTCGAACTGGCCGAGCACCAGATGGTGATCGGCGTCGCCGCTTTCTTCAGGTGTTCGGCCAGCAGCGGGAAGTGATGCGCTTCGCGGAAGAAGGACGTCAGGTTGGTGGTCAGGGCGTTGGTGAAGGATTCCCACTCCTCGCCCAGGCGCCCCGCTTCCAGGTCGTCCAGGTAGCGCCCGAACGAGACGATGCCGGTCGCGCGCAGGCGCCGCGCCAGGCGGCTGTAGACCATTTCCTGCTTGCTGTCAGCCAGCGAGATGCCGGCGCGCTGGTAAATCAGCACGCGCACCCGTTCAAAGTCACCCTTGGTGAAGTTGAACTCTTTGACTGTCTCTGATTTCAATTGCGGCACCCTGTGTTCTTTCGCGTTTCAATGTCCAGCCGTGCAGCTTGCTGCGATCAGAATTCTTCCCAGTCCTCGCTGGCGGCCGCGGCCAGCTTTTTCGGCTTGGCAGGCGCCGCCGGACGCGCCGCGTGTTCGACTTGCGGGCGCGCTCGCGGGGCGGCGGCGGCCGGCGCCGGCGGCGCCTGGCGGGCCGGCCGCGGCGGCGCGCGCATGGCTTTTTCGGCGTCGCCGGTGAGCTTGAAGATGCTCACCGCCTGCGCCAGCATCTGCGCCTGCTCCTGCATGCTTTCGGCGGCGGCGGCGGCCTGTTCGACCAGCGCCGCGTTCTGCTGCGTCATTTCATCCATCTGGGTGATGGCCTGGTTCACTTCCTCGATGCCGGTGCTCTGTTCCTGGGTGGCGGCGGTGATCTCGCCCATGATGTCGGCCACCTGCTTGATCGAGGTGACGATCAGCTCCATGGTCTGGCCGGCTTCGTCGACCAGCTTGCTGCCGTTGTCGACCTTGTCGACCGAGTCGCCGATGAGTGCCTTGATTTCCTTGGCCGCGCCGGCCGAGCGCTGGGCCAGGTTGCGCACTTCGGCCGCCACGACCGCGAAGCCGCGTCCCTGCTCGCCGGCGCGCGCCGCTTCGACCGCCGCGTTCAGGGCCAGGATATTGGTCTGGAAGGCGATGCCGTCGATGACGCCGATGATGTCGACGATCTTGCGCGAGCTTTCCTTGATCGAGCCCATGGTGTCGACCACTTGCGACACCACCGCGCCGCCCTTGACCGCCACCGACGAGGCGGACACGGCCAGCTGGTTGGCCTGGCGCGCATTGTCGGCATTCTGCTTGACGGTGGAAGTGAGCTCCTCCATCGAGCTGGCGGTTTCCTCGAGCGAGCTGGCCTGCGATTCGGTGCGCGAGGACAGGTCGGCATTGCCGCTGGCGATTTCCTGCGACGCGGTGCTGATCATCTCGGTACCGGAGCGCACGTCGCCCACCGTCTTGGCCAGGCTTTCATTCATGTCCTTGAGCGCCTGCAGCAGTTCGCTCGTTTCATCCTTGCCTTCCACCCAGACCTGCGAGGTCAGTTCGCCGGCCGCCACCTTCTTGGCCACGGAAACGGCGCCGTGCAGGGGCGCGACGATGGAACGGGTAATGAACAGGGCCAGCACCACGCCCAGCGCCACGGCGCCGGCGCCCAGGCCGAACAGGATCATCATGAGGCTTTTGTCGGCCTTGACCGAGCCGTCCAGGAAGTCGCGCGCGACCGCCTGCTGCATCTCGACCAGCTTGGTGAGCAGGGTCAGGGTTTGCTGGTTGAGCGGATCGATGCGCCCGGCGATGACCTTGGCCGCGCCTTCGCTGTTAAACGCCAGCACCTGGCCGATGGCTTCCTTGAAGGCGGCGTCGAGTTCCTTGTCGAGCGCGGCGATTTCGCCCAGCACCCGTTTTTCGTCGTCGCTCAGGCCGGCCGACTGCAGGCGCGCGCGCGCATCTTCGTAGCGCTTGCTTTGGGTCTTGACCTTGTCCTGCTCCTTCTGCATCAGCGCCACGTCCGACTGCAGGCCGATATTGCGCATCGCGATACCGGTTTCGAGCATGGCGCTTTTCATGGTGGCCGCCTGCAGGTTTTTCACGTTCGACGAGGTCAGTCCATCCATCAGGCTGGCCTTGTTGCGGGCATTGAGAACATTGGTCAACACAACCATCAGGGCCAGGATCAGCAGGACGCTGCCGAAGCCGATGGCCAGGCGGGTCCCTATTTTAAAATCGCGCAAATTCATCGTTGTCTCCCCCAGTGGTGTGTCTTATGCTGCAATTTTCTCGATCAGGCCCATCTCGCCGGACGACATCAGCTTGTCGATGTCGATCAGGATCAGCATACGCTCATCGACCGTGCCCAGGCCAACCAGGTAGTCCGAATTGAAGGCCGTGCCCATTTCCGGCGCCGGCTTGACCTGGTCCGGCGTGAGCGTGGTCACGTCCGACACGCTGTCGACCACCATGCCCATGATGCGTCCGCCGATATTGAGGATGATGACCACCGTGAACTGGTCGTACACCGGGGTGCCGAGCTTGAACTTGATGCGCATGTCCACCACCGGAATGATGATGCCGCGCAGGTTGATCACGCCCTTGATGAATTCGGGCGCGTTGGCGATGCGGGTCACCGCTTCGTAGCCGCGGATTTCCTGCACCTTCAGGATGTCGATGCCGTATTCCTCGGAGCCGAGCGTGAAGGCCAGGAACTCGCTGCCGGCGCCGTCCTTGACGTCGCCATGCTTGGAGTGTTGTGAAGTCATGGACATGATGGTTTCCTATCTGGTGAACGCTGTGCGATTATGAAAAAATGGGATCGTCGGCCAGCTGGCGCGACGAGCGCATGAGTGCAGAGACATCGAGGATCAGCGACACGCCGCCGTCGCCCAGGATGGTGGCGCCGGAAATGCCGGTCACCTTGCGGTAATTCGATTCGAGGTTCTTGACCACCACCTGCTGCTGGCCGACCAGGTCGTCGACGAACAGGCCGGCCTTGCGCCCGTCCGCTTCCAGGATCACCACGATGCCTTCGGACGGACTGGTAAAGCGCGGCACGATGTCGAACATCTGGTACAAAGGAATCAGCGGCAGGTATTCGCCGCGCACCTTGATCACGCGGCCGCTGCCCGAGATTTCCTTGATGTCTTCGGGGGCCGGCTGGAGCGACTCGACCACGAAGCCGAGCGGCAGGATATACACTTCCTCGCCGCAGCGGATCGACATGCCGTCCAGAATGGCCAGCGTCAGCGGCAGCGAGATGGAGATGGTGGTGCCGAAGCCCTTGGCCGAACGGATGTCGACCGAGCCGCCCATGGCGGTGATGTTGCGCTTGACGACATCCATGCCCACGCCGCGGCCCGAGACATCGGTCACCTGTTCGGCGGTCGAGAAACCCGGCGCGAAAATGAGCTGCCAGACTTCGCCGTCGGTCATGCTGTCCGACACCGGCAGGCCATTCTGGGCCGCCTTGGCCAGGATGCGTTCGCGATTGAGGCCGCCGCCGTCGTCCGATACCTCGATGACGATATTGCCGCCCTGGTGGCCGGCCGACAGGAACAGGCGCCCGGTATCGGTCTTGCCGGCGGCGGCGCGCGCCTCGGGCATTTCGATGCCATGGTCGATACTGTTGCGCACCAGGTGGGTCAGCGGATCGACGATGCGTTCGATCAGGCCCTTGTCCAGTTCCGTGGCGGCGCCGTGGGTGATGAAGTCGACCTTCTTGCCCAGCTTGGCGGCCAGGTCGCGCACCATGCGCGGAAAGCGCGAGAACACGAAATCCATCGGCATCATGCGGATCGACATGACCGCTTCCTGCAGGTCGCGCGTATTGCGCGTGAGCTGGCTGACCGACGAGAGCAGGCGTTCGTGCACCATCGGATCGAGGCCTTCGCTGCGCTGCTCGATCATGGCCTGGGTGATCACCAGTTCGCCGATCAGGTTGATCAGCTGGTCGACCTTTTCGATCGAGACCCGGATCGACGACGATTCGGCGCCCGAGGCGGCCGCCACGTCCTTCTTCATGGCGGCCTTCTTGTCGGCCGAAATTTCGGTCACTTCGAGCGGCTCGATGCGGGCCGCAGGGGCCGACGCGCGCGCCACCGGGGCCGGCGCGTCGGTGATGCCGGCCGCGGCGCGGATATGTTCGATCGGCTGGAAGAAACCGTAGCCGCGCTCGTCGTCGGTTTTTTCTTCCTTGATTTCCGGTTCGATCGGGTCGAAGAAGCCGTAGCCCTGGTCGTCCTCGACCTTGGCGCGCGCCTTGTCTTCGATGGCTTGCTGCTCGGGCGTGAGGGCCGGCGCTTCGAACATCTTCAGGTCGGCAGGGTCGAGCACGAACGAGCAGATGGCGATGATGTCGTCCAGCGTTTCATGGGTGGTGACGGTGATGGCATGGCGCTCGCCTCCCAGCGGCACCACCGACACGCGGCCCAGCAGGCCCAGTTCGGCGGCCAGGGCGTTGATGTCGCGCTGCGGCACCTGGGGCAGTTCGATGCGGAAGCGCCGTCCGCCGGGGCCGACCACGGCCTTCGCTTCGGCTGTGACAAAGGATGGCGCCACGGGCGCGGCCACCGGCACCACGTCCTGCGACAGCTCCTGCAGCATCATGCGCACATTGGCCACGGCATCCTGGTCGACGTGGGCGCCATTGCGGTGGCCGTCCAGCTGCATCTTGAGGATGTCCTTGGCGGCCAGGAAGGCGTCGACGTGTTCGGCCGTCAGGGCCATCTCGCCCTTGCGGATGCGGTCGAGCAGGGATTCGAGGATGTGGGTCACCTCGGTCATGTCGTTCAGGCCGAAGGTGGACGAACCGCCCTTGATCGAGTGCGCCGTGCGGAAGATGGCGTTCAGGTCCTCGGGATCGGGCGCGGCGATGTCCACCGCCAGCAGCAGCCGTTCTTTTTCGGCCAGCAGTTCCTCGGCTTCATCGAAGAAGACCTGGAAAAACTGGCTTATGTCGATCGTCATGATGTGGCTCCGTCTGTGTCGCGATAACTCATTGCTGCTCCCAGCGCGCTTAGCCGATGACCTTCTTGACCACTTCGATCAGGCGTTGCGGATCGAAAGGCTTGACCAGCCAGCCATTGGCCCCTGCCGCGCGCCCTTTCTGCTTCATTTCGTCGGACGATTCGGTGGTCAGCATCAGGATCGGCGTCTTTTCGTAGGTGGGCAAGCCGCGCAGCAGCTTGATCAGGGTCAGGCCGTCCATGCGCGGCATGTTCTGGTCGGTGAGCACCAGATCGACTGCCTGCAGCTTGGCTTTTTCAAGGCCATCCTGGCCGTCGACCGCTTCCACCACCAGGTAGCCGGCCGCCTTCAGGCTGAAGGCGACCATCTGGCGCAAGGAACTGGAATCGTCGACTGCGAGTATTGTTTTAGCCATCTTTGCTCCTGCTATTTTAAATCCGGGCTGTTGCCCCTGTTGTCGTTGGATGAGACCGGAACCTTAGAACAGTTCAATGTCGCCACTTTCAAGGTGTTGCTGATTGACTGCTTTTCGTAATACGCTGCGTAATTCGAGCGACTGGATGGCCAGCGCCATGCTGACCTTGCCGAGCAGCTCGACGATTTCCTCGCTGCCGCTTTCGGGCATCACGTCGGCCCCGTGCGCGCCCAGCGTGCCCAGGAATTCGCGCAGGCCGGTCACCCGCTTCAGGGTACGGTCGATCAGCTGGCTGGTCATGTCCTGGAACTGCATGCTGGTGATGGCGGTGTTGACATGCTCGCCGATTTCGCCCGACATCCCGCCCAGCAGCGCGCTCTCCTCGGCGCTCGGCTGGCCGCCGGCCAGCAGCTTGTCGATGGTTTCCTGGCGCGAGCCGACCGCGCTGTGGATCGCCATGAAGCTGGCGGTGAGCTTGTCGATCGCCTCTTCGAGCAGCAATTCGGTCTGGATCAGGTCCGTTTCGACTTCGGTCAAATGCTTTTTCCCGTGGTCGGACACGCCCGACAGCAGGCGCTTGACATGCGAACCCAATATTTTTTTTCTCGTCATGCGACTTCTCCAGTTCTGAACCCGGCCATCATTGCCCGGCCGCCTTGACTGCCGCCGTCACCGAGGCCGCCGTCGTCGGCGCGGGCGCGGCAGGCGCCGCCCCACCCGCCTCGGACTGCTCCGGCACCTCCAGGGTGGCGCCGTCGCGGATGACCGCTTCTTCCGTTCTCTTGTTCATGACGATGATGCTGATGCGCCGGTTGCTGGCGCTGAAAGGATCTTTCCGGTCCAGGTGGGCCGAACCGGCCAGGCCGACGATGCGCAGGATCTTGGCGTCGCCCATGCCGCCGCGCACCAGTTCGCGGCGCGAGGCGTTCGCGCGGTCGGCCGACAATTCCCAGTTGCTGTAGCCGCTCTCCGAATAATACGGGGTCGAATCGGTGTGGCCGGACAGGCCGATCCGGTTCGGCACTTCGTTCAGGACCAGGCCGATCACCTGCAGGATCTCGGCCGTGTAGGGCTGGACCTGGGCGCTGGCCAGGGCGAACATGGGACGGTTCTGCTCGTCGATGATCTGGATGCGCAAGCCTTCGCTGGTGATGTCGAGCAGCAGCTGGTTCTTGTACTTCTTGAGCAGGGGATTGGCTTCGATGGTCGCTTCGATCCTGGCCTTGAGGACCTTCAGCCGCGTCGACTCTTCGCGCTCGAGCACGGCCTTGGCGGCCTTCAGGTCGTAGGTTTTCTTGAGCGGTTCGGTGTCGCCTTTCTTGACCTGGCCATTGCGCCGGGTCAGGTCGTCGCCGCCGCCGGTGATGACGGACGAGCTGTCGCCGCTGCCCGAGCCGCCCGACATGGCCACCTTGAGCGGGGTCTGGAAGAATTCGGCGATACCGTTGAGGTCGCCCTTGCTGGTCGAACCGAGCAGCCACATGAGCAGGAAGAAGGCCATCATGGCCGTCACGAAGTCGGCGTACGCGATTTTCCAGGCGCCCCCGTGGTGGCCCCCTGCTGTCTTCTTGATGCGCTTGACGATTATCGGTCGCAAGCCCTCATCGGCCATATGGACTCCGCATAGTAAGCATCCTGCTGTTATGGATCATAGCGTACTCGCGCGCTTACTTGGTCTTCGATTTCTTGATATGGTCTTCCAGCTCAGCGAAGGTCGGGCGCTCGGTCGAATACAGCACCTTGCGGCCGAATTCGACGGCCAGCGCGGGTGCATAACCGTTCAGGCTTGCCAGCAGCGTCACTTTCACGCACTGGAACATCTTGGTCGATTCTTCGAGCTTCTGTTCGAGCAGGGATGCCAGCGGGCCGACGAAGCCGTAGGCCAGCAGGATGCCGAGGAAGGTACCGACCAGCGCCTTGGCGATCAGGATGCCCAGCTCGGCCGGCGGAATGCCCACCGATTCCATGGTGTGGACCACGCCCATCACGGCGGCCACGATACCGAAGGCCGGCAAGCCGTCGCCCAGTTTCGCGATCACGTGGGCCGGCACCGCGCCTTCGTGGTGATGGGTTTCGATTTCATTGTCCATCAGGTTTTCGATCTGGAAAGCATCCATATTCCCCGACACCATCAGGCGCAGGTAATCGGTCATGAATTCGATGATGTGGTGGTCGGCCAGCACGCCGGGATACTTGGAAAACAGCGGGCTTTCCTCGGGCGATTCGATGTCGCCCTCGATCGACATCAAGCCTTCCTTGCGCACCTTGGACAGGACGTCGAACAGCAGCGACATCATTTCCATGTACAAATCCTTGGTGTGGCGCGAACCCTTGAACAGGGACGGGACCGCCTTCATGGTCGCCTTGATCGACTTGCCATTGTTGCCAACGAAGAATGCGCCCAGCGCCGCGCCGCCGATCATCACCAGTTCCAGCGGCTGGAACAGCGAAGCGAGGTGGCCACCGCTGGCGGCGAAACCACCGAACACCGAGGCGCAGACTATGACGTATCCGATTATGACTAACAAGTGCGCTAACTCCCATGGTGGTGGTCCGTGTAAATTATGGCAAGTGCATGAAACCAGGCCCACCAATTATTTACATACGGAACTACAATAACGTGAGAATGCTCACCCGGCAAGGAAAAAAGCCCCCTTTGTCGCCTAAAAGTGCCAGACATAAAGCGTGGGCCCGGAGCCCGTGGGCACAATGCTAATATCCGGCGCTTTTTCCGTTATCAGAAATTCATAGCTGAGCAAAACCGCGCCCGGGCGCATCTCGCGCGCGGCCTTGCGCCACAGCGCGCTCATGGCCGCCGGCGACAGGTAGGCGAACACCGCATCGTAGTTGGCGAAGTCCAGGTGTTCATAATCGCCGCGCACGAAACGGGCGCGACTGCCGGCCAGGCGCGCGCGCAGGCTGCTGACCAGCCAGGGCAGCGGCGCCAGCTCGATTCCCACCACGGTCGACTCGGGCCGGCGCGCCGCCAGGTCGAGCACAAAACCGCCCAGGCCGCTGCCGATATCGATCACGCACAGGGGCGTGTCTTTCGGCAGCAGTTCGGCCACCGCATCCCAGGCCCGCTTGCCGGACGGGTAATACGGCACCTGGGTGCGGAAGGTGGACCAGTACAGGACCAGCAGGAACAGGAAGGCGCCCAGGAAGAACAGGGGATGGATGCTGGCCGAGCGCGCCTCGAGCAGCGCCAGCGGAAACACCAGCTCGATGCCGAGCCACCATGGCGCCAGGCCGCGCCAGCGCGTGATGGCGCAGGCAAAGCCGCCCTGGATCAGGGCCGCGCCTTCATAGCCGGGCGGCATGCCCGAGCGGGCCAGGAAAAACACCGTGATGAGCGTGAGCGGAAAAGCGGCCAGCTGGAACAGCAGGGCCTGGACGGCGGGCGAACGCCAGATACGCTGGCCAGGACTGCTGGTTTCCTCATTGCCCCGCTCGCGCATCACCACCCCTATTAAATAGGGGACTGTCCCAGTTTTACAGGAAATATTTCCTGTAAAACTGGGACAGTCCCCATGAAAGCTGGGTGATTGTAATGCAGGCTCAGGCGGCCAGCAATGCGGCGGCGGCGTCTTTCGATTTCTTGGTCTTGCCGGCGCGCGAAGGCATGTGGCACAGGCCGCACTGGTAGTCCTGGTTCAGGTCCATGCAGTTGACGACAAATTTGCCCTGGCAGCACTTGCAGGCGGCCATCGCCAGCATCTTGCTCTGGAAGAAGCGGACCAGGGTCCAGGCGCGCGTCAGCGACAGCAGCGGTTCTTCGCCCGGTTCCGGGGGCATTTGTTCGAGGTACAGCTTGTAGGCCTTCATCACCGCTTCGATGCCCGTGGCGCCGGCGTGGTCGACCAGGAATTTGTGGATATTGATGAACAGCGAGGAATGGATGTTCGGCTGCCAGGTCAGAAACCAGTCGGTCGAAAACGGCAGCATGCCCTTGGGCGGCGACATGCCCTTCAGTTCCTTGTACAGCTTGAGCAGGCGCTCGCGCGACAGCGACACTTCGGTTTCCAGCAGTTGCAGGCGGGCGCCAAGCTGGATCAGTTCGATCGCCAGCTGGATTTCATGGGCTTCCGATACCACGCTTTTCTTGGTCATGCTGCTCTCCCCTGCCGAATGGTTGACTTAAGCGATTTCTTCGACTGCCTGGCCAGCCATCAGGATGGCGGCGTGCGACTGGGCCAGCACGCGGTCCTTGTTGTAGTTGGTCAGCATGGAAAGGATGGCGCTGTCATCGAATCGAAATCGGGCCAGCATCATATTGCCCCCGGCCAGTTTGAGGATCTGGGCATTGCTCATGCCTTCGATCAGGTCGGCGATGTCGGCGCCGATGCCGAGGCGGAAAATGGCGGTCACCTTGTCGGCGCGGATCATCTGCTGGGCGAGCATCAGGTAGCTCAGGTTAGCATCGCGGATCTCGGCCATCATGTCGTTCGCAGTCATTTCCATCTCCTTGAATCAGTTATCTCCGGAACCGTTTGCGTTTCCAGTGAGATACATTCTGACCGCAGGGAAACATTTGAGAAATAGGCGCGCCACTGTATTTTGCGTCGGGGAATGGCGAGATAGATCCGTAGGTGTTTGTCCTACAAACACGTTCGGATCATTGTCGCGCCCCTATGAAAACGGGGCGGAATGAGATGTGAAAAGCAGGTGTTGCATGAAGCCGCGGGACAAGAAATTTCTTTCGTCTTGTACCGGTTACGTCAAACATGTGGAGAACTTTAGGGTTTTCTAAAAATATTTTCTCAGAATCCATTTCCGCTTGTCTGAATCGGTAACGGCGGCAGTTTGGAGAACTTGAGGGTTTTTTTGAAGAATTTTTAAAAAATCTGAAAAAACATCAAAAAAGCCGGGTTTCGGGGCCAAAAGGGTAGCAACAATAACATAAAAGCATTATTTACATGCAGTTTTCGACGAAAAACTTGCTAAACTGCGGACTTCAAGCCGAATTTCTTGAGGCTTCAAGTATTTTCAAGGTGTATGCATGACCCGTAATGACTGCCTGGCAAGGGATGAACAAGACCCGCTGGCCCACCTGCGCGCCCACTTTGCCTTGCCCGAGGGCGTGATTTATCTCGATGGCAACTCTCTCGGCGCCCGCCCGCACACCGCCCTGCCCCGCGCCCAGGCCGTCATCGCCCAGGAATGGGGAACAGACCTGATCCGCAGCTGGAACACGGCAGGCTGGTTCGACATGCCGAAACGGCTGGGAAACCGGCTGGCCCCGCTGATCGGCGCCGCCGATGGCGAAGTGGTGGTCAACGACACCACGTCCCTGAACCTGTTCAAGGCCCTGGCCGCCGCCCTGCACATGCAGATGAGCGGCCCGGGCGCAGCGCGGCGCGTGATCGTCACCGAGCGCAGCAACTTCCCCACCGATATCTATATGGCGCAGGGACTGTCCAGCTGGCTCGACCGCGGCTACAGCGTGCGCCTGGTCGACAGCGTGGAAGAGCTGCCGGCGGCCATCGACGGCGATACCGCTGTATTGATGCTCACCCACGTGAATTACCGCACCGGCTACCAGCACGACATGGCCGCCATGACCGCCCTCGCCCATGCCCAGGGCGCGCTGGCGCTGTGGGACCTGGCCCATTCGGCCGGAGCGGTCCCGGTCGACCTGCACGCGGCCGGCGCCGACCTGGCCGTGGGCTGCACATATAAGTACCTCAATGGCGGCCCGGGCTCCCCGGCCTTCATCTGGGTGCCCAAGCGCCACCAGGCCAGCTTTACCCAGCCGCTGACCGGCTGGTGGGGCCACGCCAATCCGTTCGCCATGGCGCCCGACTTCGCCCCCTGCGACGGCATCGGCCGGGTCCAGTGCGGCACTCAGCCTATCGTCTCGCTGGCCATGGTGGAATGCGGCCTGGAGACCTTCGAGCAAACCAGCATGGACGCCATCCGCGCCAAGTCGCTGGCCCTGACCGACCTGTTCATCGCGCTGGTGGAAGAACGCTGCGGCGGCCATCCGCTGGACCTGGCCACGCCGCGCGAGCATGCCCGCCGCGGCAGCCAGGTCAGCTTCACGCACCCGCATGGCTACGCCGTGATGCAAGCGCTGATCGCGCGCGGCGTGATCGGCGACTACCGCGAGCCGGCGATCATGCGTTTCGGCTTTACCCCTTTGTATACCAGCTACGCCGACGTCTGGGACGCGGTGGAAATCCTGCGCCAGATCCTGGACGACCAAGCCTACGACCTTGCCGCCAGCCGCGGCGCGGTTACCTGAAAGCAGACCATGAGCAGTCACGATAACAACAACGAAAACAAATGCCCGGCCAGCGCCAGCTGGCACGGCGCCAAGATGGATTTTTCCGAAGCGATGAGCTACGGCGACTACCTGGGCCTGGACCAGATCCTCAACGCCCAGCACCCGCGTTCGCCGAACCACAATGAAATGCTGTTCATCGTGCAGCACCAGACCAGCGAACTGTGGCTCAAGCTGATGCTGCACGAAATGCAGGCCGTGCGCGAGAACATGCGCGCCGGCGAACTGCAGCCAGCCTTCAAGATGCTGGCCCGCGTGGCGCGCATCATGGACCAGCTGGTCCATGCCTGGGACGTGCTGGCGACCATGACGCCGCCGGAATACACCGCCATCCGCCCTTACCTGGGCGCGTCGTCGGGTTTCCAGTCGCACCAGTACCGCCAGCTCGAATTCATCCTGGGGAACAAGAACGCCGCCATGCTGGCCGTGCACAACACCTCGGCCGACGCCCACGCCATTCTCGAGCGCGAGCTCAACATGCCGTCCGTGTACGACGAAGCGATCATGCTGCTCGCGCGCAGCGGCTTTGCCATCAGCCCGGAACGCCTGAACGGCGACTGGACGCTGCCCACCACGGCCGACGAATCGGTCAAGGCTGCGTGGCTGGGCGTGTACCAGGCGCCGGACCAGCACTGGGCCCTGTACGAACTGGCCGAAAAACTGGTCGACCTCGAAACCGCCTTCCGCTTCTGGCGCTTCCGCCACGTGACGACGGTCGAGCGCATCATCGGCTTCAAGACCGGCACCGGCGGCACGGCCGGCGTGAGCTACCTGCGCAAGATGCTCGACGTGGTGCTGTTCCCGGAACTGTTCTCGCTGCGCACCGCGCTGTAAAGCTTCTGGTTTCCCTCTGCGGGCATCTCGGCTATCATCGCTGGCATTGCGCAAGGGGAAACCATGAAACACATAGTCGATGCAGTCAGCGAAACCACCGGCCTGCTGCGCCAGGACGGTCCGCTCAAGCCGGGCATGGGCCTGGCCAGCGGCGTGGTCGCCCTCACGCTGGCGTTCCTGTGCTTCCTGGGCGTACTGGCCTTCCACTTCCCGCAATACCTGACCACGCCCGAGCTGCGCCGGCAATATTCGCCCGACATCATCCGCCACATCATGTTTGCGGCCATGGTGATCGCCGGCTCGATCAGCCTGCTCAACGTCCTGTTCAAGCGCCAGCGCACGCTCAACGCCATGGCTGGCCTGCTGATCATCGCCACTCTCGCGCTGGGCGGCTCGCACGTGCCGGTGGCCGACTTCCCCGACAACACGCCCTACATCGGCCTGGACTGGTTCATCCTCGACCTGCTCGGTTCCACCGTGATCTTCGCCGCCATCGAAAAGCTGTTCCCGCTGTACAAGGGACAGCTCATCTTCCGCAAGGAATGGCAGACCGACCTGGTGCACTTCGCGGTGAACCATTTCATCGTCGGCCTGGCGCTGCTGACGGTGAACTTCGTCATCCACCGCCTGTTCGGCTGGATGGCGAACGACACCATCCGCGGCGCGGTGCAGGCTATCCATTTCATTCCGCAGTTGCTGCTGTGCGTGCTGGCGGCCGACTTCGTGCAGTACTGGACCCACCGCGCCTACCACGAGATTCCTTTCCTGTGGCGCTTCCACGCCGTGCACCATTCGGCCAAGACCATGGACTGGCTGGCCGGGTCGCGCCAGCATATCCTGGAACTGATCGTCACCCGGGTCGGGGTGCTGGGCATCCTGTACGTGCTGGGCTTCGAAAAGAACGTGATGGACATGTATATCGTCATCGTCGGCTTCCAGGCCGTGTTCAACCACGCCAATGTACACCTGCCCTGGGGCCCGGTGAAGTATGTGATCGTCACGCCGGACTTCCATCACTGGCACCATTCGTCGGACGACGTGGCCATCGACAAGAACTATGCGGCCCACTACGCCTTCCTCGATCACTTGTTCGGCACGGCCATCAAGGGCCAGACCGGGTTCCCTGAAAAATATGGTGTGCAGGGCGACTACATGCCGGACGGCTTTCTCAAGCAGCTGATGTTCCCGTTCAAAAAACAGAAATAGACCATGCTGATCGTTGCAGAAAAACTCGGACGTAGCGACAAGACCGACCGCCTTTCCTATCAGCGCAAGGACGGCAGCAGTACCGGGACGGCCATGCCGCGCCAGGGCATCCTGCCGCACGACCTGGTGCATTACGTGGTCGAAACCGAACTGGGCCTGCCTGACGGTTTTACGGGACTGGTGGCGCAGGGCGCCAGCGCCAGCTTTGCCATGGAAACGACGCACGAACTGGCGGGCAAGGTCGCAGGCGCCCAGGCGCTGCAGGTCGAAAGCATCGTCGAGGCGCTGCAGTCGCAGCTGTGGAACGGCCAGTTTGACCGTGATGACTTCGTCGAAGGCGTACGCACCGCGTGCCAGATGCGCGAGGCGCCCGTCCCTGACCTTGGCGATGCCGGCGGCAGGCTGTTCGCCAAGGCGCTGGCGCTGAACGAAGCATGGAGCGCGATCCCCTTCCATGGCAAGCTGACGCTGGAATTTTCCGTATCGTCGTAGAATAGGCAAGCTTGACGATTCAACAGCGGAGGAAGAATGGATTGTGACGTGCTTGTATTGGCCGGCCTCTGGAATTCAGGCCCGCAGCATTGGCAAACGCACTGGGAGCACAAGCATCCTGCGTGGAAGCGCGTTCCCCACCGCGACTGGACCAGTCCCGCCTGCCACGAATGGGTGGCCGAACTCGATGCCGCCATCGCGCAGTGCGAAGGTCCGCCTATCCTGGTCGCGCACAGCCTGTCGTGCACGCTGGTGAGCCAGTGGGCCGCGTCGGGATCGATGCTGAAGGTGTCCGGCGCCTTCCTGGTGGCGCCCAGCGATGTCGATGCGCCATCCTACCCGGCCGAGCCGACCGGCTTCGGGCCCATGCCGCTGCAAACGCTGCCGTTTCCGAGCATCGTGGTGGCCAGCACCAATGATCCGTATGTGTCGCGCGAACGCGCGCGCCAGTTTGCCGACGCCTGGGGCAGCAAATTCGTCGAGATCGGCGATGCAGGGCATATCAATGGCGACGCCGGATTCGGGCCATGGCCGGAGGGCGAGCAGATGCTGCTGGCGTTTTGCGGGGAAATCCAGCAGGGCTGATGCAAAAAAAGGGGCCTTGCGGCCCCTTCGTTTTACTTCATCGACGCCAGCAGCATCTCGTTGAGCCGCTTGACGAAAGTGGCCGGATCGCTCAGCGAACCGCCTTCGGCCAGCATGGCCTGGTCGAACAGGATGTGCGACCAGTCGCCGAACTGCGGGCTGTCCGCGCTTTCGTACTTCAGGCGCGTCACCAGCGGGTGGTTCGGATTGATCTCCAGGATAGGCTTCGATTCCGGCGCGTTCTGGCCTGCGGCCTTGAGCATGCGCAGCAGGTTGCCCGACAGCTCGTGCTCGTCCGCCACCAGGCAGGCTGGCGAATCGGTCAGGCGGAAGGTCACGCGCACGTCCTTGGCCTTGTCGCCCAGCGCCGCCTTCATGCGCTCGGTCAGTTCCTTGTACGAGGATTCGGTCTCTTCGTGTTCCTTCTTTTCGGCTTCGTCTTCCAGCTTGCCCAGGTCAAGGCCGCCCTTGGCCACCGATACCAGCTCCTTGCCTTCGAACTCGGTCAGGAAGGACAGCATCCACTCGTCGACGCGGTCCGTCATGAGCAGCACTTCCACGCCCTTCTTGCGGAAGATCTCCAGGTGCGGGCTGTTCTTGGCCGCGTTGTAGCTGTCGCCGGCCACGTAGTAGACCTTCTCCTGGCCTTCCTTCATGCGCGCGATGTAGTCGGCCAGCGACACGGTCTGGTCGCCATTGTCATTGGCGGTGGAGGCGAAGCGCAGCAGCTTGGCGATGCGGTCCTTGTTGCCGGCGTCCTCGCCGATGCCTTCCTTGAGTACCTGGCCGAATTCCTTCCAGAAGGTGACGTACTTGTCCTTCTTTTCCTGCTCGTCGGCGTTGGCCAGTTCTTCGAGCATGCCCAGCACGCGCTTGGTCGAGCCTTCGCGGATCACTTTCACGTCGCGCGACTCCTGCAGGATTTCGCGCGAGACGTTCAGCGGCAGGTCGTTCGAATCGATCACGCCCTTGATGAAGCGCAGGTAGGCCGGCATCAGCTGCTCGGCGTCGTCCATGATGAACACGCGCTTGACGTACAGCTTGATGCCGCCGCGCTTGTTGCGGTCCCACAGGTCGAACGGCGCGTGCGCGGGCACGTACAGCAGCTGGGTGTATTCGCTGCGGCCTTCCACGCGGTTGTGGGTGAGCGTCAGCGGCGCCTGGAAGTCGTGCGAGACGTGCTTGTAGAATTCTTCGTACTGTTCCTGGGTGATGTCCGACTTGCTGCGTGCCCACAGCGCGCTGGCCTGGTTCACGGTTTCGTATTCATCCTTCAGGACGGTCTGCTTGGTCTCTTCGTCCCACTCGTCCTTCTGCATCAGGATAGGCAGCGAGATGTGGTCGGAATACTTGCGGATGATCGATTTGAGCTTCCAGCCGGACAGCAGCTCTTCTTCGCCGCTGCGCAGGTGCAGGATGACGTCGGTGCCGCGGCCTGCTTTTTCGATGGTTTCTACGCTGTAGTCGCCCTCGCCGCCCGATTCCCAGCGCACGCCTTCGTTGGCGAGCTGGCCTGCGCGGCGCGTTTCGACGGTGATCTTGTCGGCCACGATGAAGCCCGAATAGAAGCCCACGCCGAACTGGCCGATCAGGGCCGCGTCGGCCTGCTGGTCGCCGGACAGCTTGCCGAAGAATTCCTTGGTACCGGACTTGGCGATGGTGCCGAGGTGGGAAATGACCTCGTCGCGGTCCATGCCGATGCCGTTATCGGAAATGGTGATGGTTTTCGCTTCTTTATCGAAGGTGACCTTGATCTTCAATTCATGGTCGTTGCCGTACAAGGCATCGTTATTGATCGCTTCGAAACGCAGCTTGTCGGACGCATCGGACGCGTTCGAAATGAGTTCGCGCAGGAAGATCTCCTTGTTGGAATACAGGGAGTGGATCATCAGTTGCAGCAATTGTTTTACTTCAGCTTGAAATCCAAGGGTTTCTTTTTCGGCAACTGCCATTTTTAGTCCTCGTATGAGACAGGTTGAACGGATTGACCCGATATTGGGCCGCCGTGCGGGTTTTCAAGACCCAAAAACAATCGCGCTAGCGGGCCAGTTCCCGTTCGAGGAAAGTCCAGACTGTCGGTTCCTGCATGGTAGCCACGTTCAGGCGCATGCGGGTCGAGGGCAGCTGGCTGGGGGAAAACAGGCTGCCGGGCGCCAGCAGCAGCCCTTCGGCCATGGCGCGCTCGGTCAGGACGTTGGTGTCGCGCCCGGCGTCGGCCCAGATGAACATGCCGGCCGGCGGGGCCACGTCGATGCGCAAGCCTACCTTCTCCATCTGCCGCACCGTCCTGGCGCGGATGCCGTCCAGGCGCGCCCGCACGCGGTCCACATGCTTGCGGTACAGGCCTTCCGACAGGATCTTGTACACCACCCGCTCGCCGATGTCGCTGGTGGTCAGGGTGGCCAGCATCTTGCGGTCGCACAGACGCTGCGCCCATTCGGGCGAGGTGGCGATGAAGCCGACCCGCAAATTGGCCGCCAGCGATTTCGAAAAGCCGCCCAGGTAGATCACCCGCTGCAGCTGGTCCAGCGCCGCCAGCCTGGTCGCCGGCTGCACGGCGCTGCCGGGGTGCAGGTCGCAATAGATGTCGTCCTCGACGATGGTAAAGCCGTGTTCTTCTGCGATGCGCAGCACCTGGAAGGCCTTGGCCGCCGACAGCGACGTCGAGCTGGGGTTGTGCAGCACCGAGTTGATGACGTACAGCTTGGGCTTGTGCAGCGCGGCCATGCGCGCCAGTTCGGCGATGTCCGGGCCGTCCGGCAGGCGCGGGATGCCGACCACCTTGGCGCCCATGGCTGCAAACGAGCCGAACATCAAAAACCAGGCCGGGTCGTCGACAAAAATGGTGTCGCCGGGCCGGGTGAATTCGCGCGCGACCAGGTCCAGCGCCTGGGTCACGCCGACGGTGGTGACGATCTGTTCGGGCGCCGCCTCGATTTCCAGCTCGGCCAGTTTCAGCTGCAGCTGCTGGCGCAGCGGCAGGAAGCCTTGCGGGGCGCCGTAGTTGAGCAGCGCGCTGGGGCTCTGGCGGCTGATCGCGCGCAGCGCATTGGCCACTTGCGGTCCGTCCAGCCATTCCACCGGCAGCACGCCCGAGCCCGGCACGCGCTGCAGCGGCACCTGGCGGAACATGTTCCGGATCAGCCACACCACGTCCAGCGGGCGCGGTTCGTGTTCGTCGCGCGCGTCCACGGCCGGTTCGCTGGCCGACCGTTCGCCCAGGTTCAGGGGAGAGCGTTCGCGCACGTAAAAGCCGGCCCCGCGCCGCGATTCGACATAGCCGCGCGCCACCAGCCGGTCGTAGCTGGCCACCACCGTGAAGGCCGATACGCCGTGGGTGGCGGCGAACTGGCGGATCGAGGGCATGCGCGCGCCGCTGCGCAAGACCTTGTCGTCGATGCGCGCCGTCACCGACCGCACGATCTGGTCGATCAGCGATTCGCCCGATTCGCGCGAGAGCAGGCTGACGAGGGAGTGTGTATTGGTCATGTCACCGTCACAGTGTGTGTAATTATTTGAAATAGTGTATTGGTACTGTACTGGCTTTTCCGTCTAGGATACACCTATCGCCCTTGCCTTTCCACCTCAAAGAAAGCCGCCATGTACCAGCCGACCCTTGCCCAGCTCGACGCCGCAGCCGCCACCGTGTACGCCGCCATGCCGCCCACGCCGCAGTTCAGCTGGCCGCTGATCAACGAGGCGCTCGGCACCGAGGCCTGGATCAAGCACGAGAACCACACGCCGCTGGGCGCCTTCAAGGCCCGCGGCGGCGTGGTCTACATGGACGCCCTGCGCCAGCGCGAACCGGGCCTGCGCGGCGTGCTCGCCGCCACCCGCGGCAACCACGGCCAGTCGGTGGCCTTCGCCGCGCGCCGCCACGGCTTGCAGGCCAGGATTTACGTCCCGTTCGGAAACAGCGTCGAGAAAAATGCCGCCATGCGCGGCCTGGGCGCCGAGCTGATCGAGGTCGGCGCCGACTTCCAGGAAACCCGCGAACACGCCCTGCGGGTGGCCGACCAGGAGCAGCTGCACATGGTCCCGTCCTGGCATGAAGACCTGGTGGCCGGCGTGGCCAGCGGCTGGCTGGAGCTGTTCCGCGCCCAGCCCGGCCTGGACCTGGTGCTGGTGCCGATCGGCCAGGGCTCGGGCATCTGCGCCGCCATTGCCGCCCGCAATGCGCTCAAGCTGGCCACCCGCATCGTGGGCGTGGTCTCGAGCCATGCGCCGGCCTACCAGCTATCGTTCCGCGCCGGGCAAAGCATCGCCGCGCCCGTCACCACCGTCATCGCCGACGGCCTGGCCTGCCGCCAGCCCGATCCCCAGTCGCTGGGCGCGATCCTGGAATACGCCGACGATATCCTGGCCGTCACCGACGACGAGGTGGCCCATGCCATGCGCCTGTATTTCCGCAGCACCCACAACCTGGCCGAGGGCGCGGGCGCGGCGCCGCTGGCCGCGGCCATGCAATTGGCGCGGGACGGCAAGCTCCGGGGCCGCCGCATCGGCCTGCCGCTCACGGGCGGCAATGTCGACGCCGAGCTGTTCCGCCACATCCTGCAGGGGCCGTGATGAGCAGCGCCAGCACCGCCCTCCCCGTCAAGGCCGCCCTGTCCGACGACACGGCCGGCATGCTGCTCGGCCTGGCCGGGGTCGCCATTTTCGGCCTGACCTTTCCATTCACCCGCCTGGCCGTGGCCGAGCTGCCGCCCGTGTTTGTGGCCCTGGGCCGCGCGCTCGCGGCGGCAATGCTGGCCGGCGCCTGGCTGGCCTGGAAGCGCGCGCCGCTGCCGCCCCGCTCGGCCCTGCTGCCGCTGGCCACCGTGGCGGGCGGCTGCATCATCGGCTTTCCGTGGCTGACCTCGATCGCGCTGCAAACCCTGCCCGCGTCCCACGGCGCGGTGCTGGTGGGCGTGCTGCCGCTGGCTACGGCCGTGTTTTCTGCCATGCGCGGCAATGAAAAGCCCTCGCCCGGCTTCTGGGCCATGGCCCTGGCCGGCTCGGCGCTGGTGATCGCTTTCGCGCTGCGCCAGAGCGGCGGCAGCTTCCATCCGGCCGACCTGTTGATGTTCGCCGCCGTGCTGCTGGCGGCCATCGGCTACACCGAGGGCGGGCGCCTGTCGGCGTCCATGGGCGGGCAGCAGGTGATCAGCTGGGCCCTGCTGCTGGCCGCCCCGCTGCTGGCGCCCTTGCTGCTGTGGCTGGCGTGGCCGCACGCGGCCCAAATTGCCGCGGCCGGCTGGCAAGCCTGGGCCGGTTTTGCCTACGTGGCGGCGTTTTCCATGTTTATCGGTTTCTTTTTCTGGTACGGCGGCATGGTGCGCGGCGGCATCGCCCGGGTCGGCCAGGTGCAGCTGGTGCAGCCCTTCATTTCCTTGCTGGGCGCCTGGCTGATCCTGGGCGAGCCGCTCGAGGCCGTCAATTTCCTGTTCGCCGTGGCCGTCATCGCGGTGGTGGCGGCCGGGCGCCGGATGCAGATTAAACGATAGCCGATGTCGCAATTCCGATGGGAATGTCCTGCCTTGCGACGTACAATACTGCCTTGTTCACCCACGATTACGAGATTTCGCCATGTCCGCCTACGAAAAACTGTCCGCCCTCGGTATCACGCTCAAGGCCCCGGCCACCCCGGCTGCCGCCTATGTCATGTACGTCCAGACCGGCAAGCTGGTGTTCCTGTCGGGCCACCTGGCCAAGAATGCGGACGGCGCCGTCATCGTCGGCCAGCTCGGCAAGAACGTCACGGTCGAACAGGGCCAGCAGGCGGCGCGCAATATCGCCGTCGACCTGATCGGCACGCTGCAGGAAGCCGTCGGCGGCGACCTGAACCGCGTCAAGCGCATCGTCAAGGTGATGAGCCTGGTCAATTCCAGCCCGGACTTCACCGAACACCACCTGGTCACCAATGGCTGTTCCAACCTGCTGGGCGAAGTGTTCGGCGACGCCGGCAAGCATGCCCGTTCCGCCTTCGGCGTGGCGCAGATACCGCTGGGCGCCTGTGTCGAGATCGAAATGATTGTCGAAGTAGCGTAAATACCAAGATTGTCGGGGTCGCTTACCCGGCGGCCCCTGTTCCGGCCGCTTACAAAGCGTGCTCTATAATGGCCATGTACCGACGCGGCCCCTTTTCTCTGTGAGACCAGCATGAAAATTGAAAATCCAAATCCGATCGAATGGCGTTTTTCGGAGCGCGCAAGCCAGCTGCAGAGCTCGTTCATCCGTGAAATCCTGAAAATCACCCAGCGTCCGGAGATCATCTCCTTCGCCGGCGGCCTGCCGTCGCCCGCCACCTTCCCGGTCGAGCGCATGAAGGCAGCCTTCGACAAGGTATTGACCGACAACGGCAAAGTGGCCCTGCAATACGGCCCGACCGACGGCTACCCGCTGCTGCGCGAATGGATTGCCAATCACCTGTCCACGGACAGCTGCAAGATTTTGCCGGAACAGGTCCTGATGACGTCCGGCTCGCAGCAGGCGCTCGACCTGCTGGGCAAGGTGCTGATCGACGAAGGTTCGCGCGTACTGGTCGAAACCCCGAGCTACCTGGGCGCGCTGCAAGCGTTCTCGGTGTACCGTCCCGAATTCAAGTCGGTCGCCACCGACGAGCACGGCCTGGTGCCGTCCTCGATCGACGCCGTGGCCGAGGGCGCGCGCATGCTGTACGCGCTGCCCAACTTCCAGAACCCGACCGGCCGCAGCCTGTCGGTCGAGCGCCGCGTGGAGCTGGTCGAAACCTGCGCCCGCCTGGGCCTGCCGCTGATCGAAGACGATCCTTACGGCGCGCTCAGCTACAAGGGCAAGCCTTTCCCGAAACTGCTGAACATGAACCCGGACGGCGTCATCTACATGGGCTCGTTCTCGAAAGTGCTGACCCCGGGCATCCGCCTGGGCTATGTGGTGGCTCCGCTGCCGCTGGTGCGCCGCCTGGAACTGGCCAAGCAGGCGGCCGACCTGCACACCGCCCAGCTGACCCAGATGGTGGTCTACGAAGTGATCAAGGATGGCTTCCTGCAGGAACACATTCCTTCGATCGTCACCCTGTACGCGAACCAGTGCCAGGTCATGCTCGACGCCATGGACGCCTGCTTCCCGCCGTCCGTCAGCTGGACCCGTCCGGAAGGCGGCATGTTCATCTGGGTGACCCTGCCGAAGCATATCGACGCCATGAAGCTGCTCGACCAGGCCATCGCGGCCAAGGTGGCCTTCGTGCCGGGCGCGCCGTTTTACGCCAATGAAGCCGAAACCAACACCCTGCGCCTGTCCTTCGTGACCGTGCCGCCGGAGCGCATCCGCGAAGGCGTGGCCATCCTGGGCAAGCTGATCGCCGCCCAGCTGTAATACGCGCATACGCGCCAGCCCCACGAAAAGCCTCGCATCCTGACCGGTGCGGGGCTTTTTGCATTTCTATTGCAGCGCAGCAAATAAGCTGTCTATACAATGTTTGACAACGTTGTATTCTCGCAAATAGAGTTGCTCCACTAGTAAATTTACACGTAAAACTCCCCAAAAGTCACACTATTTCGATTAGTTAATATACAATTCTGCGTAGAAATTCTAGTTGTGCATTTTTTCACACATGCACATCGCTCTTTTACCTGGCTGTCCTGACTACAGCCGCTTATATCGGGGTTGTAATCATGCTCGAAGATACGTTCGTTCCAGAACTCGTACGCCAGTTGTCGCCACAGCCGCTGCATCCCGCGGCACCGCAAGACCCCGCCATGGACATGGCCGACCTGCTGGTCGCCTACCTTGAACAGCTCGGCATCGAGTTCGTGTTCGGCATTCCCGGCGGCGCCATCGAACCCCTGTATAACGCGCTGGCGCGCAGCGAACGGCGCGGCGGCATCCGCCACATCCTGGCGCGCCACGAAGCCGGCGCCGCCTTCATGGCCGACGGCTACGCCCGCGAAACGGGCAAGATCGGCGTGTGCATCGCCACCTCCGGCCCCGGCGCCACCAACCTGATCACGGCGGTGGCCACCGCCTACGAAAACAATGTCCCGATGCTGGTCATCACCGGCCAGCCTGCCCTGCCCTCGTTCGGCAAGCACCCGCTGCAGGAATCGGGCTGCACCGGCATCAATGTGCTGGGCATGTTCCGCCATTGCACACGCTACAACTCGCTGGTATCGCACGCCGAACAATTCGAAGCGAAGCTGATCGCGGCCCTGCAGCGCGCCACCCGCACCCCGCGCGGCCCGGTCCACCTGACCATTCCGGTCGACGTCTTCCGCAAGCCCTGCAACGTCACCCGTCCCACCTACGACCTGCGCGCCCTGCTGCGCCCTTCCTCGCTGGTGGACGACGACGCGGTCGATCAATTGCGCACCATGCTGTCCGAGGCGCGCAATGTGGTGCTGCTGATCGGCGGCTGGTGCGGCGAAGGCATCGACTCGATCCTGCAATTCGCGGCCCTGAAAGGCGCGACCTTCGTCACCACGCCGGACGGCAAGGGGCTGGTCAGCCCGCAGCATCCCCTGTACCGCGGCGTGTTCGGCTTCGGCGGCCACGCCTCGGCCGAAGATGCGCTGCGCGACCCGACGGTCGACCTGATCCTGGCCATCGGCGCCTCGATGGGCGAATGGAATACCGGCGGCTGGAGCGACAGCCTGCTCAACGAGCGCCTGGTCCACATCGATGAATCGGAAGACCACCTGGCGCGCACGCCGATGGCCCGTTTCCACATGCGCGGCTCGATCCGCTCCATCTTCAACCGTCTGGTCGAACGCGTGCACCACGTGCGCAACGAGACCGATGTCACGGTCGAAAAGCGGCGCGCCTCGCGCGAGCTGGCTGCCCTGGCCTGGGAACCGGACAGCATCCTGGCCGCGCCCGAAGCGTTCACCAGCGATGCCGCGCCCATCAAGCCGCAGCGCCTGATGCGCGACCTGTCGAATATGTTCCCGCCCACCACCCGCTACCTGGCCGACACCGGCAACAGCGTGGCCTGGGCCACCCATTACCTGCAGCCGCAGGACCGGCGCATGGGCGAACGGCGCCTTGGCGGCGGCGAGCGCAAGCGCGTGGCGGGCCAGCGCCTGACCTCGGGCGGCTGGCTGCGCGTGACCATGAATTTCGCGGCCATGGGCTGGGCCATCGGCGGCGCCATCGGCACCGCGGCGGCCAATCCCTCGGTGCCGGTGGTGTGCATCACCGGCGACGGCAGCATGCTGATGAACGGCCAGGAATTGTCGGTGGCCGTGGCCGAGCAACTGACCGTGGTGTTCGTGGTCCTGAACGACAGCTCGCTGGGCATGGTCAAGCATGGCCAACGCCTGGCCAAGGCCGAGCAGATCGGCTGCGCCATGCCGCGCACCGATTTCGCCATGCTGGCGCGCGCCCTGGGCGGACGCGCCCACACCATCCACTCCCCGGCCGACATGGCCGCGCTGGACGTGGAAGCGATGCTCAACTACCCGGGCCCGACCCTGCTCGACGTCCACATCGATCCCGAAGAAGTGCCACCGATGAACAGCCGCATGCGCGTGCTGGCCGCCGGCACCCTCTGACCCACCCCCATCTCATTGGGGACAGTCCCAGGTTTTGAGGAAACTTTTTTCCAAAACGTTGCCTCTAAACCTGGGACTGTCCCCTGTCAAAAGGAAAGAAGATATGACGAAGAAACTCGACGGCAAAGTTGCGCTCATCACCGGCGGCACCAGCGGCATCGGCCTGGCCAGCGCGCGCCTGTTCAGGGAGCATGGCGCGCAGCTGGTGCTGACCGGACGCGATCCCCAGCGCATGGCCGAAGCGGCCGCCGAATTCGGGCCGGACGCCCTGGTGCTGGCCAGCGAAGCGGGCAGCCTGTCCGATATCGCGGCGCTGATGGCGCAAGTCAAGGAACGCTTCGGCCGCCTGGACGTGCTGTTCCTGAACGCTGCCGTGAATGCGCCGGCGCCCATCGAACACGTCACCGAAGCCATGTTCGACGATGTCATGAACGCCAACTTCAAGGGCGCGTTCTTCACCATCCAGCATGCATTGCCACTGATGCAAGCCGGCGGCTCCATCATCGTCACCACCTCGGTCACCAATCGCAGCGGCGCGCCGAACTTCAGCGTCTATGGCGCCAGCAAGGCCGCCCTGCGCTCGCTGGTGCAGTCGATGGGCATGGGCCTGATCGAACGCGGCATCCGCACCAATGCCATCTGCCCGGGACCGATCGAGACGGGCGGTTTCAACCGCCTCGACCTGCCGTCCGAGGTGCTCTCGGCCATCAAGGGCGACATCAGCGGCCGTTCGCCGATCAAGCGCTTCGGCACCCCCGATGAAGTGGCCAAGGTGGCCCTGTTCCTCGCGTCCGACGACGCTGCCTACATCGTGGGCGAGGAAATCGTCGTCGACGGCGGCATCAGCCTGGTGTGCCTGCCATGAGCGACAACTTCAGCACCACCATCCACAGCCGCCTGTGGCACGAAGAGCCGTGCGCCAATGATCCGTTCGCGGCCGACGTGTGCCGCGCCGGCGGCTACGACGTGTATGGCGACTTGCTCGGCAAAGTCTCCTACATCGACTACCTGTACCTGCTGTTCAAGGGCGAACGCCCGACCGCGCCGCAGTCGCGCACCCTGGGCCTGCTGGCCGTGGCACTGGCCAATCCGGGTCCGCGCGATCCGTCCGTGCATGCGGCCATGGCGGCCAGCGTGACCGGCAACCCCGCCAGTTCGGCCCTGATGGCGGCGGTGGCGGCCGGCGCCGGCGCCGGCGGCGGCGCGCGCGAAGTGCTGCTGGCCATGCGGGCCTGGGCCGCCTGCGGTACCGACCTGGCCGCCTGGTGCGAGCACCTGGCCAATCCGCCGGCGCCGCGCCCCGCGTTCTGGCCGGCCACCGGCCATGCGCCGGGTTTCGCCGAACACGGCGTCACGTGCGCGAAACCGGTGCTGCAGTTGCTGGCCTGCCTGCGCGACCAGGCGCCGTCGCCGCAGCTCGACTGGCTGGCCGACAAGCGCGCCGCGCTCGAAGCGTCGACCGGCATTCCCCTGGCCCAGAACGGCGTGGTGGCCGCGGCCCTGCATGGCATCGGCCTCTTGCCCGACGAAGGCGAAATGCTGACCTTGCTGCTGCGCCTGCCCGGCGCCGCCGCCCACGCGCTCGAGCAAACCCGCCACAGCTTCCGCCAGTTTCCGTTTTTTGAACTGGACCTTCAGAACGATCCGGCCGCCAGGGAGCCAGCATGAGCAAGAACGCCATCCTCGAACAATACGAAGGCGCCCTGCCCACCAGCGTGGGCAAGTGCTTCCCCAGCGAACGCACGGTGTTTCGCGGCCTCGACCTGCACAGCGAATTCAAGGACGCCGACTGGATCGAGCTGTACATCTTCAGCATCGTCGGGCGCCGCCTGCCGGCGTCCCAGCTCAAGGTGCTGCAAAGCGTGTGGGTCTATACCAGCTACCCCGACGCGCGCCTGTGGTGCAACCGCGTGGTGGCCCTCACCGGCTCCACCCGCGGCACCGGCGCCCAGGGCCTGGGCGCGGGACTGGCCGCGTCGGAAGCTGCCATCTTCGGACGCCAGCCTGAAATCGGCGCGGCCGACTTCCTGGTGCGCGCCAAAGCCGAGCTCGATGCGGGAAAAGATCTTGAACAGATCGTGCGCGAGGAACTCAAGCGCCATCCGCGCATCATGGGCTACGGCCGCCCGGTCGCGGCCGAATATGCCGACGAACGCATTGCCGTCACCCTGGCCATGATGGAACGCGAGGGCATGGCCATCGGCCCGCACCTGGCGCTGGCCTTCGCCATCGAGGACATGCTGGAAAAAGTGGCAGGCCGCCGCCTGCCCATGACCTACTCGTCGGTGGTGGTCGCCATTCCCCTGGACCTGGGCTTTTCGCCGCTGGAATGCTACCTGTATATGCAGCCTTCCTTCGTGGCCGGCATGATCCCGTGCTACCTGGAAGCGCTCGAACGGCCGGCCGGGGCGACCTTTGCGTTGCGCTGTGACCGCATCAACTACACCGGAGCAGCCCCGAGGCGCTGGGAGGAGTAGCTTTTCTCGCGGGTTGTAGTACATAATAGCCCGAGAGTAACTACCTCCACAGCGGAAGCCTGCCGATGAATGATGTCAAGCCTGGAAAATTGAAGTTGATGGTAGTCGCGCTCAGCCTGGCGTTCGGCAGTTCGGCGGCCAGCGCCCAAAGCACGGAAGAAGATGAATTGGCCCTGTCCTACGGCGACACGGCGCTGGTCAGTATCGCAACCGGCAGCGAGCAGCCGCTGGCGCGGGTACCGGCCGTGGCCTCGGTGATCACCGCGCGCGACATTGCCGCCATGGGCGCCACCGACCTGGACCAGGTACTCGAGAGCGTGGCCGGCCTGCATGTGTCGCGCTGGTCCGCCCCGCTCAATCCCACCTATATCTTCCGCGGCATCGTCGGCGCCTACAACACCCAGGTGCTGGTGCTGGTGAACGGCATTCCCATCACCTCCTCCTTCGTCGGCAACCGCGGCCAGGCCTGGGGCGGCATGCCGCTCGAAAACGTGGCGCGCATCGAAATCATCCGCGGCCCAGGTTCCGCCCTGTACGGCGCCGACGCCTTTTCGGGCGTGATCAATGTCATCACCAAGACCGCCAGCGCGGTCAAGGGCCTCGAATTCGGCGTGCGCGGCGGCAGTTTCCGCAACCGCGATGCCTGGGTCCAGTACGGCGGCGACATCGGTCCCGTCCAGGCCGTGTTCTACCTGCGTGCGGGCAGCAGCGACATGCAGAAGGGGATCATCGAATACGACGTGCAAAGCTTCCTCGACGGCCTGTTCAACACCGATCGCTCGCTCGCGCCCGGCCGCATGAATACCCGCCGCGAAGCGGTCGATGTCCGCGTCGACCTGAACTACGGCGCCTGGCGCCTGCGCCTCGGTGTACAGGACCGCAAGCTGGGCATCGCCCAGGGCCTGGCCGACGCCATCGATCCGGACGGCGTGGTGCCGGAAACGCGCGTCTACAGCGACCTGGTCTACACCAAGGACAATGCGCTGCCCGGTTGGGATGTCTCGGCCACGGCCGGGGTCTACGAATTGCGCAACCGCGTCGCCAAACCCGGCTACAAGCTGTTCCCGGCGGGCGCCTTTGCCGGCGCCTTCGCTGACGGCGTCATCGGCAATCCCGGCCATTCCGAGCGCCACACCCACCTCTCCGCGACGGCCGTGTATGCGGCCCTGCAGGATCACCGCATCCGGGTCGGCGCCGGCTACCGCCTGGAAGACATGTATGCCACCGCCGAAGACAAGAACTTCAATTTCGTGGTCGTGCCGGGCGCCGGTCCTTCGCTGCTGCCGATCGGCGGCGTGGTCGATGCGCGCAACGATCCGAACCTGCTGTACCTGCAACCGCAAAAACGCAACGTCAAATATGTGTTCGCCCAGGACGAGTGGAAAGTGGCCAAGGACTGGACCCTGACGGCCGGCGTGCGCTATGACCGCTATTCCGACTTCGGCGGCACCACCAATCCGCGCGCGGCGCTGGTGTGGGACGCCAGCTACAATGTGATTGTCAAGGTCCTGCACGGGCGCGCCTTCCGGGCGCCAACTTTTACCGAGCAGCACACCCGCAACAACCCGGTCAATGTCGGCAACCCGAGCATCCGCCCGGAAACCATGGAGATGAACGAGCTGGCCTTCGTATGGCAGGCGCTGCCGTCGGTGCAGACCAACCTCTCCCTGTTCCGCTACCACATGAAGGAAATCATCATCGCCGCGCCGAACGACGATCCGAGCACCGGCAAGACGTACCAGAATACGGGCGGCCAGTCCGGCAAGGGCTTCGAGCTGGAAACCAATTGGGATGTGTCGCGCGAATTGCGCCTGTCCGGCCACCTGTCGGTGCAGAAATCGACCGACGAGGCCAGCGGACGCGATGCCGGCCTGGCGCCGCAGCAGCGCCTGTTCGGCCGCGCCGACTGGCGATTCGCCTCGCAATGGCAACTCGGCGCCATCGTCAACCACGTGGCCGACCGCGCGCGCCAGCCGGGCGATGCCCGTCCGAAAATCGCCGACTACACCACGCTCGACTTCAGCCTGCGGCGCCAGAAAGCGTTCGGCGACTGGGACCTGCGCGCCACCGTGCTCAATGCCTTGAACCGCGATGCGCGCGAGCCGACTACCGCGCCAGGCAACATTCCCTTCGACATCCCCCTGCCGCGCCGCGCGATCAACATCGAACTGTCGTACAAGATGTGACTGTTACAAGAGGCAAACCGGTTTCGGCCGGTTGGCCCCTTCCCTCCGCGCCGGATATGCGTTAGATTCGTGTAAGTTGCATTTTATTAATTTACACACATTCACACAATGCTACTCACACGGTCGCTCCCGGCCCTGCTCCTGACCTTCTGCGGCTCCCTGGCCGCCGAACCGGTGGCCGACGAAGAAGAACTGGCGCAAGTCTATGGCCACATGGCCAGCTTCACCCTGGCCACGGGCAATGCCACCAGCGTGCGCCGCGCGCCCGCGGTCGCGGCCGTGATCACGGCGCGCGACATCGCCGCCATGGGCGCCACCGACCTCGACCAGGTACTGGAAACGGTCGCCGGCCTGCATGTGAACCGCACCGCCAACCTGTATTCGCCGCTGTACGTGGTGCGCGGCATCGTCAGCCAGTTCACGCCCCAGGTGCTGGTGCTGCAGAACGGCGCCCCCATCACCACCCTGTACCAAAGCAACAAGGGCAATCTGTGGGCCGGCTATCCGGTCGACCATATCGCCCGCATCGAAGTGCTGCGCGGGCCCGGTTCGGCCCTGTACGGCTCGGACGCCTATTCGGGCGTGATCAATATCGTGACCAAGAATGCCGGCGATGTACGCGGCACCGACATCGGCCTGCGGGCCGGCAGTTTCGGCAACCGCGAAGCCTGGCTCCAGCACGGCGGCAAGCTGGGCGAGGCCGACCTGGCCATCTACCTGCGCGCGGCCACCACCGATGGCTTTCGCAGCATCATCCGTGCCGACGCCCAGACCCGCAACGATACCCTGTTCGGCACCCACGCCAGCCTGGCGCCGGGCCCGGTCAACCTGGGCAGCGAGGCCATCGACGGCAATCTCGAACTGACGCAGGGACCGTGGCGCCTGCGCGCCGGCCTGAAATTGCGCGACAAGATCGGCACCGGGGCCGGCGTGGCCAGCGCCCTCGATCCGGTCGGCCTGTCGAAAAGCGTGCGCAGCACGGGCGAACTGTCCTGGAACGACCAGCTGGGACGCGACTGGAGCGGCGGCGCCAGCCTGACCGGCCTGTACTACGCCCAGATCACCCCGGTCGACTTCCAGCTGCTGCCGCCCGGCCTGCGCTTTCCCAGCGGCCTGTTCCCGAACGGCATGCACGGCGGCCCCGACACGCGCGAGCGCCACCTGCGCCTGTCCGGCCACCTGGCCTACACGGGATGGCAAGGGCACCAGCTGCGCATCGGCGTCGGGCACGACGACCTGAACCTGTACCGCACCTTCGAGACGCGCAATTTCAGCTATGCGCCGTCCGGCCTGCCCGTGCCCCAGCCCGGCGTGATCGACTATTCCCAGCTCAACCCCTTCCTGCGCCCGCACCGGCGCCGCATCGATTACCTGTATGTGCAGGATGAATGGCAGCTGGGACCGGACTGGGCCCTGACGGCCGGGCTGCGCCACGACCGCTATTCCGACTTCGGCGGCACCACCAATCCGCGCCTGGCGCTGGTATGGGATGCCTCGCTCGACCTGACCGCCAAGCTGATGTACGGACGCGCCTTCCGCGCCCCGGCCTTCATCGAAGCCTATGGCGAATCGAATCCTGTGGCGCTGGGCAACCCCAACCTGCGCCCGGAAACAAACGGCACGCTGGAAGCGGCGCTGGCCTGGCAGGCGCGCAGCGATACCCAGCTCAACCTGACCATCTACCGCTACCGGATGGGCGACATGATCCGCACCGTGCCCAACGCCATCGCCGGCACCGGCGCCACCTACCGCAATACGGGCGACCAGGATGGCCACGGACTCGAGCTCGAAGCCGTGTTCCAGGCCGCGCGCACGCTGCGCATGCTGGCCAATTACAGCTGGCAGCGCTCCACCGACAAGGCCAGCGGCCGCGATGCCGGCTATGCGCCGCGCCATCACCTGTACGCGCGCGCCGAATGGCAGCCGGCCAATGGCATCGTGCTCGCGCCCCAGCTCAACCTGGTGGCCGGTCGCGCCCGCGCCCCGGGCGACGCGCGCCGCCCGATCGCCGACTATGCGACGGTGGACCTGGCGCTGCGGCGCGAACGCGGCCACGGCGCCTGGGAATGGTCGGCCAGCCTGCGCAACCTGTTCAATGCCGACGTCCGCGAACCGAGCCAGGCGCCCGGCCTGCAATTGCCCTTCGATTTGCCGATGGCGCCACGCTCCCTGGTACTTCAGGTGAGCCGGCGCATGTAAGCGACTGGCAGTTGCGGAACAGCCACGCTCCGCATTTTAATGCTGTCTATATAGAAACATATATTACTTTTAGACCAGAAATAACGCTATGATGGGTGCGGCCCAACCCCCGCCGCCAGAGAAGAGAACGCATGAACCACGCCGTCGCCGCTGCACGTGAAGCTGCCATTCTGATTGTCGATGACGCCCCCGCCAACCTTGGCGTGCTGCGCCAGATGATGTCGCAGCAGGGCTACCAGACTTTCCTGGCCACGTCGGGCGAACGCGCCTTGCGCATCGCGCGCCGGGTCCACCCCGACCTGATCCTGATGGATGTGGTCATGCCCGGCATGGATGGCCTGGAAACCTGCCGCCGGCTCAAGCTGCACGCCAGCACGGCCGGCATCCCCGTCATTTTCATGAGCGCCCGCAACGAGGCCGACGACGTCGTGGCCGGCTTCGACCAGGGCGCGGTCGACTACATCGGCAAGCCGCTGCGCATGGCCGAGGTGTGCGCCCGCGTGCGCGCCCAGCTGCAGATCCACAGCCACAGCGGCGGCCACCAGGAACAGGCGCAACGCCTGCGCACCATTGTCGACAGCATGGCCGAAGGCTTGATGGTGATCGAACCGAGCGGCCGCATCCAGTACACCAACCCGGCCTGCTCCGGCTACCTGGGCTACGCGCCCAACGAACTGGCCGGCTACGGCATCGCCGACCTGTTCAATCCGGCGGTCACCGGCGAATGCCTGGGCTATTTCGACAGCGCGCTGAACGATCCGGGCGGCACCGCCCGCATGGGGGCGCGCGAAGTCATGGTGCGCCAGCGCGACGGCACCCTGCGCGCCATGGACCTGACGCTCACGCCCATGCATGTCAGCGAGCCGCTGTTCATCGGCCTGCTGCACGATATCGCCCACCACAAGCAGACAGAAACGCTGCTCGAACGCGCGGCCCTGGCCGATTCGCTCACGCGCATCGCCAACCGCCGCCATTTCGACAGCTTCCTGGAACTGGAATGGCAGCGCGCCGTGCGCAGCGGCGAACCCTTGTCGCTGATCGTGCTCGATGTCGACCATTTCAAGCTGTACAACGACGCGCTCGGCCATGCAGCGGGCGACCTGGCCTTGCGCGAAGTGGCGGCCGTGCTCGACGCGCATGCGCTGCGCCCGACCGACCTGGCCGCGCGCTACGGCGGAGAAGAATTCGTGCTGCTGTTCGCCGAAACCAGCGCCGGCGCGGCACTGGCGCTGGCCGAATCGGTACGCGCCGGGATCGAGGCGCTCAAGCTGCCCAATCCCCGTTCGCCAACCAGCGCCTGGGTCACGGCCAGCGTCGGCGTGGCCACCATCGTCCCGACCCAGCTCGACGAGCCGGCGGGATTTTTCGTGGCCGCCGACCGCGCCATGTACGAAGCGAAGGAAGCGGGCCGCAACCAGGTGATCGGCGTGGACGCCGGCAACCGCGCCTGGGAAGCGGTCAAGGCCCTGATGTCGCTCTGACCTCAGGGCGCCTTGGGATAGCCGGTGATATCGGCGATTTCGCTGTACATCGGCTGCAGGCGCACATACATCTTGCGGTACACGCGCTGGTACAGTTTTTCGTACATGGCGTGGTTGGCCGCGATCGGCTCGAACACGCGCCCGACACGGGTCATGCCCGCGATCGCGGACGCGAAATCCGGATACAGTCCCAGCCCCACGGCCGCGTCGATGGCGGCGCCCAGCCCCGACGTTTCATAAATATGCGGGCGCGCGGTCGGCAGGCCGAAAATGTCGGCCGTCAGCTGCATGGCCGCGTCGCTTTGCGAGCCGCCACCCGAGACCCGCAGTTCGGTGATCTTCACGCCGCTGCGCTGCTCGGTGCGTTCCTTCCCTTCGCGCAGCGCATAGGCCAGCCCTTCCAGGATCGCCCGGTACACATGGGCGCGCGTGTGCACGTCGCCAAAGCCGATGATGGCGCCCTTCGCTTCCGGCCCCGGCACCTTGATCCCCGGCGTCCAGTAAGGCTGCAGCATCAGGCCCATGGAGCCGGGCGGCACGGTGCGCACCAGTTCGTCGAACAGGGCCTCGGGGGCCACGTCCTCGCGCAAGGCGCGCGCCTGTTCGTGATGCCCGAACTGCTCCTTGAACCAGTTGACCATCCAGTAACCGCGGAAGATCTGCACTTCGGTGCTGTAGGCATGCGGGATCGCGGCCGGATACGGCGGAATCTGCGGCGTGACTTCGACATAGCGCGTGCTGGTGGTGTTGATGGTGGCCGTGGTGCCGTAGCTCAGGCAGCCGATATGGGGCGCCTGGCAGCCGGCGCCGATCACTTCGCAAGCCTTGTCGGCGGCGGCGGCCATCAGCGGCAAGCCTTGCGGGATGCCGGTGGCGGCGGCAGCTGCAGCGTCGATGGCGCCGATGCGGGTGCCGGGCGGGACCAGCTCGGGCAGCATGTGCGGCAGCACGGCCAGCGCCTGCCACTTCCAGTCGCGCGCGCCGGCCCACTTCTGGCGCTTGTAGTCGAAGGGTACATAGGCCACCTGCGATCCGGTCGAATCGATGAAGCGTCCGCACAGGCGGTAGTTCAGGTAGCCCGACAGCAGCAGGAACTTGTCGGTGCGCGCCCAGATGTCGGGCTGGTGCGCCTTGATCCAGTTGATCTCCGCTTCGCCGCGGAAGAAATCGATGGTGCCCTTCACGCGCGCCAGGCGGAATGCCAGGGCCCACCATTTGCCCATGGGCGGCACGACGTCGGTGCGGCGCTGGTCCAGCCAGGTGATGGCCGGGCGCAGCGGCTTGCCGTCCTTGTCCAGGTTGACCACGGTGCCGCGCTGGGTGGTCACGGCCACGCCCTGCACGCTGGCCTTGTCGGCCCCCGGCTGCAGCCACAGGCCCTGGCAGGCTTCGCACACGGCTTGCCAGTAGCCTTCCGGATCGTGCTCGGCCCAGCCGGGATGGTCGGAAAAATAGGCTTGCAGATGCACCTGCGATTTGGCGACGATATTGCCGTCCAGGTCGAACAGGATGGCCCGCACGCTCTGGGTGCCGTTGTCGATGGCGAGGATGGTCTTGTTCATGTGGGCAGGCTGTAATGTGCGTTCCAAAGGGCCAGGTAGGCATCCTGGCTGGCGGTCCAGCGTTCGTCGGTCCAGCCAAGTTCGGCCTGGCAAATGGCGCGGATCCGGGCCAGGTGTTCCACCCCGCCGCCGCGCAGCTGCAGGCCGAGGCGGGTGCGGCGCAGCAGCAGGTCTTCCAGGTGCAGGACCGCTTCGGCGCGCGCGGCCCAGCGCAGTTCGGCCCACAGGGTCTGGGTGCCGGGGACGATGTCCAGCTCCCCCTCCTGCGCGCAGTCGAGCAGCGCCTGCGTGTGCTCGCCGTAGCGCCCTTCGATGCGCTGGCGTACGCTGCCGCGCAGGCGCGAGACACTGCGCGCGCGCTGCGGAAAGATCGGCCGTTGGTCCAGTTCCGCTTTCCAGTGCGGCAGCAGCGTGGCCGCCTTGCGCAAGGCG
>Ga0187844_10000284_pt1 | contig 39386 bp, 37 predicted proteins | sample SpaLakP09_SKY_50_FD_134517 | JGI IMG/M metagenome (GOLD analysis project Ga0187844, IMG submission 134517) | Oligotrophic lake water microbial communities from Sparkling Lake, Wisconsin, USA - SP09_SKY_50 | ecosystem: Environmental > Aquatic > Freshwater > Lake | place: USA: Sparkling Lake... | reverse complement strand
TAAAGCAGAAGCAGAAAAAATAGCAGAAGAACTTCAAGCTTTAGCTGACAAATTACAACTGATGTTAATTCCTCGAGATCCACTTGATAGCAAAGATGTGATCGTGGAAGTTAAATCTGGCGAGGGAGGAGAGGAGTCTGCTTTGTTTGCTGGAGACTTAGTTCGCATGTATTTACGATTTGCTGAAAAACGTGGTTGGAAAGCATCTTTAATTGATGCAGTTGATTCTGATATGGGTGGGTATAAGAGCGCATCTATTGCAATTAAAGCTAAAGCAAATCCTGAATTAGGTAACGCACCTTATGCGTGGATGAAACATGAAGGTGGAGTTCATCGTGTGCAAAGAGTTCCCGTTACAGAATCTCAAGGTCGAGTACACACTTCTGCTGCCGGTGTTTTAGTTTTTCCTGAAGCAGAAGAAATTGATGTTGAAATTAAAAACGAAGAAATTCGAGTAGATGTTTATAGATCATCTGGTCCTGGTGGACAATCTGTTAACACCACAGATTCTGCAGTTCGCATCACACACATTCCAACTGGCATAGTCGTATCTTGTCAGAATGAAAAAAGTCAATTACAAAACAAAGAATCTGCCTTAAGAATTTTAAGAGCAAGATTACTTTCAGCAGCTGAAGAAACCAGAGCCCAAGAAGAATCTGCTTCCAGAAAATTACAGGTAAGAACAGTTGATAGATCTGAAAGAATTAGAACTTACAATTTTCCAGAAAATCGTTTAACGGATCACCGTACCGGTTACAAATCACATAATTTAGATCAAATATTAAATGGTGACCTTGATCCTGTTTTGCAGTCTTGCGTGGATATGGAAATTACTCAAAAGTTGGCTGAGGTTGGGGAAACTCGGTGAGTAAACTCACTAGAAGTGTTCTGGTTGACATTGAATTAAGACTAAAAAAAGCTGGAGTACCTAGTCCGCGAGTAGATGCAGAATCATTGGTGGCTTTTTCGTTAGGAATTGAAAGAAATCGTACTGGACTTGTCAGAGAAATTGATGACGATCAATATAGAGAAATTGAAAAACTTGTGGAAAAAAGAGTCAGAAGAATTCCGCTGCAACACATTTTAGGCGAACAGGGTTTTAGAAGATTAGTTTTAGAAGTTGGACCTGGGGTTTTTATTCCTCGTCCTGAAACAGAATTATTGGTTGAATCTACAGTTAGATATTTAAAAGATAAAAAACAAGACAGAAATATTGTGGTTGATCTGTGTGCTGGATCAGGAGCAATATCCTTAGCTCTTGCTACCGAAGTTGGTAATAGTGATGTTTATGCGGTGGAAAAATCTGTGGACGCATTTAGCTATTTGGCGAAGAATGTTGCAGCACACCAAGATTTAATGAAAACAGTTAATTCAAAATTTGTAGCCTTAAATGCCAGCATCCTGGAACCAATAACTGAACTTGAAAAACTAAACGGCACAGTAGATGCACTTGTTTCAAATCCTCCTTACATTCCAAACAAAATGATTCCCCGTGAACCAGAAGTCAAAAATCATGAACCAGAAATGGCGCTTTTTGGCGGCAATGACGGATTAGATTTTGTCCGAGTGGTAATAAAACTTGCCCAAGATTTATTGAAACCAGGTGGCTTTATTGCCATTGAACATGCTGATGTGCAAGGTTCAACTGTGGAAGAAACAGGTGTTCCTTTTTTATTACTGGAATCAAAAGCTTTCACTAAAATTGAAGATCGAAGAGATTTTAATGGGTTAGCTCGTTACACCGTGGGAATAAAAATATGATTCGTAAATTTGCTATGAATAATGAAATTGAAAGAAAAGATGGTATCTCCGCAGCCATTGCTGCTGCAAAACGTGGCGATCTGGTGGTTTTACCAACAGACACTGTTTATGGTCTAGGCACTGATGCGTTTTCTAAGAATGGTCCACAAAAATTATTAGCCGCTAAAGGTAGAGATCGTGATATGCCAATTCCTGTTTTAGTTGGGCACGTTAAAGCATTAGATGGGTTAGCTCACAGAGTTGATGCTGTTACTAAGGCATTAGCTGAAGCTTTTTGGCCAGGTGCTTTAACAATTGTGGTGAAAGCCCAACCAACACTTAGCTGGGATTTAGGGGAAACAAATCAAACCGTGGCTTTAAGAATGCCGCTTAATCCAATTGCAATTGAGTTACTAAATGCAGTAGGTCCTATGGCAGTAAGTAGTGCCAATAAAACTGGTCAACCAGCAGCAACCAATATTGATGAAGCTATTTCACAGTTAGGTGATGCGGTGACTATTTACTTAGATGGGGGACCAACCCCAGGAAATGTGGCATCAACAATTGTTGATGTTTCATCTGGTGGAATGAAACTGCTCCGTCAAGGTGTCATTTCGCTTGAGGAGATTCGTCTGGTCGTGCCAAACATTGAAGTTCTGCCATAGTATTTAGTGCAAGTGAAATAGAGAGGCAATTTAAAAATGGGTAACAGCATATTTTGGGGTCCAGATTGGGATTCTCTTCAAAACCAAGATCCAGAAATTGCGTCTTTATTACTTAAAGAATTAGAACGAGCTCGTGGTGGTTTGCAATTAATTGCCAGTGAAAATTTTACTTCTCCTGCAGTGTTAGCAGCTTTAGGAAGTACTTTCAGTAATAAATATGCCGAAGGTTATCCTGGCAAACGTTATTACGGTGGATGTTCAGTTGTTGATGAAGCAGAAGTTATTGGAATTGAAAGAGCTAAGAAACTTTTTGAGGCAGATCATGCAAACCTGCAACCACATTCTGGGGCAAGTGCCAACATTGCAGTTTATGGTGCTTTCACAAAACCTGGTGACACAGTTTTGGCAATGAGTCTTGCTAAAGGTGGACACTTAACTCACGGGTCTCCAGTAAGTTTTTCTGGTAAATGGTTTAACCCAGTTGGTTATTCAGTTGATCCCAAAACAGAATTAATTGATTATGACAATGTGCGTGATTTAGCAAAACAACACAAACCAAAAATGATTGTCGCAGGAGCAACTGCTTATCCTCGTTTAGTTGATTTCAAATTAATGCGTGAAATTGCTGATGAAGTAGGTGCAATTCTTTGGGTTGATGCAGCACATTTCATTGGCTTAGTTGCAGGTAAAGCAATTCCAAGTCCTGTTCCTTATGCTGACGTTGTTTCATTTACAACTCATAAAGTTTTGCGTGGACCACGTGGCGGAATGATTGTGTGTAAAGCACAACATGCTCAAGCAATTGATAAAGCAGTATTTCCAATGATGCAAGGTGGCCCATTAATGCATGGTGTTGCTGCAAAAGCAGTCGCACTTAAAGAATGTGCTACACCTGAATATCAGCAATACACAAAGAATGTAATTACTAATGCGCAAGCTTTATCTGAAGGATTAAAAGCCGAAGGTATGCGACCAGTTAGTGGTGGCACAGATACTCATCTTGTGTTGCTTGATTTAACACCACTTGGTGTTAACGGAAAAGATGCTGAGAAGCGTTGCGATGCGTCGCGAATTACTTTAAATAAGAATCCAATTCCAAATGATCCACTGCCACCAATGACTGCAAGTGGTATCAGAGTTGGATCACCATCTGTTACTACCCAAGGAATGGGTGTAGCTGAAATGAGGCAGGTTGCTTCATTTATTGCTCAAGCTGTGAAGAGTGAATCAGGTCATGACAAGATTGCTGATGAAGTTAACAAACTTTGCAAAGCATTTCCCGCTTACCCACAAAGTAAATAACTAATAAGAAAGTAGTAAAACTTTGCGCGAGTATTTGTTAGTACTCTTGGCGACTGCTTTCATTACCTATTTAACAACTCCCATTGCGCGATACTTTGCGCTTCGTTTCGGTTTCATGGCCAAAGTTCGCGATAGAGATGTGCATGATCGTCCAATTCCACGTTTAGGTGGATTAGCAATGGTGGCAGGGTTATTAGCAGGACTTTCTCTTGCTTCGCAACTGCCTTTAATTAGTAATGTTTTTAAAGACGGCAGCCAAATAAGAGCATTACTGGCTGGTGCAGGAATTTTAGTTTTGTTAGGTGTTATTGATGATAAATGGTCAATTGATGGCCCAGTTAAATTAGCGGGACAAACTCTTGCCGCAGCGGTAATGGCATCGCAAGGAATTTCTTTGATTTGGTTGCCACTGCCTTTTGTGCAAGGAACATTAAGTCTTGATCCTTTAACTGGAGTTTTATTAACCGTATTAATTGTGTTAATCACAGTCAATGCAGTGAACTTTGTGGACGGCTTAGATGGTTTAGCTGCCGGAGTTGTTGGTTTAGGGGCAGCTGCATTCTTTGCTTACAGTTATTTGTTGAGTGTGGAATACGGTTTCTCTCGAGCTACCTTGCCTACTTTAATTTCTGCACTATTAGTGGGTATGACTTTAGGGTTCTTACCGCACAATATGTTTCCGGCGCGAGTGTTCATGGGTGATACCGGATCAATGTTGATTGGCTTAATGCTGGCAGCTTGCGCAATTACTTTGACAGGGCAAACCGATCCAGGGGCACTGGAATTAACTTCAGTTCTACCGAGCTTTTTACTTATTCTTTTACCTCTAGCAGTAATTGCAGTGCCATTATTTGATTTAGCTTTAGCAGTAATGAGAAGAACTAGAAGGGGAGCAAATATCTTTACTCCCGACAAAGAACATTTACATCATCGTTTACTAGAAAGAGGACACTCTCATAGAAGAGCTGTGATGTTGATGTATGCCGGAACTGCGCTATTGGCTTTTGCCACCGTTAGCACTGCATTTATTCCTTTTCTGTATTCACTGTCAGCCCTTATTGCAGGTTTAGCGTCGTTGATTTATTTTGGAAGAAGAAGAGAATCCCAGAAAGTGGTTGTGGTTTAAATGACAATTGAAAACAAAATCATTTTGTCGGGGTTGATTCCCACCACAGTGGTAGGAATTCTTTTTGCAATAGGTTCAACAATTTTCACAGACGCACAAGCAGGTTATGCGGCTTTGGGTGGAATGGCTTTAACTTTGGTGTTTTTTGTGTTTGGCCAATACATCATTGGTCGGGTGCTGTTAACTAAGCCTGAAATTGGTTTAGGGGTAGCCATGATCGTTTACTTAACTCAATTAATTGTGTTACTTGTGTTAATAAAGTTACTAAGAGATGCGCCTTGGCTGGATGGAAAGAGCTTTGGCATCTCAATTCTTGCCTCCACACTTTCCTGGACCGCCGGTTCGGTTTGGGTGATGGCAAAACACAAAAATGTGGTCATCGAACCTGTATCCCCCCAGGCTTTGAAGTTGTCAAAAGACGACTAGCCTTTTATTGGTGAGCGAACAGCAAAACTTTCGAACCCGAAAATCAACATCAGATGATCCATGGGCAATCTTTGGACGTCTAGTCTCCGGAATATTAATTTACGGTGGACTTGGTTGGTTAATCGGAAGTTGGTTAAATAAAGTTGAAATGTTTGTCGCTGCTGGAGTAATTCTAGGAATTTCTTTAGCGCTTTACATGACTTTTAAACAATTAAGTCTCAAGTAATTAGAAAGGTAAGTAAACAAAGTGAAGCCAAACAAAGGTGTTGGGCGTGGCTAACTTTATTTCTTTAAGTGAAGTAACTTGTAAATTTGGTGACAATGAATGTCCGTTTCCAGCTCCAGGAGCAGGAATATTTGAATGGCAACCTTTAGCTTCGTTTAATCTTTTAGGTTTTACCTCTATTGAAATAACAAAACCAGTTATTTTGGCAATGCTATGTACTGTGATTGTTTCTGTTGTTTTTATCGCTGCTTTTGCTAAACCAAAGCTTGTGCCAACTGGTTTACAAAACGTTGTTGAAGTTGGTTATTTATTTGTGAGAGATAATATTGCTCGAGAAATCATGGGTAAAGACGGTGATCGTTATGTTCCCTTATTAACATCTCTCTTTTTCTTTGTGTGGTCCATGAACGTGATGGCAATTATTCCTGGTGCACAATTTCCAGTTTCGTCCCGTTTTGCATTTCCAGTAGTCCTTGCACTTGTTGTTTGGGTTGTTTACATGTACTTGGGTATGAAAAATCAAGGAGTAGTTGGTTATTTCAAAAACATTGCGTTTCCTCCAGGTATGCCAATTGGAATTTATCCGTTGTTAACCCCAATTGAATTGCTTTCCACTTTGATTATCAGACCTGTAACTTTGGCCATTCGTTTGTTTGCCAACATGTTTGCTGGACACTTACTTATTACTGTTTTTACTGTTTCTGCCTGGTATCTGTTGAATCTGACAAATTTCGTTGGTTTTGTCTCAGTAATTGGCTACGTAGGATCTGTGGTTTCTTTCATTGTTACTATCGTCTTAACTGGATTTGAAATGTTTATCCAAGCACTACAAGCCTTTATCTTCACGTTGCTAACAGCTGTATTTATCTCCAGCTCGTTGCACGCGGAGCACTAAAGAAAAAAGAATTCCTGCAACAAATAGTTGTGGGATAAAGAAAGAAAAGGAAAAGGGAAACATGATGATCCTCGCGGAAATCACTGGTTCACTTGGTTCGATCGGTTACGGTCTTGCCGCAATTGGTCCAGGTGTCGGTATCGGCATCATCTTCGGTAACGGTGTGCAAGCAATTGCTCGTCAACCTGAGGCTTACGGTGTTATTCGCCAAAACATGATTTTGGGTTTCGCACTTGCAGAAGCTTTAGCCTTGATTGGTTTCGTTGCACCATTCGTTTTCGGCGCATAACTAACAAACCAAAAACTGGAGTGTGAATATGAACTGGATCCTCGCAGCAGAGGGTGCAGAAAGCGGTAGCAATGTTTTGTTACCACCGACCTATGAGTTAATCATTGGTTCTATTGCTTTCTTCGTGATCTTCTTTGCTCTTTCTAAGTTTGCTTTGCCAAACATCAGAAAGACTTTGGAAGCTCGTACAGAATCAATTGAAGGTGGAATTGCTAAAGCTGAGAAGTTGCAACAAGAAGCATCAATTACTTTGGCTCAATATCGCCAACAGTTATCTGATGCCAGAAGCGAAGCAGCAAAAATACGTTCCGCTGCTGAAGCTGAGCGAACTAATCTAATTAGTGAAGCCAGAAACGAAGCTCAAGCTGTTGCACAAACTGTTACTCAACAAGCAAATGCTCAAATCGAAGCTGAAAAATCAAAAGCGGTTAATGAACTACGCCTAGATGTTTCAAAATTAGCTATCGATTTAGCAAGCAAAATCGTTGGTGCCTCATTGCAAGATGACGAACGAGCAAAAGCAGTAATTGATCAATTTGTTAAAGATCTTGAATCTGCTGGAGGTAAACGCTAAATGTTAGGTGCCAGCAAGAACGCTTACCAGTCATTAATCAAACTTGTGGATTCTAATAAGAATTTGCATTCATTTGAAAACGGCGAAAGCATTCTTTTGTTGGCCGATGCCATCACAGGTAGCAAAACTCTTTTAACCACACTGACTGATTCAGGAATTTCACCTGAAGCAAGAGCAGGTGTTGCTAAGGATGTTTTGGCCAAGATTGGTACTAACGAAGCAGTTTCATTAATTGCTGAAGCTGTGAAAATGCGTTGGAGTCAAACCCAAGATTTAGTGCAAGGTTTGGAAGCAAGTGGTGCCAGAGCACTATTTGCAGCCAGTGAAGTAAAAAATGAACTTGATCGAGTTGAAGACGAAGTATTTGCCTTTGAGCGAGCAATAGCAGCAAGTGGTGAACTTGAACTATTACTTGCCGATCCAAATATGACAGCAAGTGCTAGAAATAGTGTGATTAATGATTTAGTGGGCAAAACATTTAGTGCCACCTCAATCTTATTAGTGAATCACGCCATAAGTCATCGCCATGGAAGATCAATTACTTCCACTTTGGGTGATTTACAAAAACTAGCTGCAGCAAGACGTGGTCGTGTCTTAGCTGAAGTGACAAGTGCAATTGCTTTATCAACTGACCAAGAACAAAGACTCACAACTGCATTAACTGCAATTTATAAGCAGGAAGTGCAAGTACAAGTTGTGATTGATAAAAAAGTTATCGGTGGAGTAGCTGTGCGTGTTGGCGATGAAGTAATCGATGGCACAGTGGCAAACCGTTTAGCTCAAGTAAGACGCCAGCTCGCTGGTTAAAACCAAAAACTTCCTGCTGTTGCAAAGTTTGCAAGAGCAGATTAAAGAAAAAGTAGAAAGGCAGTATCAAAGATGACCGAACTCCAGATCAAACCTGAAGATATCCGGAGTGCAATCGAGCGCAACGTTGCCAATTTCAATCCGAAAACTTCCAAGGATGAAGTAGGACGTGTAGCTGAAACCGGTGACGGTATTGCCCGCGTTGAAGGATTGCCATCAGCAATGACAAGTGAATTACTTGAATTTGAAGGCGGACTATTAGGTGTAGCTCTTAACTTAGACGTTTCAGAAATCGGCGCTGTGCTTTTAGGAGATCCTTCAGGTATCCAAGAAGGACAAGAAGTTAGACGAACTGGTCGTGTATTAGAAGTTCCAGTGGGAGATGCGTTCTTAGGAAGAACTGTTGATCCACTAGGAAATCCAATTGATGGTTTAGGTGCAATCAAAGCAAGTGCACAACGTGCTCTTGAATTACAGGCACCAACAGTAGTTGAGCGCCAACCTGTTAAAGAACCACTTGAATTCGGTATCAAAGCAGTAGATGCAATGACAGCAGTAGGCCGTGGACAACGCCAATTAATCATTGGTGATCGCGGAACTGGTAAAACTGCACTTGCCATTGATGCAATTATTAACCAAAAACAAAACTGGCAATCAGGAGATCCTAAGAAACAAGTTCGCTGTATTTATGTAGCGATTGGTCAAAAGGGTTCAACTATTGCATCCGTTAGAGCAACGCTAGAAAAATATGGCGCTCTTGAATACACAACTATTGTTGCCGCAACTGCATCTGATCCTGCAGGTTTTAAATTCATCGCTCCTTATGCAGGTTCTGCAATTGGACAGCACTGGATGTATGAAGGAAAACCAGCACTAATTGTGTTTGACGATTTAACAAAACAAGCTGAGGCTTATCGTGCAGTTTCTCTCTTGCTGCGTCGTCCACCAGGTCGTGAAGCTTATCCAGGTGACGTGTTCTATTTGCACTCCCGTTTATTAGAACGTTGCGCCAAATTATCAAACGAATTAGGTGGCGGTTCATTAACTGGTTTACCAATTATTGAAACCAAAGCTAATGACGTTTCTGCATATATTCCAACCAACGTTATTTCTATTACTGATGGACAGATCTTCCTAGAAACAGATTTGTTCAACTCAGGAATTAGACCAGCTATCAACGTAGGTATTTCGGTTTCACGTGTAGGTGGATCTGCTCAACCTAAAGCTATGAAAAAAGTTGCGGGACGTCTTCGTCTTGACTTGGCACAATTTAGAGAACTTGAAGCATTCGCTGCTTTTGGCTCCGATCTTGATGCTGCTTCAAAATCACAGCTTGAACGTGGTTCACGTTTAGTGCAACTGCTAATTCAAGGTCAATTTGCACCACTTCCTATGGAAAAAGCAGTTGTATCCCTATGGGCAGGAACAACAGGAAATCTTGATGATGTTCCGGTGGAAGACATTGGTCGCTTTGAAGTTGAATTCCATAACTATCTAGATCGCGAACATGCTGCAACCTTGGCAGCAATTAGAGACACTCGTGATTTAAGTGATGACAATGTGGAAGACATTAAAAAAGGTGTCAGTAACTTCAAGAAGCAATTTGTGAAAGCAAATGGTCAACCACTATTGGTTGATGCAAATGTTGATCCAATGGCTGTTGAAGATGTTGAACAAGCTCAAATCAAAGTTAAGAAAAGAGCTTAAGACTTAAATCATGGGTGCCCAATTACGCGTATTTAGAAGACGTATTCGCTCGGTGCAAGCGACCAAGAAGATCACTAGAGCAATGGAATTAATTGCCTCTAGTCGAATCATCAAGGCGCAAAACCAAGTGGCTGCGGCAACTCCTTATGCAACAGCTCTATATAAAGCTGTGTCTTTGGCTGCCTCAAATGCTCGCGGAAATCATCCTTTGTTATTAAACAAAAAAGATGGCAAACGTGCAGCTGTCTTATTAATCACCGCTGATCGTGGTTTGGCTGGAGCGTATTCTGCCAACATTTTGCGTGAAGGCGAAAGATTAACTGAATTACTACGCGATGAACAAGGTAAAGAAGTAATACCTTTCATCGTGGGTCGAAAAGGTGCTGGTTATTACAAATTCCGTAACCGTGAAGTAGCAGCAAGTTGGACCGGAATAACAGATAGACCAACCTATGACAATGCTCGAGAAATTGCTAAAGCATTACTAGAAGTATTCTTAAAAGAGGAAGCACAAGGTGGTGTTGATGAAATTCAAATCATTTACACCCGTTTTGTGAACAGAATTTCTCAAGTTCCAGTGGTGCAAAGAATTGTGCCCCTAGAAATTGTAGAAGAACTAGTTCAATCATCAGCAAAGATGACCGAAGTTGAGCAACATAAACCAACTTTGCCTCTTTATGACTTCGAGCCATCAGCAGATGCGGTACTCGATGAACTATTACCTAAATACATTGAATATTTGGTGTATGCAGGTTTGTTGCAAGCAGCAGCTTCAGAACACGCTGCTAGACAACGCGCAATGAAATCAGCAACAGAAAATGCTGAAGATCTAATCAAGAGTTTGACTCGTCGTGCTAATCAAGCACGTCAAGCCGAAATTACCCAGGAAATTAGTGAAATCGTCGGTGGCGCCGACTCACTAAAGACCGCCAAATAGGAGAAAACAAAAAATGAGTAGCACAACAGAAACAAAGAATGTAACCGGAAGAGTTGCACGCGTTACTGGACCCGTTGTTGACGTGGAATTTCCAGTAGATGCGATACCCGAATTGTTTTTCGCACTGCATGTCGAAGTGACATTGCCAGGTGCTGAAACTAGAACACTTACTTTAGAAGTTGCTCAACATATTGGTGATGGCATGGTTCGTGCTATTTCTATGCAACCAACAGATGGTTTGATTCGCGGCGCCACCGTGAAATCAACTGGTTCTCCAATTTCTGTTCCAGTAGGAGATGTAACCCTGGGACACGTTTGGAACACTTTAGGTAAACCACTTGATGTTGAAGAATCAAGCTTAAAAATTACTGAACGTTGGCCAATTCATCGTCAACCACCAAAGTTTGACGAACTTGAACCAAAAACAGAAATGTTTGTGACCGGTATCAAAGTTATTGATCTTTTAACACCTTATGTAAAAGGTGGAAAGATTGGTTTGTTTTGTGGTGCAGGGGTAGGAAAAACTGTTTTGATTCAGGAAATGATTTATCGTGTATCTGAAAACTTCGGTGGTGTGTCAGTATTCGCCGGTGTTGGGGAAAGAACACGTGAAGGAAACGACTTATTTTTAGAAATGACCGAGTCAGGTGTTATTAACAAAACTGCACTCGTGTTTGGTCAAATGGATGAGCCACCAGGTACTCGTATGCGAGTTGCCCTTTCAGCTCTAACTATGGCTGAATATTTCCGTGATGTGAAAAATCAGGACGTATTGTTGTTCATTGACAATATTTTCCGTTTCACCCAAGCAGGTTCAGAAGTTTCCACATTGTTGGGACGTATGCCATCTGCTGTGGGTTATCAGCCAACACTTGCTGACGAGATGGGTCAATTGCAAGAACGTATTACTTCAACTCGTGGTAACTCCATTACCTCGATGCAAGCAATTTATGTTCCAGCAGACGACATCACAGATCCAGCACCGCACACCACGTTTGCGCATTTGGATGCCACAACAGTGTTGAGCCGTCCAATTTCAGAATTAGGAATTTATCCAGCTGTGGATCCACTTGATTCAACTTCTCGTATTCTTTCTCCACTTTATTTGGGTGAAGAACACTACGCAGTTGCTCAAAGAGTTAAAGAAGTGCTACAGAGATACAAAGATTTGCAAGACATCATTGCAATTCTTGGTATTGATGAACTAAGTGAAGAAGATCGAGTGTTAGTGGGCCGTGCTCGAAGAATTCAAAGATTCTTGTCACAAAACATGTTCGTAGCAGAAGCTTTCACCGGCCAAGCTGGATCATTTGTGCCACTAGAAGAAACCATTGCCTCATTTAGAGCATTAACAAATGGTGACTATGACCATCTTCCAGAACAAGCATTCTTCATGGCCGGAAATATTGAAGATGTTGAAAAGAACGCTGCTAAATTGGCAGGAAAGTAACTAACACATGCCATTAAAAGTTGAAGTTGTTGCAACTGACGGACAAGTTTGGTCAGGTGAAGCAAGCACAGTGGTTTTGCGAACTAAATCAGGTGAAATTGGTTTACTTCCAGGACATGCACCAATGCTTGCTTCTCTGTCTGATGGACCGATCACAATTAGACCTGTTGAAGGTCCAGAATTGAAAGCAGCAGCACACGGTGGATTTGTAATTGTGGACAGTAATAACGTCATCGTGTTGGCAGAAACCGCAGAATTAGCAAGTGAAGTTGATGTAAAACGTGCCCAAAAAGCTAAAGAAGAAGCCGAAAAATCTGGCGACAAAGACGCACTAAGAAGAGCAGAGTCAAGACTAACTATTGCGATAAGTTGAGATAAGAAATCCCACTAAAGGAGATCAAGAATGGCTAAGCAAGTTCAAACGAAGTTAATTATAAAAATGCGCCAAAGAAACAGGGCAACAACTTTCTTTCGCCCGTTATTGATTTTACCGATGTTGATATTTGTTGGAACTTTTACAACTAGCAACACCGGAGCAGTCAGTATTGCCTTTACCCTAGCTGTGCCTGTGCTGTTGGCATTAGTTTTCAGAAATAAGTACCCCAGTTATATTTATGGGTTTAATCACTCATTTTTAGAACTACAAAACCGTATAGCAATCTATGCGCTGTATTTGACTGACGTTTTTCCAACTATCGAAAAGAACAGAAGCGTAGTTATTACTTTGCCTGAAATTAGAGGCGGCAAAGCACTAAATCGTTGGTTACCACTTATTAAATGGTTTCTAGCTATTCCGCTTTATGTTGTGGGCATAGTTTATTTACTAGTCACAATTATCTACACCGTGCTTGCTTGGTTTAGCATTGTGTTTACTGGTAAATATCCAAAATTTGCAATCGAATTTGTGGTCGGAACCGTAGATTATTGGAACCGAGTAACCGGTTACGCCTTCATCTTGGTAACTGATGAATACCCATCTTTTTCGTTAACTGCATAAAATAAAAGACATTTAAGAGGGTGCCTACTAATTAAGTAGGCACCCTCTTCTACATTTCTACGCGTTTAACGTTGGCACCAAGTCCATTTAAGTTTTCCACAAAATTTGAATAGCCACGATCAACGTGGTGAACTTCGGTTACATAAGTTACATCATCGGCAACTAAGCCCGCTAACACCAAAGATGCACCGGCTCTGACATCTGTTCCTTCTACAGGGGCACCTGATAAATTCTTAATTCCTTTAACTAAACAATGATGACCATTAATTTTTACATCAGCACCGAGTCGTGCTAATTCATTAACGAATCTAAATCTTGCTTCGAAAAGATTTTCAGTAACCATGGAAGAACCTGCGGCAATGGAATTTAGCGCAATCATTTGAGGTTGTAAATCTGTGGGAAAACCTGGGTAGGGAAGGGTAACAATATCTACAGCTTTTGGTCTGGTATGCATGGAAACAATTAGTCGATCTTCAACTGATTTAATTTCAGCACCTGTGTCACGCAATTTTTCTAACACTAATTCCATATCACTTGGTTTAACCCCGTGAATTGTGATGTCACCTTGCGTCATGATGGCAGCAATGGCCCAAGTTCCAGCCACAATGCGATCAGGAACAACATGATGTGTGGTGGGAGTGAGTTTTTCTACTCCAGTTATTTCTAGAACACTTGAGCCAATGCCATTAATTTCGGCACCCATTTTTACCAACATGTTGCATAGATCAACAATTTCTGGTTCACGGGCAACGTTGTCAATAGTGGAATTTCCTTTAGCTAAAACTGCCGCCATCACAACATTTTCTGTTGCCCCCACACTTGGAAAATCAAGTGCAATTTTTGCACCACTTAAACCATTTTCAGCTCTGACAATTAAGTAACCATGTTCAGAATGAACATGACAACCTAGTTTTTCTAAACCTTGCAAGTGAATATCTAGACCACGAGATCCAATGGCATCCCCGCCAGGAAGGGCAATGTCTGCTTCACCACATCTTGCAACCAATGGTCCAAGTACTGATATTGAGGCGCGCATTTTTCTTACTAAGTCGTAATCTGCTTTATGTCCAATTTTTGCTGGAACAGCAATTGTTACGGTGGCAGTTGCAAGATCATGTTCTACTTGGCAGCCAAGTCTTCTTAAGAGTTCGGCCATAATTTCAACATCTAATATTTCTGGGACGTTTGTTAAAGTTGTTAATCCTTCTGCCATGACAGAGGCAGCCATAAGTTTTAAAACACTATTTTTTGCACCTGGAACGCGCACTTCACCCTTTAAGGGACCTGAGCGTTCAACTCTAAAAGCTTCCATGACTCACCAGAGTACCCAACCAAAGTGTGTAAACGCCAATTCACACATAGGCTTTACTCATGGTAAATCTCACTCGCATCTACACCCGTACCGGTGATGATGGAACTACTGCTTTGGGAGATATGTCCCGGGCTTTAAAAACAGATTTAAGAATCGAAGCATTTGCTGATGTTGATGAAGCTAATTCATCTATCGGTGTTGTAATTGCAATGGGAGATTTGGATCAAGATGTTAAAGAGTTACTTACTCGAGTACAAAATGATTTGTTTGATGTTGGTGCAGATTTGGCAACTCCGGTGGAAAAAAAGAGCGAGTATCCTCAATTAAGAGTTTTACCTAGTTATGTTGATGAAATAGAAAAAGCCATTGATCATTACAACTCATTTTTGGAACCTTTAAGTTCATTTATTCTTCCCGGTGGAAGTCCAGGAGCAGCCCTTTTACACTTAGCCAGAACAATTGTGAGACGAGCTGAAAGATCAACGTGGACAGCTTTTACTGAACATAAAATTGTTATGACAGAAACTCCAGCAAGATATTTAAATAGACTTTCTGATTTATTGTTTGTGTTAGCTCGTTACAGCAATCGTGAACAAGGCGATGTGTTGTGGGTACCTGGAGCAAATAGATAATTTAAACGCGACCGCGTATTAAATTTCTTGCTTTTGTTTCATCATCGGGCCAAACCATTAATTGTGGTCCTTCTAAAGTAAATGCCAAAGTTGCTTTGATGTTATGAGCAATTAGCTCTTGTCGAAGTTTTTCTCCTTCTGCATAATTTGCAGGATTTCCTATGGGCACTAATACTCCGTAATCATCTTTAAAACTTGCTTTGGTTGGTCTTTCAATTAGGGAAGTTTTTTTAGGACTGTAGGCCCAACGCAAAAACATAATTAAAACTAATAATCCAAATCCCACCAGTAACGGAAGAGTCAAATAGGTGGTGCTACCCCAAGTCATCATGACAGCCATTGTTGCGCATATTTAGTCATCGGGCATCATCGAGATATGCGTTTATTGGTTGCTACCTGCACTGTTGATTACGTGGGCCGGCTTACCGCCCATTTGCCCGAAGCAACCCGATTAATTCTTTTTAAAGCTGATGGATCAGTTTCTATTCACGCCGATGATCGAGCTTACAAACCACTTAATTGGATGAGCCCACCATGTTTTACAACGGAAACTAATGATGCGGATAAAAAAATAATTACGGTTGAAAATAAAGCCGGAGAAAGATTAGTAATAACAGTTAGTCAAGTATTTCATAATTCAGTGCACGAACTAGGGGTTGATCCAGGTTTAGTAAAAGATGGGGTGGAAGCACACCTACAAGAATTACTTGCAGAACATGTAGAAACTTTTGGTAAAGATTGGCAACTAGTTAGAAGAGAATATCCAACAGCAATTGGTCCTGTTGATTTACTTTGTAAAGATGAAAATGGCAAAAATGTGGCTGTGGAAATAAAAAGACGTGGCGATATTGATGGAGTTGAGCAATTAACTAGATATTTGGAATTACTAAATCGAGACGGATTAATTGCTCCAGTAGGTGGAGTATTTGCCGCTCAAGAAATCAAACCTCAAGCCAAAGTCTTAGCTGAAGACAGAGGAATACGTTGTGTTGTGGTTGATTACGATGCGCTACGTGGTTTAGATCGCAAAGACGAAAGATTGTTCTAGAATATAAAAATGCCTAGAAGAAATAGACCAAAGAATTCAAAAAAAGACGACAGCGAAGAATTTAACGTTGATCGTTTACTAGGTATTCAAAGAAGTGAAAATTGGTCAGATGATGATTGGATCGTCAGAAGAGTTACCGGATCTGCTGCCACTAAGGCTTATAGATGTCCGGGTTGTGATCAAGAAATAAGACCAGCCACGCCACACACCGTTGCTTACGTTGTTGGTGAATTAGAAGAACGTCGACATTGGCACACTCCTTGTTGGAATAGTGATCGCAAGAAACATAAAAGAGATTTAGATGACTGAAATTGTGGCTAATAGTGTATTGCCGGCCAAGAGAGAATTAATTAATTTAATAACTTCTGATGGCGAAAATTTAATTGGAGAATTAGCTTCACCACTCCAGGGTAAAGCAATAGCAACAATTATTACTGTTCATCCGCTACCTACTCATGGTGGAAATACCGATAGTCATCTTTATCGAAAAATGTCTTGGAGACTGCCAGCTCTTGCTGGAATTAATATTTTAAGATTTAACACTCGAGGAACTTGTAGCAAATTAGGAACAAGTTCTGGTTCTTTTGATTCATCAAACAATGAAGGCAAAGATTTATTAGCCGCAATCAAATATGTCAAAGACCACAATTTAGGAAAACCTTATATTGTTGGTTGGTCTTTTGGTACCGATGTCACTCTTCGTCACGCCTATGATCAAGACTTAACTGGAGTAATTCTTCTCTCACCACCACTTCGATATACCACCCAAGAGGAGTTAGCAAAATGGAAAAATGTTTCATTTCCAGTGGTTGCACTTATTCCAGAATTTGATGATTACTTAAAACCAGACGAAGCAAAACAAAGATTTAGTGTGGCACCCAATATACAAATAGTTCCAGCAGCAGGGGCTAAGCATTTATGGGTTGGGGAAAATAGTGTCCAGGTTGTCTTAAACGAAATTGTGAAAATCATTGCTCCAAATAAGGTTCCTCTGCCAATTTCTTGGGATGGCCCAATGGAGAAGTGGAACGATATTTAGTAATTAGTACAGTAGAAGTATCAAACTTAGTGAGGCGTAAATAAATTGAGTAGTCAGATTCCTATGAGGGGCGCAATCGATTTAGGTGCGCTGGCTCAATCTAAAAAAGATCAAAGTATGGCAACCCAAGCTTTAGCAAATGCTCCAGCTGGTGTTGTTGTTGATGTTAACGAAGAAGATTTTCAACAAAAAGTTATAGATATTTCTAAAACAGTTCCAGTAATTGTTGATCTGTGGGCTGAATGGTGTGGTCCCTGTAAACAACTTTCACCACTTTTAGAAAAATTAGCTGCTGAATATAAAGGTCGATTTATTTTGGCAAAAATTGATGTTGATGCCAATCCCAGACTTTCCCAAATGTTCCAAGTTCAATCTATTCCGGCTGTATTTGCTGTAATTGGTGAATCTGCTGGTCCACTATTTCAAGGAGCGATTCCTGAAGCTGAACTTCGCCAAGTTATTGAAGAAGTTTTAAGAATTGCAGCTGAGCAAGGCATTAATGGAACAATCGACACAGAAGTTCAAGAAGAAGTACCAGTTGTTGAAGAAGAACAAATTGATCCCAGATTAGAAGCTGCATTTAATGCCATTGAAAAAGGTGATTTTGTTGCAGCCACTAATGCCTATAAAGAAATGCTTAATCAAAATCCGGCAGATCAAGTTGCACTAGCAGGACTTGCTCAAGTGGGATTATTGGAAAGAGCATCCAAATTAGATCCCAATACTGTTTTGCAAAAAGCAAGTGATCGCAAAGATTTCGCTAGTCAAATGGATTTAGCTGATCTTGAATTAATGAAAGGAAATCCTGGTGCAGGATTTGCCATATTAATTAATGCCATAAAAATTGCCATTGGTGAAGACAGAAACAGATTAAGAGCAAGGCTTTTAGAGTTATTTATGGTGGTGGGAGATAGTGACCCTGAGGTAGTTAAGGCTCGAAGAGACCTAGCAAGCGCATTGTTCTAAATCGTCTAAACTTAAAGCCATGAGTTATTTAGATCACGCAGCAACTACGCCTATGTTGGCTGAATCTATTGCTGCTCTTAATGCTGAATTGGCACAAGTTGGAAATCCATCCTCCTTGCATTCATCAGGCAGAAGAGCTCGAAAAGTTGTCGAAGAATGTAGAGAAATAATTGCTGCCGCACTTGGTGCAAGACCCATTGAAATTATATTCACTGGTAGCGGCACTGAAGCTAATAATTTAGCTGTTAAAGGTTTATTTTGGGCTGCGCAAAGTAAAGACAAAAATAAGAAAAGAATATTAGTTTCAGCAGTTGAACACCATGCTGTGTTAGATCCTGTTTTGTGGTTAGGCGAACATGAAGGCGCAGTGGTAGAAATATTACCTGTTGATAAATACGGCAGAGTGTTACCAGAAACTTTAAGTAAAGCATTTGAAAAAAATCCTCATGATGTAGCACTAGTCACTGTGATGTGGGCTAATAATGAAGTTGGCACAGTGCAACCAATTGCAGAATTAGTAAAAATTGCTCATCAATATAAAACTGCAATTCATTCAGATGCAGTACAAGCGGTGGGTTGTTTAGAAGTTCATTTTGAAAACACTGATTTAGATGCCATGACTGTTACTGGTCACAAAGTGGGTGGGCCGCAAGGAATTGGTGCTCTAGTTTTGAAAAGAGATGTTGAATTAACACCACTACTTCATGGTGGTGGGCAAGAACGAGATGTTAGATCAGGAACTCTGGCCGCACCATTAATTGCTGGTTTTGCGGCAGCTGTTACAACAGCGGTAATACAAAGATTTGCTAGAGCAACCAGATTAACTGCTTTACGAAATGATTTGATAAAAAAAATTAAGGATCAAGTTTCAGATGTGGTATTAAATGGAGATCCAGAAAATCGTTTACCAGGAAATGTTCATTTTTCATTTAAGGGTTGCGAGGGTGATGCACTCTTAATGTTGCTTGACGCCCAAGGAATTGAATGCTCAACAGGCTCTGCTTGTTCTGCAGGAATTCCACAACCATCACATGTACTTATTGCCATGGGCAGAGATGAAGTAACGGCAAGAGCTTCAATTAGATTTTCATTTGGTGCCACCTCAACACCAGATGATGTTGATGCAGTCATGCAAGTTTTACCAGCAATTGTGGAAAGAGCTAAAAGAGCAGGAAAGCCAGCGGCTAAGAAATGACTAAACGCGTAGTTGCGGCAATGAGTGGTGGTGTTGATTCTTCAGGGATTAACTCCAGGTCAAATTATTGTCTTTTATGACAACACGCGAGTAATTAGTAGTGTCACTGTAGTAATCACCACTCGTAGTTAATTAAATTTAGGTCAAATGGCTAAATTAATTCCTGACTCCTCAAAAAATCGATGGTCAGAACTTGTTGAAATTATCGAAGATGCCAGACGTCAATATTATGTGCTTGATTCCCCAACCATTTCTGATGACGAATATGACAAGTCATTTAAAGAGTTAGAAGCACTTGAAACAAAATACCCAGAATTAGTAACCCAAGATTCTCCAACTCAATCCGTGGGTGGGGTGGCATCAGAATTATTTGAACCAGTTGAGCACCGTGTACGAATGATGAGTTTGGAAGATGTGTTTGATGTTGAAGAGTTAGCAGAATGGGCAAATCGAGTCAGTAAAAGCACGAATAGTTTGCCTGAAACAATTTGTGAATTAAAAGTTGATGGGTTAGCTCTTAATCTTTTATATTTGGATGGCAAATTATCTCGAGTAGCAACTAGAGGAGATGGTCGTGTTGGTGAAGATGTCACTTATAACACCCAATTTATTCCCACAGTTCCAAGATTGTTAAAAGAATCCAACGGGGCCAAGATCCCCAGTGTTATTGAAGTACGTGGTGAAGTTTATTTTGATTTGAAAGATTTTGATTCTTTAAACAATGAAGTTATGGATTTAGGAAGAACCCCATTTGCTAATCCTCGAAATGCCGCAGCCGGAACAATTCGTCAACGTGTTGATAAACGAGAAGAAGAATTAGCTTTGGCGCAAAGTGAAAATAAAACAGAAGCGCGCATTGAAAAACTTAAATCAGAATTTAATCGCTCAACTGCTTCTCTTTCTAGATTAAAACTTGTCGTGCATGGAATAGGCGCGTTGGAAGGATTTGAATTTAAAACGCAAAATGAGGCTTATAAAGCATTAGGAAACCTGGGACTTCCAGTAGCAACTACTACCAGGGTCACAAAAGATTTAGAAAGTGTGATTAGCTTTATTGAAGAATTTGGTAATAAGCGCAGAGATTTAAGCCATGAGATTGATGGGGTAGTAGTAAAAGTTAATGACATAAATGCTCAAAAAAATCTTGGTGCCACCTCTAGAACTCCTAGATGGGCTGTTGCCTATAAATATGCACCAGAAGTTGTGCGAACAAAATTAATTGACATTGAAGTAAATGTGGGAAGAACAGGACGTGTTACTCCATTTGCAGTTATGCAACCTGTCAAAGTTGCTGGATCAACAGTTTCTATGGCAACTCTGCATAATCAAGAAGAAATTATTCGTAAAGGTGTATTAATTGGTGACACTGTTTATTTGAGGAAAGCAGGAGATGTTATTCCTGAAATTGTGGGACCTGTAGTGGAACTAAGAGATGGTTCGGAAAAGAAATTTGAAATGCCTAACAAATGTCCTGAGTGTGGTACCAAACTAGCTCCCGCAAAAGAAGGTGATGTTGATTTACGTTGTGCTAATGCACAAAATTGTCCCGCACAATTAAGAGAGAGACTCTTCCATGTTGGATCACGTGGTGCCATGGATATTGAAGGTTTAGGTTCCAAATCAGCGGCAGCACTTTTAAATGACAAAATATTGGAAGATGAAGGAAATCTTTTTGAACTTATGGCTAAAGATTTAGAAAACAGTGAATATTTTACCAGAGCTGCCGGTAAAGGAGAAACTGGTAGACCATTAAATAAAAATGGTGAGGAATTACTTTCTCAGTTAAATGCCGCTAAAACTAGACCGTTATGGCGAATATTAGTTGCCTTATCAATAAGACATGTTGGTCCAACAGCTGCCCAAGCATTAGCTAGAGAATTTAAATCATTAGAAAACATTGCGAATGCACCCATAGAAAAACTTTCTGAAGTAAATGGAGTGGGCGAAGTTATTGGGATAGCTGTCAAGGAATGGTTTAGTGAAGATTGGCATAAAGAAATTGTGGGTAAATGGGCCAGGGCTGGGGTAAGAATTAAAGATGATGAAATAACAGGACCGCAGCCGTTAAAGGATATGAATTTTGTTATTACTGGTTCTGTCCCAAATCATTCACGCGATGGTGCAACCAACGCAGTTCTGGAAAGAGGAGGAAAAGTTTCTGGATCAGTGAGCAAAAACACCACCATGTTGGTTTATGGCAGAGCTGATGGCAGCAAATATTCCAAGGCCGTTTCACTAGGGATTCCCAAATTAGATGCAGAAAACTTTGAAGTTTTGCTTAATAAAGGCTTTGCCGAAGCGCTGAAACTAGCAACAACTGACTAAACAATAAGATATAAATCGTGTCAAGAATAACCCGTGAAGAAGTTGCTAACTTAGCCAGATTAGCTCGACTTGATTTAGCTGAATCTGAATTAGATGAATATGCCCAACAATTAGAAATTATTCTTGAATCAGTTGCCAAAGTTAGCGAAGTTTCAACTAAAGACGTTAAACCCATGTCTCATGCCACCGGTTTAGTAAATATTTTCCGTGAAGATATAACAAAAGAATCTTTAAAAAGAGAAGAAATACTTCGCTCCGCTCCTGCTACCGAAGATGATCGATTTAGAGTTCCTCGTATTTTGGATGAGGAATAAATGTCAGATTTAACCAAACTAAGTGCACTTGAATTAAGTAGTGAATTAACTAAAGGCTCAGTTAGTGCTGTTGAAGTAACCAAGGCTCATCTTGATCGAATTGAATCCTTAGATAAAACAGTCCAATCTTTCCTACATGTTGATAAAACAGGAGCAATCAAGCAAGCAGAAGAAGTAGACAAAAACAGAAAAGAAAAGAAAAAAGTTTCTTCTTTAGCAGGAGTTCCACTAGCACTTAAAGATGTGTTAACTCAAAAAGGTGTGCCTACAACTTGTGGTTCAAAAATATTAGAAGGTTGGATTCCTCCTTATGATTCAACTGTTGTTAAGAATTTAAAGAATGCTGGAATTGTAATTCTTGGAAAAACCAACATGGATGAATTCGCTATGGGTTCGTCAACTGAAAATAGTGCATATTTTCCAACTAAAAATCCTTGGGATTTAACTAAAATTCCCGGTGGTTCATCTGGTGGATCTTCTGCGGCTGTTTCGGCATTTTTTGCACCTCTTGCCATCGGAACAGATACTGGTGGATCAATTAGGCAACCAGCAGCTGTAACAGGAATTGTGGGAGCAAAACCAAGTTATGGTGGCGTATCTCGCTTTGGTTTAGTTGCATTTGCGTCTTCTCTTGATCAAGCAGGACCTTTTGCTCGCACAGTTTTAGATTGCGCAATGTTGCATGAAGTTATGGCCGGACATGATCCTTTGGATTCAACCAGCATTAATCAACCTGTTCCAGATGTTGTGAGTGCTGCCAAACTACAAGATGTTAAAGGAATGAAAATAGGCATTATTAAAGAATTAGGTGGCAAGGGTTGGCAAACTGGAGTCTTAAACAGATTTAATGAATCAGTTGAATTACTTAAATCAATGGGTGCTCAAGTTAAAGAAATTTCTATTCCACATTCACTTTATGCACTCGCAACTTATTATTTGATTGCCCCCAGTGAAGCTTCAAGTAACTTAGCTCGCTTTGATGGCATGCGTTATGGCTTAAGAGTTGATGATGGCAACTTGAGTGCTGAAGAAGTGATGAATAAAACACGCGAAAAAGGTTTTGGTAAAGAAGTTAAAAGAAGAATCATGATTGGTACCTATGCTTTGTCTTCTGGTTATTACGAGGCTTATTATGCCCAAGCCCAAAAAGTTAGAGCATTAATTGCCCAAGATTTAACAAATGCTTTCAAAGAAGTTGATGTGTTAATTTCACCAACCTCACCAACTACCGCCTGGGGATTAGGTGAGCGAGTAAATGATCCAATGGCCATGTATTTGGCAGATCTGGCCACCTTGCCACCATCACTTGCTGGAATTCCGGCAATGAGTGTGCCAATTGGTTTAGCAGATGAAGATCAATTACCGGTCGGTTTACAAATTGTTGCACCATTTATGAATGATGATCGAATGTATCGAGTTGGTGGCGCAATTGAAGCATCATTGAAATCTAAATGGAATGGTCTCTTAATTGACCAAGTTCCTGCTTTAGGTGGTGGAAAATGAGTACTTATGACGAAGCCATAAAGAAATATGATCCAGTTTTAGGTTTAGAAACTCACGTTGAATTATCAACTAATTCAAAAATGTTTTGTGGTTGTTCCACAGAATTTGGGGCTGAGCCAAATACTCAAACTTGTCCAACCTGTTTAGGTTTACCTGGATCTTTACCGGTAGCAAATGCCATCGGTATTGAGTCAACAATTCGAATTGGTTTAGCACTTAACTGCTCAATTGCTGCATATTCTAGATTTGCCCGTAAAAACTATTTCTATCCTGATATGCCTAAAGATTTTCAAACCAGTCAATATGACGAACCACTTTGTTCCAACGGTTACTTAGATGTTTTGGTTGATACCGAAGATGGAGCTAAACCTTTTAGAGTTGAAATTGAACGCGTGCATTTAGAAGAAGATACCGGAAAATTAACTCACGCCGGTGGTGCGACTGGAAGAATTCATGGCGCAGATTATTCATTAGTTGATTACAACCGAGCAGGTATTCCCTTAGTAGAAATTGTTACCAAACCCGTTCCTGATACTGGAGAATATGCACCACTGGTGGCAAAAGCATATGTAACAGAGTTAAGAGATTTATTGCGTGGTTTAAATGTTTCAGATGTGCGCATGGAAGAAGGATCCCTTCGCTGTGATGTAAACCTTTCACTCACCCCCAAAGGATCAAAAACTTGGGGAACTAGAACAGAAACTAAAAACGTTAACTCACTTCGAAGTGTGGAAAGAGCCATAAGAAGTGAAATTGAAAGACAATCTCTTGAACTTGATAAAGGTAACAAAATCAAACAAGAAACAAGACATTTCCAGGAAGATACTGGCACTACAAGAAGTGGTAGAAGTAAAGAAGTTGCCGAAGAATATAGATATTTCCCTGAACCAGATCTTGTACCAATTGCCCCTGATAAAGCCTGGATTGAAAAACTTAAAAAAGATTTACCAGAACAGCCTTCAATTAGAAGAACTCGTTTAGCAAAAGAGTGGAACTTCACTGATTTAGAAATGCGTGATGTGGCAACTTTAGGCGGCGTTGATTTAATTGCTGACACAATTGCGCAAGGAACTTCCCCTGCATCGGCACGTAAATGGTGGGCCGGAGAGCTTTCAGGTCACGCCAGTAAAGCTGGTGTGGAATTAATTGATTTAAAAATTACGCCAACAGATATTACCCGAATCGATGCTTTAGTTAATGAAGGTAAATTAACCGACAAACTTGCTCGTCAAGTTATTGAAGCTGTTTTAAGTGGTGAAGGAAATCCTGATGAAGTGATCAAGAAACGTAATCTTTCTGTGGTGTCAGATGACTCAGCTTTAATCCCCGCAATCGAAGCAGCAATTGCAGCAAACCCTGATGCTGCCGCCAAGATTCGTGAAGGGAAAGTCCAAGTAGTTGGAGTAATAGTTGGAGCGGTTATGAAAACAACCGGGGGCAGTGCCGATGCGGCCAAAGTAAGAGAGCTAGTTCTTAAAACTTTAGGTCAGTAAGCAATATTTCTGCTATATAGATAGAGTTTAAATATGGCAAATAAACCTGGCGATATGAAACCTCGCAGTAAAGATGTAACTGAAGGTTTTGAACGCGCCCCAGCAAGATCAATGCTTCGCGCTGTGGGAATGAAAGATGAAGATTTTAAAAAACCACAAATTGGTATTGCCTCTTCTTGGAATGAAATCACTCCATGCAATATGTCTCTTCGTCGTTTAGCAGAAAAAGCAAAAGCAGGAGTTTTTGCAGCAGGTGGTTTCCCAATGACCTTTAATACAATTTCTGTCTCCGATGGAATCTCCATGGGACATGAAGGAATGCGTGCATCTTTAGTTAGTAGAGAAATTATTGCCGACTCAGTTGAATGCGTTATGCATGCAGAAAGATTAGACGGATCAGTAACCTTGGCAGGTTGCGATAAATCATTGCCAGGAATGTTAATGGCTGCAGCCAGATTAGATTTAGCAAACGTTTTTGTTTATAACGGATCAATTATGCCAGGAAATTTAAATGGTAAAGATTTAACAATTCAAGATGTTTTCGAAGGCGTGGGAGCATGTGCTTTAGGAAAAATTACTGAATCTGAATTAGAAGAAATCGAACGAGCAGCCTGTCCAGGAGAAGGTGCATGTGGCGGAATGTTTACCGCTAACACCATGAGCTCAGTTGCAGAAGCTTTAGGAATGGCATTACCAGGAAGTGCCTCTGCACCAGCGATTGATAGCAGAAGAGATGCGGATGCTTATGCGGCTGGTGAAGCTGTTGTTAATCTAATTCGTTTAGGAATAACTGCACGAGACATTATGACTAAAAAAGCTTTTGAAAATGCAATCACAGTGGTCATGGCATTGGGTGGATCAACAAACGCAGTTCTACATTTACTAGCAATTGCTAATGAAGCAAACGTTGATTTGAACATTGATGATTACAACCGAATTGGAGACAAAACTCCTCACTTAGCTGATGTCAAACCATTTGGTAGATATGTAATGAATGATCTAGATAAAATTGGTGGGGTACCAGTAGTTATGAAAGCCTTATTAGATGCAGGCCTAATTCATGGTGATGAATTAACTGTTACTGGAAAAACTGTGGCGGAGAACTTGAAAGCAATAAATCCACCAGATCCTGATGGAAAAATTATTCATGCGGTTAATAATCCAATCCACAAAACTGGTGGTTTAGTAATTCTTAAAGGTTCTCTTGCCCCAGAAGGCGCGGTTATTAAAGCTGCCTCAATCGAATCTCCCATATTTGAAGGAACAGCAAAAGTGTTTGATGACGAAAAATTTGCCATGGAGGCAGTAACCCAAGGAAAAATTGTCAAAGGCGATGTCGTAGTTATTCGTTACGAAGGTCCAAAAGGTGGACCAGGTATGCGTGAAATGTTGGCAGTAACAGCAGCCATTAAAGGTGCTGGTTTAGGTAAAGATGTCATGTTGATTACCGATGGCAGATTTAGTGGTGCTACCGCAGGTTTTTGTATAGGACATGTTGCCCCTGAAGCAACAGATGGTGGCCCAATTGCTTTAGCTCAAACTGGAGACAAGATTCGTTTAGATCTTGAAGCAAGAAAACTTGATCTACTAGTTGATGATGCTGAATTAGCTAAACGTCGAGCAAGTTGGAAACCAGCTGAACCTAGATACACCACAGGAATTTTAGGAAAATACGCAAAATTAGTTGGCACCTCCGCTAAAGGTGCAGTCTGTAATTAGTCAAAAGATGCACCTCCAACTAGACCTGAATTAAATATGGTTGTACTCTTTAGACAATGAGAAATGCACTCGTAGTAGTTAGCGAGCGCGTTGGCTAGCAAGATTTAGCCCACGCGCCTCCCTCCGTTTGCCCAAAAGGCCGGGGGGTTTTTTAGTGGGCGAAGAGCAACTGAAACAATTGAGGGATTCTCTTAAAAAAGAATTCTTCCCCGATAAAAGGAAAAATTAAATGGCCGAAATAACCGGTGCACAAAGTTTGATTCAATCTCTTGAATCAGCAGGTGTGGATACGGTCTTTGGAATTCCTGGTGGGGCAATTCTTCCTGCTTATGATCCGATGATGGATTCAAAAAAACTTCGACATATTTTAGTTCGACATGAACAAGGTGCTGGTCATGCTGCAGAAGGTTATGCCCATGTAACTGGTCGCGTTGGTGTTTGCATGGCAACAAGTGGACCAGGTGCCACAAACTTAGTTACCCCAATTGCTGATGCGCATATGGATTCAATTCCCATGGTGGCCATTACGGGTCAAGTTCCTTCTCACGCAATTGGAACTGATGCATTCCAAGAAGCTGATATTCGAGGAATTACTTTTCCTATAACAAAACACAATTACTTAGTAACAAAAGCAGATGAAATTCCTAGAGCTATCGCTGAAGCTTTTCATTTAGCATCAACTGGAAGACCAGGACCAGTTTTAGTTGATATTTCTAAAGATGCACTAAACGCAAAAACTACTTTTAATTGGCCACCAGTTATGAATTTACCTGGATATCACCCAACCACAAAACCAAATTCAAAAAGAGTTAAAGAAGCAGCCGAAAGAATAATCGCTGCAAAAAAACCTGTTCTTTATGTGGGTGGCGGAGTTATTCGATCAAATGCTGCTAAAGAGTTATTGCAACTTGCTGAACTAACTCAAATTCCAGTAGTAACCACTTTGATGGCCAGGGGTGCGTTTCCTGATTCTCATCCTCAACATTTAGGAATGCCGGGTATGCACGGTTCAGTTGCAGCTGTTGGATCTTTGCAACAAAGTGATTTGCTAATTGCTTTAGGTACACGTTTTGATGATCGGGTAACTGGGCAACTTTCTTCATTTGCACCAGAAGCTGATGTTATTCATGTTGATATTGATCCTGCAGAAATTGGTAAAAATAGATTTGCTCATGTTCCAATTGTGGGAGATGCCAAAGAAACAATCATTGAACTTATTGCTGTTCTAAAAGATGAACACAAAGCAGGTCGAATTGGAAATTATGAAGCATGGTGGGCAAATCTAAATAGATTAAGAACTGAATACCCACTGGGCTATGACCATCCAACAGATGGTTCTTTGTCACCACAATTTGTTATTGAAAGAATTGGTGCCATAAATGGACCTGATGCAATTTATGCTGCAGGTGTTGGTCAACATCAAATGTGGGCTGCCCAATTTGTTAAATATGAAAAACCTGGAACTTGGCTTAACTCAGGTGGATTAGGAACAATGGGTTATGCAATTCCAGCTGCCATGGGTGCCAAAGTTGGCGCACCAGATAAAACTGTGTGGGCAATTGATGGTGATGGTTGTTTCCAGATGACAAATCAGGAATTAGCTACTTGCACTATTAATAACATTCCTATCAAGGTTGGTTTGATCAATAACAATGCCCTGGGCATGGTTAGACAATGGCAGTCATTGTTTTATAACAACCGTTATTCAAACACAGATCTTCACACCAACAGAATCCCTGATTTTGTGAAATTAGCTGACGCTTATGGATGTCACGGTTTGCGTTGCGAAACTAGGGAAGAAGTAGATAAAACTATTGAAAAAGCATTAGAACTAAATGATGCTCCAGTAGTTATTGACTTTGTAGTTCACAAAGATGCCATGGTTTGGCCAATGGTGGCAGCAGGCATGAGTAACTCTGAAATCAAATTTGCTCGCGATTTGGCACCACAATGGATGCGAAGTGATGACGAATGAGTCGCCACACCCTAAGTGTTCTAGTTGAAGATCAACCAGGTGTTTTAGCACGAATTGCTAGTTTGTTTGCTCGCCGGGGTTTCAACATTGAATCATTAGCAGTGGGTCCAACTGAAGCCGTAGGTGTTTCTCGTATGACAATTGTGGTTAATGTTGCCGAATCTCCACTGGAACAAGTAACCAAGCAATTAAATAAATTGATCAACGTCCTAAAAATTGTTGAGTTAGATAACTCAGCAGCGGTGCAAAGAGAATTATTACTGGTGAAAGTAAAAGCTGATAGTAAAACTCGCTCAGCGATATTAGAAACAGTTTCACTTTTCAGAGCCAAAGTGGTTGATGTTGCCCCCGATGCCATCACTATTGAGGCAACGGGTAATCACGACAAGATTCAAGCACTTTTAAAGGTGTTGGAAGAGTACGGAATAAAGGAGCTAGTTCAGTCAGGCATGGTGGCAATCGGACGTGGCGCAAAAGCCGTTTCTGATCGCACATTACGCTCTAGTTAGAGATTTAGTAGAAAAACGAGCAGAAAGAAAATAAAAATGGCCGAAATGTTTTATGACAAAGATGCAGATTTAGAAATAATTAAATCTAAAAAAGTGGCAGTTATTGGTTATGGTTCACAAGGCCATGCTCATGCACTAAATCTTCACAACTCCGGTATTGATGTTCGTGTTGGTTTAAAAGAAGGATCTCCCAGCAGAGTTAAGGCAGATGCTGAAGGATTAAGAGTGGTAACTCCAGCACAAGCTGCTCAAGAAGCAGATGTGATCATGATTCTTGCTCCAGATCATGTGCAAAGACATATTTATAAAGACTCAATTGAACCAAACTTAACGAGCAACAAAGCATTATTTTTCTCACATGGTTTTAATATTCGTTTTGGTTACATCAAACCTCCTAAAGATGTTGATGTGTGCATGGTTGCCCCTAAGGGTCCAGGACATTTAGTTCGTCGCGAATACCAAAACAGTCGAGGTGTACCAGTAATTGTGGCAGTGGAACAAGATCACACAGGTAATGCTTGGCCACTAGCTCTTTCTTATGCCAAAGCAATTGGTGGTCTTCGTGCCGGTGGAATTAAAACCACATTCACAGAAGAAACCGAAACTGATTTGTTTGGTGAACAAGCAGTGCTTTGTGGCGGCACAACTGCATTGGTGCAAGCAGGATTTGAAACTTTGGTCGAAGCAGGTTATCAACCAGAAGTGGCATATTTTGAATGCTTACATGAATTGAAACTTATCGTGGATCTTATGTATGAAGGTGGTATTGCCAAAATGCGTTGGTCAGTTTCTGACACCGCAGAATACGGTGACTATGTTTCAGGTCCAAGAATAATAGACAGAAAAACCAAAAAAAGAATGAAGAAAATTTTGAAGGAAATTCAAAATGGCACCTTCGCTAAAGAATTTATTGAGGACCAAGACAATGGTGCGAAGAAATTCAAGAAATTTAGGAAAATAGGCGAAGAATCACAAATTGAAGCAGTAGGCAAGAAGTTGCGTGGTTTGATGGCCTGGGTTGATAAAACTAAGGATGATTTCCAAGGAACTGTTTCACGCTAAATTCCAAATAGCCAAATGAGCCCACAGACCTAAAATAGGTGTGTGGGCTCACATATTTCTAAGCATCCAAAACCAGAAAAAATTTGTGTGCGTTGTGGTCGAAAAATGACTTGGCGTAAATCTTGGGCCAAGAATTGGGATGACGTTAAGTATTGCTCCGACTCATGTCGCAAGAAAAAATAATATTAGTAGACTTAATTTATGAGTAACCCAATTGTGTTAATTGCAGAAGAATTATCTCCTGCCACTGTTAAAGCACTGGGACCTGATTTTGAAATAAGAAATTGTGATGGTGCAAATAGGGAAGAACTATTCAAATCCATTGTTGACGCTGATGCCATTTTGGTCAGATCGGCTACAAAACTTGACAGTGAAGCTTTGTCGCATGCAAAAAAATTAAGAATAATTGCTCGAGCAGGTGTGGGCTTAGACAATGTTGATGTTGCCGCAGCCACCACTCAAGGAATTATGGTGGTTAACGCGCCAACCTCAAATATAACTTCAGCTGCAGAATTAGCGGTATCTCTCCTGTTAGCAAGTGCAAGAAATATTGTGCCGGCAAATATTGCTTTAAAAAAAGGTGAATGGAAAAGAAGTAAATTTACCGGAATTGAATTAAGTGAAAAAACTATTGGCATAGTTGGTTTTGGCAGAATCGGTGTCTTAGTTGCCCAAAGATTAGCTGGATTTGGTGTTCATTTAATTGCTTATGATCCTTTCGTGCAGCCTGCAAAAGCTGCTACCCATAACGTGAAAATGGTTTCACTTGATGAATTATTGGAACAAAGTGATTTCATCACAGTTCATTTACCAAAAACTCCTGAAACAGCAGGTTTAATTGGGGAAGAAGCTTTGAAGAAAGTAAAACCCACAGTTCGAATTATTAACGCTTCTCGTGGCGGCATTGTTAATGAACAAGCTTTATTTACTGCCCTTAAAGAAGGCAGAGTTGCTGGTGCTGGAATTGATGTTTACGATTCAGAACCTTGCACTGATTCACCACTATTTACTCTCGATCAAGTTGTGTCAACCCCACATTTAGGTGCATCCACTGATGAAGCACAAGAAAAAGCAGGTATTGCGGTGGCAAAATCTGTGCGCTTGGCTTTAAGTGGCGAACTGGTTCCTGACGCAGTAAATGTAAGTGGGGGAGCAATTGCAAAACCAGTTAGACCTTTGTTGCCGCTAGTTGAAAATATGGGTCGCATTGCCGCAGGTTTGGTGGCTGGAGCTATTAATCGTGTTCATGTTGAAGTTAGTGGCGAAGTTGTGGAAAATGAATTAAAAATTTTGGAAATATCAGCTATGAAAGGTATTTTAACTCAACTTGTGCATGAACCAGTTTCATATGTAAACGCACCGCTGTTAGCAAAAGATCGGGGCATTGAAACATCCCTTCACACCACACTGGAATCACCAAATTTTAAAGTAGTTGCCAAAGTGGAATTAACAACTAATACTGGGGAAGTTGCTTCAGCTTCTGGAACCATCACTGGACCAAACTCCACAATCAAATTAGTGGGAATAGATAAATATGAATTAGATGTTGCAATCAGTGACCAGATGGCATTTATACAATATGAAGATCGTCCAGGAATGATTGGCATTATTGGTGGGATTTTAGGCAAATCAGAAATCAATATTGCTAATTTACAACTAGCTCGTGAAACTAAAGGTGGAAATGCGTTAGTGGTATTAACTCTTGATTCAGAAATACCGCAAAGCGTTTTATCTGAGATTACAAATGCACTTGATGCAAAATTTGCAAAGACTGTTAATTTAAGTTAACGATTAGCCCTGTTGGCAGCACTGATAATTGCTTTAAGTGAAGATGTAACAATGCTGGGATCGATTCCCACACCCCACAGTGTTCGAGAATCAATTGAGCATTCCAAATAGGCAGCTGCTTGGGCATCTCCACCGGCAGACAATGCATGTTCGTGATAATCAAGCACTTTTAAGTTAACGCCATGGGTTGCAAAAGCGGTACAAAATGCTGCAATGGGGCCATTGCCTACACCTTTGATAATAAATTCTTTTCCGTTATCTTTTATCGTTGCTGTCAAAGTTGTGTCACCATCAACAGCTGAATCTTGAGCAACTGAAACCAAAGAGAATCTTCCCCAGGGTTTTTCAGGATTTGGTAAATATTCATCTTTAAATATTTCCCACATGACAGTTGGAGAAACTTCGCCACCTTCTGTATCTGCTAATTTTTGAATAACTTGGCTAAATTCGATTTGTAATTTTCGCGGTAAATCTAATTGGTGCTCAGTTTTCATAATGTAGGCAACTCCACCTTTGCCTGATTGTGAATTAACACGAATCACAGCTTCGTATGTTCTGCCGATATCTTTGGGATCAATTGGTAAATATGGCACATTCCAGGTGTATTCATCAACTGGTTTGCCAGCTTGATCGGCATCACTTTGTAATACTTTTAAACCTTTGTTAATGGCATCTTGATGAGAACCAGAAAATGCGGTGAAAACTAAATCTCCACCGTAAGGATGGCGCTCACCAACTGGTAATTGATTGCAATATTCAACTGTTCTTTTGATTTCATCAATATTGCTAAAATCAATTTGAGGATCAATTCCTTGGCTAAATAAGTTCAAGCCAAGTGTAACTAGGCAAACATTTCCTGTTCTTTCCCCGTTACCAAATAAACAACCTTCAATGCGGTCAGCTCCTGCTAAGTAACCAAGTTCAGCTGCTGCGACTCCAGTGCCACGATCATTATGTGGGTGAAGTGAAAGAATTACACCTTCTCTTCTATCAAGGTTTCGGTTCATCCATTCAATTGAGTCGGCATAAACATTTGGTGAGGCCATTTCAACTGTGGCAGGTAAATTGATAACACTTGGACGATCCTTAGTTGGTTGCCAAACATCGTTAACGGCGTTACAAACTTCGGCTGCATATTCGAGTTCTGTGCCGGTGAATGATTCAGGGGAATATTCAAAAAAGATTTCACTTTTGCCCATTTGTTCGGCATACTTTGCAACTAATTGGGCACCGTTAACGGCGATATCTTTAATGCCATCTTTATCTAAATCAAATACGACTCTTCTTTGTAAAGTTGAGGTTGAGTTATAGACGTGCACAATGGCATTATCTACACCTTCAAGTGATTCGTATGTTCTTTCAATTAAATGTTCTCTTGCTTGAGTTAAAACTTGGATGACAACGTCATCGGGAATTACGTCATCTTTAATTAATTGGCGAACAAAATCAAAGTCGTTTTGAGAAGCTGCTGGAAAGCCAACTTCAATTTCCTTGTAACCCATTTTGACAAGTAATTCGAACATTTTTCGCTTGCGGGCAGGAGTCATCGGATCAATCAGTGCTTGATTGCCATCTCGTAGATCTACCGCACACCAACGAGGTGCTTTGGTGATCTTGTTATTTGGCCAAGTTCTATTTTTTAAATCAATGGGGGTAAATGCTTGGTAACGCTGAAACTTCATCGAGGAAGTTTTCTGATTATTGTTTTTCATTTAGCTTTTGACCTCTTCAATTAGTCGCTATGGGATGAGACCAGCAATGGCGAACTCCCGCAGCGAGGAGGCCAGTCGTTAGGCCTCGCTGCGGCTTTGAAGTAGCAAGCAACGAATCATTATGAATTAAGGGTAGCAGGCACAAAATAAGTAGTGCAGCCCTACGCTGTACTTATTATGAATTCCTATCGTGTTGCGTTAATTCCTGGTGACGGCATCGGTGTCGATGTTGTTAATGAAGGTTGCAAAGTTCTTGGTTCATTGGGTTTGAAGTTCGAAACCCAAAACTACGATTTAGGTGCTAATCGATACCTTAAATCTGGTGAAACACTTCCTGATTCTGTTTTAGCTGAATTAAAAAAATTTGATGCCATATTGCTTGGTGCGGTAGGAGATCCAAAAGTAGCACCAGGAATATTAGAACGAGGCTTGTTACTTCGATTACGTTTTGAATTAGATCACTACGTAAATTTGCGTCCAGTTAAATTATTTCCTGGTGTTACAACTCCTTTAGCTGGTAAAACTCCAGAAAATATTGACATGGTTGTTGTTCGCGAAGGAACTGAGGGATCTTATGTCGGTGCTGGTGGAGTTTTAAGAAAAGGTACTAAAGATGAACTTGCCACAGAAGAGTCTTTGAACACTGCTTTTGGTGCTGAGAGAGTAATTCGTGATGCTTTTAAGCGAGCCCAAAATCGCCGCAAACACTTAACACTTGTTCATAAAGCAAACGTATTAGTTTATGCAGGAGATTTGTGGAAGAGAACATTTGATCGAGTTGCAAAAGAATTTAGTGATGTGAAAACTGATTACCAGCACGTTGATGCTGCATCCATGTTTTTTGTAACTAACCCTGAAAAATTTGATGTGGTAGTAACAGACAATTTGTTTGGTGACATCTTGACTGATATTGGGGCTGCCATTGCTGGTGGAATCGGTTTAGCTGCAAGTGGCAACATTAATCCTGAAAAAACAACACCATCAATGTTTGAACCAGTTCATGGTTCAGCACCAGATATTGCTGGTAAAGGAATAGCAGATCCAACAGCAGCAATTATGAGTGTTTCTATGATGCTTGCTCATTTGGGTGAAAAAGATGCTGCCCAGAAAATTGAAACCGCTGTTGCAAAAGATTTAGCTACTAGGGGAACAAGTAAAAGAAGCACTTCAGAAATTGGAGATGCAATCACCAAATTGGTGAGTTCATGACCAATTTTATTGTTACCAATAATTCTGCACCTAAATCTGATAATGATCGAAATGCAATATTAGAAAACCCAGGTTTTGGTAAACATTTCACCGATCACATGGTTTTGATTGATTGGGAAAAAGGCAAAGGATTTATTAATCCCCGGGTTGTTCCCTATGCTCCGCTTTCAATTGATCCAGCAAATATGACATTGCATTATGGTCAATCAATATTCGAAGGCTTGAAAGCTTATAAGCATAAAGATGGGTCAATCAAAACTTTTAGACCAAAATCAAACGCTGCTCGTTTTGCTAGATCTGCGAAAAGAATGGCTATGCCAGAAATTCCTGAAGAATTATTTGTGGAGGCTATTGAGCAACTTATTGCTGTTGATAAAAAATGGGTTCCAGAAGATAGAGAAAAATCTCTTTACCTAAGACCATTTATGTTTGCTACCGAAGTTGGTTTAGGGGTAAGACCTGCAAGTAAATATTTATTTTTAATCATTGCATCACCTGCTGGAAACTATTTTCCTGCCGGAATTAAACCAGTTTCTGTTTGGTTAAGTAAAGAATATGTAAGAGCAGCACCAGGGGGAACCGGTGAAGCAAAATTTGCAGGAAATTATGCAGCTTCGTTAATTGCTCAAGCACAAGCTGCTCAAGAAGGTTGCGATCAAGTTGTGTGGCTGGATGCAATTGAGCGACGTTTCATTGAAGAAATGGGCGGCATGAATCTTTATTTCGTTTACGGTCAAAAAAATGAAATTGTTACTCCAGCTTTAACTGGATCTTTACTTGCAGGCATTACTCGTGATTCAATTTTGCAATTAGCAAAAGATTTAGGTATGAATTCAGTGGAAAAGAAAATAACTATTGAAGACTGGAAAAAAGGTTGTGCACAAGGCGAGATCACTGAAGTGTTTGCTTGCGGCACCGCAGCTGTAGTAACCCCAGTTGGTTTAGTTAAATCAAGTGATGATGAATTCATTGTGGGACGTGGCGAAACTGGTGAGATCACGGCAAAGATTCGCACTGCTTTGTTGGATATTCAAACAGGAGTAGCAAAAGATGAACACAATTGGACTGTTTCAGTCGGATAATTTACCCCGGTTTGAATACTGTTGTTTCAGATGGGGCAAACTAAAGGCAATGAAGAACCAGGAAATTATTAGTTAAGCGCACTTTTGGGTGATGAAACCCAAACCAAGTGTGCTGATGCCCTTCGCGAGAGCGAGGGGTTTTTTGTTTACTGGAACCAGCAAGAATAAGGAGAAAAGAAAATGACCAACAATTCTTCTCTAGATGCTGCTGCGTTTCATATTTATGACACCACTTTAAGAGATGGTGCACAACAAGAAGGTTTAAACCTTTCGGTGCAAGACAAATTAAATATTGCCAAACATCTTGATGCATTAGGTGTGGGTTTCATTGAAGGTGGTTGGCCGGGAGCTAACCCTAAAGATACAGAATTTTTTGCTAAAGCACACACAGATTTAAAACTTAAACACGCAACTTTAGCAGCATTCGGAAGTACTAGAAGACCAAACGCAAAAGCCCAAGATGATCCTCAAGTTAGAGCTTTACTTGATTCAAAAGCGCAAGTAATTACTTTGGTTGCTAAATCTTTTGATCGACACGTGGAATTAGCTTTGAAAACAACTCTGGAAGAAAACATTGCCATGATTAAAGATACTGTGGCATTTTTAACCTCTGAAGGAAGACGTGTCTTTCTTGATGCTGAACATTTCTTTGATGGTTATAGAAGTAATAAAAACTTTGCTCTTGAAGTGGTAAATGCTGCCACTCAAAGTGGAGCAGAACTTGTGGCGCTTTGTGACACAAATGGGGGAATGCTTCCTAACGAATTAGGGGAAGTTGTTCACGAAGTTTTAAGTGCCACAAAAGCAAGAATTGGAATTCATTGTCATGATGACACCAACTGTGCGGTAGCAAATACTTTGTCTGCAGTTGACGCTGGTGCCACGCATGTACAAGGAACAGCAAATGGATATGGCGAAAGAAGTGGTAACGCCAATTTATTTAGCGTGGTAGCAAACTTACAATTGAAAAAAGGCAAAATCGTTGTGCCAAGTGATGCGATAAAGGAAATGACCAGAATTGCACATGCGGTAAGTGAAATTACAAATATTAATCCCAATCAACATCAACCATACGTTGGTTTTTCAGCCTTTGCACATAAAGCAGGACTACATGCCAGTGCCGTAAAAATTGATCCAATGCTTTACCAACATATTGATCCAATACTTGTGGGAAATGACATGAGAACTTTAGTTTCTGACATGGCAGGCAGAGCTTCCATTGAATTAAAAGGTAAAGAAATGGGCTACAACCTGGAAGGGAACAATGAGGTATTAACTTCAGTTGTTGAAAAAGTTAAAGAAATGGAATCTCGTGGTTACACCTTCGAAGCAGCAGATGCCTCCTTTGAATTGTTGTTAAGAAACGAAATGGGTGAACACGATCCAAAATATTTCACGGTTGAATCTTGGAAAGTAACTGTTGAGCAGGCGAAAAACGGTGTGGTCACAACTGAGGCAAAAGTAATAGTTAATGCCAGTGGTAAACATCTCGAGCAAACTTCTCAAGGAAATGGTCCCGTAAATGCACTTGATAAAGCATTAAGAGCTGCTTTAGAAAAGATTTATCCAGAATTAGCCAAATTAGAACTTATTGATTACAAGGTTCGTATCTTGGAAGGTGTTAAAGGAACAGGCGCGGTAACCAGAGTTTTGATTGAAACCACTGATGGTAATTCCCAATGGGACACAGTAGGTGTGCACGAAAACGTTATTGCTGCTTCCTGGAACGCAATTTCAGATGCTGTTACCTATGGATTGTTAAAAGCTAATGTCAAATAAAGTTCGCGTTCGCTTTTGTCCATCTCCTACTGGAGATCCACATGTGGGAATGGTTAGAACAGCTTTGTTCAATTGGGCCTTTGCAAAACATAACAATGGAACTTTTGTGTTTAGAATTGAAGACACCGATGCTGCTAGAGACAGCGAAGAGTCTTATCAAGCACTGCTTGATTCGATGCGTTGGTTAGGACTTAATTGGGATGAAGGACCAGAAGTGGGTGGATCATTTGGTCCCTATCGTCAAAGTGAACGCATGGATATTTACAAAGATGTTGCAAAGAAACTTCACGAAAAAGGTTTGGCTTATCACTGTTATTGCACACAAGATGAAGTGGAAGAAAGAAGAAAAACTCAAAAAGAAAAAGGTCAAACTCCAGGCTATGACGCTCATTGTCGTGAATTAACTGACACTCAAGTTGCAGACTTTAAAGCATTGGGTCGCGAACCAGTTTTAAGATTTAAAATGCCCAGCAAAACTATCACTTGGAATGATTTAGTAAGAGGTGAATTAAGTTTTGAACACGAACATATTCCTGATTATGTTTTAGTTAGAGCTAATGGTGATCCGCTTTACACTTTGGTAAACCCCACAGATGATGCACTGATGGAAATAACACATGTGTTAAGAGGTGAAGACTTATTGTCTTCAACTCCCAGACAAATTGCGCTTTATGAAGCTTTTAAAGAAATTGGGGTGGGTCAAGGCACAACACCAGAATTTGGTCATCTTCCTTATGTGATGGGGGATGGAAACAAAAAACTTTCTAAACGAGATCCAGAATCAAGTTTGTTGATGTATCGAAGAGAAGGATTCTTACCCGAAGGATTGCTTAACTATTTAGCACTTCTTGGTTGGTCATTTGGGGATGACATCGAATTTTTCTCCATGAAAGAAATGGCAGATAACTTTGAAATCAGTAGAGTAAGTGCCAATCCTGCTAGATTTGATATCAAGAAATGTACTGCAATTAATGCTGACTGGATTAGAAAACTTTCTGTTGAAGAATTAACAAGTCGTATGGAAAAACAATTAATTGAAGTTGGGGTATTACCTACTTCTCCAAGTAAAGAACAAAAAGAATTACTTTTTGCCGCAACTCCTTTGGTGCAGGAAAGACTAGAAACTCTTTCACAAGTTCCAGGGATGCTTTCCTTCTTATTTGTGGAGGAAAAAGATTTTGTGGTTGATCACGAAGATGCAGAAAAATCTTTAACTCCCGATATTTTGCCCGCGTTGCAAGCAAGTGTGGGAGTTATTAATTCATTGTCTGATTTCAAAACTCAAAGTTTGCATGATGAATTAAACAGGGTTTTAGTCACAGAAATGGGCTTAAAGGCCCGCACAGTCTTCACCGCCCTGCGGGTAGCAGTAACGGGCAGAAGGGTTTCACCACCTTTATTTGAAGCAATGGAAATAATGGGAAGAGAAAAAGTATTATTACGAATTGAAAAACATTTAAAGAAGTAAGCCAGTGGGGTATGGGGTAATTGGCAGCCCAGCGGTTTCTGGATCCGCTCGTCTAGGTTCGAGTCCTAGTACCCCAGCAAAATAAGTGATGTAGTAATTTTTGGGTCAACGTCAT
>Ga0187844_10000283_pt1 | contig 39415 bp, 29 predicted proteins | sample SpaLakP09_SKY_50_FD_134517 | JGI IMG/M metagenome (GOLD analysis project Ga0187844, IMG submission 134517) | Oligotrophic lake water microbial communities from Sparkling Lake, Wisconsin, USA - SP09_SKY_50 | ecosystem: Environmental > Aquatic > Freshwater > Lake | place: USA: Sparkling Lake... | reverse complement strand
GCGGCGCGATCCGGTGCTTGCTTCGTCGTTCGAGTACAAGTTTTCCATTGAACTCAGGCAGCATAATCATCCGCGGCGCGAGTTCACCATGCAGTACAACGAAACGGATGCCGCCTTCATTCGTCGTCTGATGAAGCGGCGCGGCATTGCATGGTACTTCCGCAGTGGCCGCCCACCGGTCGATCCCCATGAAGATGACGGCAAGCAGTATGCGCCGCTGCACACGCTGATGATGTTCGACAGTCCTACGCTGCTGAAGAAGAATTCCGCAGGCGCTGTGCGTTTCCACAGGGCAGACAGCACGGAGCAGCGCGATACGATCACGGCCTGGGGCGCGACCCGAACGTTGCGCCCGGGCAGCGTTACCGGCTTCAGCTGGGACGCGACCGATCCGCTGGCGACGAACTTCATGACGGCCCAGGTTACCAGCCAGGCAAACCAGGGCGTGCGCGGCAACCGGATCGCGTCAAGCCTGGATGACTACCGGATCGAAACGCCCAACGCTGGCACCAATAGTCACGACCACGTGCAAATGGAATGGGCACGCATGGCGCGCCATGACTACGAGACCAAACACTTCCATGGCGAATCGACCGTGCGTGATTTGCGGGTGGGCGAATGGAACAGGGTGGATGGGCATGCGGAAATCGATTCGCATCCGGCCGCAGAGCGGGAGTTTGTCATTACCAGCTTGCAGGTGGTCGCGCGGAATAACTTGAGCAAAGAGGGTGATGCCCGAATCGACCGGCTGTTTTCCGCGAACCGTTGGTCAAATGGAGATGGGAGAAATTCGGTATACCGGAACACTTTTACTTGCGTACGGCGCGGCATAAAGATTGTTCCATCGTTCGATCCCCGAACGGACGTTCCTAGTGCACAGATGCACAACGCGATCGTTGTTGGACCGCCGGGAGAAGAGATGCATTGCGACCGCTTTGGACGTGTGAAGGTGCGGTTTCCAGGAACGCGCATGGCAGACCACGAGCACGCGCACGGAGCTGGTGCGATGGATACGGATGTCGACTCTGCATACGTACGCGTTGGAACAAGCTGGGCGGGCAGCGGACCGGGCAGCCAGCGCCAGTTTGGTACGCATACCGTGCCCAGGGTTGGCACGAACGTACTGATCGCTTACGAGAACGGCGATCCTGACAGGCCGATCATCATTGATCAACTATTCAATCATTACGCCACACCTCCGGCGCTGAGCAACAAGGGCGGATTGCCCGGCAACCGTTTTCAATCGGGAATTCGTAGTCGCGAAATCGGCGGAAGCCGCGGAAACCAGCTGCGGTTTGACGACACACCAGGCCAGATCAGCGCACAGCTGGCCAGCGAACACGGACATAGCGAATTGAACCTTGGTTGGTGTACCGAGCCGCGTACAAATGGCACAGCAAAGTCTCGGGGTGAGGGCGCCGAACTGCGTAGCGACAATTACGTATCAATCAGAGGAGGGCAAGGCGTTCTAATCAGCGCGACAGAGCGATTGCGCGCAAACGGACATCAGCTTGAAAGGGAGAGTCTCACGAGTTTGGCGGAGGTGCTGGCGAGCGTTCAGCGGCAGTTGGCCGAATTGGCATCCATACACCAGGCTGGTGAGGTTGATGCGGAATCGTTCAAACAATTGAAAGGGAATTTGAACAATTGGGAAAGTGCGGGGGGAACTAAGAATCAAGCGGTCGGAAATCCAAGTCAACCGATCATTGCTGTCGACGCGCCTGCGGGATTGCTTATTGGAAGCGGTGCAAGTGTTGCCATTGGCGCTAAAGAAGACGTAGACGTTGTTAGCGTGGGCAATACCCAACTCTCAACGGGAAGGAAACTGCTCATGCATGCGATGGAAGGTATCAGCGTTTTTGCGCATAGGCTCGGAATAAAGATGGTTGCGGGCGGTGGCAAGTTCGAGATCCAAGCGCACGATGAGAATATTGAACTCACGTCGACGAAGCGCATCGTTCTCACAGCTTCGGATGAAGTAGTAATTCAGGCTCCGCGGGTCACCATCATTTCGCAAGGAGCACAAGTCACTTTCGGAGGCGGTGCGATATCGAACAAATGCACGGGTGCCTTTAGCGTGAATTCTGCGAATGCGTTGTTTGCTGGTCCTGGCGATGGCAACCCGCAAAGCGCAAAAGAATTTAGTAGCGCAACCGCCCACGATCAACGAGTAAGAATGGTCGATCTCCACACTCGAGAACCGCTAGCAAACCAACGCTATCGCGCCACCATGGAAGATGGGCAGGTATTCGAGGGAGTAACTGATGCGGACGGACTAACGCAGATATTGAAGTCAACAATTCCATTTGGTACTTATCGATTTGAAGCATTGTATGACTAGCCTTACGACTACCGTGAAACCTTTGCTGCAGGAGAAAGAGGTATGACCGAAAAAAGCGCTCTCCCTGGCATGGTGTTGCCTGTAAATCCTGATTGGTCAATGGGTACGGTAACACAGGGTTTCGTCACGCCGTTACAGGATTGCATCCCTCAAATTCACTGTATCCCCCCAAGGAGAGTCCTGCCAATAATTTTCCTGCCGGGCATTATGGGTTCCAATCTGAGAATGAGCCCAACAAGACAGACAGCGATGGGCAAGGGCGACAATCGTGCTTGGCGCCCTGACGATTCGATTTTCTCGCTCCGTTCATCCGATGACTCGCCACTTGAAAGGCAACAACGGCTTGATTCATGTGAAACGGAAGTTGATAGCTACGATCCCTTGCGGAACCCAACGGGTGACCCCGCAGAGAATGCCGATGAACGCAACTCGAACGTCGGAGTTACATTCAGGTATCCGCAGGGTATGGATGATGCTGGACCTTGGATTAGGGATGATCCATTGGGGAGCTTTGATTCCAAAACGCGAAATCAGAAGGCGAGGGAACGGGGCTGGGGGGAAGTGTTTTTCGGGAGCTACCATGAACTCTTGGAGACAATTGAATTGCAATTGAATACAGCTTTCCGCAGTGGTGAAATGGGATGGTGGTGGCGGCGGATTGTCGGCGTGGATCCTTCGGCTTGGCAAGCGAGCCCAAAGCCGCTTCAGAAACCACTCGACGAGAAAACGCTCCGCAATACTGTTACTGGTTGTTGGTTTCCAGTACATGCGATGGGATACAACTGGCTTATGCCAAACAAGGACTCAGGGATTCACGTTGCGAAACGCATCGTCAAGTTAATGGAGAAGTACCAACGTCCTGGTTTCGAATGCGAGAAAGTAATACTACTAACCCATTCGATGGGAGGGCTAGTTGCCCGAGCCGTCATCCACCCAAAGATGGGAAATTTGGGAGACAAAGTGCTGGGTATCGTGCATGGAGTTATGCCGGCGACAGGAGCCGGTGCCGCCTACAAGCGGATGCGATGTGGATTCGAAGATAGCGTGGGCAATCCGATACCGAAGATTCTGGGAAATCTGGGCGAGGATGTCACCGCTGTGCTGGGGAATTCTCAGGGTGGACTTGAACTACTTCCTAGTCAAGCATATGGCGACCACTGGTTGCGTATTGAACATAAGAAGAAGGTGTTGGTAAGTCTCCCAAAACGTGGCGACCCTTACGAGGAAATTTATAAAGTAAGCGGAAATTGGTACTGCTTGTTTAGGAAGGATTGGATCAATCCTGCTGACCAGGAAATCGCCGGATTTGAGAGAACGTGTATTTTTCTGGATAAGGCCAAGGCATTTCATAACGCAATTTCAAGGACTTATCACGCACAAAGCTATGCGCACTATGGTGCAGATCCTGAGCATCGGGCTTGGCACCATGTTGTCTGGGAATTAGACGAGAAGGCTGCCGTGCGAGACGTCGAAGAACTAAATATCACTGCAGATGATGGTCAAGGAAACCTACGCCTAGTCGATACAGTTCACCAAACACGCCAGGCTCTGGGTGCCAACGAATTCTCGGCACGCCTGATGCCTGCGCGTGATCCAGGTGACCAGACTGTACCGTTACACTCCGCGGAAGACCAACTGAGAAGCGGTGCGTTTAAAGGGATTTTTCGTCAAGTAGGATATGAGCATCAGAATAGTTACAAGAATCAGAAAGCGCTGCTCTCCACTATCTACAGTTTGGTTCAAATTGCCAATACTATGAGTTGGAGAAAATGATGAGCTGCCGGCTATTTGCTGTAGCTTGCACGATCGCTGTTGCAAGTATGTCCGGCTTCCTATCAGGTAAGGACGCACATTCACAGACACTGAAAAGGCCGAACATGATTTCGCTCCCTCCGCGTTTGCAACCTCTGTTCGCTTCTACAAGAACAGTATGCTTCGGCCGATTTGTGATCGATGTTCCTACTACTGCCACAGTCGTTTATGGTCCTGCCGAAGTAGAAGCGCGAATAGCTCGCTACCCGAACGAAGCGAAACGAATTCCGAATCGACTTGCTCAGTTGCTCACACAGATCGAGGCGGATAGGGAATTCTTAGAGGATGATGATCTAAAACGAATGCCGCTTTTTGGAAAGGTGATCGCAGGTGAAGTGCCTGGGCAAAAGCTTATTTTCGGGTCACGTGATCACGCGACGTACAGTATTCATTCCCTTATTCCAATTGGGACTGATTTGTTTGTCCACTATGTCGATAGTGGCCTTCCAAGTGAGTCAGAAATTGCACGACTAGTCGGTAACTTTAATCGAGTTGCGACTAGCTTGACATTGCGTGACGCGAGCGAAATCCCTTCTGACAGCGGAGTGTGTATAGATGGAGGCTTTCTTCCTCTCAATCTCAAGCGCGAACGGGTCACCTTAGGTATTAGTTTCAAGGAATTCCCTGATGTGAATTTCTCCATCAGCGCACACAAGAATTTGGATCGGCTTCGTGAATCTTCTGATTTGGAAGGGCTCTTCAAGAAGGGACGGCAACGTGCCCAGCAGGAGGGTCAAGGTGCGTTGCATGCGCAAATCCGCTCGCTGCGACAAGGACGCCGGCAGATGCGGGATTGGAATGGATTTGAGCTGTTACTTCGAATGCCTGTATATGAAGGACATACAGCAGCGCACGAGTTCCGCTTTCACAGTCTTGGGGCGATAGATGATGCGTTGAGACCGCAACTTGACGTTCAGTTAGATACCGGAGTGGAGAATAATCGCAAGGCTGCCATAAGGCCGTCGCTCATTGACGAAGAGGCGATTGCACTTTGGGAGACGTTGATCAGTTCGATACGCGTGCGCCAAGCCAGCGATGGCAAGAAGGTGACTTCCGGGCAAGCAAGAAGTCCCCTCGGTTTGCTGGCTCCCAGTGGATCAGCGTGCGTGGAGACAGGGTGGTGGCAATGCAATGAAAATGGGAGCTTGGGTGGCGATGGCCAACGGCATTTCATACTTGGGGAGTTGTTGCCAAATGCAGCGTTTTTTACTAATGCCAACATATGGCAAATGCTTCGAGGCGAGAAGCCACAATGCGAGAAAGCGACCATATGGAGGCTCGTCGCGTACGATTCTTCAAGTTCAGTTACTGAACGTGATTGAAGCCTAGTGATTCACCAGCTGGGTGTCCGACTTTCCGCCTATTCGACAACTCTTTAGTTTGTTGGGAGATAGAAATGAATTCGACATACTGGATTGGCGGTTCAGTCGGACTCTTGGCCTTGGTCCTAATTGGGAAATATGCTGTCGCTTCTCGCGAGGCAAATGCAAGGGAAGCGAAAGTAAGAAGTCAACTCGAAAAGGCACGCGATGATATTGCGAAAGCACGTACTGAAGCGGGCCGTCGTGAGTACGTGCTTGAAGTAATCGGACTTGGAGTCACGCTCGACAAGTATCGGCAAGGACAGCTTTGGGAGAGACTTCAATCTGGCAATCCTCATTCAACGATTCGTGAAACCGACGGCAGTAAGTATCCATGGAAAGGGACAGATAAGGATGGCCTGAGTGGTGCGCGAAGCGGCGACGCCCTCGAAAACGGCGTCTGGGGATCGCCTGATTGTTGGGGTGTTCCGGTGTTTAATGCCCAACCTCCGCTTCTCGGGAAAATTCAAGACTCATCATTGTCGCCAGTTGCCGGCATCGTTAGCGGCGCGGGTTCTAATGGGATGACGTCGCACTTGTTTGTTCTAGGGCCTAGACGATTTGCAGAACGACCCGACCGGATCCTGGATGAATTGTTCGCATTCTTCGACGCGAACTCAGACGTGCCCTATGTGATCTTGAATTCTGATGATGGATCGACATTAAGGAACATGTTTAGTGCCAATCGAAACTACAGATATGACCACGGTGATGGCTACTTCGTTCCAGCCATGCCAGATGCTGCGATTGTTTTTGTTCTTGCGCGAAGAGAGCGTGCTGAAGTATTGCGGCCATTTGTCTACGACGATATGGAATACGAAGGGGATATTGAAAAATTGAACGCTGAAAGCGTAGAGAGAAAGCTAAATTTGGCCTATTTCGACTTGATGAAATCTGTACCGCTAAAGAAAGACGCGAGCGATAGTGCTTTAAGCATCGGCCGTCAGCCACTTATTTCGGAATGGCTTGCAGAGGCAGTCAAATTCGCTGAGCGAAAGGATAGCCGGCGTACGCAACAGGTCAGTTTTCTCAATCCTGATTTCAGGGCGAAACATTTGCCGGCATACGATTGGAAGCCCACACCGTGGTTTCCTATTCCCTGGAGCAAACGACAATTTTCAGATTTCGACAGACTGCCAACAATGGGATTCATCCACCGCCCAGTATTTGTCAACACAAGTGATAAAAATGGCAAGCCACTTCAACGGCGTGATCAGCGTCGCGCTGCGCTCCTGGCCGGCTTTTACGATGCGTTGAATACGTTGAGCGAATCGGAACGTGCGAATGGCCCAGCTCGTATTATTGCCGGTACTGACAACAACACTGAGCAACTCGTGGCGCTGGAAGGTGTCTTGCATGATTATGCCGCGCAAGGCGGCCCCGAAATTGATTCCGGCAGGCTTGACCAGTTCATCAATACTGATCGCCGCCTTGGCAATACTGGCGCGGCCACACTTTTCATGCAAATGGCCATTGGTGTCATTGGAAGCTATCGCGCGGGCGGTGTAAGCGCTGCAATCAACTTGCGCGATCCGCATGAAGCAAGCATCATTTTCATCAGTCCTCCATCGCCCGAAAAGCTTCATGAACAGAGCAATCGCGATGTCTTTCTTCACAGGAATTCTCTTGACATTGATCCGGCAAATTACGCTCCGCCTTCAAGTCCGGTGGCAGCGAAGTAGCGGTGACTAAAAGGGGACGAGATGAGAAACGTGATTCGACTAGGAGATCAAACATCTCACGGTGGAAAAGTCATTGCTACAAATGCGGATCATTTCAAGATTAGCGGCGTTCCCGTCGCTTGTGTCGGGGATGTATGTAGTTGTCCGGTGTCACGCCACAACGGATGCAAGATCGCCAGTGGGTCGGCGCACCATCTTCTCAACGGAGTTCAAATTGCTTTTGACGGCGATCTCACTACCTGTGGAGCGAAGCTGATTTCAAGCGTGTGCAGCTTGCGAAAAGCCTGAGGAAGGCGCACTCGCGCTGGGCCCGGTCGCATGCTGATTTGATCTTACGTGGAGAATCGTTGACAGCGCTGGAAGCTCTTCGGATAACGCAAGAGGACGTGGCGAGAGCGCGCCTTAAACGACTACGCGGCCAAGGCGATCAGGCGTGGCAATACATTAATAAACACTATGCGAGTATCTTTGGATCAGAAAAAAGGTGAAGCGATGAGGTTCCTGCGAATTTTGATTGCATCCAGTGTGTTGAGTATCTGCATAGTAGTGGAGGCAGCTTTGTCTAACTCAATTTCGAGCACTGATTGATCTACGATTCGAAGACAAACGCAGTTCCACCCTTCGTTTCGGATGAATATGAAAATTGCCAAACTCGCTTTTGTCATATCGACTGCGTTGCTCATTCTAGGCTTCGCAATCTTCAGGAGCCTGCCCGCCATGAGTTACCCAGAACAGTCTGTTCTCCCCAGAAATTACTCACTCCCTTTGTTCGAACCCCATGCTAAACATTTCGTCTGCAAGCATGAAAGTTCGTTTGTCCCGCCGATCGATGCGGAGGCGGAAAACTGGTTTCAGGAAGCGGTCAAATTGGAGAAATTGGACATCTATTACGAAGATCGCGACTATAAAAGAATTATCGAACTTACGCGAAAGGCTGCGGCCCGCCGTCATTGGAAAGCGATGTTGAATCTTGCCAGCCTATATCTGCAAGGGTTGGCTCCAGGCTACGGGCCAAATGAAGCGCTTGCATTGGTCGAAGAGGGTATTCGCTTGGGCATTCCAGCGGCATACGACAGGATGGGGACATACTTTCAGAATGGCGTGGGCGTTACCGCGAGTTCGACGAGAGCGTATGCATTTTGGCAGAAGGCTGCCAGTATGGGGAGCGCAAATGCGCTTGGCTATCTCGGCGAAAAGCTAAGTGCAGGTACCGATGGTGGCGTCCCGGGGTACTGGGCGAACATCCCGATAGCAACGAAAATGCTCGAATGCGCGCTAGGACAAGGATTCGGTGACGCTGCGGATACGTTGCAGTTTCTTTACGAAAGACCTATTTCGGCCGACGGAGTGACAGTTGGACTTGCAACAAGCGCGACCAAGGCTCGTGCCCTTGGTGTATTGCACTTGGGAGTGAAACTTGGGTGCCGTGACTGTGCTTCTGCCTTAGCTATCGCTTTTCAATGGGATGATTCACGTCCTTCGATCGCTACCCACCCAGACGGTGCACGTTCACAGCGCTATTTTGTCTTGAGTCATGTCCTAGGTTCCGATCCAGACCTGAAGTTCCCTAACCTTGACAAGATTCTTCCGCTCCCCCCGGCCGAATTGCCCCCTTGGGATGGCGAACGAGATTCGTTGCTTCGTGAAATAATAGGCGTCGTATTCCCATTATCACCAGAGCCGCCGAACCTTGGTACTTTGCGTTTGGACCGGACCTATGTTGATCCACGCTTTCTCTTGGTCCGCTCCGGCGACATGAGCGATCAGGTGAACGCTCCTTACGAGGGATATTGGTCGCCGGTCATTGCGGAATCGACTGAAGAAGTTGCGCTGGAATTGTCGAAAGTCTTGCCGCGCCTGTATTTGACGGGCGAAAAATTTGTGGCATCGTTTCCTGGTGTCTCTGAAGATGTATTGCGCCGTTCGAAACTAAAATGGGCACATTTACTGACCAAGGAACGCGATTTCGGGACGATAAGTCCACTTTCAAGCGGTGGCACGCGTAACATTGCGCGGACGCTCTCGCAAGCGGATTTCGGGCCTGACCCGATTTGCCCTGGTACGGGAATATGGCAGCCTTGGCTAAGAGAAGGCCACAAGATGGAAGCCGTAGTGAATCAGCCTTGGCGCCAATCATGGATCAAGAAGGGGCAGGCGTTTCCCATTCCAGTCAATGACTGGCTCCTGGACATTCCCGCGGAGGAGGTACGCTGGTATCTCATGGAACCGCATGAAAATATATGAAATTCGTGGGCAAAAATCGACACGTTCTATTGGAGCGAATTTCAAATCATGAAGCACGAGCGGAAAGGCGTCGTAAGACTCCATGACAGGACCGACCGCGGGGGCGAAGTGATTACTGCGTCCTCGGCAACTGTCGTGTTTGGCAAACTAGCTGCACTGCATTCTGATCTGGCGAGCTGCCCTCGCTGCAAGGGTAATTTCGCGATCCGGACTACAGGCTGTGGGGCGGCACATGAGGGGCGAGCATATGCTTACGACGGCGACCTTACAGACTGTGGAGCTCGCCTAATCTCGTCAGTCGATTGAACTGGCGCATAATGGCAGTTACATTGCTCCAGACCGTCTTCCCTCAATGCGTAAGCCGATTGTTCTCGCGTCACTCTTGCTTACCTTGTGCGCCGCCCAAGCCGCGCCTCCGGTGATGACCCTCCTCGCCCCCGCCAACCACACCATGCCCTTCGCCAACTTCCAAAACGGCGAAATGGTCGGCGGTTTTCTCAAGGACTTCGGCGACGTCCTGGCGAAGCGCATTGGCTACACAGCCCGCTTCCACACAGTCCCCGGCAAACGCGTGGCACTGGCCCTGATCCAGGGCGAAGCCGACGGCGTGTGCTTCGTCGCACCCAACTGGATCGATGGCGATTTCAAATGGACGCGTCCCATCATCCCTGCAACTGGTGTCATCGTCGCGCACACCAGCGCACCGGTCATTAACGCCATCCGTGACCTGGCAAATGAGCGCCTGGGAACGGTGCTCGGCTATCGATATCCCGAACTTGAAGTCGCGCTAGGAACGGCCATGCTGCGCGACGACGCGCCCTCCGTCCAGCATTCGATCGCCAAGCTGGGCGCCAGCCGCTCGCGTTACGCCGTTGTCGACGGAATCACGATCGCGTATCACATGAAGCTGCACCCGCAAGCGCCGATGCGCGTTGACTTCGTCTATCTCAAGTACAAAGCCAGCTGCGCATTTGCACTGACGTCGCCAGTCAAAATGGCGGACGTGGACCGCGCACTTGCGGCGATGGCAAATGACGGCACAATCGAAGCCCTGTTCGACAAGTACCGCTGACCAGACCGGCCGCGGCAGCTTGCCTGCGCCTATCAATGCATCATGTCTTCCTTGACGAAGTACTTGCGCGCATAAGCCAGCAGCTGCCCGTCATTCGGATGGTCGACGGTCTCTACGCTGACAACCTTATCGGCCGTGCCAACATGGTTCGAATGCATGTGGCGCATGAAGGCCAGTTTTTCCATGCCAGGGCCGACGATCAGGATTTCCTTGGCATCGGTGATCGCGACAACGATCTCGTCCATGAAAGTCGTATCCTCTTCAGCACGGTTGTTGCCAACCACGCCAGCCTTCTTATGTTGCGATGTCGTCTTGATGACTTCCGACTCGGCAGCGTCGCGGGTGAAATGGATAACGTGTGCTTCGGCCTGGTCAAGCCAGACGACTGCGTGATTGAACGACATGGTGGTGTCCTTGATATTGGAAGGGGATGGGGCAGCGCCTAAGAACCCGGCACTGCCAAGTACGCGAGTGTGCTCCCTATCTCCCCATCGATCTGTACGGAGCCGTACGCACCACTCCAGCAGTTCCTGCTAGAACCGCTGCCTGTACTGCAGCATGATTCTGCGCGGCGGCATGGTCACCACCTGCGGTATCGGCGTCGTGCCATCGGCTTCGAAGCGCTGATAGCCCAGATACCCCACATCCCCCAGGTTCGGCCGCCGGTTGGTGGCATTGCTCACATCCAGCGACAGCTGCGACTTGGCCCACATCACCCCCACGCGCGCATTCACCAGGCTGTAGCTGCCCCGCACCAGCGCAAGCGATGTCGAATTCGACGAAATGCTGTCGCCCACATAGCTGACGTCCCCCGAAGCAAACCCCTTCAGCGTGGCAGTCAGTTCCCGTTCATACACCGCCCCCAGGGTTCCGGTCCAGGCAGGCACCTGCTTTACCCGCGCCCCCACAGGCTGCTGCGACGACCCCTGCTCGGTGATGCGTGCATGCTGATATCCCACACCCGCCCGCAAGCGCAGCGACCGCGATACCTTGCCCGCCAGCTCCAGCTCCGCCCCTTTCAGCACAGCCGCGCCCGCATTGCCTTGCAAGTAGAACGCGCACGCCGGAATAAACGCCGGCTGCTGAATATTCTTCCAGTCCACATAGAACACGGCCGCAGTTGCAACCAGCCCAGGCTCCGGCAAGTCAATCTTGCCGCCCGCCTCATAACTCCACACCGTATCGGGCGCAATGCGTGCCAGCCGCGCCGCCTCTTCCGCGCTAACGCAGCCGCCCAGCAGCGGGCTCAGGTCGGTCTGCGACCCGCCGGCCCGAAATCCCTTGCTGGCCGACGCATACGCCAGCGTGTTCGCGTTTGGCTTGTACGACAGCGCCACCTTTGGATTGCTGCCCTTGGTGCGGTTGTCGGTATCGGACACCAGGTTCACGCCGTATAGCACGCCGTCGAAGCGGGTGTGATCGTCCTGCTGCAGTCGATAGAATCGGTTGCCCAGGGTAAGCGTAAACTTGTCCAGGAAGTTGTAGTACAGCTCGCCGAACAGCGACGCATCGCTGCGGTTGTAGTCATTGTTATAGGTCCACATCAGCGACTGCCCCGGCACGCCCAAAATATCGCGCGCATAAATGGGCACCGAATCGCGCTGGCTCTTGAAGGACGAATAGAACACGCCGGCAGTGGCGCTAAGCGCACCGGTGGGGTTGATGGCAAACCTGGTTTCGTGCGAAAACTGCTGGCTGTTGCGGTGTGCGGTCCATTCAAACGGCTGCGTTGGCGGTTGCCCGTAGCCATAGCTGAACAGGTATTGCGCCGTGCCCTCGGTGGAGTCTTCCACGTCCAGCGCCTTGCGCCTGAAATAGCTGCTCGACGAATGCAGCGACCAGCCGTCGCCCCGATGCCGCACGATGAGCGTGGGTAGCGTCCAGTCGTCGCGCGACAGCGGCTGAATATTGGCCGTGTGGTTGATGACGTCGAGCGGCACAAATGCCGGCAGCGGCGCATAGCTGGCCGGAAAGCCGTTGTAGCGCGTGCGCTGGAACAGCAGCCGCAGCGTGACATCGGTATCATCGCCAACCCGCAGCAGGGCACTGGCCGACCCACCTGCGCTGCGCCGCGCGCCCTGGTTGTCCACGCTCACCAGGCTCGATGCCGGGTTCGCCAGTTCGCTGCGATAAGTGCGGGTAAGGTAGCCCGCATCGTAGTCGGCAAAGCCCACCAGGCGTACCGCAGCGCGGCCGGGCGCCAGCACCACATTGGCCGCGGCCGACGTGCCACCGTTGAGCGACGCACCGCCACCGGGCGTGGTGCCGCCTTCCACCATGTACTGGAATTCATTGCGCGCCAAGGACGGCTGGCGCGAAATCAGCCGCACCGTGCCGCCCAGGGAACTTTCACCAAACAGCGTGCCCTGCGGCCCCTTCAATACTTCGATGCCTTGCAGGTCGAGCACGCGCACATCCACAGCGCCCGGCAGCGGCGTGTCGTCCAGATAGTAGGCGGTGGTGCGCGCGCCTGCCACGCCGCGGATGGCGATGGTGCGCGCATTGGCAAAGCCGGTACCGGTCTCGCCGGTGCTGGAGCCGTTGCCGTACGCAAAAGACAGGTTGGGCACCTTGGTAGCGTAGTCGGAAAACGAGCGGATGTTGTAGTCGTCCAGGGCCTGTGGGCCAAAGCTGGTAACGGCGACAGGCACGTCTACCAGGCGCTCGTCGCGCTTGCGGGCCGTAATGAATACCTGGGTCAGGTCTGCGGCCGCGTCTGCTGACGGCGGCGTTGAAGGCGCATCCTGCGGCGCCGCGCTGGCATCCGGGGAAGGCAGTGCACATACCAACACCGCGCTAAGCAGCGGCAGTCCGAAGGCATTCATGTACCCTCCCGGCAAAGGTGGGGCGTTCAGGTGTAAATACTGAAAGCTGACTTGCCAATCTTACTGCCAAATATGTCCGTTAAGGGGCTTTTTGAACGGACTGTGGCGCCGGACGATAGTGAACGCTGCGGATCCGCGACAGCTCACCACTCTTCTCGAGCCTGGCCATGCCGTCGTTGATGATGTCGAGCAGCGCTTCCCTGTGCGGCAGGGTGCGGCTGACCATGAAGTAGAAGTCGATGGGACGCATCCAAGTCGGATATTCCTGCAAGAAGTCGGGCTGGTTCATCAGGTCGATGTTACCGAGAGTGGCACTTCCGCGTAGTACTTCCACCTGCTGCAGCATGACGCTGCAGCGGCCCAGCCGCAACATTTTGGCGGCATCGTCGAGGGTCTTAGCGCGGTTGCGGATCATCGAATCGGGCACGCCGAACGGCGCGTAGTTATAGCCCGCCTGCGAGCACACGCGTTCGGTGGCCAGCGCTGCGGACGACTCCGTGCGGGGCTTGCGATTGGATTTCAGGTAGATGAATACCGATGTGAGCGAATAGTGCGACGTTGCAAACAAGAAGTCGCGCTCGCGTACTGGTGATTTGATGCCGTCCATGGCGATGTCGTAATCGCCGCGCGATGTCAGGGCCAGGCAGCGCAGCCAGGGGAGCAGGTCGATCTGGACTTCGTGGCCGGCATCGGTAAATATGCGGCGGAGCAGGTCGACGTCGAAGCCGGCTACGCGGTTGGTTTTGTGGCCGGCCTGGCGTTCGAAGTATTGGAAAGGAGGGAATTCGGCGGAGTCTCCACAAGCCCGGACAACGTGGGGGACTTCGGCGCGGGCGGTGAGGCAGAACCAGAGCGCGACGAGGAACAAGCTCAGCTTTTTCATCGGGTCATGGTAGGTTAGCGCCACAAGGGCGTCAAGTAAGTGCTTCCATCATGAAAGCACATTAGAACGTATGAGATGGCGTTAAGCAGATTGTCACTGCGCGGGCCGGTCATCGCCTTCATCCAAGCGGAGCGCGCAGGTTAACAAAAACTACTTTTTTTGGCGCGCTCTGAAGTTTAGACGGGCGTTTTCAGAACGTTCAGTCTGTGGTATGCCAGGTATTGCCGCTGCATGCCCATAAATTCTTTCCAACGCGTTTGAGGCGGGCTTGCTAGCCCCAGACGATTCATGTCAGCTTGACTCATCATAGGCGACACGATCAATGCGCCGGAATCCTCAAAGCTTATGAAACCTTGGTCAAATAGTAGATCAACATGCGGTGTCAGCAATAATCCATTGTTGCCGTCAAGCCGCTCACTCGGCGTCTGGCACGATCGCCACGGCTTGATGTGACTGGCGATGAGAAACTGCTGATTATCTACCCCAGTAAGACGACATTCTGTTTCTATCTTCTGCACGTTTGCCCGAAACAACCCCTGTCCGCGCCTTGCCTTAATTAGCTGCGACTTTTCGGTGGATGACAAGTCGGTCGCGATTTCAAGTTGACGCTCAATAGCATCATCTAATCCTTCGGCGTATGTTCCAAAAATGACCGCGGCTTCTTCTGTGGAGAATACAAGATCAAGATCAATGCCAGATTTCTCCAGAACCTTTTGAAATGCGGGAAGACCGATCTCCGCGAGATAAGCTCCTTGATGCCCATTGCCTGAAACTTGACCGATGGGCGAGTATTTATTCGGAAGGAGCGGCCCGAGTTCGGAAATGAATCGTTTCGGAGTAACGGCGGAGCGCAATTTGCTCCATTGGACAGGCAATAACCATCCTTCGGCACCCCATGCTTCTCCCGCCTTGCCGAATTCTGACGGTTTTGCAGAGGTGAACGCAAAGTCTGTGACTTTGCCCCAGTAGGCTACTTGGCTATTCGCGAACGAGAGCACAAAGTCACCAGGAACAGCGATTCGCATGTTCTTATAGAATTGGTTCTCGCCCCCCGTGGAGTTGGTTTTAGGTGACCACAGGAATTCACCGGCTATTTCTTGTGCGTGTGTTTGCTTGTGGTTGACCCACCAATATCTCCGCATCTAATCTCTTTCGGTTCGCGCTGCCGCGGATTGCGCGCGATGCGAATGCGTCGTCGTCACCAATGGATGGTAACAATAAGTTCAATACTTGTTCAATATCTTTTTTGCATGGCATCGCTTGAAACGCGATTCTTGCGAATCACACACTTCAATTGATGAGAGTTTTTGTTTGTAGCGGGTAAAAGATGAAATGTTTCGTCCGCCAACCAAGGAAGTCATTCGCCGGCATCGGTTTCGCAACGTAATACCCCTGCACATAGTCGCAGCCTAGTTCCTGCAGCAGCTTCCATTCGTCATTAGTCTCCGCACCTTCCGCAACCACCGACAACCCAAGCCGATGCCCCAATTCAATCGTCGACTCCAGCAACACCGCCCCATCGCTCCCCGCCACAACATCCCTTACAAACGACCGATCAATCTTCAGCTCAGCCACCGGCATCTTCTGCAGATAAGCCAGCGACGAATACCCCGTCCCAAAATCATCAATCGACAAGCTGAACCCTGCATTCCTCAGCGCATGCATGATCAGCAGCGCAGACGCCGGATCATGCATCGCTCCACTCTCCGTCACCTCCAGGCGAATATCCTCCGGCAGCACCCCAATCTCCTCGCCCAGCGCAACCACCCCCTGCACAAACCCCGCCTTCGCCAGATCCGCCGTCGAAATGTTCACCGAAATCTGCAACGGCATCCCCTCCGCGCGCAGCCTGGCGCACAGCCGCATTGCCTCCCCCAGCATCCACTGCGTAATCAAATGAATCCGCCCGGTCTGCTCAGCAAACGGCACAAACTCCACCGGCGGTACATTGCCCCGGCGTGGATGCTGCCACCGCACCAGGGCCTCCGCACTATTCACGGCGCCATCTGCCAGCCGCACCTTCGGCTGCAAGTACATGCGCAATTCGCCTTCCTCAATCGCCCGGCTCAATTCCGACAGCAGCCCCAGGTCCGCCCGTAGATCGCTCTCCAGCTCCGCGCGATACTCCATCCATTCCAGGTGCAGCGCACGCCCTGCATCCAGCGCGGTCTCGGCCCGCCTCAGCAGCTGCGCCATGGTCGCCGGCATGGCCGACGCCATGGCCACACCAATCGACAGCGTCAAATCCACCATTTGCCCGTGCACATCCACCGGGTGCGAAAAGTCATGCTCTATCCTCTGCCGCAGTGCCGGCAAGGTATTCATGTCCGACCACAACAGGCAGAACTGATCCGCATGCAGCCTGCCCACCTGGGCGCCTTCCACCGCCGCCAGTCGCTTGCCCGTCACCACCAGCAACTGGTCGCCTATCTCCGGCCCCAGCGCGCCGTTAATGGCGCGGAATCGATCGATATTAAGCACCAGCACGGCCAGCTTGTCGTTACCCGCCAGCAGCGCATCGCCCATGCGGCGTATGTTCTCGCGGTTCGGCATGCCGGTCAGCGCGTCGTAGGACATCAAGCGCATGGCCGTCTGCTTCAGGCTTGCCGTGCGCATGGCAAGCGCAATGCAGAACAGCAGCGGCATCATCAAGTCCGACGCCACGCCAAGCGAACTGCTCAGCGATCCGAACTGCGTGCTGGAATTTATAAAGTCCAGCAAAGCCTCGCTCGGCCACACCTGGTAAAGCTGACTCGGCGCCCAGAACACGGCCAGCATCAGGTTGCTCAGCAAGAGAATGCCCGCGGCAGCGCTGCCTTTGCGCCAGGCAATCCAGCAACCGCTGAACAGCAAGGGATACGTCAGAAAAATGATCAGGGCGCAGTTAACGGTCGAACCCAGGGTGGCGTCATTGAGCAGGAGGGGAACATCCAGCAGGTAAAGCACGGCCGTCATCTGGCACAGGCGGTTGATCCTGGGCGCGTGCACGCCAAAGTCCGCCACGCGCGCATAGGCCAGCATCCACACCGAGTTAATCAAGGGGTACATCACGCGGGCCACCAGCCTTGCAAATTCAAAGTCGGGCGTCAGCATGAAGATCAGCGGTTCGAAGGGATTAAATATGCGTATCACCACCGACAGCAGCAAATACCACGCCATCAGCGCATAGGCCGCATCGCGCAGCACAAAGCTGAACGCCCCGGAAAAAAACGCTACCACCAGCACCGCCGCCACAACGGCCAGGCTGATATTGGCCTGGCGCCGCCCGGCTTCGACCAGGGCGGGGCCGTCCTGTGCCTCCGCTACAGCCCTGGCAGGTATCGTCAGGCCCTTCGAACGGGGAAATACGCGCACGTACAGCGGCCCGTTCCAGTCCGGATTGTTGGAGAAGATGACGTAATTGGCGCTGATAACCGCCTGGCTGCGTTCGCCGATGCGATTGCCTTGCGCCAGTACGTTGCCCTGCGCATCGAATAGAACAACATTCGCCCAGCCGTTCCTGATGGCGAGCTGCTCGCCGGCCCTGGGCAGTTCGGCCAGGCGCATCCAGCAGGTTTCGAACTGGGTCTGCATCAGCATCACGCCGTCGGCGGCATGCTGCCAGTTTGCTGAATGGACGGGGGGGGGTGTCGGCCGCCGACGTGCACAGGTAGTCGATCGGCAAAGGGCGCGCCTGGGCGCCGGCGCACAACAGCAGGGCGAACAACGCGAGCAACAGCCGGGCCGCATGGTCTAGCCAACGCGCTGCGCCTTTCCTCATCGCGGTCCTCCGTGTTGTCAGGAGTTCAGATATTTCGTTAGGGTAACCTATTTCAATTCAATTGAGGTGTTGCGGAAAGGCCAATCTCTTCGCCGTTGGCCACACTTGTACTGGAACAGATTGCATCACAAGTCGCCCATGCTGCTTTGGTGGCGCCAGCCGCCGGTTTCATGCCACAATTGCCCGCTTTCATCCCATGACGCCCGGGCGCCGTCTCGCTTCCTTACACTGCATGCATCGTCCACCCACCAGCGAGAGCACCATGAACATGCCCAACAGCGCCCCTTACGACAAACTGCTGCCGCCCGACGTGGCCCTGCGCAGCTCGTTCTGGTTCGGGCGCGACCGCAACTATCCCATCTTCAGCCCCATGTGGTTCCGCCACCGCAGCCATTCGGTGCTGCTGGTCATGGCCCTGCTGTTCGTCGTGTTCTGCATCGTGCCCACGGCCGGCCAGGGCATGAGCTGGCCCGACCGCCTGGCCTATTCCGCCATGATCGTCGCGTCGCTGGGCAGTTTCGGCCTGGTGGGACCGCGCATGGCGGTCTGGGTGCGCTCCCAGGCATGGCCGGATGGCAAGGAGCTGATGTGCCTGGTTCTTGCGCTGTTGCTGGGCGCCCTGGCCAGCGTGGCCATCTACAAGGCAGGCGACCTCGTCCTCACCGCCAGCGGCGTGGAAGCGCGCCGGGAAGAGCGTATTGCAGCCGTGAAAGCGGCGCCGGAGGCACCGGCAGCCGTGGCCACAGCTGCTGCGCCACCCGTGCCGCGTGCCATGGCGCGCGACAAGGTATTGTCGATCGTGACGGTAGCCGTCATCTGGCTGGCAGGCGGGGTCGACCTGGTGTTCTACCTGCTTCAGCGCCGCCGCCTGCGCGAATCGCTGCAACGGCAGCAGCTGGTGCAAGCCCAGGAACTGCGCCGCGAAGCAGAAATGAAGCTGGCCGTGCTGGCCGCCCAGATCGAACCGCATTTCCTGTTCAATACCCTGGCGGGCGTGCGCTCGGCCATCAATGTCGATCCGCAACGCGCCACCGCCATCGTCGACCACCTGGTGGACTATCTGCGCGCCACCATCCCCCAAATGCGCGGCGACGGCGCCCAGGTCCAAACCAGCCTCACCAGCCAGCTCGACGCCGCCCGCTCCTACCTGGCGCTGATGCAGGCGCGCATCGGCCGCCTGTCCTTCGCCGTGCAGGCCGATGATGGACTGGAACGCGCCGCGATTCCCCCCTTGTTGCTGATTTCGCTGGTGGAAAACGCCATCAAGCACGGCATCGAACCGAAGATTGGCCCGGCCAGGGTGACCGTCCACGCGCGCCTGGCCGCAGGCAATGCAAGCCGGCTGGAACTGATCGTGTCGGACGACGGTGTCGGCTTCGGCGGCACCACGTCGGGCAGCGGCATCGGCCTGGCGAACATCCGAGAACGGCTGGAAGCCCTGTATGGCGACCAGGCCGGCCTGACCCTGAAAGCCATCGCCACCGGCGGCGTGGCCGCCATCATCCATTTACCCCTCAGCCAATTCTGACCTGGAGCACTGCATGACCACAGCAATTATTGCCGACGACGAAGACCTGCCACGTAGCGAATTGCGCCGCATGCTGGCGCAGGCCTGGCCCGAACTCGAGATCGTTGCCGAATGCGAACACGGCACGGAAGCGCTGGAAGCAATCCAGCAGCATGCGCCCGATATTGCCTTCCTGGATATCCGGATGCCGGGCTTGTCGGGCCTGGACGTGGCGCAAGCGGTGATGGCCAGTGCGCGCCGTTGCCAGACTGTTTTCGTCACGGCCTACAACCAGCACGCGGTCGACGCGTTCAACGCGGGCGCTTTCGATTACTTGCTCAAGCCGGTGTCCGGCGAGCGCCTGCAGCAATGCATTACCCGGCTCAAGCAAGGCCTGCAAGCCAGCGCCCCGGCAGCCGACGCCGGCAGCCTGCTGGCCGAGCTGGACCGGCGCCTGCGCCAGGTTGAGACCGCGCCGCGCATTCGCTGGGTCAGCGCAAGCGCTGGCGATACCATCAAGATGATTCCGATCGAGAAAGTCCTGTTCTTCGAATCGGACGGCAAGTACACGCGGATCGTGGCGCAGGACGACGAAGCCCATGTGCGCAAGCCGCTCAAGGAGTTTATCGACGGCCTGGATCCGGAGGAGTTCTGGCAGATTCACCGCGGTGTGCTGGTGCGTGCCATGGCCATCAAGAAGGTGCGGCGCGACGAGATGGGGCGTGTCAGTGCCGAACTGCATGGCAATAACGAGGTGCTGAAAGTCAGCCAGGCCTATGCCTGGCGTTTCCGCCCCATGTGAGTTTTCCGGGGGCTGATGACAGAAATCCCCCGATTCACCCCTTTCCCCGGCTTTCCGCGGCAAGCGTAGCTACAGTCTCCCCATCGAAACCACTTTGAAGGAACTGGCATGAAAACGACGCTTCTTGGCCTGGCAGCGGCAGCTGTGATGGCAATCAACTCGGCCTTTGCCGAAGATGCGACGGGCAGCTGGAGCGGTACCATTGCCAACACCCTCAACGTGATTGTGGTGTTCGACAAACCGGCCGACGGGCCCTGGGTAGGCACCATGTCCGTCCCGCAGCAGCAACTGGTGCGCAAAGTGCAAAACCTGGTCGTCACGCCCGACCAGGTCAGCTTTGCCCTAGCCGAATTCAATGCCAGCTATTCTGCCCGCTGGAACGAACAGGACAAGGCCTGGACCGGCACCTGGACCCAGGGCCAGGCCACGCCGCTGGTCCTCAAGCGCGCCAGCGCGACCACCCTTGAAGCGCTCAAGCCGAAACGTCCTCAGGAAGACGCAATCGCCGCCCGTGCGCCTGTGTACGCCAGCAGCGAAGTCAGCTTCACCAACGACGCCGCCAAGGTCACGCTGGCCGGCACCATCACCGTCCCGCAGGGCAAGGGCCCGTTCCCGGCGGTGGTGCTGGTCCACGGTTCCGGATCCATCAACCGCGATGGCGACGTGTTTGGCCACAAGTCTTTCCTGGTGCTGGCCGACCACCTGAGCCGCCAGGGCATCGCGGTGCTGCGCTATGACAAGCGCGGCATCGGCAAGTCCACCGTCAGCCTGCAGAACGCCACCACCTACGACCTGGCGGCCGACGCCGAAGCGGCGGTGCGTTTCCTGCGAAGCCGCGCCGACGTCGACACCCGCCACATCGGCGTCGTCGGCCTGTCCGAAGGCGGCATGATCGCGCCACTGCTGGCGTCGCGCGATCCGGCGCTGGGCTTTGTGGTCATGCTGGCCGGCCCCGGCGTGCGCGGCGAACATTTGCTGGTGGAACAGCTGGCGCTGTCGGCGAAAGCACGCGGCGCCCCGGACGCGGCAGTGGCCAAGGAACGCGCCTTGAACCAGGCCCTGTTCCTCGCCTTCTCTTCGGAACCGAAACTGGAAGACGGAAAGAACAAGGCGCGCCTGCTCATTGCCGAAGCCGAGCGCAAGGGGGACCTGCCTGCCGGCAAAGGCGAGGCCATCTTCAAGCGCTTCGCCACGCCGTGGTTCCATACCATGCTCAGCTACGAGCCGGGACCGGTGCTGCAGGCCACGCGCCAGCCCATCCTCGTGCTCAATGGCGAACTCGACCTGCAGGTGCCCGCCGCGCTGGACCTGCCGCCTATCCGCGCCGCGCTGAAAAACAATGCCCGCGCCGTGATCAGGGAAATGCCGAAACTGAACCACCTGTTCCAGACCGCAAAGACCGGCTCCACCGCCGAATACTTCGACATCGAAGAAACCATGGCCCAAGTCGCGCTCGACACCGTCAGCGACTGGATCCGCGCCACAGTCCGCTAGGCGGGCCAGCGTAGAATAGCGCCATGGAAAATAATGCCCCACTGCCGGGCGACGACCAGCCACTCCCGCACAGCATGGCAAGCAAGCTGGCGGGCTGGTCGGCGATCGCGCACCAGTACCCGATATTCAGCAAGACCTGGTTCGCTTTCCGCATGCGTTCCTTTGCCACGCCGCTGGGCCTGCTGGCACTGATCCTGGGACTCATTGCCTTGATCGCGCAGCCAGCGGTGGAGGAGTCCAGTTTCAACCTTTCCTTGCTGGCAGTCTGGGTGGTGGTGGCGCTGGCGCTCTCGCTCGGGCGTGGGCTGGCGGTGCTGGTGCGCCGGCGCAAATGGTCGCCACGGCGCGAAGCGGCCGCGATCGTGTTCGCCATGTTGTTCGGCGTGCTGGTGTCGCTGTCGCTGACGCCCTATACCCGGACCCCGCAGCCATCGACGCCGCAGGAAATCGAACGCGAGCGCGAAACATTCGTCTTCAACCTGGTGATCTGGTTCCCGGTCCTGATGTGGCTGGGCGGAACGCTGGACCTGGTGGCTTACTTCCGGCAACGCCGCCTGCTGCGCGAGGCCGATTTGCTGGAACAGGTGGAGCGCTACAAGAACCAGCGCAACGAAGTCGAGGCGCAGCTGTCGGTGCTGGCCAGCCAGGTCGAGCCGCACTTCCTGTTCAATACCTTGTCGGGCGTGCGCGCGGCCATGCTGTCCGATCCGTCCCGGGGCATCGTCATGATCGACCACCTGATCGACTACCTGCGTTCCACCATCCCGCAGCTGCGCGCCGACCGCGCCCACATGTTTGTGGCGCTTGGATCCCAGCTCGATTCGGTGCAGGCCTATTTCGGCATCATCCAGGCACGCATGCCGCGCCTGAGTTTCCACGTCGATTGTCCTCAAGAATTGCGCGGCGTCGCCATTCCGCCCCTGATGCTCATTTCCCTCGCCGAAAATGCAGTCAAGCACGGCATCGAATTGAAGAAGGGGCCCGCCACGATCCGTGTGACAGCCGTACGCACGAGGCAGGACTTGCTGGAACTGTCGGTCGCGGACGACGGGGTCGGCTTTGGCACGGCCACAACCGGCAGCGGCATCGGCCTGGCCAATATTCGCGAACGCCTGAAGCACTTGTACGGCGGCGAAGCGTCGCTGGCCCTGCGCGCCGGCGAGGCTGGCGGCGTGGTCGCCAGCATCACGCTGCCGATCCGCACCATGCCGGAAGGGAACTGAGATGCCGACCGCAGTCATTGCCGACGACGAAGACCTGCAGCGCGGCGAGTTGCAGCGCCTGCTGGCGCTGGTGTGGCCCGAACTGGAGATCGTGGCCTCGTGCGAGGATGGCGGCGACGCCCTGGAAGCCATCGCGCGCCTGCGGCCGGATGTGGCTTTCCTCGATATCCGCATGCCGGAAATCAGCGGCCTGGACGTGGCCAGGGCCAGCGCGGGCACCTGTCGCGTGGTTTTCACGACCGCCTATGACAGCCATGCGATCGAAGCCTTCAACCTGGGTGCTGTCGATTACCTGCTCAAGCCCGTCACGCAGGAAAGGCTGGAGCAGGCCGTCATCCGCCTGCGCAGCCAGGCCGATGCGGGCGTGGATGGCGCGCAGCTGCTCAAGGCATTGGGCGAGCTGGACCGGCGCCTGCGCACGGTGGCAAAGGAAGAGCGCATCCGCTGGATCAGCGCCACGGCGGGCAGCACGATCAAGATTTTTCCGATCGAGGAGGTGCTGTTTTTCGAAGCGGATTCACGCTATACGCGAGTGGTCAGCGCCACCGATGAAGGACTGATCCGCGTGCCGATCAGGGACTTGCAGGCGGGGCTGGACCCCGACCATTTCTGGCAGATCCATCGCGGTACGCTGGTGTGCGTGCGCGCCATCGCCCGCGCGCGGCGCGATGAGCTGGGCAATATCACGGTGGAACTGCGCGACCATCCGGCGCAACTGAAGGTCAGCCAGACATATGCCTGGCGCTTCCGTAGCGAAGTCCAAATGCGCTGAGGCGGGAGTTATTGCAAGCGAATGGCGACGTCAAATATCCACGTGCGCCGAATTTCGACCACGTCATACTGCCGCGCCAGGGCAGGCGGAAATGCCCCATAAGGCGCCTGGCTGGCCACGACCTTGCGTATTGCATCGTCAATAGCAGGCACGCCACTGGAAACCACAAACGTCACCTTCTCCACGGTCCCGTCGGCGCGCACTGCCACTGTCACGATCGGCCGCGTATGCGGCTGTTTCACCACGTCGCGCACCATGTCGATCGTCATGTTCATCTCGATCTTGCGGCTCATGGCTTCCGCGTATTGCACCAGGTCGGCGTTCGGGTCGGCGCGGCCGAAAAGCCATCCGCGGCGCAGGCTGCTCACCGTGGGCAGCGGCGCCCGTGACGGATTTTTCAGCGCCGCATCGCGCTCGGCCGCTTCCTTGTCGAGTTGCCTTCCGATCGCGCGCAGGCGCTCGTTGCGTTGCTCCTCTTCCGCCGCTCGTTCACGCTGGGCCTGCTCTTGCTTTGCCCGTTCCTGGCGTGCGGCCTCTTGCTTGGCGGCCTCCTGTCGCGCTGCCTCCTGCCTGACGGCGTCGCGGCGAGCGGCTTCCTGCCTTGCAGCTTCCTGTCGTATCGATTCCTGCTTTGCTGCTTCCTGCCGTGTTGCCTCTTGCTTCGCTGCCTCTTGCCGCGCCGCTTCCTGCCGCGCTGCCTCTTGCTTTGCAGCCTCCTGTCGAGTCGCTTCCTGCTTTGCCGTATCTCGTCGTGCGGCCTCTTGCTTAGCAGCTTCCTGCCGCGCCGCATCAAGCTGCGTTTGCCTTGCCTGCTCCTGCCGTGCGGCTTCCTTGCGTGCAGCGTCCAGTCGCGCGGCCTCGGTCCGCTCCTGATCCTGCCTGGCGGCCTCCTGCTGTGTTTTCTCGTCCTGTTTTGCCTTCTCTTGCCGGGCACGCTCCTGGCGTTCGGCCTCCATGCGGGCAGCTTCGCTCTTAGCCGCTTGCTCGGCGCGGGCGGCATCTTGCCGCAGCTGCTCCTTGCGCGCCGCTTCCCGTTGCGCTTCCGCCAGCAGTTCGGCTTGCCGCAGTTTTTCCGCGCTCAGCTTCTCCTGGTCGAGCCGGGCCTGCTCCAGCGCGGCGTCGTTGGGGACTGGCGCTTCACTGGCCTGAACAGGCGCGATTGACGCCACGGTGCTGGTTGGCGCTCTCGTCGGCGCTGCGTTCGGTGCGATCGGCAGGTTCACGTCGGGCCGCTTCGCTGCCGTCACTACCGGCGGCGGAGGCGGCGCGGGCGCGGGTGGTGGGATTGCGACTGCGGGCTTGTCCGCAGCAACGGGTACAGGGATGGGAATGTCTGTTGGCGTCGGCGCTGGCGCCGGTACTGGCGCAGCAGGCTGCGCCGGCGCGAGAAAAATGCGCAAGTCTTCTGCCCCCAGGCGCCGTTCTTTCCAGGGAAACTTCAGGCCGGGAAGCCCGAATGTCTGGCCACCCAGGGTGATGCTCAACAGTAGCGCATGCAGCACCAGGGAGAGCAGCACGGCGCTGCGCATGCGCCATGGGAGAGCAGTGTTCAAATTCCCAACCCGCTGCACAGGCGCGAAGTCAGGTCGTCCGGAACATCCCTGCTATTTATCTGTGCGAAATGGTTGGAATCGGAAGCCATTGAAACGATGCAGATGGTTGAGAATAGGCATCAGATGCTATCACATGGACCATATGCATGAATCGCATTTATCGCACTGCCACCTCCATGCGCTGCCGGCGTGGCGCCCAGGCGGTGAAGCGCACTCGCAGCAGCCAGTAGACCGTCAATACCAGTACCAGCAGTACCGGAATGGCCAGCAAGGCCATATTGCGCAGGGGTTCCGGAAAATGCCTGGTCTGCCCGAGGAAAAACGATGCCACGGCAATCCACAGCGCCAGGCCCATGCGCCACAGATGCCGTGCAATACGCTCATTGCGCTCGAATTGGCGAACCAGCATCATGCGCAGGTCCCCCAGCGCACCCAGCAGTGCAAAGCCGGCGAAAATAAACATCATGGCAGCGGGAATGCCATCGAGCGTGCCCTTGGGACGGGCTGCGGCTTCCAGTCCCAGCATGATGTCGTAGACGCCCACCGACAGCGCAAGCACCATGGCGCCCACGTTCGTCCACCGGAAACGCGGCTCGCGCTGGCGAACCGTCAGCAGCGACGTCGTCACCAGGTAGAAGGTGAACAGTGCCTGCATCGCACTGAACCTGCCCCCGCCAAGCATCGTCATCACCAGGGCCGTGAGGGTCATCAGCACCATCGCGTACACGAAGACCATGCCGCTCTTGCGATGCAGCCTGCCTCCTTTTAGCGCATACAGCGCCACGGCGCCGGACAGCATGCCGACGGCGCCGGCAGCAATATGGATGGGTAATAGAGTCATGCCTGGGCCCGCCGGTAGCGTTGAAAGGAAAACAGCGCCACCAGCCTAGCGCGCAGGCAGTGCGAAGAAAAGCGGCAAGCGGCGAGTGACGCCCGGGAGCGGCCGAATGACGATAGGCGCGGATGGATGGTGCCAGCTCACATCTTCTTACAAACTGCGCCCATACTTTTTTGAAAAAAGCGCTAAGCTCTTGGTTCGGGATTGCAGTGGGTAGCACATCATGAAGACGCAGTTACTTGAAGATATAGGCCAAAGCGCAACCTTGTCGCTGGTGCCTTCCGGAAGAGTTTCAAATCTCCCTGCACGTGCCGCCATGCCGCGCTCCGCGACCGGCGTCTGGCGGCAAAAGCCCGCTGCTGCTGATGATGATGAGCAAGCGCCGCCTCAGCCAGCACCGCAAGGCCCCGTGTTCGATTTCACGCCCCCATTTCCATCGACAGCGCCCGACGTGTTCAAGCGCGAGCCAGGCTGGTTTGAACGGCCCGGGCGGCGCTATCTGACCTGGGGCGCCTGCCTGCTTGCAAGTGCGCTGGCCGTCCAGGCTGCCTGGTGGTTCTACGAAGAACGCGAGGATGCAGGCACGCTGGCGCTGGTTGCCGATGAATTGAAGTCGGAGCCGCAGTTCGACAAAGCCTTAAAGCGGCGAGCGCTTGAGGCGAAAGAGTTCACGCTGGGCTCGGACGGCGACGTGCATGTGGAGCCTGCCGCACCCGTTCCGCCCCTTGTGCTGCTGGAGCCTGAACCTGAACCTGAGCCTGAACCTACACCGGTCGCGCAGCAAGCGCCCGTCCGCAAGATTGTCCGCAAACCGGCAGTGCCGGCGGAAACGAAGCCCGACCAGGAATCAGCCATCTCGGCCACGCTGAAGGCATGCAGGGAACACGGCTATAGCGCGGACCAATGCGTCAAGCGCGCATGCAGTGTGACGAAATATGGCTTTGTTTGCCGTGGGAAGTGATCAATTCAAGGCGCACTTGGTGCGCGTCGTATTCCCGGTGCCAAGCTCTGCAATGCGATCGTTCACGCGACTGAGCTTGGCGGCATTTTTCTCGGCGTCCGCCATCTTCTTCAGAATGGCCACCTGGGCAGTTCTCAAGGCATCGTCGGCACAGACGCTGACGTCCGGCGTCACGCCGACGCCTTCCCAGTTTGTCTTTGTGACCGGGCTGATCAAGCGGCTCAGCGGCACGAATGCGGCAAAGTTCGGCAGCAAGCGCCTGACGTCGCCGGCGTTGGCGCCGCCTCCGGTTATTTCGCCGATGACGGTAGCACGCTTGAGGTTCTTGAGTGCATAGGTAAAGTCCTCTCCTGCCGAGAAGGTGTCCTGGCTGGTGAGAATATAGACGTCCTTCTTCTGGCCATAGCGCAGGCCAGGCACCACATCCGAACTCCAGCGCTGTTCGATGCGGTTGCCTTCGCGGTAGTAAAAGTCACTCAGGTGGGTACGCTTGTCGAGCAGGTAGCTTGCCAGCAGCGCCGAGGTGGCAGCGTCGCCACCAAGATTGTTGCGCATATCGATGATGAGTGCGTCCGTATGGGCAAGCACCGTCATGGCGGCGGCAATCGTCTCGGCGGCATCCTTCGCTGGCGAGAAACCGGCAAGGTCCAGGTAGCCGATGTTAAGCGGCAGGCGTTCGATTTTCTCGACGCGGAAATTTTCGGACCGCATCATCGCAAGTTTGCGGGCTGCATTGTCGGGCGTTGGCTCGGTATTCGGCTTGTTGATGGGGATGAGCCGCGCACTGTACATCACCCGCAAGTGCCGGTCTTTGGACGTGGCTTGCAGCTCGTCTGTCAGAACTTCTGATAGCCGCTGTGCACTGTTGATGCTGTTGTAGACGCCGCGCTTTTGCTGCGCACGCAGCGCGGCGTCAATTTTTCTTGCGATGTCCGGGAAAACGTAGCTGTTGTTGACTTCCTTGATCAGGATGTCGATCAATTGCTTGCGGCTCGCGTCCGTCATCTGCATGTCGGCTTGATCGGCAGTGTCAGGCAATTGCGCAAAGGTTGGCGAGCAGGCCAGGGCGGAAACGACGATCGTGGCGGATACCGCTTGCAGTACTTTCATTGTTTCCTTAGAGCTGACTGTCACTACTCCCATGTAGGGGAAATTTGCAAAATTTCAAGCCCGCATGAACTGGGAACGCTTATCGCGCTGCCCGTGGCTCCAGCGTCATGAATTCCACACCCTCCTTTTTGGCCGAGGCCAAATTGAAATGCGACAGCGAGCCCTGGCCCAGCAGCGGAACGCAGTTCGGGCAGACGATGGTGGTGACCTTGCGTAGTTCAAAAGGCCCTACCTTGAGCGTATCGAGCATGACCACGCGGGCGCTGACACGGCGTCCGTCGGCGAGTCCGATAATGGCGTTGGGCTGGATGACTTTGTAGCTTGCTTTGGAGCGGCTCAGCATATCGTCGCTGAGCGTAGTCTTGGCGGCGCCGGTATCGACCACGAATGCCGTCGGCCGGGCGTCTCCGATTTTTACCGGGGCGTAGAAATGGTCGCCGATCTTGGACAGGCGCAGGAACTTCTGCGCACTGGCGAGGGTTTGGCCCTGCCGTTCTATCGTCGATTCGATGGCGATGCGCTGGCCGTCAAAATAGGCCCGGTGGCCCTTGGCTTCCAGCGAGGCGTCGAACGAGGTCAGCATGGCCAGCGCTTCGTATTCCCGTTTCTTCAACATCAGCTGCCTGGCAAGGTCGCCCCGCACGTTGACCAGGTTGGGCACGATCGCCAGCGTCTTATAGGACCAGTCTATCGCCTCGTCGATGCGGCCCACCTTCTCCAGGCTTTCCTCATAGGCAGCGAACAGGTCGTAAGTGCCCTGGCCCATCGCGATGGCTTTTTCTGCCTGCACGATGGCGGCCTCGGGCTTGTCGGCCCAGGTGTACATGATTGCCAGGCTGGCGATGGCTTGCGTATCGGTAGGGCGCAGCTTGATGTATTGAACCCAGTTCTTTTCAGAGCAATCAAAATGGCGTGACCGCATGCACTTGATCGCGCCATCCTTGTAGGCGGAAGGAGGGTATGCCGTCGCGGCAATCGCGGGCATGGCGCAAAGCAGCCAGAGCGACATCAGAGTGCGGGTTGTGTAGGGCATGGTCAATGTGTGAAGTGGCAATCGGAGCCAGATGATAAAAAAGGCTCATGGAATCCATGAGCCTGTTCTGTTACGGTGCCAGTTTATGGGTCTGGCGACGTCACTTACACGTCGATATTGCCCGCATGCAGAGCATTCGACTCGATGAAGTTCCTGCGCGGCTCGACTTCGTCGCCCATCAGCGTGGTGAAGATCTGGTCGGCTGCAATCGCATCCTCGATCTGCACTTTCAGCAAACGGCGCACGGTCGGATCCATGGTGGTTTCCCACAGCTGCTCAGGATTCATCTCGCCCAGTCCTTTGTAGCGCTGCTTGCTGACGGTGCGTTCCGCCTCGTCGCGCAGCCACTGCATGGCGTGGTGGAAGTCGTCCACTGCCGATTCCTTCACGCGCTCGCCTTCGCCGCGGCGGATGAACGCGCCTTCGCCGATCAAGCCCTTGAAGGTGGCCGCTGCGCTGGCCAGGGTGGCATAGTCCGCGCCCTGGACGAAGTCGGCATCGATCGAGCTGACCTTCACGTTACCGTGGTGCATGCGCTCGATGCGCAGCGCGTGCTTGTCGTTCAGGTCGTCCGAACGCACGGTCACTTTCACCGCCTTGTCGTTGATGGTCGCTTCCAGCGCCGCGGCCGATACCGCCGCGTTGTCCAGCGTGTCCAGGCTCAGTTCCACGCCGGTCATGATGGCGGTCAGCGCAGCACGGTCGATCACGCGCGTCAAACGCATCATGATGGCGTTGGCCAGGTTGAACTGGCGTACCAGCTCGGCCAGCGATTCGCCGGTAATGGCGTCGGCGCCGTCACGCGGGGTCAGCGACGCGGTGTTCAGCGCCACGGTCATCATGTAGCTAGCTTCTTCGATATCGTCCTTCAGATAGCGTTCGTCGCGGCCTGCCTTCACCTTGTACAGCGGCGGCTGCGCAATGTAGATGTGGCCGCGCTCGACCAGCTGCGGCATCTGGCGGTAGAACAGGGTCAGCAGCAGGGTACGGATGTGGGCGCCGTCGACGTCCGCATCGGTCATGATGATGATACGGTGGTAGCGCAGCTTGTCGACGTTGAATTCGTCCGGGCCGATCGATGTGCCCAGGGTGGCGATCAGGGTGGTGATCTGCTCCGACGACAGCATTTTTTCGAAGCGCGCCTTTTCCACGTTCAGCACTTTGCCTCGCATCGGCAGAATCGCCTGGAATTTACGGTCGCGTCCCTGCTTGGCCGATCCACCTGCGGAATCACCCTCGACGATGTACAGTTCGCACAGGGCCGGGTCTTTTTCCTGGCAGTCGGCCAGCTTGGCCGAGAGTCCCAGGCCATCCATCACGCCCTTGCGGCGGGTCAGGTCGCGCGCCTTGCGCGACGCTTCGCGCGCACGCGCAGCTTCCACGATCTTGGCGCAGATGATCTTGGCGTCGTTCGGCTTTTCGGCCAGGTAGTCGGTCAGCGTCTTGGCGACGATCTCTTCGACCGGGCCGCGCACTTCGGACGACACCAGCTTGTCCTTGGTCTGGGAGCTGAACTTCGGCTCCGGCACCTTCACGCTCAGCACGCAGGTCAGGCCTTCGCGCATGTCGTCGCCGGTGATTTCAACCTTCGCTTTTTTCGCGTACTCGTGCTCGTCGATGTACTTGTTGATCACACGCGTCATCGCCGCGCGCAGGCCGGTCAGGTGGGTGCCGCCGTCGCGCTGGGGGATGTTGTTGGTGAAGCAGAGCACCTGCTCGTTGTAGGTGTCGTTCCACTGCATCGACACGTCCACGGTGATGTTGGTGTTCTGGTCCGACATGCGCTCGCCGGTGGCCTGGAACACGGTGGGGTGCAAGGTGGTCTTGGCGCTGTTGATGTATTCAACGAAGCCGCGCGTGCCGCCTTCGAACGCGAATACTTCTTCCTTGCCGGTGCGCTGGTCGGTCAGCTTGATGTTCACGCCGTTATTCAGGAACGACAGTTCGCGGATCCGCTTGGCCAGGATCTCGTAATGGAATTCGACGTGCGTGAAGATTTCTTCGTCGGCCCAGAAGTGGACGTCGGTGCCGCGCTTGTCGGTCTCGCCAATGACTTTGATCGGGGAGCACGCCACGCCGTTGATCATTTCGATCTCGCGGTTCTGCGGCACGCCGCGCACGAATTCCATGTAGTGCACTTTGCCGTCGCGGCGGATGGTCAGCTTCAGCAGTTTCGACAGGCCGTTCACGCAGGATACGCCCACGCCGTGCAGGCCGCCCGATACCTTGTACGAGTTCTGGTCGAACTTGCCGCCGGCGTGCAGTTCGGTCATCACGATTTCGGCCGCGCTGCGTTTTGGCTCGTGCTTGTCGTCGAACTTCATGCCGGTTGGTACGCCGCGGCCGTTGTCGGTGATCGAGATCGAATTGTCGGAATGGATGGTGACGTGGATTTCGGTACAGTGGCCGGCCAGCGATTCATCGATCGAGTTGTCCAGCACTTCGAATACCAGGTGGTGCAGGCCGGTGCCGTCCGAGGTGTCGCCAATGTACATGCCTGGGCGCTTGCGCACGGCTTCCAGCCCTTCCAGGATCTGGATCTGGGCGGCGCCGTATTCTTGTTCTTTGGCGGGGACTGCTGGTGTGTTCTCGGACATGGACTGCTTTCTCAAAAAACGGATGTATCGGGTACTACCAAACTGCACAAATTACTACGTCGTCCTCGCGCAGGCGGGGACCCATAGCACCTCTGATCAAAGGTGCTATGGGCCCCCGCCTGCGCGAGGGCGACGTATTTTTCTAGATACGCATCGGCATCACGACGTACTTGAAGTCTGCGTTATCCGGAATCGAAATCAGCGCCGACGAATTGCTGTCGCCGAGCGCGATATTGACCTGGTCGCACTTCAGGTTGTTCAGCACGTCGAGCAGGTAGGTGACATTGAAACCAATATCCACGCTGTCGCCGCCGTAATCGATCTCGAGTTCTTCGACCGCTTCTTCCTGGTCGGCATTGGTCGAGCTGATCTTCATGCTGCCCGGGGTGATGATGCAGCGCACGCCCTTGAACTTGTCGCTGGTCATGATCGCCGCGCGGTGCAGCGAACGCAGCAGCTCGTCGCGGCCGATCGTGAAGTCGTTCTTGTAACCCTTCGGGATCACGCGCGTGTAGTCAGGGAACTTGCCTTCCACCAGCTTCGACACCAGCTCGATATCGGCAAAGGTCAGCTTGACCTGGGATGCCGCGATGTCCAGCTGAACGGTCTCGTCGCTTTCTTCCAGCAGGCGCTGCAATTCGATGATGGTCTTGCGCGGAATGATCACTTCCTGGCGCGTGAATTCCTGCTCGGTTTCCACCTGGCAGAACGCCAGGCGGTGGCCGTCGGTGGCCACGGCGATGACGTTGCGTCCGTCCAGCACCAGCAGCAGGCCGTTCAGGTAGTAGCGGATGTCCTGCTGCGCCATCGAGAAGTGCACCATGTTGAACAGGTGCTTCAGCGTTTTTTGCGGCAGGGTGACGGTGGCGTTGAAGGTGTCGGCAACCGACACGGTAGGGAACTCTTCGGCGGCCAGGGTCTGCAGGGCAAAGCGCGACTTGCCGGTTTGAACCGTCAGGCGCTTGTTTTCCAGCTTCATGGTCACGTCGCCCGATTCGGGCAGCGCGCGCAGGATGTCGAGCAGCTTGCGCGCCGCGACGGTGGTGCCGGCAACTTCGGCACCCGAGCCGATGTCGGCGCGCGTCGTGATCTGCACTTCAGTGTCGGTCGACAGGAATGAGACGCTTTCGCCGTCCTTGCGGATGAGGATATTGGCCAGAATCGGCATAGTGTGCCGACGCTCGACAATACCGCTCACGATCTGCAGTGGCCGGAGAAGGGTATCTCGGGTGGTTTTGACCAATTGCATAGTAATCCTCGGTAGGTTGTCAGAATGATACTTTTAAGCTACTACAAACGCTATATTTTGCCAGAAATTCAAACCGCCACAGTGTGGTGCCTGGTTAGCCCTTCAGGGTCTGCTCCAGTACGTGCAGCTCGTGATTGCATTCGGCATTCTTGGTACGGTCCAGCGCGATCTTGCGCACGGCATGCAGCACCGTGGTGTGGTCGCGTCCGCCGAACAGCTCGCCGATCTCGGGCAAGCTCTTCTGGGTCAGCTCCTTGGCCAGGTACATCGCAATCTGCCGTGGCCGCGCAATATTGGCCGGCCGGCGCTTCGAATACATGTCCGCAACCTTGATGCTGAAGAAGTCGGCCACCGTCTTCTGGATGTTTTCCACGGAAATCTGCCGGTTCTGCACCGACAGCAAATCCTTCAGCGCTTCCTTCACGATATCGATCGTGATGTCCTTGCCGTGGAAACGCGAGTACGCCAGGATCTTGCGCAGCGCGCCTTCGAGCTCGCGCACGTTCGAGCGCAGGTGCTTGGCCACGAAGAAAGCCACGTCGTCCGAGAAGGTCACGCCTTCCGACTGCGCTTTTTTCAACAGGATCGCCACCCGCATTTCCAGCTCCGGCGGCTCGATCGCCACCGTCAGGCCGGAATCGAAACGCGAAATCAGGCGGTCGTCCATGCCAGTGATTTCTTTTGGATAGGTATCGCTGGTGATGATGATCTGCTTCTTGGCCGCAATGAGCGCCTCGAACGCATAGAAAAACTCTTCCTGCGTACGGCTCTTGCCACCGAAGAACTGAATATCATCGATCAGCAGCATGTCCAGCGAATGGTAGTAATGCTTGAAATCGTCGAAACCTTTTCGCTGGTACGCGGTCACAACGTCACGCACATACTGTTCGGCGTGGATGTAGCGGATGCGCGCGCCTGGCTGGTCGGCCATCACCTGGTTGCCGATGGCATGGATCAAGTGGGTTTTACCCAGGCCCACGCCGCCGTAGAAAAACAGCGGGTTGTACGACACGCCCGGGTTGTTGGCCACCTGGATCGCGGCGGCGCGCGCCAGCTGGTTGGCCTTACCGGTCACAAAACTGTCGAAGGTCAGCTCGGTGTTCACGCGGCTTTGTTCGCGGCGCGGCGGGCTGCCGATATTGAACATCTCCGGCGTGCCGGGCTGGGCTTCGTTCTGGATGGTGCCTTGCATGGGGCCGTCGTTGGGGGCCGGATGCGGCGCCACTGGCTTTTTCGGCAAGGCGTTTTTCGGGTCGAGCACAAACTGCACCTCGGTGGGTGCTTCCCAGAACTGGCAAGCCAGTTCGGTGATGCGGGTCGCGAATTGCGTTTTCACCCAGTCCAGCTTGAAGCGATTAGGCGCTGCAATGCGCAACTTTCCGTCCTCGTAATCGAGGGCGATAAGCGGTTTAATCCACGCACTGAATTGTTGCGGTGTCAGTTCCAGTTCCAGTTGCTTGGAACAGGTCTGCCAAAAATTTTCCATGAATCGTCTGTCTGAATAAGGTGTGGAGGGGCGGTTCGATGCGAGCGGTTCGCCACACGTAACACGCTATTCTACCTGCGACGGACCAAGTTATCCACAGGCACGCCGCTTATTTTCGCCGTCAGGGTATTGTCAAAATACCCATACGCTGGCGGTGGCATTTACCGCCAGCCTTGACAGCAATACCCGAAATCGTGTCTAATTCAGGGTTCCCCGCCCGTATTCCGTGCAAACGAGCCTTTTAGTGGCTTGTTGGTTTGGCTTAGCGGGTAAAAAAGACTGACGGGACGTCAGACCCGATTTTGCATTTTTATTTGCTTTAAGCGAGACCACCATGAAACGTACTTACCAACCTTCCGTCGTTCGTCGCAAGCGCACGCACGGCTTCCGCGCACGTATGGCTACCCGTGGCGGTCGCGATGTGCTCAATGCACGCCGCGCCAAGGGTCGCAAACGCCTGGCTGTATAAGTCTGGCACCTACAGCTGGATCGCGGTTGGCTATGACTAGCGAAGGTTCACACGACTTCGCGCGCGTTCGGCGTATCGTTAAAACGGATGAATTTTCATCCGTTTTTCGTTTGCGCCCTGCCCACAAGTCGGCGCACTTCGTGCTCTATACCCGCTCGAACGAACTGCCGCATGCGCGGCTGGGCGTCGTGGTGGCCAAGCGCTTCGCGCCCCGTGCCGTCACCCGCAATACGATCAAGCGCGTTACCCGCGAACTGTTCCGCCTGTCGCCGCTCCCGGCGATCGATTGCATCGTGCGCCTGTCGCGCCCGGTCAACACCAAGCAAGGCCCGGCCACCAATGCCGCGCTGAAGGCAGTCCTGCACGCAGAAATCGCGCGCCTGTTTTCGTCGCAGGCGCCCAAGGCGGCAACATGAAGACCCTGCTGGTCTGGATCCTGCGCGGCTATCAGATTTTTCTGTCGCCCATGCTGGGCCAGCGCTGCCGCTTTTATCCGACCTGCTCGAACTACGCCATTGAAGCCCTGCGCACCCACGGCGCCGCCCGCGGTAGTTTCCTCGCGGCCCGCCGCGTGTGCAAATGCCATCCGTGGCACCATGGCGGCGTCGACCTCGTGCCGCCCAGGCACGACCAGAATTCATCTACAGCCGCTTGCGGCTGCAACCACTCCTGACCAATACCTCAATGGATATCAATAAACGTACCATCCTGTGGATCGTGTTTTCCGTCTCGCTGGTAGTTCTCTGGAACAACTGGATGGTGGCGAACGGTGCCCAGTCCATGTTCTCCATGACGCCGCCGCCAGCCACGGTGGCCGCGCCTGCGCCGAAAACGGCATTGGCCGGCGTGCCCGCGGCGCCAGCCGCTGCCGGCGCCGCCGTGCTGCCTGGCGAAGCGGTCGCCGCACCAGTCATCAAGACCGAAGTCGTCACCATCACCACCGACGTGATGAAAGTCGACATCGACACCGCCGGCGGCGTGATCAAGCGCCTTGAACTGCTTCAGTTCAAGGACAAGATCGACGAGAAAAAGAACCAGGTTCTGTTCGACGTGAACCCGAAAGGCGTGTATGTCGCCCAAACCGGCCTGATCGGCAATGCGGCCGGTGCTGCGCTGCCAAACCACAACACGCCGTTCGTGGCCAAGCCCGGCGCGCGCATGCTCAACGGTGCCAACGAAGTTCAGCTGGTGCTGGAAGCCGTCGAAAACGGCGTCAAGCTGACCAAGACCTTTACTTTCCGCAAGGGCGAGTACCTGATCGGCATGCGCCACGATGTCACCAACCTGAGCGCCGCACCGATTTCGCCGTCGCTGTACCTGCAGCTGCAGCACCACGGCAACGAACCGGAAGGCGAGTCCTACTTTACGGCCAGCTACACCGGCCCGACCATGTACACGCCGGAAAAGAAATACGAGAAGCTGCAGTTCAAGGATATCGAGAAAAAAGGCCATGCCGACCACGTGACCAAGGCCAACGATGGCTGGATCGCCATTTCGCAGCACTATTTCGTGTCGGCCTTCCTGCCGCCACAGAACGTTGCCCGCGAAATCTTCACCAAGAAGGTCGATACCAACCTGTACGCCATCGGTACGCTGATGCCGCTCGGTACCGTGGCGCCGAACGCCACCGTCAGCAACGACGTGCGCCTGTATTCGGGCCCGCAGGACGAAAACAAGCTCGAAACCATTGCCACCGGCCTGGAACTGGTCAAGGACTACGGCATGCTGGTCGTGATCGCCAAGCCGATTTTCTGGGTCATGGACAAGATTCACAACGTCCTGGGTAACTGGGGCTGGACCATCATCGCCTTCACCATCCTGATCAAATTGCTGTTCTTCCCGCTGTCGGCTGCCGGCTACAAGAGCATGGCGCGCATCAAGGTGGTGACGCCGAAGATGCAGGCGATCCGCGAAAAGTACAAAGGCGACCCGGCCAAGATGAACCAGGCCACCATGGAGCTGTACAAGACCGAGAAGATCAATCCGCTGGGCGGCTGCCTGCCGATCCTGGTGCAGATGCCAGTCTTCATCGCCCTGTACTGGGTGCTGCAAGCGTCCGCTGAAATGCGCGGCGCGCCATGGATCAGCTGGATCACCGACCTGACCAAGCCGGACCCTTACTTCATCCTGCCGGTGCTGTACGCGATTTCGATGTACATCACCACCAAGCTGAACCCGGCGCCAGCCGATCCGGTGCAAGCGAAGATGATGCTGTTCATGCCGCTGGCGTTCTCGGTGATGTTCGTGTTCTTCCCGTCCGGCCTGGTGCTGTACTGGGTAGTGAACAACATCCTGTCGATCGCGCAGCAATGGGTGATCACCAAGAAGTACGAAGACGCAGCAGCGACCGGCAAGAAACTCGCCTAAGGTCCTTCCCGCGCAAGCGGGGTGCGACGAAAAAAGCCCGTGCAAACAACACGGGCTTTTTCTTTTCCGATACGAATAACCTACAATCATCACATGAAACTCGACACCTCCCCGATCGCCGCCATCGCTACCGCACCTGGCCGCGGCGGCATCGGCGTGGTGCGTGCCTCGGGCAAGTCGCTGGCGCCGCTGATGGCCGCGCTGTTCCCCGGCACCACCCTGTCCCCGCGCCACGCCACCTACTTGCCATTCAGGAACGAGGACGGAAGCATCATCGACCAGGGCATCGCGATCTGGTTCAAGGGCCGCCATTCCTATACCGGTGAAGATGTGCTCGAGCTGCAAGGCCACGGCGGCCCGGTCGTGCTCCAGCTGCTGCTGGCGCGTGTGCTCGAAGCCGGCGCCGGCATGGGTTTGCGCATGGCAGAGCCGGGCGAATTCACCCGCCGCGCCTACCTCAACGACAAGCTCGACCTGGCCCAGGCCGAAGCCGTGGCCGACCTGATCGACGCCTCCACCGAAGCTGCCGCCAAATCGGCCTCGCAATCGCTGTCGGGCGCCTTCTCGAAAACCATCCATACCCTGGTCGAGCAGACCATCGGCCTGCGCATGCTGGTCGAAGCCACGCTCGACTTCCCGGAAGAAGAAATCGACTTCCTGGAAAAATCGGACGCGCGCGGCCAGCTGGCCGTCATCGTCGATTCGCTCGAGGCCGTGTTCCGCCAGGCCGCCCAGGGCGCGCTGCTGCGCGAAGGCTTGAACGTGGTGCTGGTGGGCCAGCCGAACGTGGGCAAGTCGTCGCTGCTGAACGCGCTGGCCGGGTCCGACGTGGCCATCGTCACGCCGATTGCCGGCACCACGCGCGACAAGGTCAGCGAAACCATCCAGATTGAAGGCATTCCGCTCAATATCATCGACACCGCCGGCATCCGCGTCATCGACGAACAAGTGGACGTGGTCGAGCGCATCGGCATCGAACGCACCTGGGGCGAGGTCGGCAAGGCCGACGTGATCCTGCACCTGCTCGACGCCGGCCACGGCCCGGCGCGCGAAGACGAAGCCATCGTCGCCGCCTTCCCGCAAGGCGTGCCGGTGGTGCGCATCTGGAACAAGATCGACCTGTCGGGCCACAAGGCATCGGTCGCCACGGCCGAGGACGCCACCATCGTCTACCTGTCGGCGCACGAACACATGGGCATCGACCTGCTGCGCGGCGAACTGCTGCGCATCGCCGGCTGGCAACAGACCGGGGAATCGCTGTTCCTGGCGCGCGAACGCCACCTGGTGGCGCTACGCAATGCGCGCAAGCACCTGGACCTGGCCGGAAGCCATGCCGCACAAAACGACCGGTCGCTCGACCTGTTCGCGGAAGAGCTGCGCCTGGCGCAGAACCAGCTGTCGAGCATTACGGGGGAGTTTTCTTCGGATGACTTGCTGGGCGTGATTTTCAGCCGCTTCTGTATCGGAAAATAGTTGGCTGTCCATGCTATTCACCCTTAGGCCGTGTCCGACGAGTTCTGAGGTTTCCTGAAGGCATCCAGACGTTTTAGTGACGCTATTTGGCACACGTGTCCCAATGGTTGGTGCTGCGTGCATCTTTCTTGTGCTTGGCGGTTTCCCGCTCACTGATGTCAAACCGACTGACATCATCAATTGTGTTCGGTAAGAATACTTCGCTTATTGCACTTGCCTTGACGCATTCCAACTCCTCCAAGTAGCCACCGAGCAACAATGCCTTTGCCACTCCCCAAATTAACTATGGAGGCATCATGGCACTCGACGTTTACCTGCAAATCGACGGCATAAAAGGCGAATCGGCCGATTCATCGCACCAGGGCTGGATCGAAATCAGCTGCTATCGGAAAAGTGAATAATTGTGACCACTCTTCACTTCCTGCCCCGAACCGTCTTGCTGACCGTATTCGTCTCTGACAGGCGTGACTTTCCCGTCTGCATGTGGCTTCTTGCCAGATG